>Ga0081538_10000953_pt1 | contig 31063 bp, 32 predicted proteins | sample TabmetS5T2R1_FD_71022 | JGI IMG/M metagenome (GOLD analysis project Ga0081538, IMG submission 71022) | Tabebuia heterophylla rhizosphere microbial communities from the University of Puerto Rico - S5T2R1 | ecosystem: Host-associated > Plants > Roots > Rhizosphere ...
TTTCGGGTTCACGTGGCCATTACTCTTGGAGACTCTCGGAACGAAAGCTCCAAGGAGGAGTCGCATGGCAGGGCTTGGCGGGCGCATGTCCACCGTAATCAAGTCGAAGATCTCGCGGATGCTGGACCGCGCCGAGGATCCTGGCGAGACCCTCGATTACGGGTACCAGAAGCAGGTCGAGATGCTCCAGAACGTCAAGAAGGGCATCGCCGACGTAGTGACCGCGAAGAAGCGCTTGCAGATGCAGTCGTCGAAGCTCGAGCAGTCGGTCGTCAAGCTCGACACCCAGGCGCGCCAGGCGCTCTCCCAGGGCCGCGAGGACCTCGCCCGGATGGCGCTCGAGCGTAAGACGCTCGCCCAGACGGAGCTGCAGTCGCTCGACACCCAGGTCACCGAGCTCGAGCAGCAGCAGGAGAAGCTGACCGAGAACGAGCAGAAGCTGCGCACGAAGATCGAGGCCTTCCGCACCAAGAAGGAGGTCATCAAGGCGCAGTACTCCGCCGCCGAGGCGCAGGTCAAGATCTCCGAGGCCGCGTCCGGCGTGGGCGAGGAGATGGCGGACCTCGGGCTCGCCATGCAGCGCGCGGAGGACAAGACGGAGACGATGCGCGCCCGCGCGGCCGCGGTCGAGGAGCTCGAGGCGGCCGGCACGTTCGACGACATCACGCAGCTCGGCTCGGGTCAGGACGACATCGAGCAGCAGCTCCAGGAGCTCACCAGCGGGGCTCAGGTGGATGACGAGCTCGCCAAGATGAAGGCCGAGCTCGGCTCGGGCGGCGGCGACGACTCGCCCGCGCTCGAGCAGGGGAAGGAGAACCCGTGATCGTCCGGATCTCGGGGGAGGGGCAGTATGAGCTCCCGGACGAGGACGCGGAGCGTCTCAACGAACTCGACAACCGGGCCGTCGCAGCCGTGGACCAGGGCGACCAGACCGGCTTCCAGGAGCTGTGGTCGCAGATGCTCGAGCTCGTCAAAAGCGACGGCAACGAGATCGACGGCGACGAGCTCGTCGAGTCCGACGTGATCCTCCCACCCCGCGACATCTCGTTCGCCGAGGCCGAGGCCGAGTTCACGGGCGACGGGCTGATCCCGGACTAGGGCACGGCCCGGCCCGGAGCACCGCGGCAATCCGCTTCCGAAGGGTCGATTGATGAGTTGTGGGGGCGATAACCCCACAAAGTCTTCAATCGATACGGGGGCGGAGGCGCGATCGCTGCGCACGGGGCCCGATGGCGCGGCCGCGGTCGGGCAGCGGCTCTTCACTGGCCCGACTTAGTGTCGTCAGACGACCTTAAGTCGGGTCGGCGGAGCTGACGGCGTCCCGTAGTGCGCTCAGGAAGTAGGCCCAGCCGCGCTCGTGATCATCGACCGTCCCTGGCGGCAGGCCGTGGTGGACGAGTCGCAGGGTCGTCACGCCGTCCGCTTCGGAGAGGTCGATCTCGACGGTTGTGCTCTCCGGCGGCACGCCCATCCTGCCGTCCTCCCAGCCGTAGGTGAAGACGACGCGCCGGTACGGGATCAGCTCGACGAAGCGCCCGACCACGGTCGCGCCGTTCGGATGGGTCCACCGAAGGCCGCCCTCTGGCACGGGGTCCGCGCTGGCGTCCGGGCCGACCCAGCGTACGAGCCCTTCGGCGGTTGTTAGGTGCGCCCAGACGACCTCCGCGGGGGCCTCGATCGTCACCTCGTAGGACGCCAGCCTCAAGCGCGGCCTTCCTCTTCGGCGGCGTCCTTGAGCGCGGACAGGGCCGGTCCCCAGAGCGCGTCGAGCTCGTCGCGCAGCCGCTCCAGCCCTTCGTCGTCCACCCGGTACAGACGCCGCCGGCCTTGGACCCGGCCCTGTACCAGGCCCGCGTCGCGCAAGACCTTGAGGTGTTGGCTGGCGGCCGGCTGGCTGAGCCCGACCCGCTCGGCGAGCTCGCCGACCGGTAGCTCGCGGTCCAGCACCAGCATCAGCAGGGCACGTCGCCCGGGGTGCGAGATGGCCTCAATCGCTCGCTGCATCGCAATACATTAGGCTGATCGCATATAAGATGTTACGCATATGAGCGATGCACACCGAAGTCCTGCAGTCGATCAGTGGTTCGCGGACGCGGGCCATCCGCTCGAGGCCACGATGAAGCGCGCCCGCGACATCATCCTCGGGGCCGACGACCGGGTCACCGAATCGATCAAGTGGAAGACGCCCACGTTCGCGTACAAGGGCAACATCGCCAGCTTCAACCCGTCCAAGAGCCACGTGAGCATCATGTTCCACCGCGGCTCCGAGATCCCAGGCGACCACCCCGCCTCGAGGGCGACGGGAAGCTCGTCCGCACCATGCGCTTTGCCAGCATCGAGCAGCTCGAGGCCGGCCGAGCCGACCTCGAAGCCGCGATCCGCGCCTGGTGCGACTGGAAGGCCGCCTCGCCCTGAGCCGCCTGATCCAGCGTCTCAGTCGAAGCGCAGCACGCCGCTCTCGTCGATGCGGGTATCGGGGATGCACACGATCTCCCACGGGATGCCCGCGGGGTCGGCGAAGTAGGCGGAGCGGCCGCCGAAGGGCCGGTACGCCGGCTCGCCGACGATCGTGGCGCCGGCCGCGCGGGCAGCCGCGGCGCCCTCGTCGACGCGCTCGTCGCTCTCGACGGCGACGGCGAGCGTGAAGCCGGGGAACTCGAAGCCCGCCCGGCGCAGCGGCTCGGCGATCTCGTCGCGGGCTTCGGCGGCGGTCCAGATGGAGAGCGCGGCACCGGCCGTCTCCATGCGGGCGTAGTCGTCACGGGGCGCCAGCGGCGTCCGCCAGCCGAGCGCCTCGTAGAAGCCGCGGCGGGCCATGACGTCGTCGGTCACCAGGGTTATTGCGCTGAGTCGTGAAGGAAGCATGCGCCCATGTTCCCCGGGCGGGGAGCTGCGGTCTTGAAGTTTTCGGCCTACCTGCCCGCGAGCAGCTCGGCGGGCGTGAGACCCGAGAGCTCGCGGACCTCGCGCGTGAGGTGCGCCTGGTCCGCGTAGCCGAGCTCGGCGGCCACGGCGGCGAGCCCACCGTCGCGGCGGAGCGCCGTCAGCCGCAGCAGGCGCCGGAAGCGGATGACGCGGTCGAGCTTCTTCGGCCCGTAGCCGATCGCGTCGTTGAAGCGGCGCCGCAGCGCCCGCTCGCTGATCGCGAGCGTCCGCGCGAGCTCCGCGACGCTGCTGCCGCGGCGGCCGAGCAGCGGCAGGCCGGCGAGCACGAGCTCGTCCGGCTCAGCGTCCCGTGCAAGCGGGCGCACCGCCTCCTCGAGCAACTCGCGGCGATGGGACGGGTCGGCGAGCGCGATCCGTTCCTCGAGCCGGGCCGCGTCTCGGCCCCAGAGCGCGCTCAGCTCCGGGCGCTCGTCGCGCAGCTCGGACGCGGGCAGCCGCAGGACGCTGCCCGCAACACCTGGCCGCAACCGCAACCCGGCCGCCGCGTAGTCCCGCTCGACCGGATAGACGACCGGCCCGGTGTCCGGGCCGGCCAGCACCAGCCCGCCTCTGCTCGACCAGACGACGTCGACGCAGCCGTCCGGCAGGACCCGCACGGCGCCGTCCGGCTCCGGGCCCTCGGCGCGCTCCCAGGTGCAGGCGACGAACTCCGCGAGGTCCGGCGGCGGCGGATGCTCGCTGTAGCGCGACACGCCCGTGGAGGTTAGTCCCACTGCCGATACCGTGGGAGCCGTGCGGATCGCGACCTGGAACGTCAACTCGGTCAAGCAGCGGGTGCCGCGGCTTTTGCCCTGGCTGGACGAGCGCCAGCCCGACGTCGTTTGCCTGCAGGAGACGAAGCTCGCGGACGACGTCTTCAGCGAGCTGCTCGGCGATGCGCTGGCGGAGCGGGGCTACGAGGTCGCGCTCCACGGCGAGGCCACCTGGAACGGAGTCGCGATCCTGTCGCGCGCGGGTCTGGAGGAGGTGGTAGCCGGGATAACGGACGGCCCCGGCTTCCCGCATCCGGAGGCGCGCGCCGTGTCGGCCACCTGCGACGGCGTGCGCGTCGTCTCGGTGTACGTACCGAACGGGCGCGAGCCGGACTCCGAGCACTATCGCTACAAGCTCGAGTGGCTAGCCGCGCTGCGCGAGATGGTCGCGGCCGGCCCCGACGCGACGATCGTCTGCGGCGACATGAACATCGCCCCGACCGACGAAGACGTCTTCGACCCCGAGGCTTACATCGGCCAGACCCACGTGACCCAGCCCGAACGCGATGCCCTGGCCGAGCTCGAAGCGGTTGGCCTCCACGACGTCGTCCGTGACCGCTGGCCGGGCAAGCGGGTGTTCAGCTACTGGGATTATCGCGCCGGCATGTTCCACCAGGACCTCGGGATGCGGATCGACCTCGTGCTCGCGAGCGACCCGGTCGCGAGCCGCGTCAAGGCAGCGTGGATCGACCGGCAGGCGCGCAAGGGCAGCGGCCCGAGCGACCATGCGCCCGTGATCGTCGACCTCGACGAGGCGCCGGACGGCGACATCGGGCCGGTTGTGCCGCCGCCCTCTAACCCGGTGACGAAGCGCGGCGCCAAGAAACTGCCGCAGGCGCCGACGCCCTAGGCAGCAACCGGCCACCGGCCAGGTGTCGCGGGGCCCGGGGGCGCGAGCCCCCGGCTGTCATCTGTCTTTCCGGTCGGTGTCGCGCGAGGGCTGCACGCGCTTGGGTTCGCCGGGCATCTTCGGGTAGTCCGGCGGGTAGGGCATGTCGCCTTCGCCCTCCGCCTCGTCGCGCTCGTACATGTCCAGCAGCGGCTGCAGCGAATGGGCGACGTCGTCGATCGCGGCGTGCCGGTCGCCGACCTCGGCGACGCGCGCCGGCATCGTCGCGACGGTGAAGTCCTCCGGTACGACCTCGGCCAGCTCGTCCCACGTCACGGGCGCGGAGACCGGCGCGCCCGGCTTCGGACGCACGCTGTAGGCCGAGGCGATCGTGCGGTCGCGCGCGTTCTGGTTGTAGTCGACGAAGATGCGCTCGCCGCGCTCCTCCTTCCACCACTTGGTCGTGACCTCGCCGGGCAGGCGCCGCTCGAGCTCGCGGCCGAAGGCGATCGCCGCGTGCCGGACGTCCGTGAACGTCCACTTCGGTTCGATCCGGACGTAGATGTGTACGCCGCGACCTCCCGACGTCTTCGGGAAGCCGACGTAGCCGAGCTCGCCGAGCAGCTCGCGCGCCACGCCGGCCACCCGCACGGCGTCCTCGAAGTCCGTGCCCGGCTGCGGGTCGAGGTCGAGCCGCAGCTCATCGGGATGATCGACGTCGTCGCGCCGGACCGGCCAGGGGTGAAAGGTGATCGTGCCCATCTGGGCCGCCCAGGCCACCACGGCGGGCTCGGTGGGGCAGATCTCGTCGGCGTGGCGACCGGATGGGAACTCGATGCGCGCCGTCTCGACGTAGTCCGGCGCGCCCTTCGGTATGCGCTTCTGGAAGAAGGCATCGCCGCCGCCCTTCTCGCGCGTCGACACGACGATGCCCGGGTGCACGCCCTTGGGCCAGCGCTCGAGCGTCGTCGGCCGCTGGCCGAGCGCGCGCATGATGCCGTCCTCGACGGCCAGGTAGTACTCGACGACGTCGAGCTTCGTGACCGCCGCCGTGCGCTCGGTCTCCGGGAAGATCACTCGGTCCGCGCTCGACACGCGTACCTCGCGGCCGGCGGCGTCGACGGTCACGGCCTCGGACTTAGCCATGCGGGGAGTTCTACGGCACCGGCGTCGAAGCCACGGCGTCGGCGAAGGCGGCCGCCCGCAGCGAGCCGAGTCCGGTCGCCATGTCGTAGCCGAGCTGGGCCGCGCCACCTGCCGGGCTCTGACCCATCGGGCTGCTCGGCCGCGGGGAGCTGGTGCCGCTCGTGATGTCGAAGAAGATCGAGTCGTAGCTTGGCCCGCGCGCGAGCCCGTAGAGGAGCGGCGAGAGCGAGCCGAGTGCTGGGCGGCCGGCGGCTCGCTCCTGCTGCAAGGCGAGCGCCACGATGGCGGCGGTCAGCGGCGTAGCGGCGCTTGTGCCGCCGCCGCCACCCCAGCCGCCGCCGGCTTTGTCGAAGATCGAGATGCCCGGCGTGAAGGACGCCATCGAGGCGACATCGGGGCCGAGCCGAGTGGGAGAGCCGCTCTGCAGCTCGGGGCCGAGCCCGGGCGCCTGCTGGAAGCGCGGGCGGCGCCACATCCTGCTTGGCCCACCACCCGAGCCGGCGCCCTCATCGCCGTCGGTCGCGAACGTCGACCAGACGACCTGCGACGCGATCTCGTTCCCGCCGGTCAGGGTCAGCTGCGTGCCGCCGACGCTCGTGACGAACGGCGAGCTGCTCGGGAAGTTCGCCCCGGGCTGGGGGACCTCGCAGCCGAGGAAGCCGAGATCGCCCGACGCCGCCAGCGTTGTGATCCCGAGCGCGGCTGCCTGCGCGAGTAGCCGCCGCCCGAGCAGCAGCTGAGCGCGCGTAAAGCGGCTCTCGCAGACGCCGTCGCTGATCGACAGGATGTGTGGCAGCCTGCCCCTATTGCGCGCCGGGTCGAGCGCGCCGACCATGAACAGCACGAACGAGTGGCCGAAGCCCTGGTCGAGCGGCACGTAGATCGGCGTGATCCGCTCGAGCCCGGGTGCCAGCGAGGCAAGCGCCTCGACGTCGAGCACCGTCTCGTCGGGCGCCGTGCCCGTGAGGCGCGTGGCCCCCGGCATCGCGAATTGCCGCACGGCGGGCGTCGGCAGGCCGAAGCAGCGAGCCCAGGTCGCGAAGCCGGACGTCTCGACCTCCTGCGCGCTCAGTGTGGCGACGCGTACGCCGGAGCCGGTCAGGCCGCGCGCGTGAAGCGCGTCGACGCCGTAGGCGGTCGAGAGCTGGGCGGGAGTAAAGGCGTTCCGCGCGCCCTCACACCCCTGGATGGCCTGCGTCGGCCGGCTCCGCGCGGCCGCGCCGCCGAGCTGGAAGAGCTCGCCGGCCGAGATCTGGCGCACGAGGCGGCGAAGCGGGCGGGGCCGGCAGAGCCCGCGGGTCGGCGGCGGCTCGCCGCGGGCGCAGAAGAGCCGCCGTCCCGCCCGTGTTGTGAGTACGGCCAGCACGATCGAGTGGTCCGAGCTCAGCTCGACCCGGCGGACGCCCGGCTGGGAGGCGAGGTAGCGTCGCACGCGCCGGACCGCGGCCCTGCGCGGCCCGAAACGCTGACGGAAGGCGCGCGGCGTGAGGAACTGGCGATAGAGCGGCGACGTGGGGTTGGAGACAAGGCCCGCGAAGCGGAGCGGGTTGCCACGCTGGCGCAACCCAAGCAGGAAGACGCGTCGCTCGGGCGGCTTCGCCGTCTGCGCGGCCAGGCCATCCGCGGCAATCGCTGCTGGCGCGGTCGGGATCAGGAGCGAGACGACAAGCGCTATCAGGCCAGTCCGTAGCGCCACGGGGCGCGGAGCCTACAGCGGTACGTCCCAGAGCGGGAACCAGCGCCCGATGTCCTCCTCGAACGGAAGCTCCGGGCCGAGCTGCGCCTTGAGCCGCAGCTCGCGCTCGTTGTCGCGCGCCTTGTCGCCGGGCGCGGGCACGAACGGATAGAAGGCGCCGCGCTTGAAGTTGTAGATGAAGTAGATCGGCTTACCCTTCTCCTCGAAGGCGAAGACGGCGGCCAGCAGCCGGTCGCCGTAGCCGGCGCCCTGGAGTTGCACCGAGACGGTGTTGAGCGCCACGACGAGATCCTCGAAGTCGGGATCCTCGAGGACGAGCCAGCGATAGCCAAACTCGTCCTCCTTGCTCGTGACCGTGCTGCCCGTCTCCTCAGCCGTGCCGGCCAGGAGCTCCTCGGTCTCGTCGAGGATCGACTGGAAGTCGGCGGTGGCGAGCGGCTGGAAGACGATGCCGGCCTTTCCCCTGTGACTTAGCCCGAGCGAGGTGTCGAGCGTCACCCAAGCCGTCGACATCGCGAACAGGCGATCCTCGGCGGGGCCCTTCAGCCGGCCCTTCGACCCGAAGATCGCGTCTAGAAAGCCCAACTGGTCAGGCCGCGATCGCGCCGCGCTGGAGCGAGGACTCGAGCTGCTGCAGGCGCTCGATCCGCTTCTCCATCGGAGGGTGCGTCGAGAACAGGGTCTTGATCGAACCCTTGACGCTCGCCGGCACGATGAAGAACGCGTTCAGTCGCTCGGCCTCGCGCAGGTCGTGCTGCGGCACCGTCTGCATCGCCCCTGAGATCTTCACGAGCGCCGCTGAGAGGGCGCTCGGGCGTCCCGTGACGATTGCCGCGCCCCTGTCGGCCGCGAATTCGCGGTAGCGCGACAGGGCCATCATCAGGAAGAAGGAGAGGACGTAGACGAGGGCCGACACGAGCAGCACGATAAGGATGCTCGGGTTTTCGTCGTCGTCGCCGCCGAAGAAGAAGCCAAACTGCAGCATGATCGCGGCGAGGCTCGCGAAGAAGCTGGCGATGGTCATGATCAGCACGTCGCGGTGCTTCACGTGGGAGAGCTCGTGTGCCATGACGCCCTCGAGCTCGCTCGGCGACAGCACGTTCATGATGCCGGTGGTCGCGCAGACCGTGGCGCTCTTCTGCGAGCGGCCAAGCGCGAACGCGTTCGGCATGGGCGTGTCGGCAACGGCGATCTTCGGCTTGGGCAGGTCGGCCTGGATGCAGAGCCGCTCGATCATCGCGTGCAGCCCGGGGGCCTCCTCGGGAGAGACCTGCTTGGCGCCCATCGCCGAGAGCGCGAGCTTGTCCGAGAAGAACAGCTGCGCGGCCGACAGCGCGCCCATCACCACGACGATCGTGACGACGCCGGCGCCGGCGGCGATCAGGACTCCGATGAAGACGACATACAGGAGGCCCAGCAGGAACAGCGTGAGGAGCATCCGGGCCTGGAGACCTGCGTCGCGGGGGAAGACTGCCTTCTGGCGTGCCATTGCATTGAAGATTAGTGAGTCGCTGCACGCCGCCTTGCAAGTCGAGGAAAACGGCTTGCCGGGGCGAGGACCCTTGCTATTCTGCCCGCGTTCCGGGCGCTCAATTCCCCTGCAGAAAGGCGAAAACGGGGGGGACCCGACGGCGCCCGGCCTCGATGAAGAAGACCTTCCTGCTTCCCATAGCGCTGACCCTGTGCGCCTACCTGCTGCTGCCGCTGCCGGGGCTCTCGGCGCCGCCGCTGTCGGAGCGGATCGAGAAGAAGCAGGCTCAGATCGAGCAGAAGAAGCAGCAGGAGGGTGTTCTCACGACGACGATCCAGCGTTTCAACACCAGGATCGCGGCCGTCCAGGGCGAGATCAGCGCCACTCAGAAACGGCTCGACCGGGCGCAGGCGAGCCTCGACGCCCAGAAGGCCGAGCTGCTCGAGGTACGCAACCAGCTGGAGGAGGCGCGGGACCGGCTCGAGCGGCTGCGCTCCGAGCTCGCGACCGCACGCAAGGTCCTAGCGGCGCGGCTGGTCGAGATCTACAAGGCCGACGCCCCGGACGCGCTGACCGTCGTGCTCGAGGCCGACGGCTTCGGCGACCTGCTCGAGCGTGCGGAGTTCCTCGAGCGGATCTCCGAGCAGGACCGCGAGATCACCGACGAGGTGCGCGGATTGCGCGACCAGGCCGAGGACCAGGCGATCAAGCTCGCGAAGCTCGAGGAGCGCGAACAGCTTGCGGCCGAGCGGATCTTGCGCTGGCGCGACCAGATCGCCGCCGTCCAGGGACAGCTCGTGAGCTCGCGCGACGAGCTCGCGGCGGCACGCGCGGACAGGCGCGGCGCGCTCGGCGACGTGCGCTCGAGCCGGGTGGCGCTCGAGGGTGACCTGCGGGCGCTCGAGGCCGAGCAGGCACGCGTGACCGCGGCGCTCCAAGGCGCGCCCGCGCCCGGGCCGATCCGCCAGGGCAGCGGCTCGCTGATCTGGCCGGTCAACGGTCCGGTCGTGTCGCCGTTCGGCATGCGCTGGGGCCGGCTGCACGCGGGCGTCGACATCGCCGTCCCGAGCGGCACGCCGATCCGCGCGGCGGACTCGGGGCGCGTCGCGCTCATGGGCTGGGTCGGCGGCTACGGCAACTACACCTGCATCCAGCACAATGCGAGCCTGTCGACCTGTTACGCACACCAGTCGAGCTTCGCCACGTCCAACGGGGCGAACGTGAGCCAGGGCCAGGTCATCGGCTACGTCGGCTGCACCGGCCACTGCTTCGGCGACCACCTGCACTTCGAGACCCGCGTGGGCGGCTCGCCGGTGGACCCCCTCGGCTACCTCTAGGGCGCCGGTGACCCGCCTCTTCACGGGCGTCGCGGCGCTGCTTGCCGTGGCGACGATCGTGGGGCTGATCGTGCTCTGGCCCGGTGAGATCGAGTCGGGGATCGCCGAGGGCATCCTGGTCGACAGCGAGCGCGGCACGGTCGAGCGTGTGGAGGAGACGGTGTGCCCGGGCCTGATTGGCCAGAACTGCCGGCAGGTCTACGTGCGGCTCGAGAGCGGCCCGGAGTCCGGCAAGCTCGTGCGCCTGCAGCTTGGCGGCGCGGGCAGCCTCGACCCGGACGTCGACCCGGGCGACGAGCTGCGCGTGACGAAGACGCCCGAGCCGGCTCCCGGCACCGAGCAGCTGGCGGGCAGCGGCTACAGCCTCGTCGACTTCGAGCGCCGCGGGCCGATGCTGTGGCTGGCGCTCATCTTCGTCGCAGCGGTGTTGCTGCTGGGTCGTTTGCGCGGGGCGCTGTCGCTTGTGGGGCTGGCCGTGAGCCTCGCGCTCGTGCTCGTGTTCGTCGTGCCGTCGATCCTCGACGGCAACTCACCGCTCGCGGTGGCCGTGACCGGCGCACTCGCGATCGCGCTCGTGACGATCCCGCTGGCACACGGGCTGGGTGCGAAGAGCATGGCCGCCCTGCTGGGCACGGCGGCCAGCCTGCTCCTGACCGCCGCGCTGGCGGTGCTGTTCACCGGGCTCACCCATCTGACCGGCCTCTCGAGCGAGGAGGCGATCTTCCTCCAGCTCGGGCAATCCGACCTCTCGCTCGAGGGCCTGCTACTCGCGGGCATCGTGATCGGCGCGCTCGGCGTGCTCGACGACGTGACGATCAGCCAGGCGTCGACCGTGCTCGCCCTGCGGCGCGCAAACCCGGAGCTCGGCTTGCGCGAGCTGTTCGGGCGGGCGCTCCAGGTCGGTCGTGACCACGTGAGCGCGACGGTCAACACGCTCGTGCTCGCCTACGTGGGAGCCTCGCTGCCGGCGCTGCTCCTGTTCAGCGCGGCCGATCTCGGCGTGACCGAGGTGGTCAACTTCGAGATCGTGGCGAAGGAGATCGTGGCCACCCTGGTCGGCTCGATCGGGCTCGTGGCAGCCGTGCCGATCACGACTGCGCTGGCGGCGCTGCTGGCGCTGCGCGAGGACCCGGAGCGGCTGGCGGGCGCCGAGCCGGCGCACGCTCACTGAGTCAGGGCCGGAAGCGGCCGAGCCGGTTGATGCCGCAGTTGCCGTTGCGGTCGCAGGCCGTGGCGACCAGCACATTGGTGCGCGTGCCGCGCAGCCGCACGTCCCTCGAGATCGGATCCCGGCGGCTCGGGGTGAGGGAGTCGAAGCTACGCCCGCCGTCGCGCGAGACGACCAGGCGGTACCTAAGCCCGCCGGCAAGCTCGCGGCCCTCCTCGGTGCGGTCGGTCGACCTCCGCATCCGCACCCGCACCGTGCTGCCGACGCGCCGCGCCTGGCCGCGCGCGGCCGGCGGCGTGACGTCGTAGCGGCGCGCCAGGGCCGCGGCGGCGGCGCCGTCGACCACGCCGGCACCGGTGAACTCGTTCCATCCGCGCCCGACCGTCTGGCGTGCCGAGCGCGTCAACACCTCGGCCACCTGCTCGGACGCGAGCCGCGGCTCGACCTGCCACGCGAGCGCCGCAATCCCCGACACGATCGGTGCCGAGAAGCTCGTGCCCTCGGCATAGGCGTAGCGCCCCTCCGCCATCGGGAAGATTCGCGAGCAGGACAGCGGATCGTCCCAGGCGGTCCCGGCCACAGCCGGCAGCGTGGACAGGACGCCGGCCTCGCAGCCGGCCGGGCCGGCCCCGGGCCCGGCAATGCTGACGAACTCGTTGTGGGTCGAGAACGGAGCGGCGGCCCCGTTCGGACGGGTGGCGCCGACCGACAGGCCGATGCCGGTCCCGCCGCGGCTCCCCCCGATCGCCGCCGCGGGGAACTCCTGCGGGTTGCCGTTGAGCCCGTTGTTGCCGGACGCCGCGACGGGCAGGACGTCGTTGAAGAAGGCCGCCTCGAGCGCGCGCGCCTGGCTGAGGGTGAAGCCGCGCCCCGCGAGGCTCATGTTGATGACGTCCGCGCCGGCCTGGATCGAGAACTCGATACCGCGGATCAGGTCGCTGACGGTGAAGCTGCCGTCGCGGGAGGCGCGCACCGCCACCACCTGCGTGTTGCCCCCGACGCCCTTGCCGCCGACGCCATTGCCGTCGACCGCGGCGATCAGGCCACTGACGAACGTGCCGTGGCCAACGGAGTCGGTCACGTCGGCATTGCGGCTGCGCGTGTCGAAGGTCCTGGCGATACGGCCGGCGAGCTCCGGATGGCTCACGTCGACGCCGGTGTCGATCACCGCCACCGACCGCTGCGAGCCCCCGCCCGCGGCGGCAAGGGCGTCGGCCGCCCGGACGTCGTCGTAGAACCACGTGAACTTGACGCCGGTGGCAGGGTCGACGGTGTCAAAGGGGTCGGCGCTGACGCGCAGCCTGCGGTCCGGCTCGACATACGCGACGCGCGGGTCCCCGCGCAGCGCCGCGACCAGGGCCGACCCGGAGGGCGCGCGGGCAGCCAGCACGCCGACCATCCAGAAGGGCTCGGAATCGGCACCCAGCGCCCGCAGCCTCGCGGCGAGGGCGGGCATGTCGGTGTGCGAGCGCGCTCCGACCAGTACGCGTGCCGGCCGGTCCGTAGGCGCGACGGCGGCGGCAGCGTTCCGTGCGGCGGCGCGGGCGGGGAGTGGCAGCGGCACCGCCGCGCCGCTTGCCCCACGCGCCTGGCGGCCGATGACCTCGCGCAGGGCAACCCGGTCCTCGACCGCGTCGGATGCCTCGGCAACTGCCGGCGCCAGCGGCGCCGCACAGGCAAGGATGGCCAGCAGCGCCCGTCGCACTGATGGCATGGTAGGGGAGGGCTGGACCCTCGCTAGCCTGCCGCCCTGGTGCTGCCGGAGATCCACATTGGCCCGCTCGACCTGCAGACGTTCGGGATCTGCTTCGCGCTCGGGTTCCTGGCAGCCGGCGCGATCACGGCTCGCCGGCTGCGCGAGCTCGGCAAGCCGCGCGACTGGGCCTACGAGATCATCTTCGCCTCGCTGATCGGTGGCCTGGTCGGCTCGCGGGTCGACTACCTGATCCAGAACTGGGACGAGGTCTCGAACGACCTGCTCGGCAACATCTTCTCCGGCTCGGGGCTCGTCTGGTTCGGCGGGCTCGTGGGCGGCGCGCTCGGGGTGATCCTCTGGGCGGCTTGGCGGGGCTGGCTGTCGTGGCAGATGTGCGACGCCGTCTGCGTGCCGCTCGCGGTCGGGTACGCGATCGGGCGGATCGGCTGTCAGCTCTCGGGCGACGGCGACTACGGGATCGAGTCCGACCTGCCGTGGGCGATGGCCTACCCGGAGGGCACTGTCCCGACAACGGAGGAAGTCCATCCGACCCCCGTGTACGAGACGGTGACGATCGGGATTGGGGCGCTGGTGCTCTGGCACCTGCGCGACCGTTTCGCGCCCGGCGTGCTGTTCGGCCTGTACCTGATCCTCGCGGGTGGCGAGCGCTTCCTCGTCGAGTTCGTGCGCCGAAACGACTCGGTCGTCGCCGGGCTCACGCAGCCACAGCTGATCAGCCTGGTGCTGCTGGGGCTCGGCGCGGCGATCGTGATGGTGCGCCGGGACGCGCCACGCGTCGTACCCGCGTAGGCAGAGCGGCGCCGAGCGCCGCCAGCGCGCAGAGCGCGAGCGCGACCGACGCCCCGGCGGCGCTGCCGGCGTGGAACGAGATCTCGATGCCCACGGCCCCCGCGACCACGGCCAGCGCCGCGCCGGCCAGCATCGCCCTACCGGGCGTGCCCGCGTGCCGGCGCACCGCCACGGGCGGCGCGACGAGCACGGCGAGCACGAGCAGCGCGCCGAGCCCCTGAACCGCGACGGCGACGGCGAGTGCGAGCAGCGCCAGCAGCGCGAGCCGGAGTAGCGCGGGGCGCACGCCGAGCGCGGCCGCACCCGCGCTGTCGAAGGCGGCGGCCGAGAGCGGGCGGTGCAGGACGAGGAGCGCCACGCCGCCGGCCGCGAGCAGGAGCGCGGCGGCGATGAGGTCGCCGTCCGTCACCCCGAGCGGGTCGCCGAACAGGAGCTCCTCGAGCCGTTTGGGGCTGTCCGGCAGGAACGCGAGCAGCGCGCCCAGCCCGACCAGCCCGGTTACGGCCACGGCCGTGCCGGCGTCCGGGCCGATGCGCTCGTCGCGAAGCCCGAGCGCGAGCAGCGCGGCGGCGGCAAGCGCGCCACCCACGGCACCGAGCAGCAGCGGCGCGCCGGCGATCGTCGCGAGCACGAGCCCAGGCAACAGCCCGTGTGCGAGCGACTCGGCGCTGTAGGCGAGCCGCTCGGTCACGACCCAGAAGCCGAGCGCGCCGGAGAACGCGCCGATCAGCGCGACCTCGAGCAGCGCCCGTCGGCCGATGCCGGATTGGACGGGCTCGAGCAGGAAGTCGAGGACCTCCATCTCAGTGCTCGCCGTGCTCGTGGTGCTGGATCGTGACCGCTCGCTTCGGCCCGCCCTCCTCGAGCACGATCATCTCGCTGCCGTAGGTGGCCTCGAGCGTGCGCCGGTCGAGCACCTCGGCGGGGGGGCCGAACGCCACCTGGCGGCCGTGCAAACAGAGGACGCGGTCGAAGGTACGGGCGCTCTCGACGTCGTGGCTCGATACGAGCAGCGTGCGGCCCTCGGCGCGTAGCTCTTCGAACACGCCGGCGATCAGCGCGGCGCTGGCGGGGTCGACCCCGGACAGCGGCTCGTCGAGCAGCAGGAGACGCGCATCCTGTACGAGCGCCCGCGCCAGCAAGGCGCGCTGGCGCTGACCACCGGACAGCTCGCCGAAGCGCGTGCCGGCGCGATCCGCCAGGCCGACGCGCTCGAGCGCCGTCGCGGCCGCCGTCCGGTCGGCACCGCTCGCCGGCAGCCACCAGCGCCCGCGCGCGAGCGTTCCCATCAGTGCCACGTCGAGCGCGGAGACCGGGAAGTCGAGCCGCGTGCGCTCGGTCTGGGCGACGTACGCGGGGCGGCCCGGGCCGGTCACGGTGCCGGACTCCGGGGCGAGCTCGCCAAGCAGGACGCGGAAGAGCGTGGTCTTGCCGCCGCCGTTGGGACCGAGCACGCACACGCTCTGGCCCGGCTCGGCCTCGAAGTTCACCTCGCGCAGCACGGGTGCCCCGCCGTAGCCCGCGCTGAGCGCGTCGACGCGGAGCGCGCTCAACGCGGGCTCACCAGCGCGATCACGACGTAGGTGGTGGCGCCGAGCAGCGCCACGGGCGGGCCGGGCGGCACGTCGAGCCAGTAGGCGAGGTAGAGGCCGATGATGCCGTCGGCCAGGGCGAGCGCTAGCGCCCAGCAGATCAGCGCCGGGACGCTCCTCGCCACGAGCCGTGCGGCGGCGGCGGGAAGCACGTAGATCGCGGTCACGAGCAGGACGCCCACAGCGGGGATCGCCGCCACGGCGGCGACCGCCACGAGCGCGAGCAGCAGGAAGTCGGCCACTCGGGCCGGCAGGCCGAGCGTGCCCGCGGAGTCGGGGTCGAAGGTGAGCGCCGCCCACGCCCGCCCGAGCGTGAGCGTGGCGAGCGCCGCCAGCGCCGCCGCGGCCGCCGAGAGCGCCAGGTCGATCCCTTCCAGCCCGAGCAGCGTGCCGAACAGCAGCCGGTCGACCGCCGCGCCCGATTCGAACACGTCGCTCGCGAGGATCACGCCGCCCGCCAGGCATGCGACGAGCAGCAGCGCCGTGGCCTCGCTCGGCTCACGGCCGGCGCGTCCGGCCCGCTCGACGCCACCCGCGTACCCGAGGGCCACCGCGACGCCCGCCAGCGTCGGGCTCACACCCGAGGCGTCCGCGGCGACGAGGCCCGGGAAGGTCGCCGACCCGACCGCATGCGAGAAGAACGCGAGCCGCCGCAGCACGATCCAGGCGCCGAGGATCCCGCCCGCGATTCCGAGCAGAACCAGTTCCAGAAGCGCGTCACGCAGGAAGGGGAGATCGGCGAGATCGAGCGGCGACGGCACCCGCCACAGGCTAAACGAGAATGATTCTCACTTGCTGTTTGAGCCTTACTGAACGCTGGGTAAGTTCGCCACACGCCATGAGGGCGACGAAGGCCTACATCGCCGGGCTGGGAACGACCGGAATCCTCATCACCTGCTTCTTGCTGCTGCTCACGGTCGGCAGCGCGCTGGTCGCGTTCGACGGCTGGCCCGGCGCCGCCGCGGACGACGGGCTCCAGCGGGTGGTCGTGAAGAACCAGGCAGAGCGCGCTACGGCGGGGTCGCGGCAGGACGGGGCGCCGCGAAGGCGCGAGAGCGCCGGCGCCCGGCGTGGCGAGCGGGCCACGGAGCGTCGGGCGCGGGGCGACCGCCGCGGCAGCGTGGAGCGCGCCCAGCGGTCGCGCGCGCTCCGGCCCCTTCCCGCGACCGACGATCGCAGCGGCTCTGGCCCTACCGTGGCCCAGCCCGCTCCCGGCGCGAGTGAGGCGCACACGAGCGCCGGCGGCGACAAGCGGGTGCAGGCTCCGGTCGCGGCCCCCGACGTCGGCAACAACGTGGAGCAGGCGACCGGCGGGCTCGGCGAGAGCGTGCAGGGCGCGACCGGCGGCCTGGGCGACACCGTGCAGGGCACGACGAACGGCCTCGGCGAAGCGGTGGGCGGCGTCTCGCCCAGCCTCGGCGAGACCGTGTCCGGGACCGGCGACGCGGCGGGGCAAGTCGTGGGGGGCGCGGGCGATGGTGTCGGAAAGGTCGTCGAGGACACCGGCCGGACCGTCAACGGGCTAGTGCCCTAGGCCGCTGCCGCCGTCCGGATGAAGCGGCGGCTCACTCCCTGCAGCTCGAGGTCGTGCTGTAGCGAGCGGTGGTGCCCTCCCGGCAGGACCAGCAGACGCTTCGGCTCCCGCGCCCGCTCGTGCAGCTCCTCGCTCACCGTCCAGGGGATCCGCTCGTCCCCGCGGGCGTGCATCAGCAGCAGCGCGGTCGCCGGCCCCAGCTCGGCCACCGCCTCGTAGATGTCGTTCGACTCGAGCCAGGCCTCGGTCGCGGCGACGTCGCACTCGAAGTGGCGAATCTCGCCTGAGCGCAGGCCACGCAGGAGGATGTCCTCAGCGGCCGGGCAGACCGCGACGACCGCGCTGAACGCCGGCTCGGCGCGCGCCGCGGCGTGGATCGCCTGGAAGCCGCCCATGCTCGAACCGCGCAGCGCAACCTGAGGCGCGTGCTCACGAAGGAGCGCGGCCATCGCGAGCACGTCGTCGATGGCGCCCGGTCCGAAGGCACCCTCCGAGCGCCCGTGCCCGCGGGCGTCGTAAACAAGCGCCGCCATGCCCTCGTCGCGGCAGCCGCGCGCGAAGTCGAAGTGGCTCTCCTTGGCCGAGCCGGCGCCGTGGAGGATCAGGACGCCGACGTGAGCGGCCCGCTCAGGGAGGAAGAGCGCGTAGGAGAGGCCGTCGTGGGTCCCGAGCTCCGGCGGCGTTGGCGAAGCGCGCCTCACGTCGCCGGAGTCTCGCAGCGCTTCTGGCGCCCGGCTTGTGCGCTCGACCCTCGCGACAAGTGTCACGAGCGTGACATATCGAGTGTCGTGCCTGCGCACGACCGATGGCCGCTCACGCGAGACCGTGATGCCATGAACCTGAACCGCATCCCCCTCACCGCCGTTGCAGCCGTCGCCGCCGTCGCACTCGCCGCGCCCGCAGGCGCTTCCGCCTCAACGCTCGCCGGGTCGCCGGCGATCCCGGCGGACACATTCAAGGACGAGGCCGCGATCGCGGCGTCCGTCGGCGGCGGCTCGCACTCGAGTGAACCGGTCGAGTCCAAGGACGAGGCGGCCATCGCGGCGGCCATCGGCGCATCGTCCTCGACCGACACGGTCGCGTTCAAGGACGAGGCCGCGATCGCCGCGGCCATCGGCGGATCGGACTCGACCCAGACCGTCGCGTTCAAGGATGAGGCCGCGATCGCCGCGGCCATCGGCGGATCGGACTCGACCTACACGGTCTCCCTCAACGACCCAGCCGCCATGGCCGCGACCGTTCGCGGTATGGCGCTCAACTACCAGCTCGACGCGCTCAACAGGCAGAACGAGACCCACACTCAGTTCGTCGCGCGCATGAACCAGGCCACCGCGCAGCTCGCTTAGCAAGTCGCACACAGAGGCTCGCAGCTCGCACGCCCCGGCCCTGCCGGGGCGTGCGCGCGTGCTGGCCGGGCCTCGCCACGTTCGTTAACGTCGCTCTATGCAGTGGGCGATCCTCGCCGGGATTCCCGAAGAGGACGCGCGGCGAGTACTGCAGGTCGCGCGGCGCCGGACGTTTGCGCGCCGTGAAGTCGTCTTCCACCGCGGTGATCCCGCCGACACGCTTCATCTGGTCCAAACGGGGCACTTCGCCGTCTCGATCGGAACGCGGCTCGGAGACTCGGTGATGCTCGCGATGATGCGACCAGGCGAGACTTTCGGCGAGATCGCGCTGCTCGACGACACGGCGCCCCGCAGCGCGACCGTTCTCGCGCTCGAGGGCGGCGAGACGCAGGCGATCCACAAGCTCGACTTCGACGCCCTGTGCGCGCGGCACCCAGGCGTCGCCGACGTGCTGGCGCGGGCGCTGGCACTACGAGTCCGCCGCCTGTCCGAGCTGCTGGTCGAGGCCCATCACGAGTCCGCCGATCGGCGCGTCCTGCGCCGGCTGGCTGAGTTCGGCGACGTGGGCGGGATCGTGCCGCTGACACAGGAGGAGCTCGCCCACCTCGCCGGCACCTCGCGCGCGACGGTCAACCGAATCGTCCGCGACGCCCAGTCGCGTGGCGAGCTCGCGCTCAGCCGAGGCCGCATCGAGTTGCTCGACGTCGCCGCGCTGTCCGCGCGCGCGAACTGACGTCCTTCATAATCGCCGCCGATCATGGCAGCGGTCGGAGTTTCCCACGTATATCCAGCTGGTTCGCGTCTGAACGAGCAAGGGCGGCTCGAGGTCGGCGGCTGTGACGTCACCGAGCTGGCGCGTGAGTTCGGAACGCCCGCCTACGTCTACGCCGAGGACGACATGCGTGCGCGGGCGCGCGCGTACGTACAGGCGTTCCGGGCCAGGACCGACCGCTTCGAGGTCATCTACGCCAGCAAGGCATTCCCGTGCACGGCCGTGTATCGGCTGTTCGCCGAGGAGGGTCTGTCGGTCGACGTGGCCAGCGGCGGCGAGCTGCACCTCGCCCTCGCGGGCGCTGTTGATCCCGCGCGCATCTACATGCACGGCAACAACAAATCGCCTGCCGAGCTCGACTACGCGATCGAGTCCGGGGTCGGTTGCATCGTCGTCGACTCATTCGACGAGATCGAGCGGCTGCGCGGGCGCCGGGTGCGGGCGATGGTGCGAGTGACCCCCGGGATCCGGCCGAGCACACACTCCTACATCCAGACGGGCCAGGAGGACTCGAAGTTCGGCTTCGGCTCTGCCGACGTGCCGCGCGCAGTCGAGGCCTGTCGCGAGGCGGGCCTGGAGCTCCTCGGACTGCACGCACACATCGGTTCGCAGGTCTTCGAGCTCGAGGCATTTGAGCGGCTGACCGAGGTGCTGGCGAGCCTGGGCGACTGGCCCCTGCTGAATCTGGGCGGTGGGCTCGGCATCGCCTACACCTACAACGACACACCGCCCGCGATCGAGGACTACGTCGACGCGCTCATGCGGCGCGCGCCCGAAGGGGTCACGGTGCTCTGCGAGCCAGGCCGCTCACTCGTCGGCAACGGGGGTGTGACGCTCTACACGGTGGGGACGGTCAAGCGCATCCCGGACGTGCGGACCTACGTCGCGGTGGACGGCGGCATGTCCGACAACCTGCGTCCGATGCTCTACGGCGCTCGCTACGAGGCCGAGATCGCGGATCGCTTCGGCGGCGACGAGCTCTGCACGATCGCCGGCATGCACTGCGAATCCGGCGACATCCTCGTGCGTGACGTCTCGCTCGACGACCCGCGGCCCGGTGACATCCTCGTCATCCCCGCCACCGGCGCCTATGGCCACGCGATGGCCAACAACTACAACGCGGTCCGGCGCCCCCCGGTGGTCTTTTGCAAGGACGGCGATGCCCGGCTCGTGGTCCGGCGCGAGACCTACGACGACCTGACGGCACGAGATGTCTGAGGCCGGGCGCAAGCCGCCGGCTCGGCCGGCGGCGCGCGGTTCGATATTCAGGGTGGGGCTGCTCGGTCGCGGGACCGTCGGCGGCGCCTTCGCCGAGCTGCTGGAGGCGCGCGCCGACTCGATCGAGCGCGAGACCGGGCTGCGCCCGGAGCTGTCGGGCGTGCTGACCCGCAGCCATGGCGACTTCGACGACATCCTCGAGCGCAGCGACCTGATCGTCGAGCTGATGGGTGGCATCGACCCGACCCGCGACTACGTGCTGCGCGCGCTCAGCTCCGGGCGCCACGTCGTGAGCGCCAACAAGCAGCTGCTCTCCCAACACGGAGAGGAGATCTTCGACGCGGCGCGCTCGGGGAAGGTGCAGCTGCGCTTCGAGGGTGCCGTGGCCGGAGTGGTGCCGGCAATCCGGGTGATGGGCGAGACGCTCGCCGCCGCGCACATCGAGCGTGTGCACGGCATCGTCAACGGCACGACCAACTACATCCTCACCGAGATGGCGCGCACCGGCGCCTCCTACGAAGAGGCGCTCGCCGAGGCGCAGCGGCTCGGCTACGCGGAGGCCGATCCGACCGAGGACGTGACGGGCAAGGACGCCGCGGCCAAGATGGCGATCCTGGCGCGGCTCGCCTTCAACGCGGCCGTGCAGCTCGACCAGGTGAGCTACGAGGGCATCGAGCGCCTGACCGCCGACGACATCGAGTACGCGAAGGAGCTCGGCCTGTCGCTCAAGCTGATCGGCTCTGCAGAGCGCATCGACGGCGGCATCGCCGTCCACGTGTACCCGGCATTCCTGTACGCGGACCATCCGCTCGCCTCGGTCAACGGCGCCTTCAACGCGGTGACGATCGAGTCGCCCGCGATCACCGAGATCACGCTCTCGGGGCCGGGCGCCGGGGGCATTCAGACCGCGAGCGCCGTGCTCGGCGACGTGATCTCGGCGATGATCCCGCCGCCCTCGCTGCCCGCGCCGGCGCAGGACGTGCCGGTGGTCACGGACACCGAGTTCTCCTTCTACCTCCATCTCGAGGTGGCCGACCGCCCCGGCGTGCTCGCTCAGGTGGCCGAGCTGCTCGGCCTCCAGGGCGTGTCGATCAAGTCGGTCGTGCAGAAGGGGCTGGGCGACGAGGCCCGGCTCGTGATGGTCATGCACCCCGTGCTCGAGTCGAAGTTCCGCGCCGCGGTCGAGCTGATCTCGCGGCTCGACTTCGTGCGCGAGCCTCCGCGCGTGATCAGGGTCATCGAGGAGACGTTCTAGGTGTCGCTGTGGCGCTACCGGGAGCGGCTCCCGGTGGAGCCCCTGGTGACGATGGGCGAGGGCGACACGCCGCTGGTGCGCGCTGCCCACCTCTCCGAGCTCACCGGCGCCGACGTCTGGCTCAAGCTCGAGGGGGCGAATCCGACCGGCTCGTTCAAGGATCGCGGCATGACCGTGGCCGTGTCGGCGGCGCTGGCCGAGGGCGCCGCCGCGGTGGTGTGCGCATCGACCGGCAACACCGCGGCGAGCGCCGCCGCCTACGCGGCGCGGGCCGGGCTGCGCGGCGCCGTGATCGTGCCCGAGGGCAAGATCGCGACCGGCAAGCTGGCCCAGGCGCTCATGCACGGCGCGCGCGTAATCGCCCTGCGCGGCAACTTCGACGAGGCGCTGGCCCTCGTCCGCGAGCTGGCGCGCCAGCATCCGATCGCGCTCGTCAACTCGGTAAACGACCTCCGCATCGAGGGCCAGAAGACGGGCGCCTTCGAGGTCTGCGACGAGCTCGGCGAGCCGCCCGACGTGCTCTGCATTCCGGTCGGGAACGCCGGCAACGTCACGTCCTGGTGGAAGGGCTTTCAGGAGTACGAGGTGGCGCCGCGCCTGCACGGCTACCAGGCGGAGGGAGCCGCCCCGCTCGTCCGTGGCGCGCCGGTCGAGCACCCGGAGACGGTCGCCTCGGCGATCCGGATCGGGAACCCGGCGCGCTGGGAGAACGCGATGAACGCCTTCACCGCCTCGCGCGGCGAGGTGCGCGCGGTCTCCGATGCCGAGATCCTCGATGCATACTCGCTGCTCGGCGCGCGCGAGGGGGTCTTCTGCGAGCCCGCCTCGGCGGCGTCGGTGGCCGGCCTCCTCAAGTACGGCGCCGAGGGCCGCGTCGTCTGCGTCCTGACGGGGCACGGGCTGAAGGACCCGCAGACGGCGATGAACCGCGCCGCCAGCGTCGTGCCCTGCGAGCCCGACATCGAGAGCGTGGAGCAGGCGGTGCTGGGATGAAGCGGCGGCGCGTGGTCCGCGTCCCGGCGTCGTCGGCGAACCTCGGCCCCGGCTACGACGTGCTCGCCGCCGCGTTGTCGCCCACGCTCGAGCTGGAGGTCGAGGAGAGCGGCGAGTTCTCGGTGAGCTGCGACGTGCCCGGGGTCGCGCTCGACCGCAGCAATCTGTGCGTGCGTGCCTTCGAGCGGCTGCACCCGGTCGACGGGCTCGCCTTCACGATCCGTTCCGAGATCCCGCCTGCCGCCGGGCTGGGTTCGAGCGCGGCGGCGATCGTGGCCGGCCTGGCCGCGGCCGACCATCTCTACGAGCTTGACGCACCGCTGTTCGAGCACGCCCTCGCGATCGAGGGTCATCCGGACAACGTGGCCGCAGCGCTGCTGGGCGGCTTCGTAGTCTGCGCCGGCACCGATCCCCTGCGGCTCGAGCCTCCGCCCGAGCTCGAGGCCGTGCTGGTGGTGCCGGACGAGGAGGTCGCGACCGCCGACGCGCGCGCCGCGATGCCCGCCGAGGTGCCGCTGGCGGACGCCGTCGACAACGTGGGGCACGCCGCGCTGCTCGTGCTGGGGCTCGCCCAGGGCGATCTCTCGCTGATCGCCCGCGGCCTGGCCGACTCGCTCCATCAGCCGCGCCGCCGTCACCTCTACCCGCGCTCGATGGAGCTCGTCGAGGGGGCGGCCGAAATGGGCGCCCTCGGTGCAACGATCTCCGGCGCCGGACCGACGGTCCTGTTCTGGTGCCACTGGGAACAGACCGGCGCCGTGGTCGAACGCCTGCGCGGCGCCGCCGGCTGCGCCCGCGTCGAGCGTGTCGGGTTCGCGGCCGGGGGAGCGGATGTGAGCGAGCTGTGAGCGCCAAGGTCGAAGCAGCCGGAGGGGTCGTGCTCGACGACGAGGGCCGCGTGGTGGTGGTCCACCGGCCGCGCTACGACGACTGGTCGCTCCCCAAGGGCAAGCTCGACGCCGGCGAGTCGTTCGAGGAGGCCGCGCTGCGAGAGGTCGAGGAGGAGACGGGGCTGCGCTGCGCGCTTGGCGAGGAGCTCGATCCCGTCCACTACCGCGACAACAAGGGCCGGCCGAAGATCGTCCGCTACTGGCTGATGTACGTCGAGGACGACCCGGGCTTCGTCCAGAACGACGAGGTCGACGAGCTGCGCTGGCTCACGCCCGGCGAGGCCGCCGAGCTGCTCACGTACCCGCACGACGCCGAGCTGGTGCGCGAGATCTAGGGGCGCAACAAGGGCGTCAGACCTGACCCCCTGTTGCGGCTAGCGCCGGCCGGCGGTCGGCCCAGGGCGCGGCCGCCTCGAGCTGCGCCGAGAGCGACAGAAGGGTTGGCTCGTCCGCCGGCCGCCCGGCGAGCTGGACGCCGACCGGCAGGCCGTCGTCGCCGTGATAGAGCGGCAGCGAGATCGCCGGCTGACCGGAGGTGTTGAAGAGCGCCGTGTAGGGCGTGAACTCACCGGATCGCCGGAAGTCCTCCCAGGGGTCGTCGCTGCATGGGTCGAGCTCGCCGATGCGCAGCGGCCGCTGCGCCAGCGACGGCAGCAGCACCACGTCGTAGTCGTCCCACACGGCGACGATCTGCCGCGAGAAGGCACCGAGCTGCGTGCGCGCGAGGTAGTAGTCGACGGCTGTGCGCTTCTGGAGGCCCTCCCAGAACGTCCACGTGAGCGGCTCCAGCAGCTCGGCGCTTGGCTCGCGGCCCGTGACGAGACCGCCGTAGAAGGCTGCTGCCGCGATCGGCGTGCCGAATACCGCTGTGAACGTGTCCAGCACGTCGTCTGTCCGCCAGGGCGCCTCGAACTCCTCGACCTCGTGGCCGAGCGTGGCGAGCAGCTCGGCGGCGTCGTGGACGCCGCGCTCGCAGATCGGATCGAGCGGCGCGTCGATAGGAGCAAGCGTCGACATACCGATGCGCAGCCTGCCCGGCTCACGTGCGGCCGCCGTGGCGAAGGTCTCGGCCGGGGGCGGCGCCCAGGTGGCGTCGCCCGTCTCGTAGCCGGCGAGCAGGTCGAGCAGCTCGGCGGTCTCGGCGACGGTGCGGGTGAGCACGCCGTCCTGCACCAGGAAGTCGTCTGCCTGCTCAGGGCCTCGTGAGATGCGGCCGCGCTGGGCCTTCAGGCCGACGAGCCCGCAGCACGCGGCCGGGATCCTGATCGAGCCCCCGCCGTCGCTGCCGTGCGCGATCGGCACCATCCCTGCGGCCACCGCGGCGGCCGCTCCGCCGGACGAGCCGCCGGGCGTGCGCCCGGTGTCCCACGGATTGCGCGCCGGGCCGAAGCGCCGCGGCTCTGACACCGGCAGGATTCCGAACTCGGGCATGTTGGTCTTGCCGACCAGCACGAAGCCGGCATCTCGCAGGCGCCGCACCACGAAGGCGTCGTGCTGCGGGACGTAGTCGCCGAAGATGTCCGAGCCCATCGTGTACGGCATGCCCGCAACGGCCGCCGTGTCCTTGATCGCAATCGGCACGCCCGCGAAGGGGCGCGGATCACCCGCGCCGATCGCCTCGGCCGCCGCCAGCGCCCGCTCCGCGTCCACGTGCACGAAGGCGCCCAGCTCGGGCTGAAGAGCGTCGATCCGCTGGAGGGACTGCTCGACGAGCTCGCGCGAGCTGAGCTCACCGCTCCGCACCAGGCCCGCGAGCTCACCGGCGGGCTTGAACATCAGCTCGGACACCGCGGCAGACCCTATGACATTCCTCACAGCCGGGGTGCACTTTGCGGCGGGGACGCAGTTGCCTGCGCCCCCCGCCGCTCAGCGTCGTTGGCTGCTACGGGTTGACCGGCTTGACCCGGAAGAGCACGGCCCCGGCCCGGCCGCGCATGAACGTGCCCGTCCGAGCGTTGAGCACCCATGGCCTCGGCAGCACGCCGTCGGTGTCATCGAGGAACTGCGCGAACAGCTGACTGGAGCGCGGGCAGCTGAGGCCCTTGACCCAGACGTTGTAGTTGCCCCTGTTCAGCCGAAGGCTCCCGATGCGGTCGTTGTGCAGCACGCGGAACGTAGCCGGGCACTTCGACTGGCCGCCACTCGGGTGCCGCGCGGTGCCGGTGGCATCAGTGTCTGTGACGTACGGCTTGATGCGGAAGCCGACGTGCCGATGGCCGCGGGTGAAGGTCCCGGTGCCGGCGTCGAGGAGCCACGGACGCGGGAGCACGCCGTCGTAGTCCTGCAGGAACTGCTGGAAGAGGCGCACCGCCTGCTGGCAGGTGACGCCGCTATAGGACAGCAGCGTGATGCGGTAGCGGCCCTTGGCGATCCGGAAGCCTCCGATGCGGTCGTTGTGCAGCACCGTGAAGTAACCCGGGCAGCTTCGCCGCGAGGGCGGAGCCGGCGGGTTCGGCGGGACCGGGTTGGTGCTCGGTGCAACGCGGAAGCCGATGCTGCTTCCGCGCCCGGCGCGGAACGTGCGCGTGGCGTTGTCCGCCACCCACGGCCGTGGGAGCCTGCCGTCCCAGTCCTCGAGGAACTCGGCGAACAGCCGTGATGCCTCCGTGCAGCCCATCGAGGTCGAGTCGAGCACCGTGATCACGTACGGGCCCTTGGGCAGTTGCATGTTCCCGATGCGGTCGTTGTGGAGCACGTCGAACGTGCCGCCGCAGGTGGCCTCCGCGGCGGATGCCGAGGGGGCGAGCGCCAGGGCGATCGCGACGGTGATGAGTAGTCCGGTCAGATGTCGCTTCATTGCTGGTCCGCCTTGTTGCACTGGTCTTGGATTGACTCGAGCTCGGCCACGGCGGCGTTGGCGCCTGCCTTCGCACTCGCGGCGTTGAAGAACTTGTCGAGTGCGTTCACGGCACCCTGCACGCACACGCTCGCAAGCTGGGCCCGCTGCCGGGCGGTCTTCAGCTCGGCCGCCGCCTTCTGGTCCTCGCCTTCGGCCGCGCTCGCCTGGTTGCGCGCGGCGTCCAGATCGGAGCTCTCCTTCTGGATCGTCGCCTTGAGATTGGCGGCCTGAGCCTGCTCGCGGATGAAGCGCCGCTTCACGCGCCGGAACGCCGCGCGCTCGCGGTCGCCGAAGGCCGTCAGCCGCTCTTGCTCCGACGCGGCTGCCTGCTGCTCGCTCGTCTGCGCCTGCCTCTGCGCGTCGAGCTGGTCGTTGGCGTCATCGAGGTCCGACTTCGTTGTGAAGGCCCAGATACCGAGTCCGATGGCGACGAGCGCCAGGACGCCGGAGATGACCATCCAGGTGGTGGCGCGCGAATCGCGCGCAGGAGGATCACCCGGTGGCGGGCCGCCTGCGGGTGAGGTCGTCAAAGCGAGAGTCCTTTCGCTAGGGGACCAGAACGGTGGAACTATCCCACGACTGGGGGATAGCAGGCAATCAGCCGGGGGCAGGCGCGAGCTCGGCGCGGAGCGATGCCACCCGCGCGGCTGGCTCCTCGAAGCCCCCGAGCCGCTCCAGGACCTCAGCGGCCAGGCTCACGTAGTCGGCGCCGAGCGACGGCGCGTAGTCGAGAATCGAGACGCCACGCTCGGCTGACTCGGCGTAGCGGACGCTTCGCCGGACCACCGTGTCGAAGAGCTTCTCGCCGAAGCGCTCGCGCAGCTGCACCTGTGCCTCGCGCGCGTGGACGAGCCGCATGTCGGCGATGTTGAGGACGACGCCGAGCCAATCGAGCTCCGGGTGGAGCGACTCCTTGGCCAGCTCCACCACCTCGAGCGCCTGCTCCACCCCTTGGAGCGAGAAGTACTCGGCCTCGCTCGAGATCAGGGCGTGCTCCGCAGCGACGAGCGAGTTGACCGTCAGCAGCCCGAGCGCCGGCGGGCAGTCGATCAGTACGAGGTCGTAGTCCTTGCGGAGCTCACGCAGCGCGCGCTTCAGCGTCAGCTCGCGGCCCATCTTGCCGCTCAGCACGAGCTCGGCCTCGGCGAGCCCCAAGTTGGCGGGCAACACGCCGTCGTAGACCGCGTCGGCCGCCTTGGCCTGGCCGGCGAGCACGTCGGCCACCGTGGGCGACGCATCGGGCGGCACGTCGAAGTAGTCGGAGAGGTTCCCCTGGGGGTCGAGATCCGCCACGAGCACCTCCATCCCGACCCGCCGGAAGACGTCGGCGAGCGTCCGCACCATCGTGGTCTTGCCGGTGCCGCCCTTCTGCGAGAGAACCGTGATCGTGACGCCCACGGGGCGACCTTACCCAGGCCATGGCGAGACCCGCACGCTGCCTTCGATTTAGGCCCTGGATCTCGGTATCTTTTTGCGCCCCCGTCCCCGTCGCGACCGCCCCAGCCGAAAGGGCGGAAATCACTAAGAGGAGGTGACCCCCGCTGCAGGCAGCGCGAGGCCTGTACGACGCGAGCTACGAGCACGACGCGTGCGGCGTCGCCTTCGTGGCGCGGTTGCGAGCGCCCGCCTCCAACGAGGTGGTCGGCCGCGCGCTGCTCGCGCTCGAGCACATGGAGCACCGCGGCGCGGAGGGCGCCGACCCTGACACGGGCGACGGCGCCGGCATCCTGCTCCAGATCCCCGACGCGTTCCTGCGGGCGGAGCTCGACTTCGAGCTGCCGCCCCCCGGGCGCTACGGCGTCGCAATGTGCTTCCTCCCGCCGGGCAACCCGGCCGAGGCGATGCGGCTGCTCGAGGAGACCGTCGAGGATGAGGGCCAGCATGTGCTCGGCTGGCGCGACGTGCCGATCGCCGAGGGCGCCTGTGGGACGACGGCGCGCTCGGTGGCGCCGCGCATCGCTCAGCTGTTCATCGGGGCGGACGACTCGGTCCCAGACCAGGACGCGCTCGAGCGGCGGCTGTACGTGATCCGGCGCGTGGTCGAGCGGGCGAACCTCGCCGACCTCACGCTGCCGAGCCTGTCGTCGCGGACGATCGTCTACAAGGGCATGCTGACCGCGCCGCAGCTGCCGCGCTACTACCCCGACCTGCGCGACGAGCGAGTCGTCAGCCGGCTCGCCCTGGTCCACTCGCGCTTCTCGACGAACACCTTCCCGAGCTGGGAGCTCGCGCACCCCTATCGGATGCTGGCCCACAACGGCGAGATCAACACGCTGCGCGGCAACCGCAACTGGATGCGCGCACGCGAGATGCAGCTCGCTTCGCCGCTCTTTGGCGACGACGTGGCCAAGATCCGCCCGCTGCTGCGCGACGACATCTCCGACTCGGCTTCGCTGGACGGACTGCTCGAGCTGCTCGTGCTCGGCGGCCGCTCGCCCGAGCACGCGATGTCGATGCTGATCCCGGAGGCCTTCCGCGGCCGGCCCGAGCTGCCCGACGAGGTGCGCGACTTCTACGCCTACCACTCGTCGCTCATCGAGCCCTGGGACGGGCCGGCGGCGGTCGCCTTCTCAGACGGGCGCGTGATCGGGGCGACGCTCGACCGCAACGGCCTGCGGCCGGGCCGCTGGCTCGTCAGCAAGGACGGCTGGGTCGTGTTCGCCTCCGAGACCGGCGTGCTCGACTTCCCGCCCGAGGACGTCAAGGCCAAGGGCCGGCTGCTGCCGGGCAAGCTCTTCTTCGTCGATCTCGAGGCGGAGCGCGTCGTGCCGGACGACGAGCTCAAGCGCGGTCTCGCGGGGCGGCGGCCGTACGGCCAGTGGCTCGCCGACCGCGTCGTGCACATCGAGGACCTGCCGGAGAAGACCCCGCGCGTGCCGCGCGTCGAGCCCATGCGCGCCAAGCAGCTCGCCTTCGGCTGGACCGAGGAGGACCTGCGCGTGTCGCTCGTGCCGATGGCGCGCGACGCCACCGAGCCGACCGGGTCGATGGGCAACGACACGGCGCTCGCGGTGATGTCGGACATGCGCCCGCCGCTCTTCTCGTACTTCAAGCAGCTATTCGCCCAGGTCACGAACCCCGCCATCGACCCGATCCGTGAGTCGATAGTGATGAGCCTCGAGGCCTGCATCGGGCCGGAGATCAACCTGCTCGGCGAGACGCCCGACCACTGCCACCAGCTCGTTATGCCGCAGCCGCTGCTGCGCAGCCCGCAGCTCGAGAAGCTGCGCCAGGTCGACCACCGGGTCTTCGAGGCGCGCACGATCGACATGACCTGGCCCGTGTCCCAGGGCGCGATGGGCATGGAACGGCGGCTCGAGGAGATCTGCGCCGAGGCCTCGGAGCTCGTCGCGCGCGGCGTCAACATCATCATCCTCTCGGACCGCAACCTCGGCGCCGACCGGGCGGCGATGCCGTCGCTGCTGGCCGTCAGCGCGCTCCACCATCACCTCGTACGCGAGGGCACGCGGCTCCAGATCGGCCTGGTCGTCGAGACGGGCCAGGCCAAGGAGATCCACCACATCGCCTGCCTGATCGGCTACGGCGCCGCGGCGGTCAACCCGTACGTGATGTTCGAGTCGCTGTACACGCTCCACCGCGAGGGCCGCCTGCCGGAGGGCATGGATCCCGAGGAGGCCGTGCAACGGACGATCAAGGCGGTCGGCAAGGGGCTCCTCAAGATCCTCTCGAAGATGGGGATCTCGACGATCCGCTCCTACACGGGTGCGCAGATCTTCGAGGCCGTCGGGCTCGAGCAGGAAGTAGTCGACAGGTTCTTCACGGGAACGGTGTCGCGCGTCGGCGGTGTGGGCCTGAACGTGCTTGCCTGGGAGTGCCTCGACCGCCACCGGCGGGCCTATCCGGCCGCCAGCTCGGAGCTCCTGCCGGCCGGCGGCGTGTACGCCTGGCGCCGCGAGGGCGAGTTCCACGGCTGGAACCCCGAGACGATCGCGACGCTCCAGCAGGCAGCCGATGGCGAGGGCGGCCCCGACGCCTACGAGCGCTTCGCGACCTACGTCAATGAGGTCGCCGTGCCGAAGTCGTCGCTGCGCGGCCTGCTGCGCTTCCGCGAGACGGGCGAGGGCATCTCGCTGGACGAAGTGGAGCCGGCGGCGGAGATCGTCAAGCGCTTCAAGTCGGGCGGGATGTCGCTCGGCGCGCTGTCGCCGGAGGCGCACGAGACGCTCGCGGCCGGCATGAACCGGCTCGGTGGCAGGTCGAACACGGGCGAGGGCGGGGAGGACCCCCAGCGCTTCACGGACGAGCGTCGCTCCTCGATCAAGCAGGTCGCGTCGGGGCGCTTCGGCGTGACCGTCAACTACCTCGTCAACGCCGACGAGATCCAGATCAAGGTCGCGCAGGGCGCCAAGCCCGGCGAGGGCGGCCAGCTGCCCGGCCACAAGGTCGACCGCTACATCGCCCGCCTGCGCCACTCGACTCCCGGCGTCGGTCTGATCTCGCCGCCGCCGCACCACGACATCTACTCGATCGAGGATCTCAAGCAGCTCATCTACGACCTGCGCTGCGCGAACCCGCGCGCCCGCATCTCCGTCAAGCTCGTGTCCGAGGTGGGCGTCGGCACCGTCGCGGCCGGCGTCGCGAAGGCGAACGCCGACCACGTCGTGGTCGCCGGTCACGACGGCGGCACCGGCGCCTCCCCGCAGGCCTCGATCCACCACGCCGGCGTTCCCTGGGAGATCGGGCTAGCCGAGACACAGCAGACGCTGTTGCGCAACGACCTGCGTTCGCGCATCCTCGTCGAGGTCGACGGTC
>Ga0081538_10000954_pt1 | contig 30995 bp, 29 predicted proteins | sample TabmetS5T2R1_FD_71022 | JGI IMG/M metagenome (GOLD analysis project Ga0081538, IMG submission 71022) | Tabebuia heterophylla rhizosphere microbial communities from the University of Puerto Rico - S5T2R1 | ecosystem: Host-associated > Plants > Roots > Rhizosphere ...
CGGCAGGTCGAGGCAGTGGTGCAGCACCAGCGCCTCCCGCACCGGAACGCCGTCTTGCGGACCCACGCCTCGGGCTGCTCGTAGCGGGCGAGCTCCGCCCACCGGCTGGCCGCGCGGACGAACGCCTCCTGCGCGACATCCTCGGCGCTGGCCAGGTCCCCGGTCAGCACCCGGAGCTGGCCGACCACGCGGGGGTAGACGTCCCGGAAGAACGCCGCGAACCCGTCGTACCGCGCTCCCGCTCCCGTCGCCACCGTCCAGCACTAACACGCTCGGGACCGGCGGTCCGGTTCCCGCAATGTTCTCGATGTTCGCGGATTCGGGCCCGCGCGTGAAGCGCCGGCGGCCGCCGGGTCAGCGGGCCGGGGCGCGCTCCAGCGGGCAGCTCATGCAGCGGGGGCCGCCGCGGCCGCGGCCGAGCTCGAACCCGGGGATGGTCACCACCTCGACGCCGTCGTCGCGGAGCCGCTGGTTGGTGTCGACGTTGCGCTCGTAGGCGACCACCACCCCCGGCGCCAGCGCCAGCACGTTGTTGCCGTCGTCCCACTGCTCGCGGGCGGCGAGCATCTCGTTGCCGCCGGTCTCGAAGGTGCGGATGGCGGGCACCTCCAGCACCCTCGCCAGGGTGGCGAACAGCTCGTCCTGCGCCTCGACGTTGAGGTGGCGGCCGCCTCCGGGGGTGACCAGGAACGGCCGCAGCTGCTGCCGCAGGCCGGGGTAGACCACGAACGCGTCGTGGTCGACCTGGGTGAGCACCGTGTCCAGGTGCATGTAGGCGCGGACCTTCGGCAGCTCGACCGCGACCACCGCGGCCAGCGCCCCGGCGTCGAACATCCGCCTGGCCAGCGCCTCGACCCCCTGCGGGGTGGTGCGCTCGCCCATGCCGACCAGCAGGGTCCGGTTGCCGATGACCAGCAGGTCGCCGCCCTCGACCACCGCCGGGTAGTGGTCCAGCCCGTCGCCGCCGTACCAGACCGCGAAGTCGGCGGCGGCGAACATCGGGTGGTGGCGGTAGACGGTCTCCAGGTGCATGGTCTCGCGGTGGCGGGCCGGGAACGCCATCGGGTTGATCGACACCCCGCCGTACATCCACGCGGAGGTGTCGCGCATGAACAGCTGGTTGGGCAGCGGCGGCAGCACGAAGGTGGTCGGGTGGAAGCTCGCCCCGACCAGCCCCTCGGGGGCGAAGGGGAGGTCCTCGGGGATGACCCCGCCGATCAGGTAGTGCACCAGCTCGCGCGCGGCCAGCGAGTCGAACCAGGCGCGCAGCTCCGGGGCGAGCCCGGCGCCGAAGGCGTCGACGGTCACCACCCGGTCCAGCAGCTCCTTGCGGGCCGCGTCGCCGGCGAGCGCCTCGGCCAGCAGGTCGGCCAGCTCGTGGACCTCGACCCCGCGGGAGCGCAGCACCGCCGCGAACGCGGCGTGCTCGGCCCTTGCCTGCTCGACCCACATGATCTCGTCGAACAGCAGGTCGTCGACGTTGCCGGGGGTGAGGCGGGTCAGCTCCAGGTCGGGCGCGTGCAGCAGGACCTTGCGCAGCGGGCCGATCTCGGAGTCGACGTGGAACGGTCCCATGGCGGACCGAGGCTACCAGCCGGGCCGCCCGGCTTGACAGCACCGGCCGCTGGGCGCACAACCGAAGCCGACGCCGAGCGGAGGAGGACGGCATGGCCCGGTACCTGATCGTGGCCCACCAGACGGCCGGCAGCCCGGAGCTCCTCGAGCGGGTCAAGGAGCTGGCCGCCGGCGACCCCGCGGCGGAGTTCACCCTGCTGGTGCCCGCCACCCCCACCGGGCACCTGCTGCACAACTGGGAGGAGGGCGAGGCCAGGCAGCTCGCCAGGCGGCGGGCGGAGGAGGCGACCCGGCGGCTCCGCGAGGCCGGCGTCCGCGTCACCGCCGCGCGGGTCGGCAGCCACTCGCCGCTGGAGGCCGTCGGCGACGAGCTGCAGGCCCGGCCGGGCTACGACCGGATCGTGCTGTCCACCTTCCCGCCGGGCGTGTCGCGCTGGCTCAAGGGCAACCTCCCCGCCATCCTCAACCGCCGCACCAGGCTGCCGGTCGACCACGTGGTGGCGCCGGTGCGGACGCCGAGCGGGACCTGAACCGCGCCCGGACCCCTCGGCGCTACCCGGGTTCCAGGCTGCGGCAGTGGACCCGGCCGTTGACCGGCGGGGAGGCGGCCGTGCCGATGGCCGGCTCGTCGTGGGTCTCCCCCGGCGCGATCGGCTGGCGCAGGCTCACCGCCGCCACGCCGACCCGCTCGCCCTTGATGTCGTAGAGGATCGCCTCGCACTTGTCCGGCCGGCCGGTGCGGTTGCCGGTGTTAGCGACGTGGAACACCAGCTGGACCTCGTTGTCGGCGCCGGGCACCGGGCCGAGCACCTCGACGGTGGCGTTGAACGCCTTGCCGCGGTTGCTGGCCACCTCGACCACGATGGCGAACGCGGTGAAGGCGAGGATCGCCACCACCATGACCACCAGCCCGATCAGGCCGCGCCGTTCGCGCCGGTGGTGCCGGTCTTCCGCGGCCTCGGGCGGGGTGGTGGTGGGCGAGCTGGACACGCCGCAAGGCTACCGCAGGGTGCCGGTCAGGGCAGCAGGGTGGAGCTGACCGAGCTGACGACACACCATCGGCCCGGGCCGGTCGGCACGCGCGGTGGGGTGGCGCCACCTGGCGCCACCCCACCGCGGTCGGCCGGGTGCTCAGTACGCGACCCCTGGGGTCCAGCTGCCGTTGCCGTCCCAGTCCCCGGCGGCCAGCGCGCCCGCATCCAGCCCGCCGTAGCCGAAGGCGTGGTCCGGCAGCCCTGGCGTGGTGGCGTCCCGGAGCTCCCACCGGAGCTCACCGGAGCGCTGGTATACCGCGCCCAGGGTGTCGCTGCCGTTGCCGTCCCAGTCGCCGGTGACCACCGCGACCGCGGTCACCCCGCCGTAGGCCACCACCACGTCGGGGCGGCTGGCGGTGTTGGCGTTGCGGAGCTCCCAGCGGATCTGCGAGGCCGCCAGCGCGGCGGTGGCCTTGGTGGTGCGCTGGAACGAGGTCGCCTGCTTGGCCGGCCGCAGGCGCGCGGCGGGACGGGACGCCTGCTCGGCGGGCGTGGCCAGTGCCAAGCGCGGCGCGCCCACCAGCAGCAGCGCGGCCGCGGCGAGCAGGGCGACGACGGTCCTGGTCGGTCGTGTTGGGATGCGCATGCGCGTACCTCCTCAGCCTCGGACGAGGCCGCTCGGGGATGTGGCCAGCGTCGGCGCGGCGTGCCGCACCGTCGAGGCAATCGACCGGCAAGCTGGCGGCAACCTGGCGGCAACGGCGCAGGTTGCCGCTTCACCGCGCCGGCGCGCGGTTCGGCGCGGCTGCCGGCGCGTGACGCCGGCAGGGACGCTCGGCAGGCTTTACGATGGGCCGCTGACGACGACGTCAGCGCTCGCCCGCCTCCCCGGGCGCGACGTCGCCCGGGCCGACCTGAGGACCACGCCATGCCAGCCCCCCGCACCCTGCTCGCCAAGGTCTGGGACGACCACGTGGTGGTCGAGCCGCCCGGCCTGCCGACCGTGCTCTACGTCGACCTGCACCTGGTCCACGAGGTGACCTCCCCGCAGGCGTTCAGCGGGCTCGCCGCCCGCGGCCTCAAGGCCCGCCGGCCCGACCTGACGCTGGCCACCGCGGACCATTCGGTGCCGACCTCCGACCGGTCGCTGCCGATCGCCGACGACCTGGCCCGGGCGCAGGTGGAGCGGCTGACGCGCAACTGCGCCGAGCACGGCATCCCGCTGCACGGCATGGACAGCCCCCACCAGGGCATCGTCCACGTGATCGGCCCGGAGCTGGGCCTCACCCAGCCGGGCATGACGATCGTCTGCGGCGACTCCCACACCGCCACCCACGGCGCCCTCGGCGCCCTGGCGTTCGGCATCGGCACCAGCGAGGTCGAGCACGTGCTCGCCACCCAGACGCTGCTGCAGCGGCGACCGCGGACCTTCGAGGTCCGGGTCGAGGGTCGGCTGGCGGCAGGCGTGACCGCCAAGGACGTGATCCTGGCGCTGCTGGCCCGCATCGGCGTCGGCGGCGGGACCGGCCACGTCTTCGAGTACACCGGGCCGGCGATCCGCGCGCTGTCGATGGAGCAGCGGATGACGATCTGCAACATGTCGATCGAGGGCGGCGCCAGGGCCGGGATGGTCGCCCCCGACGACACCACCTTCGAGTACGTCGCCGGCCGCCCGTACGCCCCCGGCGGGGCGGCGTGGGAGCGGGCGCTGGCCGCCTGGCGCACCCTGCCCGGCGACGACGGCGCCGCCTACGACCGCTCGGTCACCCTGGACGCCGGCGCCCTGGAGCCGATGGTCACCTACGGCACCAACCCCGGCATGGGCATGCCGATCTCCGGCCGGGTCCCCGACCCCGACCGCACCGCCGACCCGGCCGGCAGGAAGGCGCTCGCCAAGGCGCTGTCCTACATGGACCTGCGCCCCGGCGAGCCGCTGCTCGGCCAGCCCGTCGACGTGGTGTTCATCGGGTCCTGCACCAACTCGCGCATCTCCGACCTGCGCCAGGCGGCGGCCCTGCTGCGCGGCCAGCGGGTCGACCCGCGGGTCAGGGTGCTGGTGGTGCCCGGCTCCAACGACGTCAAGCGGCAGGCGGAGGCCGAGGGGCTGGCCGAGGTGTTCCGCGCCGCCGGCGCCGAGTGGCGCGAGGCCGGCTGCTCGATGTGCATCGCCATGAACGGCGACCAGCTCGCCCCCGGCCAGTACGCGGTGTCGACCTCCAACCGGAACTTCGAGGGCCGCCAGGGGGCCGGAGGGCGGACCTTCCTGGCCAGCCCGCTCACCGCGGCCGCCTCGGCGCTGGCCGGCCGCATCGCCGACGCGCGCCCGCTGGTCGAGCGGGCCAGGGCGGTGGTGTGAGCATGCCGGAGCCGTTCCGCCCCTTCAGCAGCCGGCTGGTGCCGCTGCTGGCCGACAACGTCGACACCGACCAGATCATCCCGGCCCGCTTCCTCAAGGTCACCGACAAGGAGGGGCTGGGCGAGGGGCTGTTCGCCGACTGGCGTTACGACGCCGACGGCCGGCCACGCCAGGGGTTCGTGCTCAACCGGCCCGGGATGGCCGGCCGGGCGGTGCTGCTGGCCGGCGACAACTTCGGCGCCGGCTCCTCCCGCGAGCACGCCCCCTGGGCGCTGCGCGCCTTCGGGTTCCGCGCGGTGCTGGCGACCTCCTTCGCCGACATCTTCCGCGCCAACGCGCTCAAGAACGGGCTGCTGCCGGTGGAGCTGCCGGCCGGCGACCACGCCGCCCTGGCCGCCGCCGTCGCGGCGGACCCGGACGCCGAGGTGACCGTCGACCTGGAGGCCGGGACGCTGACGCTGCCCGACGGCCGGGCGGTCGGCTTCACCGTCGACCCCTTCGCCCGCCGCATGCTGCTGGAGGGCACCGACGAGCTCGGCTACCTGCTCGCCCAGGGCGACGCCGTGACCGCCTACGAGGCCACCCACCCGGCCAGGGTCGACACCCTGGCCCCCTCCGGGCCGCCGAACGCCGGGCGTGGCTGAGGCGGGGCCGGGAACGGTCGAGCTGCTGCCCGGGGGGCCGGTGGTGGCGCGGCTGGCCGCGCCGCCCAGCAAGAGCGTCACCAACCGGGCGCTGGTCTGCGCGGCCCTCGCCGCGGGCACCAGCCGGCTGGGCGGCGCCCTCGGCGGCGGCGACGCCGAGGCGATGGCGGCGGCCCTCGGCGAGCTGGGCGCGCCGGTCACGATGGACCCCGCCGGCTGGACGGTCCACGGCGGCGGCGGGCGTCCGCGCAGCCCCGGGCGGCCGCTGGACGCGCGCCTGTCCGGCACCACCATGCGGTTCCTGGCCGCCGTCGCCACCCTCACCCCGGCCGGCGCCAGCGTCGGCGGGCGCACGCCGCTGCTGCGCCGCCCGGTCGGGCCGCTGGTCACGGCGCTGCGCGCCCTCGGCGCCGGGGTGACCGACCGGGGCGGCTTCCCGCCGGTGACCGCGTCCGGCGGCGGCCTGCCCGGCGGCGAGGCGCGCGTGGACGCGTCGGCCTCCAGCCAGTTCGCCAGCGCCGTGCTGCTGGTCGCGCCGTACGCCCGGCGGGCCGTGCGGCTGCACGCCGACGGGCTGGGCGCCGCCGCCTACGTGGCGCTGACCGCGGCGGTGATGCGCGACTTCGGCGCCGCCGTCGACCGCGACGGCCCGGCCACCTGGCGGGTCGAGCCCGGCCGGCCCTACCGGGCCACCGACCTGGCGGTGGAGTACGACGCCAGCGCGGCCGCGCACCTGTTCGCGGTCGCGGCGGCGACCGGCGGCGCCGTCACCGTCACCAACGCCCGCCAAGGGACGCTGCAGCCCGACGCCGCCCTGCCCGGCGTGCTCGCCGCGATGGGCGCGACCGTCGCCAGGGAGGGGCCGGCGCTGACCGTCAGCGGCCCGCGGGAACTGGCCCCGGTCGACGCCGACCTGGCCGCCATGCCCGACCAGGTCACCACCGTCGCCGCGCTGGCGGCGCTGGCCCGTGGCACCTCCCGGCTCCGCGGGGTCGCGGTCGCCCGCGGCCACGAGACCGACCGGCTGGCCGCGCTCGCCACCGAGCTGGGCAAGCTGGGCGTGACCGTCCAGCAGCTCCCGGACGGCCTGGTGGTGCGCGGCGCCGGGCCGGACCGGCTGCGGCCGGCGCGGCTGGCCACCCACGGCGACCACCGCATGGCGATGGCGCTGGCGGCGGTAGCCGCCCGCGTGCCGGGGCTGCTGCTCGAGGACCCCGGCTGCGTCGCCAAGACCTACCCGGGCTTCTGGCAGGACCTGGACGCCGCCGGGCTGCGCCGGCGGCCCGGCCGGGTACAGTAGCCGTCCACAGCGGGACGCCGGCCAGGCGGCCCTGCCGACCCGCGGAGGAGGAGCATGGGCGAGGTCCTCTCCGAGCAGCAGCGCGCCTTCCTGGAGGCCAGCCACGGCGCCGTGGCTGACCAGCGGCTTCTGGGGAGAGTGGCTGACCGTCGGCGGCCGGGTGGAGGTCCGCCGCGAGCCCGGGTCGAGGACAACCTGCGGCTGTACCGGGTGGCCACCGGCCACGACCCCGACGACCTCGCGGAGTACCGCGCCGCGATGGTCTCCGAGCGTCGCCTGGTCCACGTGCTCACCCCCGAGTGGGTCTACCCGTCGTCGCGCTGAGGAGGACTGCTGGCATGGCTGAGCGGATCGCGGTGGTCACCGGGGCGTCCAGCGGGATCGGCGCGGCCACCGCCCGCGGGCTGGCGCAGGCCGGCTTCCACGTGGTGGCCGGGGCCCGCCGCACCGGGCGCCTGCAGGCGCTGGCCGAGGAGGTCGGCGCCACCGCGCTGGCCCTGGACGTCACCGACCCCGGCTCCGTCGACGCCTTCCGCGCCGCCGTCGCGGAGCGGCACGGCCACGCCGACCTGCTGGTCAACAACGCCGGCCTGGCCGCGGGCCTGGACCCGATCGCCGACGGCGACGACCGCCACTGGCAGGCGATGCTCGACACCAACGTGCTCGGCCTGCTGCGGGTCACCCGCGCGTTCCTGCCGCTGCTGCGGGCGGCGCCGCACGCGCACATCGTCAACCTCGGCTCCATCGCCGGCTCCGAGGTCTACCCGGGCGGTGCCGGCTACACCGCCTCCAAGCACGCCGTGCGGGCGGTCACCGGCACGCTGCGCCTGGAGCTGCTCGGCGAGCCGATCCGGGTCACCGAGGTCGCCCCCGGCATGGTCGAGACCGAGTTCTCGCTGGTCCGCTTCGGCGGCGACGAGGAGCGGGCGGCCGGCGTCTACGCGGGCATGCAGCCGCTGACCGCCGACGACGTCGCCGACTGCATCGTCTGGGCGGTGACCCGCCCGCCGCACGTCGACGTCGACCTGCTGGTGGTCCGCCCGGTCGCCCAGGCCACCGCCACCCAGGTCGCCCGCACCGGCGGCTGACACCCCAACCGGTTCCCCTTTCGACGGAGGCAGGAGCAGATGGCGCGACGGGTGCCGTTCACCGGCGGCGAGAAGCAGAGCCTGCAGGTCAGCCTCGACCGGCACCGCGACGCGGTGCTGTGGAAGCTCGAAGGCCTCGACGACACCGACCTGCGCCGGGCAATGACCCCCTCGGGCACCAACCTGCTCGGCCTGGTCAAGCACCTGGCGGCGGTCGAGTACGGCTGGTTCTGCGAGACCTTCGGCCGGGAGACCGAGCCGCTGCCCTTCGACGAGGACGACCCCGAGGCCGACCTGCGCGTCCGGCCGGACGAGACGACCGAGGACGTGCTGGCGTTCTACGGCCGCGCCCGCGCCGCGGCGGACAAGGCGATCGACGAGCTGGACCTCGACCAGACCGGGACCGCCTGGTTCGGCGAGGCGGTGTCGCTGCGCTGGGTGCTGATCCACATGGTCGAGGAGACCGCCCGGCACGCCGGCCACGCCGACATCGTCCGCGAGCTGATCGACGGCATGACCGGGGACCACCGGCGCGGGTGAGCGGCCCGGCCGGGTGCGCCGTCCCGCCGGTCAGGTGGCGCCGCGGCGCCCGGCGGCGAGCAGCTCGGCGGCGGCGCGGCGGCCGCTGCGCAGGGCGCCCTCCATCAGCCCGGCCCAGGGGCCGGCGGTGTGCTCGCCGGCGAAGTGCAGCCGGCCGCTGGGCCGGGCCAGCAGCTCGGCGTCGGCGGGGTCGGAGGCCGGGCCGCGGGTGGAGTAGGCGGCCCCGACCCAGGGGTCGTCGTCCCAGGTGGACAGCACCGTCCCGGCCTCGTCGAGGTCCAGGTCGGGCCGCAGCGTCCGCAGCCGCTCCAGCCAGGTCGCCGGGCCGTCGGCGACCCGGAGGCGGGCCAGCGCCGGCGCCGAGCCGGCGAAGGCGCTCACCACCGGCTGCACCGCCCCCGCCGGCCCGCCGCGCGCGGTCCAGGTCCAGAAGTGGTCGGGGACGCTGAGCACCGCGCTGGGCGGCGGCGCCTGGCGCAACGGCACGAACAGCTTGGCGGCGTGGCCGTAGACGACCCGGGCGAGCGCCCCTGCCTTCCAGGCCGGCAGGGGCGGCTCGAAGCGGATCCGGCCGGTCACCGACGCCGGCACCGCCAGCACGGCGGCGTCGGCCTCCAGCACGCCGCCGGCCGTGGTCACCCGCACGCCGTCCTGCGACCAGGCGACCGCCCGCACGGGGACGCCGAGGTGGACCGCGCCGGGCAGCCGCGCCGCCAGCCGCACGGCGATGCCCTGGTTGCCGCCGCCGACCCGCAGGCTCTCGCGGGTCGAGAAGGTCGACCCGGCGTGGTCGAGCACGCCGGCGGCGAGCTGGTCGGCCGGCAGGGCGGCCGACACCTGCAGGCGGGCGGCGATCGCCTCGCGCGCCCCCGGGTGCAGCGGCAGCGCGGCCAGCACCGCCGCCACCGACCGCCCGTCGGCCCGGCCGCTGGCGGGTCCAGGAGCCCCACCGCCGCCCTGCGGTCCGGCGGGCGCGCCGGTGGGAGCCCCACCGCCGGCCTGCGGGCCGGCGGGCGGGCTGGCCGGTGCGGCGAGCAGCCGCGGGAGGCGGTCGAGCTCGGCGCGCAGGGTGGCCCGGTCGACGCCGAGGCCGCCGCGCGGCTCCCGGTCGCCGTAGGCCATGCCCGTGCCGACCAGGTCCAGGCCGAGCCGGGCGGCGGTGGCGGCCACCGCCTGCTGGTCGTGCTCGACGAACTCGGCGCCCAGCTCGACCACGGCGCCGTTGGGCAGCCGCCGCGAGTGGACGCGGCCGCCGACCCGCTCGCGCGCCTCCAGCACCAGCGGCTCCACGCCGCCGTCGGCCAGCGCGGCCGCCGCCGCCAGGCCGGCGAACCCGGCACCGACCACGCAGACCCGCACCGGCGCCGCCCGCGTCGCGCTCAGCCGGCGCGGCCCTCGCCGGCCAGCGCCTCGACCAGCGCCTGGCCGTAGGCGGGCAGGTCGGGCGGGCGGCGGGCGGTCACCAGGTTGCCGTCGACCACCACCGGCCGGTCGACGTACTCGGCCCCGGCGTTGACCACGTCGTCCCGGATCCCCGGGGTGCAGGTCATGGTGCGGCCTTTGAGGACCCCGGCGGAGGCCGGCACCCAGCCGCCGTGGCAGATCACCCCGAGCAGCTTGGCGTCGGCGTCGGCGTCGCGGACCAGCTCCAGGACCTTCTCGGAGCGGCGCAGCTTGTCGGGGGCCCAGCCGCCGACGACCAGGATGGCGTCGAAGTCGGCCATGTCCAGGTCCTCGGCGTTGGCGTCGGTCTCGGCCGGGACGCCGTGCTTGCCGCGGTAGCGGTCGGCGCCGAGCCCGGCCACCACCACCTCGGCGCCCTCCTCCCGCAGCCGCAGCACCGGGTACCACAGCTCGAGGTCCTCGTAGTCCTCCTCGACCAGGGCGATCACCCGCCTGCCGGCCAGTCGCATCCGCGTCGCCCCCTTCCAGGCGTCGGTCGTGGGCACCGCCTCACTGTACGGCGTATGGTTGCGCCATGGCGGACGACGAGGAACGCATCGCGCTGTTCATCGACCACGAGAACCTGGCGATCGGTGCGCGGGAGATCGGCCGCAGCTTCGACGTCGGGCCGATCATGGACGCGCTGGCCGAGCGGGGCCGGGTCGTGACGCGGCGCGCCTACGCCGACTGGACGCTGTTCGCCGACGACCGGCGGACGCTGGTGGAGCACAACTGCGAGCTGATCGACATCCCCCAGCGGACCGGGACGGTCCGCAAGAACGCCGCCGACATCAAGCTGGCCGTGGACGCGATGGAGCTGGCCTACGAGCGGGGGTTCGTCTCCACCTTCGTGATCGCCTCCGGCGACTCCGACTTCACCCCGCTGGTCGCCGCGCTGCGGGCCCTGAACCGCCGGGTGATCGGCATCGGCGTGAAGGGCTCCACCTCCGCCCTGCTCCCCCCTGCCGTCGACGAGTTCCTGTTCTACGACCGCCTGCCGGGGGTTCCCGAGCCGGTCCGGGCCGCCAGGCGCCAGCCCAACGGCGGCGGCAACGGGCCGCCCAGCAAGCCCCGTAAGGCGGGCAAGGACGGCGACGGCGACGCGCCCGCCGACGAACGGGACCTGCAGGAGCTGCAGCGCATGCTCACCCAGACGCTGGCCGGGCTGAAGCAGAGCGGCGCCGAGCCGGTGCTGGCCTCCTCCCTCAAGCGCGCGCTGCTGCGCAAGGACCCCACCTTCGCCGAGGCCGACTACGGCTTCCGGGCGTTCGGCGAGCTGCTCCGCCAGGCCGAGCGCAACGGGGTGGTGGCGCTGTCGGAGGGGCAGGCGCGGGGCGACCCCGCGGTCGACTTCCCCGAGGCCGGCCAGGCCGGCCGCGCCTTCGACCTGCTCCGCGAGACCGTGCGCGAGCTGCAGGGCGGCGACGGCGAGGTGCCCCTGTCGGGGCTGAAGGACCAGCTGCGCAAGCGGGCGCCCGACTGGTCGGAGAAGGACCTCGGCTACTCGGGCTTCCTGCAGTTCGTCAAGGCCGCGGCGGCCAACGGCGTGGTCGTGATGGAGTGGGACGACGCCGAGGGCGACTACTTCCTGTACGTGCCGGACTGACCGCGCCGCCGGCCCTCAGCCCAGGCGCCAGCAGCCCGGCTCGTGGGGTGGCGCGACGCGGCCGACGCTCTGCAGGAACGCCTCGACCACCTGCGGCCCGGCGAACTGGAAGGTCTGCCGGTAGGTCCGCTGCTGCCCGTCGAGGTCGTCGGGCTGGGCCATGACCCACTGGCCGAAGGAGCCGTGCTCGTCGGCGAGGGTCAGCACGACCCTGGCGTTCTCGATGGTGGCGAGCACCTTGGCGCGGTTGCGGACGATGCCGGGGTCGCGCAGCACCCCGGTGACGTCCTTGGCGGTGAACGCGGCGACGATCTTCGGCTCGAAGTCGTGGAACGCCCGCCGGAAGCCGTCGCGTTTGGCCAGCACGGTGCGCCACGACAGCCCGGCCTGGAACACCTCGAGGCTCAGGCGCTCGAACCAGCCGGCATCGCCGACCGGCGATTCGCCCCATTCGAGGTCGTGGTAGGAGGCCAGGACCGGGTCGGTGGCGGCCCAACGGCAGCGGGTCTTGCCATCAAGCGCGGGGAGCACGATGCACGACCTCCGTGGTGCGCGGCAGCGGTGAAGCTCGGGGACGCCGTAACGACCGGAGAAGCGTAATACGACGAGGCGTCAGGGAGGTAACCGGCGTCCACAGGGGCTGGTGGTGCGGGTCAGGGCCTGACGGCCGCGGCCCAGCCAAGCGCGAGGGCGACCATGCCGGCGAGCAGCAGCCGGTAGGCGACGCGGCGGCCCGCCGGGCCGCGGGCGCCCGCCGGCACGGCGGCGACGCCGAGGACGGCCGCCAGCGCCGCCCCCGCCAGCACCACCGGCCGGTCGCCGGCCCGCAGGCCCGACACCAGCACCAGCGCCACCGCGGCGGCGTAGCTGGCCCCGGCCAGCAACGCGGCCCGGCGGACGCCGAGGCGCGCCGCCAGCCCCTGCACCCCGGTGGCCCGGTCGCGCTCCACGTCGGGCAGCGAGTCCGCCAGGTTGGCGGCGACCGCCAGCAGCGCGCCGATCGGCCACGCCCACCACAGCACCGGCGGGAAGCGCCCCGCCGCGGCGTAGCCGAACAGCGGCACCAGCGGCAGGGCGACCGCGAACGGCAGCACGCTGGCCGCGGTGCCCTTGAGCCACAGGTCGTAGCCCCAGGCACAGGCCAGCCCCACCACCGCCAGCGCGAAGGTGGCGGCGCTGAGGGCCAGCGCGAAGCCGAGCGAGGCCACCCCGGCGGCCACCGCCAGCAGCGCCACCGCGCGGCGGGAGATGGCGCCCGCCTGGATCGGCTTGCCGCGCCCGGCGGCCGCGTCGGCGGGGGCGTCCACCGCGTCGTTGAGGGCGCCGGCCGCGTACTGGTTGCAGGCCAGCAGGCCGGCCAGCAGCGCCAGCCGTCCCGGCCGCGGGTCGTCGCGGCCCGCGACCAGGCCGAAGGCGAGGCCGACCACGACCACCGTGAACCCCGGAGCGGCGTGCAGCAGCTCCAGGTGGGTGGCCGGGTGCCAGGGACCCCGGCGGCCTACTCGTGCTGCTCGCGCGGCTCGGGCCGGGCGACCAGCCCCAGGCGGGGCCGGCTGCTGCGGGTCAGCTCCGGGTCCCAGCCCTCCGGGACGGTCGCCTGGCCCTTGCCCTCGCCCCCGCACGAGCAGGCCCAGTTCGCCGGTCGCACGGCGCCGCAGCGCTCGCAGGTCCAGCTGCCCTCCGCGTCGGTCGTCTCGGCCACGCCGCCCTCCCGGCTCCTGCATCGTCGGTCGCTCCCAGGATAGGTGCTGGCACGCGCCCGTGCTGCGGTTGGGTCCCAGCTTGGTTGCATGCCGGTCGCCGGGACGCTACCGGAACCCCGCGGCAGGTAGCATCCCCAGCCAGTGCATCGTGGGCATGACCAGGAGCCGAGCGTGAGACCGACCGACCTGCTGTACCGGCTGTACGAGCGCCGCCTCGCGGCCGACCTGCGGCGGCGCGGCGGGCTCCCCCGCCACGTCGGGGTGATCCTGGACGGCAACCGCCGCTGGGCGCGGGAGCTGGGGATGGGGTCGGTCGAGGGGCACCGGCGCGGCGCCGCCCAGATCGACCACCTGCTGGCCTGGGCCCGCGAGCTGGGCATCCCGGTGGTCACGTTGTGGCTGCTGTCCACCGAGAACCTGCTGCAGCGCCACCCGGACGAGCTGGCCGAGCTGCTGGCGATCATCGAGGCCAAGGTGGTCCAGCTGGCCGGCGACGCCGCACCCGACGGCTACCGGGTGGTGCCCGTCGGCCAGCTGGACGCGCTGCCGGAGCGGACGCGGTCGACGCTGCTGGCCGCCGAGGCCGCCTCCCGCGCGGCCACCGGCGGGACCCTGCACGTGGCGGTCGGCTACGGCGGCCGGGAGGAGATCGCCGCCGCGGTGGGTCGGCTGCTGGCCGAGTACCGCGACAAGGACCTGGAGCTGGCCGAGGCCGCCGGGCTGGTGACCCCCGACGAGATCGCCCGCCACCTGTACACCGCCGGGGTGCCCGACCCGGACCTGATCATCCGCACCTCCGGGGAGGTACGGTTGTCGGGGTTCCTGCTGTGGCAGTCGGCCCACGCCGAGTACTACTTTGCCGACACCTACTGGCCTGACTTCCGTAAGGTGGACTTCCTGCGTGCCCTGCGGTCGTACGCGCAGCGGCAGCGGCGGTTCGGGAGGTGAACGGGTGGCACGCAAGGACCGGGAGCGGGCCCGCAAGCGGCACGCGATCGAGCGGGCCCGCCGGGAGGCCGGCGTCGAGCCGACCCCCAAGGAGGACAAGCCGACCGCGTCGAAGGGCGGGTCGCGGGGCCGCCAGGCGGCCGCCACGACCACCCGCCGGCAGCCGGCGCGCGCGTCGGCGACGCTGCACAAGGCGCAGGTCGGCGACGTCGACCGCAAGGGCCGGGTCTACACCCGGCCGATGCTGCTGCACCCGCGGATGGCGCTGCTGATCTACTTCGTGGTCCTCGGCGTCGGGCTGGTGAGCCTGCTGCGGCGCGACCCGCGCCTGCAGGCGCTCGGCTACGGCGCCTTCGCGGTCGGCATGCTGGTGATCGCCGACACCAAGACGACCTGGGCGCGGGCGGCGCCGTTCATCCTGTTCGCGGTGGTGCTGGCCGCCGGCGCCGTGGTGATCGCCGTGGGCGTTGCCTGAGCGCGGCCCGTTCCCCCGCCGGCACGCCCGCACGCGCGGCTTCACCCTCGGCCGGCCGCGCGGGTTCGCGGTCGGTGCCGACGGCGCCCGGGTCGCGTTCCTGCGCAGCAGCGCCGGCGACGACCCGGTCAACCGGCTGTGGGTGCTGGACCTGGACGGCGGCGGCGAGCGGCTGGTGGCCGACCCGGAGGCGCTGCTGGCCGGCGGCGCCGGGGAGCTGCCGCCCGCCGAGCGGGCCCGTCGGGAGCGGGCCAGGGAGCGGACCGACGGGGTGGTCGCCTTCGGCGCCGACGACCACCTGACGGTGGCGGCGTTCGCGCTCGCCGGCCGCCTGTTCGTCGCCGACCTCGTGGGCGGCGCGCCGCGGGACGTCGCGGTCGGCGGGTCCGTGGCGGCCCCGCCGCGGGAGCTGGCCGCCGGCGGGGTCCTGGACCCGCGGGTCGACCCGACCGGCCGGCGGGTCGCCTGGGTCGCCGACCGCGCCCTGCACGTGGCCGAGCTGGACGGCGGCCGCCCCGCGGCCCGGGCGGCGCCGGCGGGGCGGCCGCGGCCGCTGGTCGGCGAGGACGACCCCGAGGTGACCTGGGGGCTGGCGGAGTTCGTCGCCGCCGAGGAGATGGGCCGCGGCCGCGGCTTCTGGTGGGCGCCCGACGGCGAGCGGCTGGCGGTGGCCAGGGTCGACACCCGCGCGGTGCAGCGCTTCCACCTGACCGACCCCGCCAACCCGGCGGTCCGGCCGGTGGCGCTGCCCTACCCCACCGCCGGCACCGCCAACGCCGACGTGCGCCTGGCGGTGGTGGGCCTGGACGGGGACCGGGTCGAGGTCGCCTGGGACCGGGCCGCGTTCCCCTACCTGGCCGCGGTCGGCTGGCCGCCGGGCGGCCCGCTCACCTTGCTGGTCCAGTCCCGCGACCAGACCGCCACCCGGGTGCTGCGCGCCGACCCCGACGGCGGCGCCACCGCCGAGCTGGCCGCCCAGCACGACCCGGCCTGGGTGGAGCTGGTCCCGGGGGTGCCCGCCTGGCTGGACGGCCGCCTGGTGATGACCACCGACGACCCCGCCTGCGACACCCGCCGGCTGACCCTGGACGGCGTGCCCGCCACGCCCCCGGGCCTGCAGGTCCAGGAGGTGGTCGGCGCCGCCGGCGGCGCGGTGCTGCTGGCCGGCTCGCAGGAGCCGACCGAGGTGCACCTCTGGCGGGTGGTCCCCGGCGGCCCGGCCGAGCGGCTGACCGCCGAGCCCGGCCAGCACAGCGCGGCCGCCGCCGGCGGGGTCACGGTGGTCACCAGCGCCGGCCTGGACCGGGACGGCACCAGCACCACCGTGCACCGGGCCGGCCGGCCGGTGGCGACGATCGGCTCGCTGGGCGAGACCCCGGCGGTGCGGCCGCGGCCGCGGCTGCTGCGCGCCGGCCCGCGCGCGCTGCGCGCCGCGCTGCTGCTGCCCGACGGGCCGCCCCCGACCGGGCCGCTGCCGGTCCTGCTGGACCCCTACGGCGGGCCGCACCACCGGCAGGTGCTGGCGGCCCGCGACCGCTTCCTGGTGGCGCAGTGGTTCGCCGACCAGGGGTTCGCGGTGCTGGTCGCCGACGGGCGCGGCACCCCCGGCCGTGGCCCCGCCTGGGAGCGGGCGGTCCACCGCGACCTGGCGGGGCCGGTGCTGGAGGACCAGGTGGAGGCGTTGCACGCGGTGGCGGCGGAGCGCCCGGAGCTGGACCTCGGCCGGGTCGCCATCCGCGGCTGGTCGTTCGGCGGCTTCGTGGCCGCGCTGGCGGTGCTGCGCCGCCCCGACGTGTTCCACGCCGCGGTCGCGGGCGCGCCGGTGGCCGATTGGCGGCTGTACGACACCCACTACACCGAGCGCTACCTCGGCCACCCCGACGACGACCCGGGCCCCTACCGGCGCAGCTCGCTGCTGGCCGACGCGGCGGGGCTGGAACGGCCGCTGCTGCTGGTCCACGGCCTGGCCGACGACAACGTGGTGGCCGCCCACAGCCTGCGCCTGTCGGGCCTGCTGCTGGCGGCCGGGCGGCCGCACGCGGTGCTGCCGCTGTCGGGCGTCACCCACCTGGCGGTGCAGGAGGCGGTCACCGAGAACCTGCTGCACCTGGAGCTCCGCTTCCTCCGCGACGCCCTCGGCGTGGACCCCCGCTGACGGGCCGGGCCGGCGGCACCGGCCGTCAGGCGGCGAGCTCGGCGAGCAGGCGGAGCTGCTGCAGGCGCTCCTGGTGGGTCCAGGCGGAGGGGGCGGCCAGCAGGGTGCCCACGCCGGAGTCGCGGAACGCGGCCAGGCGCTCGCGCACGCGGCCCGCCGGGCCGCAGAGGGTGACCAGGTCGATCAGCGCGGCCGGCAGCGCCGCGGCCGCCTCCTGCTTGCGGCCGGCCAGGTAGTGCTCCTGCACCTGCGCGGCCTCGCGCTCGAAGCCGTAGCGGCGCGCCTGGTCGTTGTAGAAGTTCCGCTCCCGCGAGCCCATGCCGCCGACGTAGAGCGCCAGGAACGGGCGCATCACGTCCCTGGCGGCGTCCACGTCGTCGCCGACGTGGACCTGCACCGTCGGGGCGGCGTCGAAGCCGTCGAGCGCCCGGCCGGCGGCGGCCGCGCCGCGCTCCAGCTGGGCGCGGAAGCCCGCCGCGTGCTCCGGGGCGTACATGAACCCCAGCCAGCCGTCGGCCAGCTCGCCCGCGAGGGCCAGGTTGCGGGGGCCCATCGCGCCCAGGTAGATCGGCAGGCGGGCCTGCACCGGGGTGATGGTCAGCTTCAGCGCCTTGCCGGGCCCGTCGGGCAGCGGCAGCTCCAGGGTCTCGCCCTGGTAGGCGACCCGCCGGCGCTCCAGCGCCAGCCGGACCACGGTCAGGTAGTCGCGGGTGCGGGCCAGTGGACGGTCGTAGCGCTGGCCGTGCCAGCCCTCGGCGACCTGCGGGCCGGACAGCCCCAGCCCGAGCCGGAAGCGCCCGCCCGACAGCTGGTCGAGGGTGGCGGCGGTCATCGCGGTCATCGCCGGGCTGCGGGCCGGGATCTGGAAGATCGCCGAGCCGAGGCCGATGGTGCTGGTCTGCGCGGCCAGCCAGGCGAGCACGGTGGCCGCGTCCGAGCCGTACGCCTCCGCCGCCCAGGCCGAGGCGTAGCCGAGCCGCTCGGCCTCGCGCGCCAGCTCCAGCTGCTCGGCCGCGTTGGTGCCGAAGCCGTGGTAACCGAGCATCACCCCCAGCCGCACCTGCCGCTCCCTCCCACGCCGGGCGTCCCGCCGCGCAAGGCTACCGGCCGGTCACCTCGCGGGCGAACCGCTCGAAGGCGCGGACGTAGCGGGCCACGTCCTCGTCGGTGTGCTGCACCGACAGCGTCCACTGCTCGTCGATGCCCGGGGTCATGAACACGCCCTCGGTGAGCTCGTACAGCCACGACAGGTACGACAGGTCGGCGTCCACGCCGTCGCCGTCGAAGCCGGCGTAGGCGCGGTAGTCCCGCAGCCGCTCCGGCGCGTACATCACCGCGCCCTTGCCGCCGACGCCGGTGGTGTAGCACGGCAGGTCGTGGTCGTCGATGACCCGCTGGCAGCCGGCCAGCTGCGCGTCGTTGAGGCGGTTCAGCTCCTTGTAGGCGTCCTCGGTGAGGACCTCGGTGAGCGCGACCAGCCCCGCCTTGGCGCCGAGCGGGTTGCCGTTGAAGGTGCCGAGCTGCGGCACGCCGTCGCGGGCGATCTCGGCCATCAGCTCGCCGCGGCCGCCGAACCCGCCCAGCGGGGTGCCGCCGCCGACCGCCTTGGCGAAGCACTTGAGGTCCGGGGCGACGCCGTAGACCTCCTCGGCGCCGCCGTAGGCGATGGTGGCGCCGGTCTTGACCTCGTCCCAGATGAGGATCACGCCGTGGCGGCTGCAGACGTCGCGGACCGCCTCGAGGTAGCCGGGCTCGGGGTCGATGATGCCGACGTTCATCATCACCGGCTCCATGATCATCCCGGCGACCTCACCGGCGTTGGCGGCCAGCAGCCGGTCCAGCGCCTCGGCGTCGTTGAAGGGGACGATCAGGGTGAGGTCGGTGACGGCCCTGGGCGTGCCCTTGCCGAACTCGACGCTGGCCGGGGTCTCCCGCGGCCCCATGGCGTCCCTGCCGGGGCGGATGGAGACCAGCACCGACTCGTGGTGGCCGTGGTAGGAGCCTTCGATCTTGACGATCTTGTCGCGGCCGGTGACCCCGCGGGCCAGCCGGATGGCGTCCATGGTGGCCTCGGTGCCCGAGTTGGTGAAGCGCATCTGGTCGATCCGGAAGCGCTGGCACAGCTCCTCGGCGAGCAGGGTCGTCTCGGCCACCGGCTGGGCGAAGTGGGTGCCGACCGCGGCCCGCTCGGCCAGCGCCTCCACGATCCTGGGGTGGGCGTGGCCGACCGCCATGACGCCGAAGCCGTTGTGGTAGTCGGAGTACTCGTTGCCGTCGACGTCCCAGACGCGGCTGCCGCGGGCCCGCTCGAAGAAGATCGGGTAGGGCGGGGAGTCCTGGAAGCTCGAGGCGACCCCGAGCGGCAGCGACCTGAGCGACCGCTCCCGCCACTCACGCGACCTGGGGGTGCGCTCGTGGACGAGCTGCGTGCGGGACTTGGTGAGCGCCTCGATGCGCTCCTGGTCGGGCCGTCGGCCCATGCTGATCACGCTCCCGGGCGCGCGCCGGGACCTTCGCCCTGCGTCGCGATTACGGTAGAGTACGACGAGGTTCGTGGGCGGTCAAAGGAATCTGGAGGTACTTCGTATGGCGCGGGGTGCGGGCGTCGATCCGGTCGACCGGCGCATCGTGGCCGCCCTGCAGCGCGACGGGCGGCGCCCGTTCACCGCCATCGCCCGCGACCTCGGCATCTCCGAGGCGGCCGTGCGCCAGCGGGTGGCCCGCCTGCAGGCGGCGGGGGTCATGCAGGTGGTGGCCGTGGCCGACCCGATGACGCTCGGCTTCAAGACCATGGCGATGGTGGGGATCTCGGTCGACGGCCGCGCCCGCAAGGAGGCCGCCGAGGCGGTCCGCCGCCTCCCGGAGGTCTCCTACCTGGTCCTCACCGCCGGGTCCTTCGACATGCTGGCCGAGGTCGTCTGCGAGGACACCGACCACCTGCTGCGGCTGCTGTCCGAGGACCTGGCCGGCATCGACGGCATCCGCCAGACGCAGACGTTCATGTACCTGCGGCTGCTCAAGGAGGCCTACACCTGGTCGCTGGTGCCGGCGTCCGCCGACGGCGGCTGAGCGGCCCGGGCTACAGCCGGCCCCCGGCTGCCGACATTCACAGGAGGCCGTGCCACGGCCTGCTGGGTCCACCGGGCCGATGAGGAGCGAGCGTGCGCGAGCCCTCCCCTGCACGCCGGCGGGTCGCGCAAACGGTGGCCGCCGTCGCCAGGCTCGCCCGGCCCCCGGTCGGGCTGTCCGCCCGCGTCCGCTGGCTGCTGGCGGCGCTCGGGCTCCCCACCATGGCCCTGCTCGCGTTCGTGACCGCGGCCCGCAGCCCGGCCGGCTGGCCGCTGCCGCCGGCGCTGGGCCTCGGCGGCATGGCCGCGGCCGCGGCGCTGCGACCGCGCGCCGACGGCGCGGCGCTGCTCGCCGAGGTGCCCGCGCAGGTCCCCGGCCTCACCGTCATCGCCACGCTCGCCTACCTGCTCGGCGGCGTCCTCCGCCGCCAGCAGCAGGCCGTCGCCAGGGAGCGGGCGCTGGCCCTGGACCGGGCCGCCCTCGCCGCCGAGCTGGCCGCGCGCGCCACCGTCGACCCGCTCACCGGGCTGGCCAACCGGGCGCGGTTCCTGGAGCGGCTGGGGCAGGCGGTGGCCTGCTCCGCACCGGCGGCGACCCCGACGAGCTGCTGCGCGACGCCGACCTGGCGATGTACGCCGCCAAGCGGACCGGCCACGGCACGGTCCGGCTGTTCGACGCCGCCATGCACGAGCGCGCTGCTGCGGCTGGACTTCGAGGCTGCCCCGCGCACGGCGGTGCTGGAGCAGCAGTTCACGGTCCGCTACCAGCCGGTGGTCGAGCTGGCCGGCGGCGGCGTGGTGGGGCTGGAGGCGCTGGTGCGCTGGGACCACCCCGAACGGGGCCTGGTGATGCCCGGCGAGTTCGTCGGCATGGCCGAGGAGAGCGGCCTGATCGTCCCCATCGGCCGCTGGGTGCTGCACGCGGCCTGCCGGGCGGCCCGCGACTGGCAGAGCCGCTTCCCGCTGGTGCGGCCGCTGTTCATCGGCGTCAACCTCTCGGTGCGCCAGCTCCAGCAGCCCGACGTGGTCCAGGACGTGGCCGGCGCCGTCGACGCCGCCGGGCTGGCCTCCGCCGACCTGGTCCTGGAGCTGACCGAGACCGTGCTGGTGCTCGACGAGGCCACCGTCCAGCGGCTGCACGAGCTGCGCGCGCTCGGCGTCCACCTGGCCGTCGACAACTTCAGCATCGGCCCCGCGTCCCTGGCCTGCCTGCGCCGCCTGCCGCTGGATGCCCTCAAGCTCGCCGGGCCGTTCGTCGACGGGCTGCCGGCAGGCGCCGAGCAGGCGGCCCTGGCGCAGGCGGTCATGCGGCTGGCCGAGACGCTGGGGTTGCGGGTGGTCGCCGAGGGGATCGAGGAGGCGGACCAGCTGCGGGCGCTGCAGGAGCTGGGCTGCCGCTACGGGCAGGGCTACCTGTTCGGGCGCCGGCCGCTGGACCAGTTCGCGGTCGCGGCGCTGCTGGGCGCCGAGCAGCGCCGCCACGCCCAGCGGCCGGCGGCCGCGCCGACCGCGTCGCGCTGACCCGGCTGGCGCGTCGCGGCCGCTTGCGGCACGCTCCCCGCATGCTGGCGTCGCTCACCGGGCTCGGCCTGTCGGCAGCCGCAGGCCTGAACGCGTACATCCCGCTGCTGGTGGTCGGGTTGCTGTCCCGCTTCACCGACGTCATCACCCTCCCGGACCCCTACCGCTGGATCGAGAGTGGCTGGGGGCTGGGCGTGGTCTCGGCGCTGCTGCTGGTCGAGGTGGTGCTCGACAAGGTGCCGGTGGTCGACCACCTCAACGACGTCGTGCAGACGCTGGTCCGCCCCACCGTCGGCGGGGTGATCTTCGCGGCCACCACCGCCGCCGCGCAGGCCGACGCCTCGGTCTGGACGCAGCGGAACCAGTGGCTGGGCTGGCTGCTCGGCGTGCTCGTCGCCGGGGCCGTCCACGCCGTCAAGGCGAGCGCCCGGCCGCTGGTCAACGTGTCCACCGTCGGGGTGGGCACGCCGGTGGTCAGCGCCGCCGAGGACGCCGCCTCGCTCGGCCTGAGCCTGGTCGCGGTGTTCCTGCCGCTGCTGGTGGTGGTCGTGCTGCTGCTGCTCGCCTGGGCGGTGTTCGCGGCGGCGCGCCGCGCCCGCCGGCGCCGCGCCGGGGCCGCGCCGACCTGAGCGGTCAGGCCCGCGGCGGGGCGCGGCGACAGGCGCGCCAGCTTCTCGTCCTTGAGGGTGCGCCTGCCGCTGCGGAGCCGGTCGAGCACCCGGCGGTGACCGCCGGGTCCAGCAGGCTCCCGCCGCGCCCGACGGTCTGGATGGCCCGGACCAGGTCGCTGCCCCTGGTCTGCTTGAGGACGTACCCCGCCGCGCCGGCCATGATGGAGGCGAGCAGCACCTCGTCGTCGGCGTAGGAGGGGGGCCCGCTCGGCGACGGCGACGGCCCCGCGGGCCGAAGCGGCCTCGCCGCAGACCACGACGTCGTCGGCCGCCTCCAGCAGCGCGCGGACGCCGCCGCGCACGACCTCGTGGTCGTCGACCAGCATGACCCGCAGCGGCCCCCCGATGGCCGGACAGCCTAGCACGGACGAACGGCCCGGTCGTCGCGTTGCCGACAGGGTGTTGCACGGCGCCGGTCGGTGGTTCTATCACGGGGACGGCCATGGGGTGTGACCGCTCAGGCGCCTGAGCTGCGGGAACGCAGAATTGGCATCACCCCATTTGATTGCCCCCGTAGTAACTGCGGTCATGGGGGGCATGAGGGAACGCGCCGGGCCGCTTGCGGGCGTCCTCTGCCTGCTGACCGTGGCGTTCGTCGCCGCCTCCGTGCCCTTGAAGCTGCTCGGGCTCCACAAGGACCTCCCCACCCAGCTCGCCGAGCTGCTGCAGGCGGGCGCCGCGCTGCCGATGGCGGCGGTCGGCGCGCTGATCGTCGCCCGCCGTCCCGGCAACCGCATCGGCGTGCTGCTGCTCGCCGCGGCCCTGGGGCTCAGCAGCTCGGCCCTCGCCCAGGCCTACGCGAGCTACGGCGTGACCCACCCGGGGACCCCCGGCGTCGCGCCCGCGGCGTGGCTGGGGAGGTTGCTGGAGGTGCCGACCGCCGCCGTCATCCTGCTGGTCGGCCTGCTGTACCCCAACGGCCACCTGCCTTCACCGCGCTGACGCCCGGTCGCCTGGGCGATGGTGGCGTGGGCGGCGGCCATCGGCGCCCTCGCCGTGGTCCTCCCGGACGTCGAGGTCAACGGCACCCCCCTCGCCAGCAACCCGCTGCCCCTGCCGGCCGGCGCCGAGCAGTTCCTGCAGCGGACCGGCGGGCTCTGGTGGGACCTGCTGCTGGTGGCCTACTTCGCGCTGCTCCTCGCGGTGGTCGCCGCGCTGCTGCTCCGCTTCCGCGGCGCCAGCGGCGTCGAACGCCAGCAGCTGAATTGGCTGGCCTACGTCGGGGTGCTGTCCGCGATCGCGGTGCTGCTGCTGGGCACGGTGTGGCTCGGTGGCTGGAGCCAGGTGCTCGACAGCCTCACCACCTGGGGAGTCCCGATCGCGATCGGCATCGCGGTCCTCAGGCACCGCCTGTACGACATCGACCGGCTGCTCACCCGGACCCTGGCCTACGGGCTGCTCACCGCCACCTTCGCGGTCCTCTACCTCGCCGTCGTGGTGGGGATCGGCACGCTGGTCGGCTCGCAGGGCAGGCCGAACCTGCTGTTGTCGGTCGTCGCCACCGCCGTGGTCGCGGTGGCGTTCCAGCCCGCCCGGGACCGCAGCCGGCGGCTGGCCAACCGGCTGGTCTACGGCCAGCGGGCCACCCCCTACGAGGTCCTCTCGGGGCTCACCCGGGCCATGGCGGGGGCTTCCACCGACGACTCGCTGCTGCGGGTGGCGCGCCTGGTGGTGGAGGCGACCGGCGCCGTGCAGGCGACGGTGTGGCTGCGGCTGGGCGCCGCCCTCCAGCCGCAGGCCCGCTGGCCCCAGGCCCCGCCGCTGCCCGAGGGGGTCGCGCTGGACGGCCGCGGCGTGGCGGAGGCCCTGGCCGGGCTGGAGGCCGGAGGCCGTGCCTTCCCGGTTTCGTATGAGGACGAGCTGCTCGGGGCGCTGACGGTAACGGCCTCGCCGGCCGAGCCGCTCACCCCCGCCGGCATGAAGCTGATCGCCGACCTCGCCGCCCAGGCCGGGTTCGGCCTGCGCTTCGAGCGGCTGAAGGAGCGCGCCCTGTTCGCCAGGGCGCTGGCGTCGTTCCTGCCGCCGGAGGTCGCCGCGCTGGTGGCGTCCTCGCCGGCGGCGCTGTCGCTGCGCGAGGAGCTGCAGGCCAGCATCCTGTTCTCCGACATCCGCGGGTTCTCCGCGCTGGCCGAGCGGCTCCCTCCGCGGGCGGTCGCCGCGGTGGTCGGGCGCCACCTGCAGGCCATGGCCGAGGTCGTCACCGCCCACGGCGGCGTCCTCGACAAGTTCGCCGGTGACGCGGTGATGGCGGTGTTCGGCGCGCCGAGGCCGCTGGCCGACCACGCCCGGCGGGCGCTGGGGTGCGCGGTGGCGATGCAACGCCGCCAGGCGGCGCTCAACGCCGAGGCGGCCGGGGCGGGGCTGGCGGCGTTCCAGGTCGGGGTCGGGGTGAACACCGGGACGGTGGTGGCGGGGACCGTCGGCGGGGTGGGGCGGCTGGACTACACGGTGCTGGGCGACGCGGTCAACGTCGCCCAGCGGCTGCAGGGCGAGGCCGCCGGCGGCGAGGTCCTCGCGTCGGCGGCGACGGTCCGCCACGCCGGCACCGGCCTGGCGGAGCCGGTCGGCCTCAAGCAGCTCAAGGGCCGCCAGCAGCTGGTCGAGGCCTACCGGATCCGCTGGGTGGACACGCCAACCGCCCAGCAGCCGGGAGGGACCGCAGTTCGGTGATGCTCCGCGCCGTAACCGGGTAGCGGCCGGCGTCATCGCGAACACCAGCGCCCTCGCCGGCACCGCGATCGTGAACCGCCGGGGCCGCCACTGCAGGTCCCGCAGGCTGCGCCGCCACACCGCGAACGGTTCTACTCCCGCCACGGCCTGAGGGGAAGGTGCGACGTCCAGCAAAGGGGTGCGTTGGGCTGCTTGGGACGGCTAGCATCGTCGTGCCCATCGGCACTGGGCCGAACCGCGCCGAGGCCAACTCCGGGGAGGGCTGCCATGCGCATCGAGTCCTCGGTCACCTCACTGTCGTGGATCCCACAAGGCGCGGTGGAGGGCTTCAACCGCCTGTCGTTCGGGCTGCTCCGCGTCGCCCATTACGATCCGCCACCGCCCGAGGTCCTCGGCGACCTCGACGAACTACAAGCGACCGACCGCTTCCGGTTCGCCAACCGCCTCGAGGCCTGGATCGAGGTCCAGGACGGGCGCATCGTCGACGCCGGCCAGGGCGGCGGCGGCCGCGTCAACGTCACCAAGGTGGGCTACGGCCCGGCCAGCATCGCCTTCCCCCCGGTCGTCCTGCCCGACCTGCGGCCCGACCCGGAGGTCGGCCCCAGCTGGGCGCGGTTTGTGCAGACCGCGGGCGGTCAGACCGGCTTCCCCACTCCCCGCCGGGTCCGCCGTGAACCCTACGTCCAGGTCGGGGGACCGGTGACCTGGTCGACCCTGGCGCTGACCATCCACGCCGACGGCAGCTCCGAGCAGCGGCTGGTGGGCGCGAGCTCCTTTCCTCGCCACTGGGTCTACGACCACGCGGGTCGGCTGGTCGCCAAGAGCGGCTTCATCGACCACGACACCTGGTGGCGGGAGGCGTTCGGCACCCACACCCCCTGGGGTGCCGAGGACTCGGCGCCGATCGTGACCGCGGTGGAGTCGGCGTTGGAGCGCCAGCTCTCGGTGGCCATCATCGACGCCAAGCCACAGTTCCGTCGGCTCCAGGCCGGCCGGACCCTGGTCGAGCAGGGCGAGCAGGGCGAGGAGCTGTTCCTGCTGTTCGACGGGGTGCTGCGGGTGGAGGTCGACGGCAAGCCTGTGGCCGAGGTGGGCCCCGGGGCGATCCTGGGGGAGATGGCGCTGCTGCACCAGGGTCGGCGGACGGCGACGCTGCGGGCGGTGACCCCCTGCCGGGTGGCGGTGGTGCCCAAGGACCACATCGACCGGCAGGCGCTGGAGGAGATCGCCAAGGGCCGCATGCCGGACTCCACGGCGAAGGGTGGCGCAAGCAACGTCGCGACGGGGCCGGGCATGACTGGATAGACCCCGCAGGCCAAGCATCGAGCCGCTAGCAGCGGTGCTGGTCATCGGCCTGTCGTGGGCATGGCCGGAGTGGTGCTCGTCCGACGTCCGTCACCGCTTTGGACCGTCGCCCGACGCAACCTCCGCAACCCAAGGCCGCCGTCGTTTCGTCCAGGAAGCCCGGGCTGTTCTGGCTCCCTCGCCAAGATGAGCAGGGATCCTGGCGCGACCTAGGACGACGCAGCCGAGGGGGCCGGCCGCGACCGGCCCCCTCGGTTGGCTTGCGAATCGATCGGGTCAGGTAACGACGATGCCGGCGAAGGCGGAAACGCTACCCGCATTCGCCCCGTCGTGCGCGTTGGACACATAGAGCTGCGACGCGTTGGTGGGACGGAACTTGCTGCCGAACGGCCCCACTTGGGTTGGTCTGGGATGTCCCGCGGCATGACGACCCTGGTTGACGACCTCGTACCGGAGGAACCCTGGGCGCTCGTGGCGCCGTTGCTGCCCAGGCCGTTGACCTGGGGCTTTGGTGCGCGCCGCGAGGATTCGAACCCCCAACCGCCAGATCCGTAGGCTGGTGTCTACGTTCACGCAGCGCGCCTGAATGCTGTCTGTGCAGGTCAGATCAGGTGCCGAATCCAGCCAGGCCGCCACAGCCCTGTCTGGTGATGGCTGGTGGACTGCCACCCGGACTGCCAGCTGCACAGGGTGAGGTTCTCGATCATCCGGAAATACGGTGTAACGGGCATTCCCCACGGTTCGGTTTATCTGGTAGAGCAGCACTGGCCTCTGTTTGGTCCAAAGGAGGGCCCATGCGCCGCAGACCCCGCGCCGTGCTTGTCGGCCTACTGTTGTCGCTGGTGGTGATGCTGGCCGCTGGGCCGGCGGTGGCGCTGATCCCCGAGACCGAGGTCACGGTGGGGAGCAACGACACCATCTTCTCCCAGAACAAGCAGAACGAGCCGGCGGTGGCCGTCAACCCGGTCAACCCGCAGATCCTGGCCGCCGGCGCCAACGACAACATCGACCTGGAGTCCTGCGACGCCGGCGACCCCACCACCTGCCCGTTCACCCCCGGGGTGGGTGTCACCGGGGTGCAGTTCTCCCTCAACGGCGGCACCTCCTGGATCCAGCCGACCTACACCGGCTACTCGGCCCGCGGCTGCCTCGGCCCTGCCGAGTGTGTCCCGGACCCGGACGGGCCGATCGGGACGCTGCCCAACTACTTCGAGAACGACCTGGTCTCCAACGGTGACCCGGCCCTGGTGTTCGGCCCGCGCCCGGATGCTTCGGGAGCCTTTGACTGGCGCAACGGGGCCCGGCTGTACTACGCCAACATCGCCACCAACTTCCCCGGCCGCCAAGGCTTCCGCGGCCAGGGCGCCATCGCCGTCTCCCGCAGCGACGACGTCGCCGGGGCGGTGGCCGGCGACAACGACGCCTGGATGGACCCGGTGATCGTGACCCGCCAGAGCTCGGCGTTGTTCAGCGACAAGGAGCAGCTGTGGGCCGACCAGGCCGAGTCCAGCCCCCACTTCGGCAACGTCTACGTCTGCAACGTGGGCTTCCGTGGCGTGGGTGCGGGCGCGCCGGAGCCGGTGCTGTTCGCCCGCTCCACCGACGGTGGCGACACCTGGCGGCAGCGGCAGCTGAGCGCGGCGACCAACAATGCCCAGACGGGTGGGCGGCAGGGCTGCGCGATCCGCACCGACAGCCAGGGCACCGTGTATGTGGTGTGGGTGGGTACCGATATCCAGACCCGCGAGGGCGTGTTCTTCCAGGCGCGGTCCTTTGACGGCGGGGCCAACTTCGAGCGGCCGCGGGTGATCGTGCGGCCGGTCACCGAGGTCGGCCAGTTCGACCCGGTGCAGGGCCGCTTCACCGTCGACGGCGTGGCTGGCGCCCGCTCCCCGGTGTTCCCCATGATCGACATCGCCGCCGGCGCCCCGTCGGGTGCTGACGCCAGCGACCAGATCGTGATCACCTGGGCCGACGACAGCCTGGGGCTGAACCAGGAGCGGGCGTGGGTGGTGTGGTCGACCAACGGCGGCGACAGCTACAGCGCCAAGGTGGCCGCCTCCCAGGGCGCCGATCGGGCCAACTTCCCGGCGCCGGCGATCTCGCCCGAGGGCGGTGACCTGTACCTGGTCTACAACGCCCACCTGGATCCCTGGCGGACCACCACGGCCGATCCGCGGCGCATGCTCGGCGTGGTGCGCCACGCCGACGTGAACCCGGCCACTGGCGCCATCGGCGCGTTCACCACGCTGCATCGGGGAACGGTGGGGGACGGCCGTGGGTCCAGCGCCAACGGCCTAACCACCGAGTTCCTGGGCGACTACAACTACGCGGTGGCGACCCGCGACTACGCCGCCGCGGTGTGGGTGGACAGCCGGGCAGCGGCGGTGTGTCCGGCGATCAACGCCTACCGCCAGTCGCTGGTCGACGGCAGCCCCATCCCGGCGCCGGCGCCCAACCAGGACTGCCCGGACGTCGGCGGGTTCTTCGGCAACACCGACATCTTCGGCGGCTCCTACGCCGACCCCACCCCATAACCACCCTTCAGAATGAGGGGCACCCGGCCGGGTGCCCCTCATTCATGGTTGGGAGGCGAGCCTGGAGGGAGCGGTGGTGGGCCTGCGCCAACGAAGGACTGCCACGGCCAGATTCGGCTAGCAAAGCTTCTCTTGCTTGGTGGCTTTTGACCTGGTGCTTTGCGCGCCGCGAGGGATTCGAAACCCCCAACCGCCAGATCCGTAGTCAGCCATCACCCGTCCCCGCCCGTCACGCATGGCTTGGTCGCAATGTGGTCGTAGTTTCGGGTCCTCGTCGCCAGACTGGGAGTCTGGCGACAGGCCGTTCCCCTGGGAGCGCTGAGTCCAGAGCACCAGATTCTCGGTCTGGTGCTCGTCGTTGAGGGAGTGGCCGGATCGCAGGGTGGCTTTCCGGCGGGAACGGCTCGGTCGTGCGGCCATCGCCCCGCACTTGGCTAGGGCAGAGACGATCGCACGACCAGCAATTTCCTAAAGAGCGACCGACCGAGTCGCCACAACGTCCTTGACCATCACACCACCGCCGGGCACGGCACCTGCGGGCTGGGTACGAATGCCAGCGCCGTTCATGGTCGAGGGCGGCCGCCGCGGCACCCAACGGAGCCCACGGCACCTCGCTGCCACGGATGTGCTGCCACACTGGGAGCCCATGCCCCTGCACCTCGCCGAACGGGGGGCGACAATCCGGGGTGGAGGCCAGACCGGCCGCCAGGCCCGGCCAGAAGGTGGGTGATCGCCTGTTGCGTTCCAAGGCGGCGCTCACCGCCGCCATCCATGCAGGCGGCCGCACCGTGCTGGTGGTCAACACCCGCTCGCGCAAGGGTCGCCGCCACTACCCGCGGCTGGCGGCGCGCCTGGCCGCCGCTGGCGTACAGGTCCATGCCAGCTTCCCCGTCGACGACCCGGCCTGGCTGCACCACACCCTCACCCAGGCGCTCTCCTCCTCCCCGGACCTGCTGGTGTTCGGCGGCGGCGACGGCAGCCTGACCACCGCCGCCAGCCGGCTGGCCCACCGCGACACCGCCCTGGGGGTGCTGCCGCTGGGCACCACCAACAACCTGGCCCGAAGCCTCGGGCTGCCGCTGGACCTGCCAGGCGCCGTCGCCACCCTCGCCGGCGGCAAGGTCGCCGACGTCGACCTGGCCCGCGCCGGCGGCGACGTGTTCGCCAACATGGCCAGCATCGGCCTGTCGGTCCAGGTCGCCCAGGCCACACCTACCGTCCTCAAGCGCCTGCTGGGCCGCAGCGCCTACACCCTCACCGCCCTGCGGCACCTGCCCGCCCACCGGCCGTTCAAGGCCACCCTCACCGCCAACGGCATCCAGCGGGTGCTGTGGACCCACCAGCTCAACATCGCCAACGGCGCCTACCACGCGGGGCGGCGGATCACCCGCGACGCCAGCGTCGACGACCGCCTGCTGGTCGCCTACCGGCTCGGGGACGCCAGCCGGCTACGCGTCACCGGGCAGACGCTCGGGCAGGTCCTGGCAGGGCCGCGCCGCTCGCGCGCCGACAGCCGCTTCCTCAGCACCGACCGGCTGAGGGTCGCCACCGACCCGCCGCTGCCGCTGGACCTGGACGGCGAGGTCCGCGCCACCACGCCGGTCCACATCACCCTGCTGCCACAGGCGCTGCGTGTGATGGTGCCGCCCAGCTTCGTCGACACCTGAGACAAGACCTTGGTGTTCACATGCCGGGCGGGATCACGGGTCCCGCTACCGGCTCGGGGTCGTTCCGTCACGAGATGTGGCCCAGAACCAAATCAGCGTGTCATTCCCAGAGGCGAAGCGGCTCGCCGGACGTCGCAGATGCCGGTGGGCGTATCCGAGCTGGTCCCTGCTGCTCCTACCAGTTCGATCTGCCTCCGGCGGAGGTGATCGCCACGGGCACGCCGAGCGGCGTCGCTCTTGGCTTGAAGCGCTGGCTGCGACCCGGCGACCCGGTCGAGGCGAGGATCGAGGGCGTTGGCACGGTGCACAACACGATGGCCGGTATGCTCCGCCCTGGCCACATCGGACGAAGCGTAGGCTTGGATGTGCCGCGCCGATTGGACGTTCCGCCAGGAAGGGGATGCGGTGCCGCCTGCCTCGTCGCATCAGAAGGCGCTCAACGAGCTGGAGACGATGTTGGGCTCGCGGTTCGGCGTCGCCCAGAGCATCCGGGAGCACCATGGCCGTGACGAATCGGTGCTGGCGCCGGCCCTTCCGGACTGCGTGATCTTCCCCCGAACGACCGCGGAGGTGGCCGCCGCCGTTGCCGTCTGCTCCCGCCACGGCCTGCCCGTGATCCCATTCGGTGCGGGCAGCTCGCTGGAGGGCCAGGTCCTCGCGACCGTCGGCGGGGTGGCGCTGTCGACGGCGGAGATGAAGCACATCGTGCAGGTCAACCGGGAGGACCTCGATGTTGTCGTCCAGCCGGG
>Ga0081538_10000955_pt1 | contig 30943 bp, 26 predicted proteins | sample TabmetS5T2R1_FD_71022 | JGI IMG/M metagenome (GOLD analysis project Ga0081538, IMG submission 71022) | Tabebuia heterophylla rhizosphere microbial communities from the University of Puerto Rico - S5T2R1 | ecosystem: Host-associated > Plants > Roots > Rhizosphere ...
TCCTGCTCGCCCAGAACCGCCAAGCCGAGCGGGACCGCCAGGAGACCGAGCGCGACCGCCGCGCCAGCAGCCGCACCCAGACCGACACCGAGTACCTGGCCCGCGAGCTGGCCGCGATCCGCCTGGCCCTTGGGGAGATGCCGACCCGGGAGTACTTGAGTGAGGAGCTCGAGCGGATCGAGAAGCGGATCGATGACCTACGCCAGCGCTTGGGGGTCGATGGATAGAGGCGATCAATCGGGTGTGGACAGCGGACGCGATGTCCCCGCGCTCATCGTCGTGGGGGCCGGGTGGCTGGCTATCATCAGCGGATCTCCTGCCTTCTTCACCGGATGCACAGGTTGGGAATCTGGTTGATCAGCTCTGGGTGTCAACGCCGGTCGGGTTCTTGACGGTTGGCGCCGCCGCCGTGGGTGTGGCGCGAGGGCACCGAGCACACGGTGCTGGTCGTGCCTGGGCACTGACTACACCACCTACGTCCTCCTGGACGTCGGCCGGGGTATTCCCAATCGTCTTCCGGGAACCGGAGCCGCGTGCCCAAGGCCTCGGCACCACGGCCCTGTCAGGGGTACTGTGCTATCCAGTCTATCTCCCGCGCTGTTCGTCATGACCCTGAGGCCAGTCATCATGCGCATCCCTGCCATGTTCGCAAGGTAGGCTGCTCAATGGCCCGCCATGTCGTCCTCCTCGGTCATGATGCGTCCCTAGCGACGACCCTCCGGACGCTGCTCGATCCTGACGACCGCCTCGCCGAGGTCGACGGCGTGGAGGGCTGGCGGCATGTGCCGCATGACGAGATCGACGCCGTTGTGGTCGACCTTCCCAGTACTGTGCGCCTGCAGGCGGTCGGGGAAGTGCGGAGCAGCTATGGGGGCCGCTTGATCCTCCTGCATCCGGCCGACGACCCGGTGTCTGTACCAAGCGAATACGACTGCCTGATTCTCGAGCGCCCGGACGTCGAAGAACTCTGGTCCCTGGCCGACAACGGCCAGCGTCTTGCCACCGCCCCGTCCCAGGTCGCCGAGGCCGGACCGAGCGCGCGCACGGAAGCTCGATCCACCGACCGGGACAGCGTCGTGCTCCAGACGATTTCGGCTCAGCGGCCGGTGATCTTCGATCCGTCGCAGATCGATCGGCCTATCTCAACCGCCCCGCTCCAAGCGTACGACCGCGACCTGCCACAGTCCGTCGCGGTTGAGATTGCCGACCGGCTCGCAGCCGACGTCGTCGTGGTGCTGCTCGACAACGGAGAAGGACGGATGGAGGTCCCCGGCGGCGTCGGACTTACCCCGGCGGACGTGCGCATGAGCGTCGACTACAGCCACGACGCCATGTCTGAGCTGTTCTGGACCAGCATCAGGCTGATCGAGGACACCAACCGGGTCGACCCCCGAGCCCTCGCCGGTATTCCCGGCAGTCACGCCCAGACGCTCCTCATGGCGATGCTCGTGCACGACCACAGCTGGATCGGGGTGCTGATCGCCGGCCGCAACCGGAGCCGATCCGGCGCCCCGGCGGAAATGTTCACCGGCGCCGACGTTCGAACGCTGGGCGCCATTGGCAATGCAGCCACCCCGTCGCTGCATGCAGTTGTCCTCCTGCGCCGTCTCGAATGGGGGCTCAAGGCCGAGAAGAGCAGCCGACCGGCCGATCCCGGGTCTACGACGGTCGCCGAGGCGAGCGAGACCGCCTCAGCACCCGTCTCCATGCCCCCGTCTGGTCCCTCTTCGACCCTGCCCGCCCAAGCGGCTCCATCCGCCCCTTCGACGCAGGACGCTCCAGCCCTGGCCGCCGAATCGGCTGGCCCGGCCCGCACGCGGTCTGGCACAGGTACAGCAGCGGCGATGCTCTTGGCCTACCTCATCGCACTGGCGACGGTTGACCTGGTGGGATCGTCGCCAGGGGTTTCCGTGCCGGTCGCCGTGCTGAGCCACGGTCTGCTTGCGCTGCTGCTATGCGTGGCGCTGCGTATGGTGGCCGGCAAGAGCATGGCCATGCTCGTGCCCCCGCTGGTCGCGATCTCGGTGGTCCGGCTGGTGACGCTCGGCGCGCTGCCCGGAGATGTCAGTCCATTGACGCGGCTGGTGGTTGTCGGCGTGCCCGCCCTCGTCGCCGTCGCGATGGCCGCACGGCAAGGGTCACCCGAATGGCGGCTGCTCCGACCCCACACCGGGGGATGGCCAGGACAGGTGCTGGTGGGGCTCGTGGGAATCCCGTCGGCGCTGGCCGTCTGGGCGATCGCTCCGCCGGCTGTCGAGGTACGCGGAGGCGCTTCAATAATGGTGGCCGCGACGGTGCTGGTGATCTTTGTGGCACTGCCCGAGGAGCTGCTCTACAGAGGACTGCTGGTTCCGGCGGCCGCCGCAGTGGTGGGCCATTGGGGGGTTGCGTTTGCATCCGCCACTTACGCGTTGGCGTTCGTTCCCGGCGGTTCCATCGCCATGGCGCTGTTTGCCTTCCTCCTGGGCGTCGTGCTGGGGTGGTGTCGATGGTTGACCGGTTCCGTCGTGGGGGTCATCGGAGCGCACAGCCTGCTCAACGTGATCGTCTATCTGTTGCTCCCCGCCTCCGGATGATGCTGCGGTACTCGAGGTCGGCGGGTCGTTGCTTGGAGCGGATCGAGCGTTTAGGGTCGCGCCATGTCCCGCTTCGCCATCTCCGTGTTCGGCCGCGACCGGCCTGGCATTGTCGCCGCCGTGACCCGCGTCTTGGCGGACGCCGGCTGCAACCTCGAGGACACGTCGATGACGATCCTCCGCGGCCATTTCGCGATGATGCTGGTGATCTCCGGTGGAGCTGGCATCTTCGCCCGTGACCTGGAGGCAGAGCTGAGTCCGGTGGCCGACCGGCTCGACCTGCAGGTGAGCGTCCGTTCGGTGTCCGACGACGTAACGACCGCTCAGGTTGGCGGCGAGCGCTGGTCGGCGGCGGTGTATGCCGCCGACCAGCCCGGCCTGGTCGCCCGCATGTCCGAGGTCCTGGCTGATCACCAGGTCAATATCATCGACTTGGAGACTCGGCTGGTCGGCGAACCCGATTCGGTGTATGTGATGCACTTCGAACTTGAAGTGCCCGCCGGACGGGCCGCCCAAGTCCAGGCCGACCTGGCCGCAGCCGCGCGTGCGCTCGGCGTCGAGGTGAGCATGCGCCCCGACGAGCCTGACGTGCTGTAGTGGCTGTTCGGCCCGTGCTGCGGCTGCCAGCCCCACAGCTGAAGATAGTCGCCAAGCCGGTCGCACGGCTGGACCAGCCGGCGCAGGAGGTCGCCGACGATCTGGTCGACACCATGGGCGCCTACGACCACTGTGTCGGGCTGGCCGCCCCCCAGATCGGGATCGGGCTGCGGGTCTTCGCCATGGACGTCAGCGGCCATCCGAAGGCCAGGTCCTGCCATGGGCTGGTGGTGCTCTTCAACCCCGAGGTGCTGCTGGGCGCCGAGCCCAAGATGGCCCGCGAGGGCTGCATGAGCGTGCCCGACCTGACTGGCAATGTCCTCCGGCCGTCGCGGGTTGTGGTCCGAGGTACGACCTCGCAGGGCAGCACCCAGGTGATCGAGGCTGACGCTTTGGAGGCGCGGGCGTTGCTGCACGAGCTGGACCACCTTGACGGGCTGCTGTTCCTGGACCGGGTCGCCGCTCCCCACGCCGACCTGTTTCAACGAAGAACCTACCGCTGAACGGAGCCGACGCGGTCTTCCCACGCTCATTCGCCCACGTCGGTTCTCGCGGTGCTCCTCTCGCCGTGACGGAGACACCATGGTTCTCACGGTGAGCGGTGGCTGACCCCCGGCCACCGCTCACGGCCATGGCCATCTCCGGGACCAGCGGCCAGAAAAGCGGCACGCCCGGCCGACGTCGATGGCGATCGTCCCGACGAGCACCCAGGGCCACACCGGTCTGACGACCGCCCTCGGTATGGATCCCAGGACGAGGGCGGCCGTTATGAGATGGGCCGGCTCATCGAGCAGGCCCAGGACCGGTACAGGCCACGGCTTCGCGCTTGTGCGCCATCTACGAGCAGGATGAGGCAGAGACCGGCTGTTGGAGTGACTCTCAGGTGCCGGTGTAGCACGCTTCTCTCCTCGGATGCATCAAAGTCGAGCGAAGGCATGTGAGCAGAGGTCCTCCTCCATCGCCAAGCTGCGGACTGGCCGGCGACCACGGTGCCTCGCGCCGTCGGACTGCCAGCCAATCGCGTCGTCTGCAACCACCTGGTCGCGGTCGTCAGACTATGATCACCTGGAGACCTCGCCACCGAACCGCGGCAGCGCCATTCTGCGCATGGTCGGAAAGTGGCCGGCTGCGCCGAGCTGCCGTCGTCGGGTTGGCATGCGATAGGATGGCGTGATGACGCCGACCCTTGACCCTGCGATTCTCGATCGCCTGTGGCAAGGAGGAACAGCCCTCTACGGCCCGGTCGCGGTGGTCTTAGTCGTCGTCCTCAACGTGGCGCTCGTCGGCAAGATCCTGCTTCGAAGCCCGGGTGCGCCCTCGCGTCGCGACGCCGTGCGCGCCCTCGACGTGGTCGTGATCCCCCTGCTTGTCCTGTTCGCCGTCTTCGTTGCCGTGATGGCCCAGCGCATCGGCCTGATGACCTGAACTGCGAATGGTCGCCACCGCAACTCCGTTGACCCCGCAGCTTGGAATGTCGGCTAACTCATGCAGCCGTCGTACCATGGCATACGGCAAATGGATGGCCTTCTAGTTGTCGGCTGGGTCCATACTGGGTAGGAGCTCGGATGAACCGAGGGGCTCCGTAATGAGCGGAACTATCACTCTGCCCAGATTTCGAATGAACCGCCCAGGCGGGCGCTAACGATGCCTCTAAGTGGTACTGGCATGCAGACGTTACTCTCCAGTGATGCGACAGTAGATATATCGGCAGCCGAGGCGGGGAGATGGCCGTGTCGGTCACCGCGGCGGTCCCGAGGGATGAGTCCCTCATGGCCGCGGCCCCGGGGCCTGAAGGGGAGCCCGTCTTGGCCCGATGACCGACCATCGGGTGTTGGATCGGGCACGGTCGGTTAGGCCGGCGATCGGCAACCTTAACCGTACAAACCGTGCGGAACGATCCGGCCCGGCCTGTTTGACGGTGAGGATCACCGCCGGCTCACCGCGCGGCTGTGTCGCATCTTCAGCGTGCGGATCGCCTCCCAATGGGTGCCGCGGCCCCTTCACCCGGACCTCGGCGCCATCCCGTTGGAGACGGTCTCGGGGGCGGGGTCATACTGGCAGCTGGGGAGGGCCAGGATCGGCGAGAAGGCGGACGACATCATGAGCACAGCGCCGATCCGCTTCAGGTCAGTCCACGTCCAGGACGTGGCCGACATCCTCGGTCGGCCCGTGCTGGCCATGGTCCCGACGATCGGCAGATGGCAGCGGCGTGAAGGCAGGCCTGGCTGGCGGCGTCGCGACCGTGGGAGCCTCGTCATGCTCACGGACCCCGACAGTCCGGTCGCGGAGTCCTACCGCATGCTGCGGGTCCACATCACCAGGCTGGCGGATCAGCAAGATGTCAAGACGATCATGGTCACCAGCGCCGACGTGGAGGAGGACACGAGCACCACGGCCGGCAACCTCGCCCTGGCTCTGGCCGAGTCGGGCTCGGCCGCACTACTGGTCTCGGCCGACCTGCGTCGGTCTCGGCAGCACCAGTTCTTCTCGCTGCCGAACAGGGCCGGGCTCAGCGATCTGCTCGCCGGCGACTCCATCTTCGGATCCCAAAACGGCGCCAAGCGCCATCAGATCACCGCAGGGCTATGGTCGGTCGCGCCCAACCTGTTCGTGATGCCGAGCGGTTCGCCGTCATCCCACCCCTCCAGACTTCTCAACTCCGACCGCATGCGGGAGTGGCTCAAGGAGCAGCGCGACCTGTTCGACTTCGTGATCCTGGACTGCCCGCCAGCTCAGGGAATGACCGATCTCCTTAGCTTGGCCCCGCTGGTCGACGGGGTGCTGGTGGTGGCCGACGCCAAGTCGAGCCACCGGCGAGCCCTCCACCAACTCCGGGACCAAGTCGACCGGGCCGGCGGCAACGTGGTCGGGGCGGTGCTGGAGCGGTCCACACAGAGGACCACCAGGCGGTCCCACTACCGCCACGACCATCGCCTCGGAGCATCCAAGACCACCCCGCCGGAAGAGCCGGGAGAGTCAGCACCGAAGCCCGAGCCTGACTTGCGATCTGAACGGGCCCCTCTGTCGAAGCCGCCGGAGCCGGCAGCCGATACGGCCGCCGCCCGACTGCTCATCTCGTTGGTGAGCCTGGTCTGCCTGCTGACTGGCGTGGTGGCCTATGCCGTCGGCATGGATGTCGTCCGCCTGGGAAGTCTTCTGGTGTTCTGCTTACTCGGCGTGGGATCTGCGCCGTGGCAGACTAACAAGGCGCTCGGGCTACCCGCCCGACTGACCCTGACCATGCTGACCAGCTTGGCGGTCTTGACGTTTGTCTCGATGGCCATGCTGACCGCGCACCAGTGGCGTCCCATGGCCGCGTTCGTGGCCGCGGCGTCGGTCTGCGTCCCCCTTCACCTCGCTGGCTGGCAGCTCGCCCTGCAGGACGGCAAGGCGGCAGGTTGGCGTTGGCCGCCGCACGACATCTGGTTGTCCTCCCAGTGGAGCGCCTTTATCCGCCGGCCCCTCGCCCCGATCCTGGGCTCGCGCTCCCTGCTTTGCGCGGCGATGGGCGGCCTGCTCTGCCTCAGCTCGGCCCTCGTCCATCGCCACATCGACCCCGGGTTCTTCGGCTTCCTCCCCGAGATCGGGATCACCTGGTACGTCGGTTTGGCGCTCATCCTCGTCGCCGTGGCGCTGTCCCGGCCAGACCGGGAGCACCAGATCGCCATCGCGGTCTTACTGCTCCTCGTGGTGCTCACCCTCACCCCAGCGCTGGTCTATGACGGACCCCGCTCCCAGTCCGCGGCCAAGCACGTGGACCTGATCCTCCAAATTCGTACCCTGCACCGGCTGGACGTGGCCGTTGACATCTACAACTCGTGGCCGGGGTTCTTCACTGCGACGGCGTGGCTCTGCGACATCACCGGCATCGATGATCCGATGCGCCTGGCCGCGTTCTGGCCGCCGCTGCTGGGGCTGTTCAGGCTCGCGGCGCTCCGCTATCTGTTCGGGCAGGTGCTGCCGCGCCCACACCAGGCCTGGATTGCCGTCGGGCTCGCGGTGCTAGGAGACCCCATCGGCGCTGACTACTTCTCGCCGCAGTCCGTCGGCTTCGTGATCGGCATCGCGGTCTTCGGGCTCGCGCTGTCACGAGCTCAAGACCCCCAACGCCTGCTCCTGATCCTCGTCGCCGGTTGGGTGCTCGCCATGTCCCACCAGCTCAGCCCCTACGGGGTGGGAGGTGTCCTGGCCATCCTTGTTCTGTTCAAGCAGCTTCGACCGTGGTGGACACCGCTGCTGGTCCTCGCCCCCGCCGTACTCTGGGCCCTGGTCCACCGGGGCGCGCTGAAGGGCTTTCTCTCATGGGAGACGATCGGGCGGGCACAGAACTTCCGCCCGCCGAAGACGGTTGCGTCCCCGACGCTGGAGCGGCTGCCCATCGTGAGGGAAACGGTGCTGGCACTGCTTGTAGGAATCGCCATCGTGGGTGTGATTGCCGGCCTCGCCCTGCTGCGTCATCGACGAGAGCTGCGCCCCTGGGTTTGGGCCTGCTGTCCTGCTGTCGGCCTGGCCCTCGTCGCCATCAACCCCTACGGTCAGGAGGGCATCTTCCGTGCGACACTCTTCGGCATGCCCTGGCTGGCGCTGCTGGCGGGGTACTGCTTTGTGTCGCCTGAGCGTCGCGTCAGCCGTCTCGCGTTGCTCGCCGTAACCGCCTGCTTGACGGGAACGTTCCTTATCCATGCGTTCGGTCTCGACGCGATCAATGTGATCCGCCCGGCGGACCTCGCCGCTTTCCGTTACGTGCAGGACCGCAGTGAGCAAACGACTCGGAGGCAGTACGTGCTTGGACTCGGCGCTGGGGATCTGCCCACCTCGCTCTCGCCGAGGACGGAGAGTTTTCAGTCGATCCGCCCTGAGACATTGAAAGTGCCGGTTCGTCAGGAGCCGGTCCTCGGTGCGGACCTGCAGATGAGGAGACTCACCGAGCGGCTCCTTCGCTTCTCGCGCCAACGACAGACTCATGCCCAGCTCTACGTCGTCTGGTCGCCGGTAGCCTCCGACTATGGCTGGGCCTATGGTCTGCAGTCGCCAGACCAGTTCGCCGCGCTCCGCGACGCCTTTCACCGATCGCCCTACTGGAAGGTGGTGTTCCATCGGGACGGCAGCTACCTCTTCCGATTCGAACCCGCTCGGTATCACCGGGGTGCCGCTTGAGCGGGCTGCGGGACAGGTGGCTCCACGCGGCGCGCCAACCTTCGGCGCCCGTGAAGAGGGCTGCATCGAGAGAGCCGCATAGCGACGCGGTCGCACACACCTTGCGGAAGTTGTTTGGCCGCGACTCCCTGTACATGCTCACGTGGGCACTTCAATTGGGCGTCGCCGCAGCCCTGACCCCACTGGTGACCCGCATCATGGGGACCGATGAATTCGGGGCGATCGCCGCCGCGATCGCTGTCATGCAGGTGCTGTTCGTCGTCGCCGGCCTCGGCTTGAGCACCGCCATCCAGCGGCGCTACGCAGGTTTGGACGGCCCAGTTGCCGCGGCGCGGCTGCTGCTGCTGACCGTTGTCCTGGCCGGTGGCATGACCGTCCTCGTCGACAGCACCGGGCCGGTGTGGAGTCGGCTCGTCGGATTCGACAGCTACGGCGGCTCGCTTCGGCTCGCCGTGTATTGGGCCGGCGTCTCAGCGGTGACAAATGCGTCCCTTGCCTTGTTGCGGAGTCAGGACCGGCTGCTCGCCTTCAGCTGCGTAAGCCTCCTGCAGTCGGTGATGACGGCGGCCGCGAGCCTGCTGCTGATAGCGGTCGTGCGCCCGACCGCAACGATGTTCATTCTTGGCCAGCTCATAATGCAGATCGTCGCGACCGCGCTCGGGCTGTATTTGGCGCCACCGAAGCTGCTGCGGCCACGGGACTGGAAACTCGCCCGCGATGCGCTGCTCTACGGGCTACCACTGGTCCCCGCCGTGCTCTGTAAGTTCGTACTGGATGCCGCAGACCGCCTGATTGTTCAAGCAGAGCTGGGATTCACGGCCGTCGCTCGTTATCAGATCGCCTACAACGTCGGCGCCATACCGATGATCCTGTTGGGGGTCCTCAGCACAACATGGATGCCTCGGATCTTCGCCCTGGACGAGCCAACTGAGCGGGCGAGCGTGCTCGCCGCGAGCCAAGATTCCCTCTATCGACTGTTGACGCCAGTCTTGATAGGCCTGTCCATGGGGTCGCCGCTGGTTCTCCGGCTCTGGGCTCCCCCAGAATACCGACCTGACGGCCTGCTGTTCGTCACCTCAATTGTGATTGTCAGCGCCGTTCCCTATACCGCTGGTCTGGCCGTGGGGCGTGCCCTCCTCGCGGAGGGTCGTAGCACGGCGATCGCTGCGGCGAACGGCATCGCAGCGGTCGCGAACATCATTCTGAACCTGCTCCTGGTGCCCCAATATGGGCTCGTCGGCTCCGCCGCGGCAACCTTTCTCGCTTATGCGGTCCTCCACGGACTTTTGCTCCTGCGAGTCGATAGCATGGTTCGGATGCGCAAATCGCCACTTCGTCTGCTTGAAGTGACAGGAGCTGTCATCGTGGCGCTGTTGGCTGCAGCGCTCCCGACGACAGGCGCCTATCTCATCCTTCGCAGCACGATTGTGGTCGCCACCCTCGTTTGGTTCGGGTGGATCCTGATGCAGCTGATCAGGCGTCCCCAGAGACGCAGCCCTTATGCACATGCTCATGCGTCCATTCAGCAGTAAGGAGGAGGACAAGCTCTTGTCCCTGGAGCTCTCCGGCAGCTATGGCTTCTGGCTGCTGATACCGCCGCATCCTCATCCGAGGATGAATGGAGCGTCCTCATGACGGAGCTCGCGGCGGTCGTGCTCGCTCATACAGATCCTGTGCATCTCAAGCGGCTCATTGCTTCTCTCGAGGACGTTCCGATATTCCTCCACTGCGACGCCAAGACGCCAGGACCTGTCGTCCAACAAATGGTCCAAGGGCTGCCAAGCCGCGTTACGCTATGTGAGCGGTTGCCCACCAGCCGCGCAAGCTGGTCGCTGGTCGAGGCCGAGTTGAATGGATTGCGCCACTCGCTGAAGGCGTCCAGCGCACGACACATTGTCGTATTATCGGGAACAGATTATCCGCTGGTGCCTATGCAAGAACTCATTGAGCAGCTCGCGAGCTGGGACGGCCAGTCCTATTTCCGGAACGTGTCGATGCCGTTTCCCATGTGGAATACCCCAACCTACCAGGATGGGGGACTGTGGCGCGTTCAGCATCGGTTCATAAATATACGTGGTCGAGCTTGGTTATGGCGTGATATACCATTGCATTTGCCCGGCAAGCGACGGATCCCAGCTGAGCTTGAGCTGCGTGCGTCGTCTCAATGGAAAATCTACGCGCGCGACCATGTCGAGCTGCTGCTACGGTTAGTTGACGCGCGGCCTGACCTCGTGCGTTTTTGGCGCTCCACGCATGCGCCCGAGGAGAGCTTCGCAGCCTCGATGCTCGGGAGCCGGGCGATCCTCGGCTCCCTGGCCATGCCCCCATGCCTTGCCCTCGCGTGGTATATCGTCTGGGCGGGCGCCAGCTCTCACCCGCGGTGGCTGTCTTCGGCGGACTTCGACTGCTTGGCGGAGGCTCGGTGGGCCCCACCAATCGGGGCCGCAGAGGCGGTGGGTGCGCCGGGGCTGCAAATCAGGCCGCACCGGAAGCTGTTCGCCCGGAAGTTCTCGACCGCCGTCGACACCGAGGTGCTCGATCGCATCGATGCTGACCTGCGACAGTGATGAGATCCATCAGGATGTCTGGGCAATGCCTTGGCCTTCAGTGGGAGGAGTATCGTGCTTGAGGAAGGGGCACGGCCGCGGATTACCGTGGTGATCTGCGCCTACACCGAGCGGCGGTGGGCGCAGCTGCTTGCTGCGATCGACTCGGTGCTGCACCAGGAGCTCCGACCCGACCAGGTTGTCCTGGTCATCGACCACAACCAGGCGCTGCTGCAGCGGGTCCGGGCGGCCTATCCTCGGCTAACCGTGGTGGCCAACAGCGGTTCACGTGGGCTGTCGGGGGCGCGAAACACAGGGGTCTCCCAGGCCCGCGGGGACATCATTGCCTTTCTCGACGACGATGCAACCGCCGAGCCCGACTGGCTAATGCGCATGCTGATGCACTACGACGACCCACGGGTGCTTGGCGTTGGGGGAAGCGCCGTACCAGCCAGCCAGGAGGCTCGGCCGCGCTGGTTTCCGCCCGAGTTCGATTGGGTGGTTGGCTGCAGCTTTATTGGCCAGCCGTCCGAGGCTACGCCGGTGCGCAACCTGATCGGCTGCAATATGTCATTTCGCCGCGGTGCCCTTCACCAGGTAGGACGTTTCGATCCAGCTCTCGGACGAGTTGGCGGGGTGCCCGTCGGATGTGAGGAGACCGAACTGTGCATCCGGCTGCAGCAGCGCTACCCTGACGGGTTCGTGCTGTACGAGCCGGCCGCCCAGGTCCGTCACCATGTGAGCAGTGACCGCTGGACGTGGGCCTACTTTCGCGACCGCTGCTTCTCGGAGGGACGTTCCAAGGCGGTCGTCACGCGACTCGTCGGACCCGATGTCGGTCTGTCGGCAGAACGCGACTACTCAAGGCGCGTGCTACCCCGCGGGATATGGCAGGGTTTACTTGACGTGTGTGTCGGTCGGGATCTCGGAGGACTGACGCGGTCGGCGGCGATCGTCGTCGGTCTCGTTCTGACTGCTACCGGCTATCTCTCCTGCCGCATGAGCCTGGCCCGACGAGAGCCCGAAATGAGGAACCTGGCAATCCTCCCCACGGATCACGAGTAACGGAACGGGACACAGGATCAGCACGCCTTCGCGCCGCTGAAGAGTGGCTCCTGGATCTAGTCCCGCTGCGGTAGGATTCTCCGAGCTCCTTGAATGGTCTTGGCGGCATTAGTCACCGTTCGACTTCTCAGCGTATCTATTGCCGTGAGCGGCACACGCTCGAGGCGAACTCCAATCGTGCGACGCGGCGTCGCCCCGAACGTCTGCTTGAATTGGATGAGTGGGCCCACCCCCCCTGACTCCCCCATGCTGTAGTAGCGGCACCCTGCTTCACAGGCATCTTGGATGGCCAACCCCTGCAGCAGATTGTTGGCTCGGATCGGACCAGCTAGGGCTTTGTCGCTGTACCCGCTCCAATAAACGGCATGCTGCCCGAACACAAGCGTGATGATGCTCGCGACGGCCTCACCCCGGTATCGCGCCACCCATATGCGGCAATTCTCGCCGAGAGCGGCTGCGATGATCTTGAAGTTGCGCAGAGGTTGGCGGCGTCGGGCCAGGCGCGTTGTTAACCACGCAGGCAAACCTGTCTCCTCTGCTCGCCGTTTGGTCCAGCTGAGATACAGATCATAGAAGGTGGAGACGCATCGACCCGAGGTGTCGCACTCGACACTTACGTCACTGCGTTCCGCCTTTCTTATGGCGCGACGGGCCGAGGAGTGGAATCGTTGCCGCACACGCTCATAGCCCCCCTCCAGATCCACAACCTCGACGCGACGCCAGAGGATCTTCGCTTCAGGAACCAGCCCCTTCTCCCAAATCTCACTTCTGTCATGGTTCGCCTTGATCCAAATACTGGAAGATCGAGTCTTCAGGAGATCGGCCAGCACGAGTTTCACATCAGATGGGCGCAGACCTCCCGAGGCCAAGAGGCCCCCCGCTCCAAGACCGTATGGGTAGGCGTGATCAAGGGCCAAGCCAGGCATTGGGATCTTCCGCAGCATGGGGAAGATGAGTTGGCGGCCATCTGGCAACGTGTAGAGCCGACTCACATCAACAGCTCTGCAGGCCTTTCGAGCAGCGTCGAACCACATTGGAGTCTGATAGATGGTCGCCGCTGGGTCACTGCTCAACACCCGTAACCAAGCATCGCGCGGTGCTGGACTGACGATCTCAAAGGAGATGCTCACGCTGCTTGACGCCCCCCTGTCCCATCTCTGCGGCCTTCTAGAGGCCTCCTGCTCAGAGCGAGCCCCGCCAGCAAGTAGAGCCGATCACGGTGGGGCTCCTTGGAAAGGCCGATTGTCGGATCGAGCTTCCTTGATGCGCTTGGAGCCGATAGCGCCGTTCAGCGGTCCAAGGCGATCACCCCCCTCGCTTGCTCGAACCGCTGCAAACCTACTCCGTTACACGGGAGATGGGATCCTGCAATCGACGTAATTGGCTGGCCTTGCTCCTTCGCGGGTTCTGTCTTGTTCCGAGCCGCCAAGGCCGGCCGGTGTGCAGCTTCCACACGATGCCGCCCAGGACCGCGCGGCTCAGCATCAGGTCAGCTGCCCGCGCGCCGACGCAGGAGCGCGCGGGCCGCTAGGAGCGATCGCCGCAGGTGTCCAAGGCGGAAGCTGGTCAAGTAGCGGCCACCTGGAAGCAGCAGGTCCCGTAGATACGATGCTCTGGCGGTGAGACCGGGGATCACAGCAAGCTCGGCAAGAGCCATCACAGCGTCCTGATCCTTTGTCCGGTACAGCGCGAGCGTCCGCTCCTCGGAGCGGGTCGGCTGATAGCGGTGCGCCCAGTGGGCGATCGGAACGTCATTACTCAACTGGAACGCCGACCACGCCGTGCACACGGCTCGCGCGACAACCGCTTGCGCCTTCCACGACTTGGACAGGTGGTGAACTCGCTCGAAGTCCACCTGCGTCGTTTGGAGGATCTGCGCGACATCCCGAAGTGGGAGAAGGGGAGGAGGCGCGCCACCAAGCACCGCATGCGCGCAGGCATGCAGGAAGCGCTCCTCGGCCGCAAGGGCGCGCACCCGATGACCGTCAAGGAGGAACGACGACGATCGAGCGAACAGGTCACGCGGCTGTATGTGCTGGGCGAACGGCCCCTCCGCGAGGGTGCGATGCAGGTCGACCGAGATGCTGTCGGTGGTGGTGAGAAAGGTGAGTCCCTGGCCGAAGCGGCGGTAGAACTCAGGCCGCCGGGGCGGACCGTCCTGGCGGCACCCCAGGCCGGCAAGTAGCCCGGCCACAACTTCTAGCTGTTGAGCAGGCACAAGCAGGTCGATGTCACGATACGCGCGTAGCCATGGGGCGGGATATGCAAGGTACGCAAGCGCCGGCCCTTTGAGGATTCGGTAATCGATGCCTCGCTTCTCCAACAGGTCGACGAGTTGAAGCAGGAAGCGCTCAAGCTGAAGAACAACGTATCTCGCTTGCTCATGGGCATGCTCCGCCTCAGAACGCTGCTGGTCACTTGCTCGGAGGACACGGTCTCTTATGGCGGAGACGAGAAGCCCGGTAATTCGCTCATCTCGCGCTCCAGCCAGCAACATCCTCCACTTGTCCGGGCCAAGAGGGGTGGCGGAAAGCGTCCGCCGCGAGCCCGTCAGTCCATAGGCGGCTACCGCCGCCACAACCTCTCGAGGGTCATCAGGCCCTTTCATAACGATCCCATATCATGCGCGCCGACCATGTTGTAGGCCGAGGCTATTCGCGCCGAGAAGGAATGGTCAATCGCTCCATCCAGCTGCGCATGAATCTTGTTGAGCCCTGTGCCGGCGGTGGTCACGATCCCCATGGGTGGCTGTTCTCGTTCGAGGCAATTGTGTAGATACTCCAGAGTGCTCCATAGACGTCGATCGCGCGAGCCTCCGATCAGCAGAACCGGATACCCTGATGGCGCCGATAGAGGCACAGTGAACCTCGGACGCGACATGCAAGGAGTATGACCGTATGCCTGCGGGTCTGGACGATGCCATGCAATCGTCAACCTCGCCTGGAACCCAGGATCTCATTCCTCGGGCCTTGGCGTCGCTCGAAGGATCCGGGGTGACGTTCGCACTGCTACCCAGCATCTCGGGCGAGGGGAGCACGGGTCGAGTCGTAGATGTGCTGCTACGAGCCACCGACATCGCCGCGGCGGAGCGATGTGTGGCGGGAATTGGTTGGCTTCGCGCCCACTCGGCCGGGCATGGTTCACATCGCTTTCATGTTCTGTACGACACGACCACCGGGACCTGGCATCAGCTGCGTTTCCTGACCCGCCTCGACTTCGGTCCCACGCAGGCCTACCGGACCCAACTCGCCGCGGCCTGCCTATCTCGCCGCGTTTGCCAGGACGGTGTGCCGGTGGTGCGCTCCGAGGACGCGTTCTGGCTGCTGTTCCTGCGTCTGGCCTGGGAGGACGCCACCCCCGGTCGGTGGGCGCAGCTTCACCGCTGCGTGGCAGGCGCCGGGGCCCGAGGCCCTGTCGCTGAGTTCCTGGCAACGCTTCTGCCCGGTGGCCTGGCCGACCTTGAGAACGTATTCGCTGCCATCCGGGCCAGAGACTGGGAGCATGTCCGCCGGATCCAACGCCAACTCCAGGGACGATGGAGGCGCGCCCGGCGAGCAGACATTGTTCGGGCGCACGCCGGGAACTGGCTATTGCGCCGCATCTCGATCGCGAGATCCCCGGGCTCGTCGCTGGCGCTCCTGGGTCTGGACGGCGCCGGCAAGTCGACCGTCGCGGCCAAACTGCGAGCGGAGGTCCCGTGGCCGACGGTCTCCCTCTACATGGGAGTGTGGAAGGAGTCTTCTCTCGATCGTCTCGTGCGGCATATCGTCGGAGCGCAACTCGCACTGCGGCTGGGCAGGCTCGCCCGCACGAACCTGGTCATGCGGTATCAGCGCGCCTTGGGACGCGTCGTCCTCCTTGATCGCCACGTCGTCGACGCGACCTTGCCGGCACCCGACCTGGACTGGAAGGGGAGGGTAAGCGCGGTGCTCGTGTTAAGAACGGCGGCCGCGCCCGACCGTCTCGTCTTCCTGGATGCGCCGGCGGAGGTCGTGTTCGCCCGTAAAGGAGAGCTGACGATCGAGGAGCTGCGGCAGCGACGGAACCATTACCTTGAGATGAGTGAACGGTATCCGCAATGGGTGACGATCGATGCTGGCAGGCCGTTGACCGACGTGCTGGCCGACGTGAGCGAGATCCTCTGGGAAGACCTCGTCCGGTCCAGAGCCCTGACTACGGTTTGAAGAGGCGGTCGAAGCGTCGCACCGCATGACGCCACAGGTAGAAGTCCCGGTCGAGCTCGAACGCCTCAGCCAGAGTGGACCTGCCCGCGGCGTGGTCGTCGGCCTCGGAGGTCGATCCTCCGCCCCGCCCCAGGCGAACCAGCAGTCCGGCCGATGAGCGCGCCCACGTTGCGAGGAGCAAGGGTGCCATGAGGCGGTGCTCCAAGCCCATGGATGCTCTGTAGCGGCGTATCCATGGCGTGGCCCAGGCATCTACACCCGCGAATGCCTCGTCGAACGCGCGTCGTTGGCCGTCCCGCTCGAACGTGGCGTGCTTCGACTCGGAGACGTACTGGAGCAGAAAGAACAGGTCATGTGCGGGGAGACCGCGGACCTCCGATCGTTCCCAGTCCACAGCCGCCAATCGGGCATCTTTCGTGATCAGGAGGTTCGGGTGGCCAAGGTCCCCGTGTTCGAGAACCATCGGCATCTCCACCGACCGGAGCGGCTCAAGCAGCTCCAGGGTGCGTTCTACGAGGGAGGGCACCGGCTTCAGATCCACCAGGGCGGCGACGTCCCGAAGCGGTTGCTCGATGAGCCGGGCGAACCACAACTCGTCCTGCGTCGTCATGCCGGTCGTCGGCAGTCGGCGCAGAAAGTCGAGTGTGGCCTCGAGGAGCAGCCTGGTGTCGGCGCGCGCAACCTCCGGGCTGGCTATTCTGCCGTGCAGAGGTGTCTCCAGCAGGAAGGGGCGCCCGCCAGCGGATAGTCCGAGCACTTCCGGTGCCTGTCCCGCCAGGGCATTGGTGCGTTGCCCGAGCTCCATGAGCACATCGCCTTCGTGGCAGATCCCGCTGATGTCCCACGGGCGCCGCGGCAACTTCGCCACTCCGCACATCGACCGGCTCACCGTGTCGAAGTACATGCAGATGACGTGCCGCGAGGCCTCGAACCAGGGCGTCACAAGCAGTCTGGAAGGCGGTGCGTCCGCGCTGACAAGGCCGTGTTCTGCCGTCGCCGGTAGGATCGACGTCGACGCCGGCCTTTCAGGGCTCGGCGGCGCTTCCCGCGCCCTCGCTCTTGCCAGGAACGTGAGGTCACGAGCGACCAGCTCGACCATGCCGGCCTGGTTGAGGGTGCGCGCGATCAGCGACTTGAGCAATCCGAAGCGCACGCCGTGATAGCGCTTCACCATCGCCGAAACCGCCGCCCGGTCGTCGATCTCCACGATGTAGGAGCAGCGGGTCTGATTGGGCGCGTGCCAGTGGACGCCCGTCACCTCCAGACCCTCCGCCCGCAGTCGTCGTCGCAGGGCCCTGACCGAGCCTCGTCCCAGGCGGTCCCAGAGGTGGCTTCGGAGTCGACCGGCCCGAAATAGGATCCACGCCTCTGGGCCGATGGTCACGAGGTCGAGGGAGGAAGGAGGCGATCTGGGGTCGGCGCTGACTACCACGACATCCAGGTCGCCAACCCCCTGCGGGTGGTCAATGACGACCATGCCGAGCTCTTCGAGCACCTGGCGCTCGTCCGGCGGCGCAACGTCGATGTAGCCGACACGCTGGATGCCGTCGGCTGGAAGCAGGAATCTCCAGTCGACCGACTGCCACCACTCGAGGGGCACGGGAGGCTTGCCGGGCCGGGCCGCGTGGTCCGGGGAAGCCGGGGGGGTGTGGGCGTCCAGGACGACGTCTCCTCGTACGGACCGTGCGACTCAGGCGAGGGATCCAGTCACCACTGTATCCTCACGAGGACCCGTTGCGTCCCAATACCGGGCCAGAGCGGCTCACCTTGTCCACACGCGGACGTAATCCACCCGCATCTGTCCAGCGGCGCCGAAGACGTTGCCGCCGCTGCTGTGACTTCCGACGTTGAACAGGAGGGACTGGGCCGCCCCGTTGTCGTCGGTCGGGTAGGACTTCACCAACACGCCGTCCCAGTACACGTCGGCCGACGTCGCCTTGCGGTGGAGCCCGAAGGTGTGGAACGCGTCCGACCAAGTGCCTGGGACGGTCCCTTGGTTGTGGGCGCCGGAGGGTGAGTGGTAGTTCACCGTCAGGCCTCCCAGTCCCTCAGCGATGTCGTGCTCACCGGCATTGGGCCAGCTGGGTCCGCTGGTCCACCAGGCGGGCCAGTTGTAGATGGTCCTTCCGTCGCCGGGAAACAGGACGCGCGCCTCGGCGTAGGCGCCGACGGGAAGCAGGTAGCCCACACCGGCTCCGTCACGTGGGCTGCTGGAGATGAACGCGCCGGAAGTCGACGATGCAAGCGTCAGGATGAGGTTGCCCCCGGACACGGCGACGTTGGAGGCGCTCGCCGCGACGTTGTTCATGTGGCGACCATTCAGCGTCGTCCACTTTGTCAGGTCCAGGCTCGTGCCGGAGAACTCGTCGCGGAAGGCGAGTGTCCACGAGCCCGGTACACCCACCGGAATCGGCGCTGCTGGTGATCGCGCATCGACCGGCGGTGACGGCAGGGTCGTGGTGCTGGTAGTGGCAGGCTCGGCTGTCGTGGTCGGCCTGGTGCTGGTCGACGACGAGAGTGCGGTCGTGTCCGCGGTCCTTCTGGTGGCGGGCGCCGTGGTGCTGGTGGCTGTGCTCATCGTGGTCGCCGCCGCGTCACTGGTCGTGCTGGTTGTGGCCCGAACGATCAGTTGGGGGGCGGTCGCGCCGCTCTCGCGGCTCGCGTATCTCCCCGAGGATCGGCCGGTGGAGCTCAGCGCCAGGCTGATCGTCGCGTTGCCGCGGACCAGCGAGGTGACGTCCACGCTTGTCCAGGCGTCGCGGGCGACAGGACCGGACCTGGCAACGACGGGTCCTGGTGTGGGCGCGTTGACGTAGGTGATCGTGTGCTCGGTCAAGGGGGTGCTGTCCATTGACCGGATGGTGTAGCCGAAGGCGTCGGCGCGCCGGGCGTACAGGCGCAGCGCGGCATTGAGGACGGTGCCGCGGAGCTGCCTCAGGTCGAATTGCAGATAGCCGCGCATTGGACGCGGTAAGGCCTCGGTGCGCAGGATGTCGGCGCTGCCGAAGTTGCGCCGCGGCTGGGCGCCGCTGACGTAGGCGTCGCCGCTCGGCAGGAGGCGCGAGACGTTTGTGGTTGCCGTGGCGGTCGGCGACCGCGACGGCAACCCGGTCAGGGTGACTGCGCAAGCCAGGATCAAGGTGGCCAAAATCCACCGGCGGCTCACATGGGACCAGCGGCGTCTTGGTGGCCGCGCGTGCCTGCCGGCACGATGCCGCGCATGGCTGCCGGCAAGATGCCGGGGGTGGTGCGTGTGTCGACCGACGCGAGATCCAGCCATGGCGAGCCTCCCAACCACCACCCCGGGCGGCATAGGACATAGGGGGATTGCCACCGGGAGCAGGCTTGATGCCAGTTCTGGGGGAAACCGACAATATGACAGCTTCTATCATGGACGTTGAGCTGGAGCAAACTGCCTCCACGCTCGACGGCGCTACCAGCCCGTTCCGCTGCGTCGGAGGCCTCCGCCTCTACCGGCTCATCTGCTCCTGCTCCTGGCGTGGCCCTCTCGAGGGCCTCCGAGCACTCCTCGCTCCCGCAGATCCCCCGCCCGGGCCAGCGCCGAGCGGCTGAGCTCTCGGAGTCGTGGGGAGGCCAGGACCATGTTCATGGCCTGTTCCGCGGGCCACCGTCGGAGCGTGTGGAGCGCCTGCTCCGGCCGGTTTTGCGCCACAGTTCCGTTGAGCAGGTGAAGCGTCGTGTTGCTCAGCCGGTCCTTGTAAGACTCGTCGCCCTTGCCGAGATCCAGCAGCGTAAGCTGCTCGGCAGCCATGGCGCGGGCGAGATCGAGACAGAGGATAAGCCCCGGTGAGTAGGCGGCGAAGGCGGGGTCGTACACCGGGAACCACCAGGCGAGAGTGCGCCGCGACCGGAGACCGAGGTGCGCTGCCACCAGGGAGTCGCCTGCGTACAACGCGGTGAGTGGAGCGCCGAACGTCGCATCAGACACGTCAAGCAACGCATGGACCAGGGCACGGTTGCCCTTGTCCGCGAAACGGTCCCGACGTCCGGTCCGCCTATACTGGCTGGACTTCCAGCTGAGAACGTTGTCGAGCAGCTGGTGATCCGGCTCCCGAAAGCTGAGACGGATCGCCCCATGCTCGCGCTCGAGCTTCCGTCGTTTCCTGGCGGTCGACTGGAAGAGCGACTTGGACGTGGTTTGCTTCTGCCTGACATACGCCTCGAAGCCGTCACTCAGGTCAAGTGCAGGGGAGGTCTCCAAGAGGAACCGCGACGGCAAGCTGGTCAACCAACCTTCTTGTGTAGCCAAGAAATGATCGAACTCGAAGAGTCGCAGTCCGCACGCCCGCATCATGCCACCGAGGTCAAGGTCCATCGTCGCCGGAGCGATCACGCCCTGCACATCGGACAGGCCCTTCGCCAGGGCCATGCCGCGTCCTCCGCGGCCCTTCTCGAAGGGGAAGAAGGCCACAGTGCCACCCTCGTCTGACAGCACCGCTACCCGGGTATCGCTCCGCACAGCTCCCACCGCAACCGCGAACCCTGCGCTGAGAAATGGGCTGTCGAGTTCGGGGTTCTCGGCCTGGAGCTGATCCCACCGCGCAAGGTCGGAGCCGTGCAGCTCCCCCGGTCGGATCACGTCGACCTGCAACTCCACTCACCTACTTCAATATTCTGTCGCGCGAAGCGAATCGAACCCGCTCGACACCGGTGGTGCTGAGCGGAGGCCACCTCAGCCCCAACAGGACGGAAGCGCAATGGAAATACCATGATGGCACACATTGATAGGATTGCGCCCGGTTGTGTCGACGTCTGGAGGAATGGAGTGGAGTGGTGAGCCCGGGACGTTGGCTCGACTCGCGGCTGCGGCGCCTGGTCGAAGGTGTGCCTGCCCCGTCTACAGGGGGGCAGCGCATCCGAATGGCGGAAATTGAACTGTCGGAGCCTTTGCCGCGGTTTGAGGCCGACGGCTGGACCCAAGCGCACGTCATCGTGAGGCTCCATGGGCAACCACTGGGTGCGCTGGAGCTGCGCCTCGACCAAGGCTCAGTCTCTCCGACCCGACTCGGTCAGGTCCTCGACGACCAGTTAGGCGACATGGTCCGCAAGCATCTGAAAGCCGACGGCATCGATCACGTGCGACAGGCGTGCGACCGCGAGCGGTCCAAACACCACTGTCTCGAACACCTCGATCCTCCATCCCCTCCTCCGCTTGTCAGCGTCGTCGTGCCGACTCGCGACAGAGCCGACCAGTTGGAGGTTTGTCTGGAATCCATGCTGCGTGTCACCTATCCCTCGTTGGAGGTCATTGTCGTCGACAATGCGCCGTCGGATGGCTCCACCCAGAAGATGGTCAGGACACGTTTCGCATCTGACCCCCGCATCAGGTATGTGCACGAAGCGCGGGCGGGAGCTTCTCTGGCCCGCAATATTGGTGCCCACGTCGCGCGCGGTCAGTTCGTAGCCTTCACCGACGACGACGCCGAGGTCGACCGCCTCTGGGTCTCGGCTCTGGTCGCCGGGTTCAGCGGCGGACCGCGGGTTGTCTGCGTCACCGGCCTCACACTCCCAAACGCACTGGAGACCCCTGCGCAGCAGGCGTTCGAGGTGTACGGAGGCATGGGGCTCGGGTTCGAGCCCAGGCTGTATGATCTCGACGCGCACAAAGGGGACACCCTGTTGTATCCCTACACGGCCGGCATTTTTGGCGCGTCGAACAACGTCGCGTTCCGGCGGGACGACTTCCTCGCCCGAGGAGGGTTCGACGTGTCGCTGGGCCCGGCGACACCGGCGTTTGGAGCAGAGGATCTTGATCTGTTCCTCGCGGTCATCCTCGACGGCCGTCAGATCGCCTATCAGCCTTCCGCAGTCGTGCGGCACGCGCACAGAGGGGAGTTCGCGGAGCTGTACTGGCAGGTCTTCACCTACTCCGCGGGCCTGACCGCCCTCCTGACGAAGTGCGCATTGTCAGACCGCCACATTGCCGGTGACATGGCGCGGCGGGTGCCGAAACTACTTCCGGCCGCATTTCTGAAGTCACATCGCAGCGGCTCTGAGGTCGGCGTGGGTGAGTACCTGCCGCAGCTCCGCTGGCTGGAGCGCGCCGGCTACCTCTACGGGCCGATCGCCTACCTACGCAGCCGTATCGCGGCGCGTGCTGATAACCGGAGCTCACGACGGCCGCTATGGGTCACCCGTACGTCGCGGTGATCAGGGGCCGTCCGCGGGTGCGGAGGAGGCGGGTCGCGCGCCAGACAGTTGTCTGAATGTCCTCACGCTTTCGAGCGAGCGGCAGGCCCGCGTCGTTGAGAGCGTGCCGCAGAAACGGGACAGATTGGTCCGCCGTCAGCATGATCCTGGCAAGTGCCCACTGGTGGTCGTCCCGATGGCTGAGCTGGTTCTTGACAGCGCAGGCGGATGAGAAGCCAGCCCGTTGCACCAGCAGCCGGGTCACCGCCCTGTTGTAACCGTGGGGATAGGCGAAGGAGGTGACCTCACGCTGGAGATTCTGCTCGAGCTTGTCTTTGCAGACCCGCAACTGTGAAGCCACCCGTGGCGCGGGCAACAGGTCGAGCTGAAGATGGTCGTGACTGTGTGCTCCAACCTCCACGCCACTGTCTGGCAAGGCCGCCACCTGTGACCAGGACAGGGTGGTGCGGCCGCCCAGCGTCCGAGGCCGCGTATGCCATGTCACTCCCGTGGTCACGAACATGGTGGAGGCATGACCATACGAGCTGAGCATTGGCAAGGCGTTGTCCAGGAAGTCGGCCAACCCGTCGTCGAAGGTGATCAGCAGCGGGTTTTCCGGTAGTGGCTGGTGGCCGAGCAGCATCGACGCGTACTGAGCAACCGTGAGGGTCGTGTATCCCTCATTCGCGATCCACGCCATCTGGTCGCGAAAGTCCGCCGGGGAGATCGTGTACGGGGCGAGCGCGCCGGACGTGTCGCTGCCCACGCTGTGGTACAGGAGGATCGGAATGCCCTTCATGGCAAACTCTGGAGCTGACTGCGGGGAGAAGCCTCCGTGTGCGCAGCAGCCGCCTCGGCGAGTCTCAACCTCTTCCTTAGATCCCAACGGCTGGCGATGTAGCTGAACGGGCCGCGCACTAGCCCCATCCGCTCGGTCAGCACGAGCTGCCGGGGATAGTCAGGCTGGATGTTCCGGTTCTTGTCCGAGTCACGGCTGGTCAGGTACCGGAGACCGGCGGGCAGGCGCCGTACGAGCGCGCCAAGCAGCTTGGGGTCGGTGGTGAAGAGGCTGGCGAGGTAGGCGCCGAGACCGACCCCGTAGCCGTGCGCCATACGCTGGAGAGCCGCGTAGTCGTGATGGTGTAGATGTCGCACCACAGCGTCCGGTTGGTACACCAGGGTGTCTCCAGCGAGCACTGTCCGTGCGAACGCGGCGAGATCGTCACCTCCGCGGGATCTGGTGCCGGCGCCAAGGGCCGCGTCGAACCCGTTCAGGCGGTCGAGTAGTTCGCGGGTGAATGCCATGTTGGCGCCCGATCCGAAGCGCCCCGCCGTGAAAGGGAAGAGCGGGTCGCCCTCAGGCGGTGACGCGAGCGAGATTGACCGCTGCTGGAACCCCCGTGCGAATCCGCCGTACTGCTCCACCCAGGACTGCTCGCGGGTCCTCAACTCCATGGGCAGGATGAGTCCTGTCACACAGCCTGCGCCATGCTCGACGAAAGCCTCGAGAAGCGCGGCGATCCAATGTCGATCAGCAATGACGTCGTCGTCGGTGATGGCGACGACCTCACCCCGGGAGTGCACAAGGCCGGTGTTGTGTGCCCTTCCCAGTCCCGCGATGTCCTCACGGACGTATCGGACGCCTCGTGAGGCATAGGCCTCTGACTCGAGGAGGCGTTCCGTCGAATCAGAGGACCTGGCGTTGTCCACGACCAGCACTTCAAGCGGTGCGTGCGTCTGCGTCAGCAGCGACTGCAGACACCGGACAAGTAGCTCTGGTCTGTCGTGGGTTGCGACGATAACCGACACCGATGGCGCGTGGGCAAGGAGGGCAGTCCGGTTGGCCAGGCATGAAGCCGGCTCATCCGGGGGCTGATTCTCCAAGTTGACCGAACACCCGAACCTCGAGCGATGCTTCTCGAGGTCGTCGCGGAACATTGATGTCAGACGCTCACGGTGGTCAGCGACCGTCTGGCCGGACTCCAGCTCGACACTCACCACACCAACCGGGCTGGTGTGCAGACGAACCAGCACGAGTACGGGGCCGCCGGTAGTGCCGTCATCCCACGACGACTCTGCGGTCAGAAGGTCGAAGTCGACGACACGGATGGGCACCCATGGATCGTCGGGCATGCCTCCTGCTCCTTCTGGTCTCGCAGGTCCGGGCTCGTGGGTGGGCGATCCGCCTGCGTGTGGGCCGGTCGAACTCCGTCGGTGAGATGGGTCGGCCACAGGTTCTCTGTCCTCACTTGACAGCCGAGGTACGAGGCCCTTTGGGCGTCCGCGAGTCGGGAACGCCACCGCGCCAGATCGAGATCTCTCCAACCTCCATGCTGACAGGGAACTCCGTCTCATCGGGATTCCCACCAACGGCGATGTTGAGCACGAGATGTTGCGGTTGATCGAAAGGCCAGGTGCGACCCCGCTCGAACGCCTCCTGCTTCGTCAGCTTCAGCCGGGGTTTCCGATCGACGTAGAACTGGACCACCTCGCCGTCGAAGTAGACGCCGTACCGGTGACTGGCAGCGTCCCTTGGGGCCCCCAACGACGTGTGTCCCCCCGGGGCGTACTCACCGTAGGGGGCATCCTCGGACGGGTCGTCAACTCCCGAGAAGTGCATCGTCTGTCGTACCAGCGACTCACCTCGCTGGCTCGCTTCCATGACGTCCAGCTCACCGCACGCCGGCCAGCCCACGGCAGAGAAGTTGGCGCCGAGGAGCCAGAACGCTGGCCGTACACCCCTACCAGTGGGGGCACGGATCGACGACTCGACGTACGAGCCCGGCGGTACGGCGAACTGGCCCACCGTGGAAAGGCGAGCACTTGTGTAGTGCCGCGATATGCCGTCGGGCCCGGTCGCATCCTCGCGACGTGCCGTCAATACGAGCGCTCCTTGTCCGTCAAGGTGGGCATTCGAGGTGCTGTTCGTGTAGGTTTGCAGCTCTTCATTGCCCCAGCCGTGGCCGCCGACCTCGTGTCTCCAGACACGGTCGTCCGGTGCCGCGCCCTCCTCGCCTTCGAACGAGAGGACGGTTGACGGGTTGCCTGAAACACGGGGAGGGGTGGGGAGGGTGACCTTCCGCACGCTTGCCAGCGTGATCTGCCACCACAGACGCCCCGCAGTCGGGAGATCGAAGTAGAGCGCAGTGTCGGACCGAGCAGGGTGGGTTGCGACAAAGGTCCGTTGGAGCAGATGCCAGGAGTCATCGGTGTAGCGGCCATACTGGCTGGCCTCCGTTGGTCGATGCCCGAAATTGCTGTTGGCAAGGAGGATGCCGGCGCTTTGACCCGAGGCGCGAACGTCACGAACGTAGGCCTGCATCCGATATGTGTGTCCTTCCTGGAAGAAGGTCTGCGGCATCCGAACATTGGCCAGGGCTATTGCCCACTTGCCCTGGCCTGCCGGACGCCGGATGTCAACGGCGGTGCTGGCGCCTGAGGGCCCATCGACAACCCGTACACGCGTCAGCGTCACCCGCCCTGCGTCCGAGGCGGCCCTCCAGCCGGAGAGGTCTGCGGCAGCAGAACCATTGAGGACGCCCTCGCCACCCGACGGAAGCCGCGGCACGAGCAGGCCAGCCACTCCGACTATGACAGCGACGAGCAAGACTGCCTGGTGGCGCCGCCAACTCCTATGCCCAGCTGATCCCCGGAGTTGCTTGGGCTGCCCATCCTGCGCCTCCACGGCCTCCAGACCAGTCGTCACCGGCGCCAAATGTATCCCCCATGATCGTGGCCGCCATGCGCCAGGCTCGGTCGATCAGGGGCGCTGACCGGAGGGGTCGGCGCGACGCTGGGCCGTCGAGACGGCGAGGGACGGTACGTGCTGGTGGAAAACACCAGATCCCACACTCCCTGCATCATTCGCCTGTAGGCCCCAGCTCGCCGTTGCAGTATCACGTAGGCGTCGGACGTGGAGTAGGACCTTCTCGACGCTGTTGTGAAGCTAGGGTCGATTGTCACCGTACTCGTCCGAGTCGAGGAAGAGCGTGACGCGATGCAGCCAATAAAGCAGGAGGTCTGATCGGGAAGCAACTCCATCGGTCCGGGCGTCGACCTGGGCGGCCGCGCACGCCAGTCACCTTCGGCACTGCGGACGTCAAGGCCTCGGGGACGGTGGCTTCCAGCTCCTCGGCGCGCCTCACGCGACGCGCGTAGAGGTGAGGTGGAGCAAATCGTGGAGACGAGGCTGCTCCCATCCGGCTCGGTCCCAGTCGATGATGCCAGTGATTCTTCCAGTCTCGGACCAGCCGAGGGCGGTTCGGCCTCCCTCCAGGCCGGCCAGGATCTGGGGGGCCACTCGCGCGACCAAGCCGGCCTGCTATGGAGCAGAGGCATCGAGGGCTTGATTGGCTACTTGGACGACGGCGTCCTGGGGGACGGCGAGGTTCCTTGGGCCATATGCCTCCCTGAGCAGCGTCCACAACACACGCCGCCCATCCCGGAACGTCCGTAGATTGGACTGACCGTGACGCCGAGGGGACTCCAGGCTTGGGACCTCGGTGATCCGGAGCTCGGCCATGCAGGCCCGAGCTATCAGCTGGGACTCGATCTCAAAGCCGGACGCGTTAAGGGCAAGCTTCTCGAGGAACTCGCGACGAAAGGCGCAGTAACCGTAGCAGAGGTCGGTGAATCTGGTTCCGTAGATTATGTTGGCGAGGGAGAGCAGGCAGTTGTTGCCAAGGCGGCGCAGCAAGGTGATATCGGTGGAGTGGGCGCCGGCCATGAACCTGGAGCCCTTCACGAAATCGAAGCCACTGGCAATCAACGCGACGTAGCGGTCGATCTCGGCTGGATGCATGCTCCCGTCGGCGTCCAGCATGACGATGATGTCTCCGGTTGCGGCGGCGAACCCGGCCTGCAGTGCCAACCCTTTGCCGCGTGACTCCTGCTCGACAACGACAATGTCAGGTCGCGCCCGTCTCGCCACCTCGATCGTCCCGTCGATCGACTGGCCGTCTACCAGGACGATCTCGTCGACCCAAGAGGGGATCCGCTCGAGCACCCAGGAGATATTCTCCGCCTCATTCTTGGCTGGAACGACCACGCTGATGGTGTGCCCGAGTTCACCACGAATGGGACGGTCTCCAATATACGCCTGACCGACGCCGACACGGTCTGGCGCCGGACGGGTGCTCTGGGATAGGCGTTCCTCAACGTCTTGCCGTGGTGGCGGCACCGAAACCCCCCCGGAAATATGCGCTGCTGGCATCATGGATCTAGCTGACGTGTGTTCGTGAGTATGGACCGGATGCAACCTCGCCACGCCATTCTTACCAAAATTCTTCGTCACATTCCTGAACAATATTCTGATGCTAACCTGAGAGTCGGTGATGAGCCAGAATCGCTTCCATCTCCCGGCTCCTACATGGCATGATGAACATGAACGATCGCTGTCGTAGCGGTGAAGATAGCGAGTGCGCAGGCGCTTTGACACTCTGCAAACTGCGTAACCGGGTCTACTACGACATTGTTCAAAGCAAATTCAGTACCGATTCACTCGGAACCATGCACGGCAGGTGTCGTTTCGTTTCATGAGTGTGTCACAAGGGACCGCCAGGTGCCGTGGGTCAGATGTGCTCCATATTGGTCAAGCGTGATTCAACGCACCTCCGTACGTCCTGGGATGGCCACCGTCAAAGCAGTGAGTCATGCAGGCGGGCACCCGCGGTGGACTGCTTGAAATGCTGACAGCCGGGTGCCGGTGCCCATGCTTGAAATGCTGGCAGATCGGCTGAGCATGGTGTAACGCTAAGGGGTCTGAGCACGTTCTTCATAAGTGCTTCAGGTGGGGCGAGATGCTTGTTTCGACCTTCGAGTAGGAGGGGAGTGCTGGACCCGAGCAGGCCACCGGTCCTGGCCGTGCCGATGTCCATCGGTGAGCCACGTTGTCAGCATGCGCTGTGCAACCTGGATGTCACTCTCAGCTAACCAAGCGATCCGGACAGTCGTTCTGAAGCTGCTCAGCTCAGGACCGTTATTCGGATCGCACACCGGAGCGTCCTTGTGCGTTTGCGCACCTGTGACGCTTCCGGATTCCGGGGGGAAAGATGACCAAGCCTGCCACTCAGATCCTGCAACGAACCTCTGACCCGGTCACGGTGATCCGCCTGACCGATGGGGTCATCATCGACATCAACGATGCTCTGCCTGCAGCGACCGGCCGCCCGCCCAGAGAACTGGTGGGACGTCCAGCGAACGATCTGTTCGTAGGGATCGGGCCAATCTCCAGCGCGCTCATCTGCAGCTCATTCAGCGACCTCGGCGCGATCGCCGACGTGCCCATCGGGGTGCGCACGCGGTCGGGCGACCTACGCATCGGTCAGCTCTCTGTCCAGGTGACCGACGTCCAGGCTCAGCGTGACGCCGTCTGTCGGATCCAAGACCTGCGGGATCCGACGGCGAGGGAGCGCCGTCTGGCGGCGCGAGAGGAGCTCTCCCGCGTCCTGCACCGCCGCGAGCCATGGCCCGACGCCGCGACCTCGGCCCTGGATGCCGTCGGACGGCACCTGCGCTGGGACTTCGGCGCCCTCTGGCAGATTGATCGTGGCGCGGGGACCTTGCGGTGCGAGGCCGTGTGGCGCACCCCCTGGGCGGGTCTGGAATGGCTCGAGGAGCGGGCCTTGCGGACGAGCATCCCCCGGGATGCCGGGCTGCTGCTGGCTCGGACCTGGTCGAGCGGGGAGCCGACCTGGGTCTCCGACGCCGCAGCCGACCCCGAGTTCCGGCGGTGGTTCGGCGAGGGCGGGAAGCTGACCGGCGGGCGTTTCGCCTTACCCGCCTTCAGCAGCGGCCAAGTTGTCGGGGTGGTCGAGTTCGCGAGTACCGAGATCCGGCACCCGGACGAGGAACTGCTACGGATGGCCGGGGAGTTCGCCGAGTTGTTCGGGCAGCTCATCTACCATGGCCGTCCGATGAGCGTCGTGGCCCCCGGCGCCGGACATGGCCCTGAGGCCATGCCGGCCTCGGCGGACATCGATGGTGCCCGGCTTGAGACGGTGTCGACTGCCCTGCGGGAAGTCGCCGGGATCGTGGGAGCCATCGCCGACGTCCTCGAACGGAGCCGACTCGCGCGAGGCCATGGTCAGGCGGCCGAGTTTGCCGGCGAGCTGGCTACCGAGGTCGGGAAGCTGAACCGGATCCTCGACGACGCCGCCATCCCTGGCGGGGACCTCCCCCCCCACGCCATATCCGAGCTTCCGACCGGCCTCACCCTCAAGGCCGTGAGCCAGAGGACGGGCATCCCGGCCGCCACCCTTCGGACCTGGGAACGGCGCTACCGGTTCATGCGCCCGATCCGGTCAGCGAGTGGCTACCGCCTGTACAGCGAGCGGGATATCGCCCGAATTCTTGACGTCAAGTACCTCCTTCAGCGAGGAGTCCGGATCGGTGCGGCCATGGCGGCGGTGACTGACACCGCCGCTCAGCCCGGCCCCGTCAGAACGGGCAACGCAAGAGAAGCGTCCGCCAACATCGGAGGCGGAGGCTCGAGCGACGCGCGAAGCCAGCTAGGTCAGGCAGGACGGCTGTCGACTCGGGTCTGGGAGTCCTAGCGCTCGACAGGTCCCGGCGCCCTCACACCCCGGGGACGTCCGACACCGGCCGGCCGCCGATCGCGACCGTCCGCCGCAGCAGGTCGCGGGCCCCGACCAGCCGCCCGGCGGGCGGGCCAAGGCTCTCGGCGCAGCCGCCGCCCAGGGCCCGGTCGAGGGCCTCCAGGTGCCGGTCGAGCAGCCCGGCCAGCTCGGCCGCCACCGCCGCCTCCAGGCCGAGCGCCCGTAGGTGGTCGCCCAGGCTCTGGTAGGTGGCGCGGGCCGCGGCCGCGTCCTGGAGCCCGCCGGCCTGCTCGGGGCCGGGCTGGCAGCGCTGCATGGCCGCCTCGGCGGCCGGCTGGAGGGCGACCGCCCGCTCGGCCAGCGCCAGCAGGGCGTCGCGGGCCGCCGGGTTGGCCCGCGCCCACTCGGCGACCGACTCGGCATCCACGGTGACGACCTAGGCGGCTTCGATGATGGCGATGGTGGCGCCGGTCGGGACCGACTGGCCCTCGGTGACCTCCAGGCCGGCCACGGTGCCCGCCTGGTGGGCAGTGACGTGGTTCTCCATCTTCATGGCCTCCAGCACGACCAGGGTCTGCCCGGCCTTGACGGTGTCGCCCTCGGCCACCAGCACCTTGACGATGGTGCCCTGCATGGGGGTCTTGACGACCTCCTTGCCCGGCCCGCCCGACTCGGCCCGGGCCCGCTCCAGGGCCTTGGGGGAGCGGGGGGTGCGGATCCGCTCCGGCACCTTGACCGGCTCCTGGGGGAACAGGTCGACGTCGAAGCGCTTGCCCTCCAGCTCGATGACCAGCCGCCGCGGCGGCGGCTTGACCGTCGGCGGCCCCGCCCCTTCCAGCACCGCCGGCTCCAGCGACGACAGGTCCATGTCCTGCTCGACCAGGATGGTGGAGACGTCCCCGGCCATGAACGCCGGGTCCTCCATGGCCAGGCGGTGGAAGGGGATGGTGGTGGGCACGCCCTCGATCAGGAACTCGTCCAGGGCCCGCAGCATCCGCCGCCGGGCCTGGTCGCGGTCCTCGCCCCAGACGATCAGCTTGGCCAGCAGCGAGTCGTAGGCCTGGGGGACGGTGAAGCCGGCCCGGACGCCGGCGTCGACCCGCACCCCCGGG
>Ga0081538_10000956_pt1 | contig 30907 bp, 32 predicted proteins | sample TabmetS5T2R1_FD_71022 | JGI IMG/M metagenome (GOLD analysis project Ga0081538, IMG submission 71022) | Tabebuia heterophylla rhizosphere microbial communities from the University of Puerto Rico - S5T2R1 | ecosystem: Host-associated > Plants > Roots > Rhizosphere ...
TCACGGTGATCGCGTCCTTGGACAGGGCGCTGACCTCGCCGCTGGCCATGACCAGGGTCTTGACGCCCTCCTGGGTCTGCACGGTCACCTCGCCGTGCAGCACCCGCCTGCCCAGCCCGTGCCGGAAGCCACCGAGCCGGCCGAGCGCCCCGGCCCGGGCCTTGTCCGCCTTGCCCACGGACCCGCCGCTCGACGGCGCCTGGGTCGTGCTGGTCGCGCTCTGGGCGGCCAGGGCCGCCCCACCGGCCGACACCACCAGGACCCCGGCCACCGCCCATCCCAGCCATCCCGTCCGCCTGCCAAGCCTGCCCATCGGTCCACCTCGTCGCCTCGCCGGTCAGGTTGCCGCCCAGATCCTGGCCCGCCCAGGTTGGGGCCAGCCACGGGGCCAGGTTCGAGCTAGGTAAAGCTTTCCTGGGAGCCTGGGGCCGGACCGAGGAGGACGTCGGCCATGGTGGCGGCCAGCCACCGCTCCCAGCGGTCCAGCGACCAGCCGCGGCCGTCGAGCAGCAGCCGGCACACCTCGAAGGAGATCAGCATCCAGAGGACGTCCCGGGCCGCCTCGGGGTCGAGGCCGTCGCGGAGCGCGCCGCGCTCGGCCAGGATCGCGACCAACCGGGTCGCGGCGGTCAGCCGCTCCCGGTCGATCGTGGCCACCAGCTCGCGCAGCTCAGGGTCACCGGCATGCGCCCCTTCGACGATGACTCCCAGCAGCGGCCCCAGCCGCTCGAGCAGCACCCGCCCCAGGGCGGCGTAGCCGGCCAGCAGGCGCCTGGGGTCGGGCTCGGCGGTGACGGCGGTGAACTCCGGCCGCTGGGCCAGGGGCACCGGCCGGTCGTCGCCGACCAGGGTCACGTCCCACAGCCGCTTGGCCAGGGCCGCCTTGGTCCCGAACGACTTGTAGACCGTCTCCACCGACACCCCGGCCGCCCTGGCCACCTCGGCCATGGTTGTTCCCGGGTAGCCCCGCTCCAGGAACAGCCCGTTGGCGGCCTCCAGGATGCGCCGCCTGGCCTGGGCCGCCTGCTCCTCGCGGCGCCGGTTGTCGTAGCGGCGCCGGGGCTTGACGGGGTCCGCGGTCATTGGTTACATTCACCTGTATCCATTACAGTCAAGTGTATCAGAAGTGTGGCGAGGAAGGACATGCAGATGCAGCGCCTCCAGCGGGCCGGGCTCGGCCTGGCCTACGACGACACCGCCGACCCGGCCAAGCCGCCGATGCTCCTGCTCCACGGCTGGTGCTCGCGACGGGCCGACCTGGTCCCGCTGGCCGCCGCCTTCGCCGCCTCCCACCGGGTCGTCAGCCTCGACCTGCCCGGCCACGGCGACAGCGACGTCCCCGACGACGAGGACCGCCTGAGGGTCGCGTCGTTCGCCGCCGACGCGGCCGCCCTCTGCGACACCCTCGGCCTCGGCCCGAGCGTGGTCGTCGGCCACAGCGCCGGCGCCGCCGTCGCCGTCGAGCTGGCCGTCCGCCGGCCCGACCTGGTCGCCGCCGTGGCCGCCCTCGACGGCACCCTCGGGTTCCCGGCCGAGCTCCGCGAGCAGACCGCGCCCATGCTCGAGGCCCTCCGCGGCCCGGCCTGGCCCGAGGTCATCACCGGCATCATCGCCGCCGGGTTCCTCCCCACCGACGACCAGGACCTGCTCCGCCGGAACGCCGGGTACGCCGCCGCCCTGCCCCAGCACGTGGTCGCCGGCGTCGGCGACCGCATGGCCGCCTGGGACGCCGAGTCGGCCCTGGCCGCCTTCGGCGCCGCCGGCACCCCGCTGCTCTACGTCCAGTCCGGCGCCGACCTGACCCTGGCCGACCTCGACCGCCTGGCCGAGCTCGTTCCCGGCGTCACCCTGGGTCGCGTGGACAGCCTCGGCCACGACCAGCTGCTGGCCACCCCGGCCCAGGCGGCGACCATGGTCGAGCGATTTCTCGCCGCCATGCCGGCGCCAAATTAGGGCAAGCACATCGGGTAATTGGCGAAGAGCGGAATAGGTCGCTCCGTCGTATTCAGTCACGCAATACGGTCACGCTTGGTCTGATTTAGCAGGGTTGGTTTACTGACACCATGCATGGGTATACGGGGAGATTTGCCTATCCGGGCAGCTTCCAGTAGATTCCGGCACCGGCGTCCTCCCCGGACCTTGCGGGTCGCCGTGCCAGGACGCACGCACCAACCTCTCCCCTCGAAGTGCCCGGTTCGTGCTGCGCCCCGGAACAACACAAGCAACTCCCATTCTGGCCCGAGGCGGCGGGGCGCGCCGCAGAAAGGCTGAAGCAGATGAAGCACAAGCTGGTGACCACGCTGCTGGTGGTCGCTGCCGTGGTCCTCTCGACGTTCGCCACCTTCACCGTCGCCGGCCCGGCTCAGGCCGCCCCGCCCGACGACCCGGACTTCCCCGGGACCCCCTGGCCGATCGACGACCCCCGCTACCGCCCGAGCGGCACTGACAACGTGATCCTCAAGTGGAATGAGGAACTGCTCCAGGCCATCCGGCTGCATCCGCCGCAGACCGGCCCGACCATCACCGCCCGGGCCATCGGCGTGCTCCACACCGCGACCTACGACGCCTGGGCGGCCTACGACGCGGTCGCGGTCGACACCCGCATGCGCCTGCGCGCCACCCCGTCCCTGCGCCGGCCGGCCGCCGAGCGGACCCCGGAGAACAAGAGCAAGGCGATCAGCTTCGCCGCCTACACGGTGCTGACCGACCTGTTCCCAGCAAGCCGCCACCCGAAGATCGGCGAGGCCAACTTCCCCGCCCAGATGGCCGAGCTGGGCTACGCGACCGACGGCTCCGACACCTCGACGGCGGCCACGGTCGGGTACAACGCCGCCCAGGCGGTGCTCGCCTTCCGCCACGCCGACGGCTCCAACCAGTTCAACGCCTACGCCGACACCACCAACTACCAGCCGGTCAACACCTGGAACAAGATCAACGACCCCTGGCGCTGGCAGCCGCTGTGCGTGCTCACCGCCGACGGCGTCAAGGCCGGGAGGCCGCACCTGCCCCCGGCCGGCGAGGACTGCGTCGCGCCCCACTACAGCCAGCAGCGCGGCTACACCCCGCAGTTCAAGAAGGTGACCAAGTTCGCGCCGTTCACCTACCAGATCCCGGGGCCGGCCAAGCTGCCCAACGGCCAGTTCAACCCTGCCGACGTCGACAACCTGCTGGCGGAGTCCGCCGACCTCACCGACCGCGAGAAGGTCACGGCCGAGTATTGGGCGGACGGCCCCAACACCGAGTTCCCGCCCGGCCACACCTGCGTCTTCGCCCAGGTGATGTCCCGCAAGCGCGGCCACAGCCTGGACACCGACGTCAAGATGTTCTTCGAGCTCGGCAACGCCCTGATGGACGCCGGCATCGCCAGCTGGAACGCGAAGTACGTCTGGGACTTTGTCCGGCCCGCCACCGCCATCCGTGCCCGCTACGCCGGTCAGCAGGTCAGGTCGTGGCTCGGCCCGTACCAGGGCTACGACTGGGTGGACGGCACCCAGTGGCGGCCCTACCAGGCGCCCAACGTGGTCACCCCGCCATTCCCCGAGTACACCTCCGGCCACAGCACCTTCACCCAGGCCGGAGCCCACATCCTGACCCAGTTCACCGGCAGCGACAGCTTCGGGGCCAGCGTCACCATCAAGGCCGGCTCGTCGCTGTTTGAGCCCCGCACCGCCACCCACCCGGGCGTCCCGGCCAACGACGTGACGCTGTCGTGGCAGACCTTCACCCTGGCCGCCGAGGAGGCGGCGATGTCGCGGATCTACGGCGGCATCCACTTCAAGAGCGGCAACGAGCACGGCCGCATCATGGGCCGCCAGGTCGGCATCAACGTCCACTCCAAGGCCCAGAGCTACATTCGGGGCCAGGCCCGGGTGCCCGGCTGATCCTTCCGACGCGCCAAGCGGAGGCCCCCGAGTGATCTCGGGGGCCTCCGGGTTGTGCTGGGACTAGACGTGGACGATGGTGATCCACCGGCTCGACTTGGCGGTGGGGGATAGCGGGTCCACTACCGCCTTGGCATACGCCTTACCGGCGTCGAACAGGCCCAGCGGGACAGTCACGGCCACTGCGCGGGCCCTCCCGTCGCACACCACGGACTGCTCGCCGACGCCGAACGCGCCCTGAATGTGGGGAGTCTCGGGGTACTCCTGGGTGACCTGGACCTCGGCGAGGCGAAGGAGGCCGCCGCCGCTGCACTTGACCGTGAGGCCAACCTCGACATAGGTGCCGCCGGTCTGGTACTGCGCCCGATCCTTGATCTCAACGTAATTCGCCGGAGAACCGCCACCGGTCGCGCCGGCGGCCGTCATGCCGAAGGGAAGGGCGGCGGCGATGACGCCGGCCAGAACGAGCAACCGAATGCGCTTCATGCGGGAACTTCCTCCTCTAAACCAAGGACGGGGAATAGCGACCTTCTGACCAATTCACTACCCCGGGGCGGCAGCGAGCGATTGGTACCCCACCCCATATCGCGCAAACGTGGGATCCGTCGCAGAAGACCGTAATTGCTGGTCAGGGGCCTAGAAATGCGACTTCGTAAGAACTACGTAGAATAGGACACGCCGTCACCGGCAATACTGCGGTGGGCGAATTTGTATCCTCTATTTAGGCGCAGAAATCCTCGGGACCGATTCGGAGCATCTCGACCGGCTCGCCGCCGATCAGGTGGCGCTCGACCAGCTCGGGGACGTCGGCCTCGGTGACGCCGCCGTACCAGACGTTGTCGGGGGTCACCAGGAGGGCGGGGCCGGCCAGGCAGCCTTCCATGCAGCCGCTGGCGACCACCTTCACGTTGGTGAGCAGGCGGCGGCCCTGCTCCTCGCGGAGGGCGTTGAAGACGTCGGCCGCGCCCCGGTCCAGGCAGGAGCCCTTCGGGTGGCCCTCGGGGCGCTGGTTGAGGCAGACGAACACGTATCGTTCCGGCATGGCCATGGGCCGACGCTACCGCCCGCGACGCGATCTGGCCACCACGCCGGAGGAGGGCACGACTTGAGCCTGATCGACGACCTGGCCGGACGGGCGATGCGGTCCGGGCGGCGGGCCGGGCTGGTCGTCGGGTACCTGGCCGGGGGTGAGGAACGGGTCGCCGGGTACGGCCGCACCGGCCACGCCGCCGGCGCCTCCGGCCACGCCAGCCCCGGCGCCTCTGGCCACGGCGACCCGGGCACCACCGGCCCGGGCGACCCGGGCACTCCCGGCCCCCGGACCCTGTTCGAGATCGGCTCCATCACCAAGGTGTTCACCGGGCTGTTGCTGGCCGACCTGGACGCCGCCGACGTCGTCGGGCTGGACGACCCGCTGGGCCGGTACGTGCCGGTGCCCGAGGGATGGGGGATGACCCTCGGCGACCTCTCCAGCCACGTGGCCGGGCTTGGGCGCAACCCCAGGGGGACGCTGCGCCGGTGGCTGGGGGACCGGCGCAACCCGTTCGAGAGCCTGTCGGTCACCGACGTCCACGAGGGGCTGGCCCGGACCCGGCCGCGGCGCCGGCCGGGGGAGCGGGTCCGGTACTCCAACCTCGGCGCCGGGCTGCTCGGGCAGGCGCTGGAGCGGGCGGCCGGGCAGCCGTACGAGCGGCTGGTCACCGAGCGGATCTGCCTCCCCCTTGGCATGCCCGACACCGTCGTCGTCCCGTCCGCCGAGCAGGCCGCCCGGCTGGCCGTCGGCCACACCGGCCGGGGACGGCCGGTGCCGCCGTTCGAGATCCCGGCCCTGCCCGGCGCCGGGGCGCTGCGGTCGACGGCCGCCGACATGCTGCGGTTCCTGGCCGCCAACCTCGACCCGGCCGACACCCCCCTGGCGGCCCCGCTCGAGCGCATCCAGCAGCCCCGGCACCGGAAGGGCAGGGGGATGCAGGTGGGGCTCGGCTGGCTGCTCGCCCGCTCACCCGAGCCCGCCGGACCGTTGCTGTGGCACAACGGCGGGACCAGCGGCTTCCGCAGCTTCGCGGCCGTCGCCCGCGACCGCGGCATCGCCGTGGTCGTGCTCAGCAACACCGCCCGCATGGTCGACGGCCTCGGCCTGCGGCTCGTCAGGGAGCTGTCGGCCCGGGCCGGCTGAGCCCCGGCCGCCGGGCCTACTCGGAGGGGAGGTGCTGCTGGAGGCGGGCGGTGTCGGCCGTGGTCCAGCCGTCGGGGGGTGCGACGGCGGCCCAGCCGGCGGCGAAGTCGACGCCGTAGTTGTGGCCGTAGCCGGAGGGGGCGCTGAAGCCGGCGATCAGGTCGGCCACCTCCTGGAGGCCGGTGACGATCGGGAACCACCCGGCCCGGGCGGGCACGTCGTAGCCCTTGGGGTTGTCGGTCCACTCCGGCCGCCGCCAGACGGACTCGACCGACGCGTTGCCGACCGGGTCCGAGGGGTGGTGGACGTAGAGGACGCGGGGCTGCCTCCAGGCCGGGTCGGGCCGCTCCAGGTCGGCCGGCCGGTTGGCGAACTGGACGGCGGCGCCGTCGCCGAAGACCGGCTTCCACACGGGCGAGCCCTCCTCCCGCGCGTCGGTGAGCTGGTCCCAGATGTGGTTGGACGCGGTCGGCCCGGTGAACAGGGCGCCGTCCGACCCGGCGACCAGCTTCCCGAGCGACGCCCCGGCGTCGCCGCCCCGGAACGCCGCCTCGGCCCCGAAGGAGCCGAGGCTCTCGCCGAAGACGATCAGCCGGGGGCGGCCCTCGGCCGGGAGCTGGGTCCAGCGCCGGTGGACGTGCTCGTACAGGGCGGTCCCGGCCTCGGCCGCCTCGTCCCGGTCGACCAGGAACGAGATCCAGCTGGGCAGGTAGGAGTACTGCAGCCCGGCCATGGCGGTGTCGCCGCGATGCAGGTACTCGAGCGCGCTGGCGGCGTTGGGGTCGACCCAGCCGGTGCCGGTGGTGGTGACCACGGCCAGGACCTCCCGCTGGAAGGCGCCGGTCCGCTCCAGCTCCCGGACGGCGAGCGCGGCCCGCTCCTCGGCCGAGCCGGCCGACCGCAGCCCGGCGTAGACCCGGATCGGCTCCCGCACCTCGGCCCCCGGTCCGTGGAAGGCGCGCAGCTCCGCCTGGGTCGTCCCCCCGGCGACGAAGCTGCGGCCGTACTCGCCGAGCGTCGCCCACGGCGCCAGCGACGCCGGGCTCCCCGAGGCGGCGGGCGTGGTCGGGGCCACGACCCCGGCGGCGGTGGTGGTGTCGAAGGCCGCGAAGCGGCGGTTGGCCCAGTCGAGGAACCCGTCGACGACGACGTCACGGGTCACGAACACCCCGGCGGCCACGAACAGCGCCGCGGTGACCGCGTGGGCGGCCAGGCGGGGGAGCCGGCGCGACAGCAGCCGGTCGAAGGCCGCGATCCCGTGCCCGACCAGCCGGCCGACCAGGAACAGGACCAGGAACACGGCCAGCGTCACGCCGACCATCGGGGCCAGCACCGACGGCGACAGGTGCTCCATGTCGACCAGGTCGCGCTGCTGGTTCTGCCAGCCCGTCCACTGCACGAGCCCGGCGGCGACCACGACGACGGCGACCACGCCAAGGGCGAGCCAGGCGAGGCGCCCCGCCCGCGGGGTCGGCGCGCGCCCGAGCCGGCGCAGCAGCGCCCCGGCGGCGTAGCCGGCCAGCGTCCCCAGCAGGTACCCGACGGCCGCCGACAGCCCGCTCACCGCACCCTGGGAGGATCCGGTGCGGGGCAGCATGCTCGGATCCAGCGACCACCACCAGAAGAGCAGCGCGACGGCCGTGCCACCGAACGTCGGCCGCCCCAGCAGCCAGTGGCGTCGAACCGGTTCCTGGCTCACATCAACCCCCCGGTCGCAGGTGGTCGTCAATCCCGATGCTTGCCCTGGTACAGCATAGGCGCGCCTGTCCATGCATCGGTTATGACTAGTTGCGCTTCTTCGTCTGGTTTATAGTCAATCACCACAATTGTTCCGGCATCGGAGCCGGACAGGCGAGGGAGGTGGAGGCGTTGCGACGACTCCTGATCGGGCTGGTCGCGGCCGCACTGGCGGTACTGGTCGCGTCGCCGGCGAGGGCGATCACCAACGGCGAGCCGGACGGGAACCGCCACCCGTACGTCGGGCTGGCCGTGTTCGACGACGCGAACGGGCCGACCCACCGGTGCAGCGCCAGCCTGCTGTCGCCGACCGTGGTCCTGACCGCCGGGCACTGCACCGACGGGGCGGTCGCGGCCCGGGTGTGGTTCGACGAGGACGTCCAGAACAACAGCGAGTACCCGTTCAGCGGCGCGACCTCCTATGACGGCACCCCGTACACCTACCCCGGCTTCTGCATCGGCTGCGGGAACGGGCTGCCCGGCTTCGCCTACCGCGACGTCGGCGTCATCGTGCTGTCCGAGCCGGTGCCGACGAGCGTCGTCGGCAGGTACGCGCAGCTGCCAACGCTGAACCTGGTCGACACCCTGTCGAAGAAGGCGCCGGTCACCCTTGTCGGCTACGGGGTCCAGGAGCGGATCGTCGGGGGCGGCCCGCCGGTGTGGGCGGGGCTCCGGATCCGCCTGATGGCCCCGGCCCGGCTGGTGTCGGGCTCGTTCACCCACAGCGACGAGTTCGTCAGGGTGACCGCCAGCCCCGGCCAGGGCGGTGGCACCTGCTTCGGTGACTCGGGCGGCCCGATCCTGAACGGCAACACCGACACGGTGCTGGCGGTGAACTCCTATGTCACCAACAGCAACTGCGCCGGCGTCACCTACTCGCAGCGGGTCGACATCCCCGAGGTGCTCACCTGGATCCAGATGTTCCTCTGAGACGCCCGGAGTCGGGTCCACGCCCGGTCGGGTCCACGCCCGACCGGGCGTGCTACAGGTGCAGCCTGGTCCGGTTGCCACAGGTGGCGCCGCTGCACGAGCGGCGGCTGCGGTTCCTGCTCTGGTCGAGGAACAGGAAGCCACACCGGCGGCCCGGGCTGCCCCGGCACTCCTTGAGGCGGCCCAGGTCCGGCGAGACGAGCAGGTCCCCGGCCGAGCAGGCCACCGGGCCGAGCATCCAGCCGAGGTCGTCGCGCGGGTCCAGCCACTCCCGGCGGAAGCCGTCCCCAGCCGGCACCAGCCGCACCGGCACCATCGCCCTGGCCAGCTCGGTGTGCAGCCCGGCCAGGGCCGCCGGCGGCGGGGTCGTTCCCGCGGCCACGGCTGAGAGCACGGCGCGGAGCGCCGCCTGGAGCGCGACCGTCCGCCGCTGCGCGGCCGCCGCCCGGCGCGGGTGATCCGCGGCCCGGTCGAGGAGGCGGCGGGCCTCCTGGTCGTCGATGGTCCTCTGGATCGCTGTCCAGGCCGCCGCGCTGCTGGTGATGGCGCTGCTGCCGGTGGGCGGCCTCGTGCTGGCGGTCGCCGGCAGCGTCGTCTGGGCCGTCGGCAAGGTGCTGGCCGACGTGGCCATCACCATCACCGCCACGGCCGGGGTGGACGCCGACGACAGGGGCCTCGGGGCCGGTCTGGTCGCGACCTCGCAGGAGGTGGGCCGGGCCCTGGGCCTCGGCGTCCTCACGGCGGTCGTCACCGCCCGGGCCGGCGCCCTCGCCGGGACCCGGGACGAGCTCGCCGCCCTGCTCGACGGGCTCCGGTGGGGTCTGCGCGCCGGGGTCGTCTTCCTCGCCGCCGCCCTGGTCGTCGTCCTGGGCGGGCTCAGGGCTCGGGACGGGAACGACCAGCGGGAGAGCGGCAAGGCGTGGACCTCCGCCGATCATCGGCGGAGGTCCACGCGAGGTGAAGCGGGTGTCCGTCACCCGTCAGGGTGATAGCGCGCCGCTTGCGTCATCCCCATGGCGTCGCGGCGTCCCAGGCCTCCCTCCCTCTGGCCTGTCCCCGGCTCACCGAGCCTTGCTGAACGAAGAACGAACTCGGAGGCGCACCAGTTACAGGAACGCGTGTCAGCTGGTCGTCGGCGGTCCGCCTTGCCCGTGCCCCTGGTCCGGGCGCTCGACCGGTCCGGAGGCGGGCGGTGGGGTCTTCGGCGCCCTCCTGGCCGGCGCGGCCTGCCTCCGCCCGGCCACGGTCGAGGCGTCGGCATCGGCCTGGCAGAAGGCCGGGACCTGGTCGGCGCCGCCGGCCGCGGCCGCCAGCGCCTGGAAGGCCACCGCGTCCATCCGCCTGCCGTGGGCGTCGCCCTCCCCGGCGAGCCAGGCCTGGCACAATCCGTCCCGTGCGGCGCCGGACGCGTCCGGTCCGGTGGCGCGGTCGCCGGGCTTGGCGGAGACCGGGACGTCGCGGGCGGCCGCCGCCGCCGGCGCACCGTGGGTCACGGTCGCCGCGGCGTGGCCTCGCGCGTGGGCGAGCTGGCCGCCGGATGTGCTGGCCGCGGGCGGGGCGGCCTGCCCGAGCGAGGCCGGCGCCAGGTCGGAGGCTGCGGCGGCCATGCCGCCGACCGACAGCACGGCCAGTGCGGCCACGGCGGCCGTCTTGACGGGGAAGCGCTTGATGGACATGACGCTGCCTCCAGGAATCAGGCTGGGGGACGGAGGGCGTGGACCGGAGGCCGAGCAGGCGTGGCGCAGGCGTAAGGGGGGCAAGCATGCGGCCACGTCGGCTACCTAAGCGCTCATGGGGCAGATCCCGTTACATCCGCCCGGTCGGCTGGACCGTAACGCTCACGGCCGCGCAAGCGTTCAACGGGGAGACAGACGTTCGCCACCGCTCCGACCATCACGACCGGTGCTGCGCTGCCCCCACAGGCGGCACCGGTCAGGATCGGCCTGGCGGGGCCAATCGGTGAGGCTCACCGCAATGCCTCCACTCGTGCTCCAGTGACATCGGAGGGCTGCGATATGGCCGCGTTCTTCCTCCTTCTGGCAATCCTCGGCGGTGTCCTGGTGGGTGACCTGGTGTGGGAGAACACCAGCGCCAGCGAGGTCACCGTGCTCGACCGGTCGTTCTCCGGCTACTCCCTGGGCTGGTTGCTGGCAGCGGCGGCAGGGCTCGGCCTCGTCATCGGGTTGCTGCTGGTCGCCTCGGCGAGCTCGACCAAGGGTCGACGCGAACGCCGTCGGCGGATGCGATCCATGCAGCACAACCCGAAGTACGAGGGCATCAGGCCCGAGCGGGAGCACGCCAGCTGGCTGGACGAGTCCTTCGGTCGTCGCGAGACCGCCGCGGATGCCGGCCAGCCGCCGCCGCGCCAATCCGAACCGTAGCCGAGCATCGTGGTGTAACGCCGGTTCGACCGATTGCGCTTCTATGGGTGAAACGTCGGGTCGGCGCTGGAGGGAGCAGATGAAGATTCCACTGATTCGCAGGTCGGTCCTGGTGGTCGTGGCCGGGATCCTGGTCGCGCTGCTGTCACCGCTCGCAGCTCATGCGCAGGCGGCGCCCGACGGCGTCACCTGCCAGCTGCCGGAGTCCAATGCCGAGGGGCTGGAGATCCTCAGCAACTACTACCCCGGCTACTGGTGGGACCACACCGACCTGACCGTTGCCGTCCAGGCCCACCCGAAGGCCACCGAGGAGCAGCTGGCGGCCATCCAGGAGGCGATCGAGACCTGGGACGCGGTGCTCCGGGACTGCTTCGACGGCCTCATCACCCTGACCGAGGTTCCACGGCGCCAGGCGGCCGACATCGTGGTCCACTACGTGCCCAGGGCCGGCGGGGTGGTGTTCGGCGGCTACGCCATCTGCGGCGACCATGGCTGCCCCAACATCCTGGTCCGCTCGGACCTGCCGCCCAGCCTTGACCGGGAGCCCTACACCCCCGAGTACCTGGGCTGGGTCACCCTGCACGAGCTGGGGCACGCCCTTGGGTTGGGGCACGCCACCAACCTGCTGGAGAGCACCGACCTGATGGGCTACGGCTGGCCCGACCTGGGCGACCCGGTGCTGTCGCAGTGCGACGTGGACGCCCTCGCCTTCGTCTTCGCCTGGGCCCTGGAAGGCACCGAGCCGACCCCGCCCGGGGAAGGCCCCTACGACTGCTCAGCGGCCTGATCTGAGGCCAGGGGCTCATGGGGGCGGCGCCGGACCTGTCTCCGGCGCCGCCCCGCGGCCTACCATGGCCGGGTCTGCCGCCGACGCCAGGGGCCCTGCCATGACCGACGAAGAGCTCCGCGACCTGCTGCTCGACACCAAGGTGATCGCCGTGGTCGGCCTCTCGGCCAACCCCGACCGCCCCTCCAACCAGGTCGCCTGGTACCTGCATCACCAGGGCTACCGACTGTTCGGGGTCAACCCCGCCTGCCCGGAGCCGGAGGTGTTCGGGGTACCGGTGCTGCCGTCCCTCGACCAGGTCCCCGAGCCGATCGACCTGGTCGACGTCTTCCGCCGCCCGGAGTACACCCCCCAGGTGGCCAGGGAGGCGGTCGCGGCCGAGGCCGGCGCCGTCTGGCTCCAGCTCGGCATCCGCAGCGACGAGGCCCGCGCCGTCGCCACCGAGGCCGGCCTCCGCTATGTCGAGGACCGCTGCCTCAAGGTCGAGCACGCCCGGCTGCTGGGTCGGTCGTCTCGTCCCGGGGTCACTGAGAGACCCTGACGTAGTCCACACGCAGCGGCTGGGGGAATGTCGTGCTCGCGTCGGGGCTTCCAGCCCACCGGCCTCCGACGGCGACGTTGAGCACGAGATAGAACGGGTGGTCGAACACCCACCGTGATCCGGCCGGAAGGTCCGCGGCGGCGATCGCCCCGTACGGGCGGCCGTCGAAATAGAACTGGATGCCGCCGGGTAGCCACTGCACGCCATAGGTGTGGAATGCCTGTGAGAGGGGCGCGGTGTGCACGATGGAGTGACCCGGCTTGTACTCGTGGTCATCCCCGTTGCGGGGTCCGTGGATCGTGCCGTAGGTCTTGGCCGGCTCGTGGCCCACCTGCTCCATGACGTCGATCTCGCCGCACCTGGGCCAGCCTGACCGGTCGATGTCGTTGCCCAGGGCCCAGAACGCCGGCCAGATGCCGCGCCCGGCCGGGGTCTGCAGGCGGGCTTCGAAGGTGCCGTACCGGAAGGCGTAGCGGTCCTTGGTGCTGATCCTGGCCGAGGTGAAGTTCCGCGTGATCGAGTCGTCACCCCGGAACCGCTCGGCGCGAGCCATGATCACGAGGCGGCCGCGGCCGTCGTGGTAGGCATTGGCGGTGCGCGACGTGTAGGACTGCAGCTCACCGTCCCCCCAGGCCCCGCCGGTCTCGTGGCCCCAGCGACGCCGGTCCACCGGCGCGTTCCGCGCACCGTTGAACTCGTCCGACCAGACCTGGCGCGGCGCCGCCGTGGAACCGCGCAGGAAGGCCACCTCGATGGCGTTGATCTTGGCTCGGTCGACCTTGTCGACGAAGCCGAGATCGAGCTGCCCGTCGGTGACCGCGGCGGTGAAGCCCACGTGGTAGGCATGGTTCTTGCCGGCGGCCTCGACGATGTCCACGTCGGACGCCTTCACGACGCCTTCCGCCGTGACGTCGAAGACCCGCTCGCGTGGGTTGGAGAACGTCGTCTCCGCAAGGTAGAGCTTGATCGCGTAGGTGGCCATCGCGGGCACCGGGACGACGTATGCCCGCATGCCCCATCGCTCGTGCTGGTAGATGGCCTGGCTGCTGGTTCCCTCGATGCGTGTGCTGGTGGCCGCCGATTGCCCGCCCACGTGGCCGGTGTCGGGCATCCACCGGTGCCCGCGTGCGTCGACCAACGTCGAGGGCCCGGCGGCCATGCGTGTCACCCAGGAGGTGAGCGGCGTGCCCGGGTTCTCCCCTCCGGGCTCGCGGGCCGCGGGCCGGGCGGGCCTGCTGGGATGCTCCCCGCTGCTGAGGGCGATGCCCGCCAGCAGGAGACCGATCACCACGAGAGCGGCGACATACGGGAGGCAGCGCCGGACGATCGTGGTCGTTAGGCGAATGTCCAGAGTCACACCGCCCATCGGCTTCCGGAGACTGGATCACGAGCGGCACGGCGGCCGGCCCGGCCGGAGGGGCGGCGGAAGCCTACCGAATCGCCGGCGAGATCTGCCGGACCACGCAGAAGCAGGCGAAGCACTACATCAGGACGATAGAGACAGATTTTGGCGGGCTGTAACTCTCTGCGCCGCTTCGGCGCTTCTACGACAGACGCGTCGCTCCTGTCCCGCCTACCGGTCCCCATCCCCTCCCCCCGTCCGAGCGGAACGCTGTTCCCGAGCGGTCATCGAGGCTATGGATACTTCGTCCCCCCGTGTGAGCCTGGTCATCCCTGCCCTGAATGAGGCACGCAACCTCCCCCACGTCTTCGCCCAGCTTCCCCGCGACCTCCACGAGGTCGTCCTGGTGGACGGCAACTCGAGCGACGACACCATCGAGGTCGCCCGGTCGCTCTGGCCGGGCATCCGCATCATCCGTCAGAACCGCCGTGGCAAGGGCAACGCGCTGGCCTGCGGCTTCGCCGCCTGTCGCGGTGACATCATCGTGATGCTGGACGCGGACGGCTCCACCAGCCCCGCGGAGATCCCCCGGTTCGTGGACGCCCTCGTCGCGGGGGCCGACTTCGCCAAGGGGTCCCGCTTCATCCAGGACGGTGGCAGCAGCGACCTCACGAGCGTGCGACGAACCGGGAACCGGTTCCTCAGTGCGGTGGTCAACGCGCTCTACGGCACCCGCTACTCCGACCTGTGCTACGGGTACAACGCCTTCTGGGCCGGCTGCCTGCCGATCCTCGGCCTTGACCCTGGCCGGTCGCCCGACGGCGACGGACGAAGGCTCTGGGGCGACGGGTTCGAGGTCGAGACGCTCATCAACATCCGCATCGCCAAGGCGGGCCTCCGGGTCACCGAGGTGGCGAGCTACGAACGCGACCGGCTGCACGGCGAGAGCAACCTCAACGCGTTCTCGGACGGCCTCCGGGTGCTCCGGACCATCGCCATCGAGCGCTGGGGAACGCTCGTCGAGGTGGGCGTGTGGAGCGAGCGGCAGCGCCAGGGGATCGAGCGGTGCCTGGAACACGACTGGCCGCACCAGTGCCCGGCCACGGTGGTCAGTTGACGGCGGGCACCATTGGGCGGCCGCCAGCCGCCGGGGTCGAGCCGCGCGTCTCGGTGGTGATCTGCGCGTACACCGAGCGCCGGTGGACGGACATCGTCGCCGCCGTGGCCTCCGTCCGGGCGCAGACGCGGCCGCCGGTGCGTACCATCCTCGTCGTCGACCACAACCCGCGGCTGCTCGAGCGGGCCCGTACCGCCTTCCCGGAGCTGACGGTGGTCGCCAACACCGGCCAGCCGGGGCTCTCCGGCGGACGCAACACCGGCGTCGCCCATGCGGTCGGCGACGTCGTCGCCTTCCTCGACGACGACGCCCGCGCGGCGCCCGACTGGCTGGAGCGCCTGGCCGCCGGGTACTCGAACCCGTCGGTGCTCGGCGTGGGCGGGAGCGCCGCCCCGGTGTGGCCCGGGCGGCGACCCCGCTGGCTCCCACCGGAGTTCGACTGGGTGGTCGGCTGCAGCTTCGTCGGCCTGCCGACGGCGGCCGCGCCCGTGCGGAACCTCATCGGCGCCAACATGTCGTTCCGCCGGGAGGTGTTCGACACGGTCGGCGGGTTCACCGACGGCCTCGGGCGGGTCGGCTCCCGGCCCCTGGGATGCGAGGAGACCGAGCTGGGCATCCGGCTGCGCCAGTGGCGCACCGGGAGCCGGCTCGTCTACGAGCCGGCCGCGGTCGTCCATCACCGGGTCACCGCGGACCGGGCAGCCTGGCGCTACTTCTGCGCCCGGTGCTTCTCCGAGGGCATTTCCAAGGCCCTGGTCTCCCGGCGGGTCGGGGCCAGGGATGCGCTGGAGACCGAGCGCCGCTACGTGCGGTCGGTGCTGCCCCGCGCGATCGTCCGCGGGCTGGACCCGCGCCGGCGGCACCGGTCGGCAGGGGCGGCACGCGCCGGCGCCATCGTCGCCGGGGTACTGCTCGCAAGCGCCGGCTATGCCCGCGGGCTCCTGCAGGCGGGCGCATCCGGCCGGGGAGGGCGGCCATGAGGCTTGTCCCGGTGCTGCTCTACCACGCGGTGACCGCGCGGCCGCCGCCCGGCCTGGAACGCTTCACCGTGGCTCCGCGCCAGTTCCGTGACCACCTCGGCGTCCTCGGCGACGCCGGGCGGGCCGGCGTCACCGTCTCGCAGTTCGCCGCCTGCCTCCGGAACGGCTCGGGGCTCACCGACCCGCCGGTCGTGGTGACCTTCGACGACGGGTACGGCGACTTCCTCGACGCCGCCGAGCTGCTGGCCGCCGCCGGCCTCCCGGCAACCCTCTATATGACGACCGGGCGGATCGGCGCGGCCCGGATGCTGACCCGGCGCCAGCTCCAGTCCCTCGGCGGCTCGGTCGAGGTCGGTGCGCACAGCCGCACCCATCCCCGGCTGGACGAGCTCGCCCCGGGGCGGCTGCGCGACGAGGTCCACGGGTCCAAGGCGGACCTGGAGGACCTCCTCCAGCAGCCCACACGCAGCTTCGCCTACCCGCACGGCGACCACGACCGGCAGGTCCGCCAGATGGTCGTCGACGCGGGGTTCGACTCGGCGGCCGCGGTCAAGAACGCGTTCTCGCACGGCGGCGACGACCCGTTCGCGATCGCGCGGATCACCATCACCGCCACCACCGATGCCGAGCGCATCGGGCGGCTGCTGCAGGGGCGCGGCGCCCCGGCCGCCTGGGCGGGGGAGCGGCGGCGGACCCGGGCGTACCGGTCCTACCGGCGCCTGCGCCGACGGGTGCGGCAGGAGGCCGGCCGGCCATGAGCGAGGCACGAGCGCTCGACGCACCCCGGACGCTGCCGCCAGGGCCGGTCGCGGCGCCCGAGCGGACCGCGCCGCTGCAGGGACTGCGACCGCCGATCCGGGTGGTCGAGCTGGAGCTGGCGGGAACGATCCCGGACCTGCCGGCCACCACCTCGCCGGACGGGATGCCCTACCGCCAGGCGCTCCTCCTCGTGCGCCTGCACGGGGAACCACTCGGGATGCTGTCCCTCGAGCTGCCGGCCGGGCTGCCCGCCGGGGACCTGGCCAACGCCGTCTGGCGGCGGTTCCACCACCAGATCGCCCGGCATCTCGCCGCCGACGGCGAGCCGCCGGCACGGCAGCTCTCGGCCGCCGGCCTGCCGCCACGGGAGGCGCCCTCCTGCGCCCCCGAGCGAGCCTTGGCCTCACGTGCCGCCCCGCTGGCGAGCGTGGTGGTGACCACCTGCGACCGGCCCTTCCAGCTGCTGCGGACGCTGGACGACCTGCTCGTCCAGACCTATCCGCGCTTCGAGCTGATCGTCGTGGACAACCGTCCCGGCACCGGTCACACCCGCGAGGCCGTCGCCGGGCGGTACGGCGCCGACCCGCGGGTGCGCTACCTCGAGGAGCCTCGGGCGGGGCTGTCGGCGGCCCGCAACGCCGGGCTGGCCCAGGCCCGCGGGGCGCTGGTGGCGTTCACCGACGACGACGTGGCCGTGGACCGGCACTGGCTGGCATCCCTCGCGCAGGTGTTCCTCGACGACCGGGACACCGCCTGCGTGACCGGGCTGATCCTCCCCCTGGAGCTGGACACCCCGGCGCAGCTGTGGTTCGAGCGGTTCGGCGGCTTCGGCAAGGGCTTCCAGCGGCGGTCCTTCGACCTCGGGTCGGACCGCCCGCCGGACGCGCTCTTCCCGTACGCCGCCGGACGCTTCGGGTCGGGAGCCAACTCGGCCTTCCGGACCGGTGTGCTGAAGGCGCTCGGGGGGTTTTCCGTCGAGCTGGGCGCGGGCACCCCCGCCCGCGGCGGCGAGGACCTCGACGCCTACCTCAACGTCCTGCGCGCCGGCCACCGGCTCGTCTACCAGCCGCGGGCCCTGGTGTGGCATCCGCATCACCTCGACGTGCCCGGGGTGTCGCGGCAGATCCACCGGTACGGGATCGGGCTCGGCGCCGCGCTCAGCAAATGGCTGGCTGACGGCCGCGACGAGCGCCGGGCGATCCTCCGGCGCCTGCCGGCCGGTCTGGCCTACGCCGTCCATCCCGGGTCGGCGAAGAACCGCGGCAAGGGCCCGGGCTATCCCGTCCGGCTGACGTTGCTGGAGCTGGCCGGCATGGTGCGCGGCCCGATCACCTACGGGCTGGCCCGCCGGTCGGCGGGGAGGCGCGACACGACCAACCGATCGGGCGCCCGGCCCCTGTCCGGCGCGGGAGGCGGCGGATGAAGCAGGCCACCTCACGCCCGGACGCCTGGAGGGTCGGCTTCGACCTGGCCCTGCTCGCGGTGACCCTGCTGCTCGTCGCGCTGATCCAATGGGAGGTCGACGGCCTGCCCCGCGTGCTGGCCGCCGTGGCGTTCGCCTGCCTGGTGCCGGGCGGCGCCATCGTCAGCCTGCTCCCGTTCCAGGAGCCCGACGAGGTCCTGGCCCTGACCCTGGTGCTCAGCCTGGCCGTCATGGCCGCCGCGACCCTGGTCATGCTCTGGTTGGGGGCGTGGCACCCGGTACGGCTCACGGCCGGGCTCGCCGCCGCGTCCACCGTCGTCCTGCTCCTCGACCTCGCCGGCCGCCTGGCCTCGTCCCGGCGCGGTGATCCACGATGGCCCGCCGGCTAGCCCTCGACCCCGGACCGGGGCCTGCGCCCGCGTCGGCCGGCGGCGCGGTCCTGGTCGGGCAGGTCGAGCTGTCCGGAGGCGTCGGCGACCTCGCCGCTCCGGCCCACCCCGGCCCGCCGTACGCGGCCGTGCGGCTGCTCGTCCGGCTGCACGGCCAGCCGCTCGGCTTCGTCACGCTGCCGCTGGGGGGCGGCCGGCTGGCGGCGTCGGCGATCGCCGGGCAGGTCTCCGAACGGCTGCACGGCGAGGTGAACGCCCACCTGGCCGAGGACGGGCTCGAGCCGGTCGCCTCGATCACGGCTGCCGGGGTGGGGGCGGTGCCCGACCCGCGCTGCCGGCGGCGGCCGGCCGGCGGTTCGGACGATCCGCTGGTCACGGTGGTGGTGGCCACCCGGGACCGCCCACAGAGCCTCGCCCGCTGCCTGGGGGCGCTGGCGGCGGTGACCTACGCGCCGTTCGAGGTCGTGGTGGTCGACAACGCCCCCTCGACCCGGGAGACCATGGCGGTCGTCCGGCAGCGATCCGGCCTGGACCCACGGGTCCGGTACGTGCGGGAGCTCCGCCCTGGAGTCTCGTGCGCCCGCAACCGGGGGCTGGACGAGGCCCGGGGCGAGCTGGTCGCCTTCACCGACGACGACGTGGTGGTGGATCCTGGCTGGCTCGACGGCGTGGTGCGGGGCTTCGACCGTTCCCCCTCGGTCGCCTGCGTCACCGGCCTGGTTCCCTCGGCGCGCCTCGACACCGCGGAGCAGCGGTACTTCGACCGGCGGGTCTCGTGGGCCCTCAGCTGCACGCCGCACCGCTACAGCCGGCACACCGACCTGCAGGTCTCTCCCCTGTACCCCTACGCCGCCGGGCAGTTCGGGACCGGCGCCAACTGCGCCTTCCGGACGGCGGTGCTCCGTCGCCTTGGCGGCTTCGACGAGGCGCTCGGGCCGGGCACGCCCGCCGGCGCCGGGGAGGATCTCGACCTCTTCGTCCGGACGATCCTGGGCGGGCACGAGATCGCCTTCGAACCGGCGGCGATCGGCTGGCACCACCACCGCGACGAGCTCGGCCAGCTGCGGCGCCAGCTGTTCAACTACGGTGTGGGGCTGGCCGCCTTCGCGACCAAGTACCTGAGCGACCGGCGCACCGCCCGCGACGTTCTCGTCCGGTTGCCGGGAGGGCTCCGCCGCCTGCGTGGCATCGCCAAGCGGGCGGAGGGTCCCGCCGAGCTGCCCCGAACGATCTTCACCGCGGAGCTCCTGGGCCTTGCCTGGGGGCCGATCGCCTACGGCCTTGGCCGCCAGCGGCACCGTCGCCGTCCCGCTGGCGGGATGGGTCTCCCGTGAACGCCGTCGACCTGCGGGAGCGGCTCGAGGGCGTGCGGCCCTCCAAGTCAGGACCCCGCTCCGCGCCGGTGTCGAGCCGGTGGCGCTGGCCGCTGACCGCCCAGGTTCTCTCCCTGGGCGTCTGCGTCGCGCTGTGGTGGTTCTCCGTCAGCCGGATCCGGGTGGGAACTCTCGACGACTACGGCCTGCTGCCGGTCCTTCCGCTCGGCTTCTTCGCGGCGCTGGCGCTCCTCGCCGTCAGCTTCGTCGCCGCCGTGTGCGCTCCCCGACCCAACGAGCTGGTGCTCGCCGGCCATGCCCTCGCGCTGATCGTGTTCCTGCACGGCACGATGCCGCTGATCTTCGAGGAACCCTTCTACCCATGGGTCTACAAGCACTTCGGGGTCACCGAGTACATCGACCTGCACGGCCGGCTCGACACCTCGGTGGACATCTACCACAACTGGCCGGCGTTCTTCGCGCTGAGCGCATGGTTCGGCCGTGTCGCCGGCGTCAGGCCGCTCGAGTACGGGGCCTGGGCGCAGGTCTTCTTCAACGCCTGCAACCTGGTGCTGCTGCGCTACGTCTTCGGGTCCTTGAGCCTCGACCTCCGACTGGTCTGGACGGCGGTGTTCGTGTTCTTCTCCGCCAACTGGGTCGCGCAGGACTACTTCTCGCCCCAGGCATTCGCCTTCACGCTCTCGCTCGGAATCTGCGGCGTGATCCTCCGCTGGCTCCTGATCGCTCCCGACCAGGCGTGGATGGCCCGCTGGCTCAACCGCGCCGCGGCGTTCGTGGCCCGGCTCGGGCGGCGGCGGCGTTCCGGCGCCGCCCCCGAGGACGAGCCCGCCGGCAGCCAGCGCGTCGGTCGGCGGACGGCGCGCAACATCGTCATCGCGCTGTTCGCCCTCATCGTCGCCACCCATCAGCTCACCCCGTACATGCTGATCGTCGGCCTCGGCGTGCTCACCTTCCTCGGGGTCGTGCGCCCCCGCCTGCTGGTGGTCCTGTTCACCGCCATGGCCCTGGCCTACCTGGTGCCACGCCTGGGCTTCATCCAGCGGTACTACGGGCTGCTCGACTCGGCCGGGGAGCCGCTCAAGAACGTCCGCACCGCCGCCGTCGGCCTCAACGGGCTGGCCGGGGAGCCGGGCCGGGTCCTGTGCGCCAATGCCGCACGGCTGCTGAGCGCCACCATCTGGGGGCTGGGCCTCGTCGGGGTGGTCCGCCGGCTCCGCGCCGGCTACAAGAACCTGGGCGTCGCCGCCCTGGCGGTCGCGCCCGCCGTCATCGTCGTTGCCGATACCTACGGCGGCGAGGCCATCTACCGCGTCTACCTGTTCTCGCTGCCCTGGTTCGCATTGCTCGCCGCCTTCGCGCTGCGACCCGGCGGAGACGACTGGTCGTCGCTGCGGGCCGTGGCCCGCCTGCTGGTGCCGTTCGCCGTGCTGCTGGGCCTGTTCCTGCCGGCGTACTTCGGGATGGCGGCCACCAACGAGGTGCGTCCCGGCGAGGTCGCCGCCAGCCAGTACTTCTACGACCACGCCCCGCCCCGTTCCGTGCTGATGATCGCGTCGCCCCAGTTCCCGGTCCGCCTGGCCGGCAACTACGACCAGTTCCGGCTGACCATCGGCGAGGCCGACCCCAGCCTGCTCACGGTGAAGCCGTCACTGCGGCACAAGGTGCTCGGGGACCGGCACGTCCCCGCCATCGCGCAGGCGATGCGGGACTACGGCGACGGCGCGCCGGCCTTCCTGGTGGTGAGCAGGAACGGCAAGGTGACCTCCCAGGTCCTGGACCTGCTGCCACGCGGCTCGCTCGACGAGCTGGAGCAGGCCCTGTCGCGGTCCCGGCGCTTCCGGGTCTGGTACCGCAACGCCGACAGCACGATCTTCCAGCTGGTGCAGGCGCGCCCCGCATGACCGGCGGATCCCTGGCCGGGGGGCGGAGGCTGCTGCGCGGGCTGCGGACCCCGCTCTACCGGGACGCGCTGGCGTTGTTGCTCAACAGCGGGGCCACCTCGGTGATCGGCGTGGCCTACTGGACCCTGGCCGCGCGGCGCACCTCTCCCGAGGTGGTCGGCCTCAACGCCGCGCTCATCTCCGCGATGATGGCGCTGGGCAGCATCAGCCACCTCGGCCTCGAGGGCGCCCTCGGCGGGTTCCTGCCGCGGGCCGGTGCGGCCACCGGGGCGCTGGTGAAGCGGGCCTACGGGCTGGCGGCCGCGCTCGCCCTGGCGTTCGCGACGGCGTTCGTGGTGGCGGCGCCGCGCCTCTCGGAGCAGCTACGGGACCTGCGGCGTCCGGGCCTGGCGGTCCTGTTCGTGGCCGCGGTCCTCACCTGGTCGCTGTTCGCGCTGCAGGACAGCGTGCTCACCGGGCTGGGCCGGGCGGTCTGGATCCCGCTCGAGAACGTCCTCTACAGCGCGGTCAAGCTGGTCCTCGTGCTGGCCCTGGCCGCCGGCCTCGGCGGCTACGGGATCCTGGTCTCCTGGATCGTCCCGGCGGCGCTGGCCGTGGTCCCGGTGTCGCTCGCCGTCTTCAGGATCTTCATCCCGGCCCATCTGGAGGCGTACGGCACCGAGCCCGCCCGGGGGACCCATCTGTTCCGCCGCTTCGTCGCCGGCGACGGCCTCGGCATGCTGCTCGCCCAGATGCTCGGCGCGCTCCTGCCGATCCTGGTGATGGAGCAGGCCGGTGCCGAGACGGCAGGGCGCTTCTACATCCCCTGGATGCTCGTGGTGTCCTTGGACCTGGTCGCCGTCAACGTGGGCATGTCGTTGACCGTCCAGGGCGCGCACGACCAGGATCAGCTCCCCGGCATGTTCCGCCGTGTCCTCCTCCGCACCCTCGCCCCGGTGGGGCTGCTGGCCGCCGTGGGGATCGTCGCGGCGCCGCTGGTGCTGACCCTGTTCGGCGCCGGCTACGCGGACGCGTCGGTGACGGCCTTCCGGCTCCTGCTGGTCGGCTCGGTGTTCCGGGTCGTGATCACGCTGGCCATCTGCGCCGCCCGGGCCGAGCGACGGCCGTCGCGGGTGGTCGCGCTGTACGCCGGCCTCTCCGTGCTCGTGCTGCCGCTGGCCTGGCGCCTGACCCCCGGGCTGGGGGCGGCCGGGGCGGCCCTGGCCTGGACGATCGGCCAGGCTGTGGTCGCCGGGCTGGCCGTGCTCCTCGTCCGCCACCTGCTGCGAGGGTGGAGACGACCGCCCGGGCGAGCACGACCCGTGCTGGTCGACGAGCTGTCGGAGGTCCGGTGACGGTGAGAGGCCGAGCCGGCTCGTCGCCGGGGCGCATGCCGAGGAGGCGGCGTGCGGTGATCGGCTGGCTGCTCGTGGTGCCGCTCTCGATCTGCGCCGCCGCCCGAGCAGCACGGCTGGAGGAGTCGTCGTCGCTGCTCCTGCTCGCCGCCGGCCTCACGCCGTTCCTCGGTCTGCCCGCGCTGGTGGCCCTCGGCATCGGGCTGTGGTACCACCGCCGGGCCCTGACGGTCGTGTCGGCGGCCACGGCCGGGACCATGCTCGTCACGGCGCTGCCTGGACTGGGGGTGCCGGCCGGTGCCCGGCCACCCGCCGGGGAACCGGCGACCTTCCGGGTCTTCAGCGCCAACCTCTTCGACGCCAACCCCGACGTCAGGCGCATCGCCGAGGAGATCAAGGCCGCCGCCCCCGACCTCCTGGCCCTGCAGGAGGTCAACCCCGACGGGGCGGCGGCGCTCCAGCGGTCCGGCGTCCTTGCCCGGCTCCCGTACCGCCGGACCGAGATCCGCGGTGGCGCCTCGGGGATCGGGCTCTGGTCGCGGTACCCGCTCGCCGAGACCCAGGTGCACCAGGTCGGCGGCATGCCGCTGATCGGGGCCACGATCATCCTCGGCGATCACCGGCTGCGATTCTTCACGGTCCATACCGTCGCCCCGCTGGGGGACGACCGTCCCCGATGGCGAGCGCAGCTACGGTGGATCGACCAGGCAGTGCGCCGTGAGGGCGGACCGCTGGTGGTCGCGGGCGACTTCAATGCCACCCGCTATCACCAGAGCTTCCGGCGCCTCCTCTCGGACCGGTTGGTCGACGCCCACGAGCGGCGTGGACGGGGATGGGCGACGACCTGGCCGAGAGGCCATTGGCTGCCACCGTTGATGCGCCTGGACCACGTCCTCGTCTCGCCCGACATCGGGGTGCGGACGATCCGTGAGGGGCACGGCCAGGGCAGTGACCACCGGCCCATCATCGCCGAGCTTGTCCCGCCATGAGTTCTCTGAGATGCGAGGAGGGTTACCCATAGACGGAAAGCACCTTCGTGGACGTATATCCCGCCTATCCCGGCGCCGTCGGACGATCATCGTCGTCGCCTGCGCGGCAAGCCTCGCCGGTCTGCTCGCGTTCGTCCCCAGAGCCATCGGATCGGGACAGCCCACGGGGCGGGTCGCGGTCGACACGTCGGCGGTCGCCATCACGATGCCGACGGCCACGACCGCCTTGCCGACCTCTACCACGCGGCCGCGGACGACCACCAGCACCAGGAAGCCCGTCCGGGCCACCACGTCGTCCGCCACCAGCGGCCGGAGCCCGAACGGCGGGGGAGCGGCCGAGGGCTGGGTCAACGTGGTCAACGACCAGTTCAACTCCGGTGGGGTGCCGGCGCACTGGGACCTGTACGACGGGCCCTACGGCTCCGGCCCGCGCAACTGCGCCTCACCGAGGCACGTGTCGGTGTCCGGCGGTGCCATGCACATGCTGATGCGGTACGAGAGCAGCGGTCGCTGCGGCGCCGGCTGGTACAGCGCCGGCATGATGGTCGACAAGGCCTTCGGCAGCGTCGACCAGCGGGTGACCGTGCGGTTCCGCGTGGTCCGCTCCGGGGCCACGGCACACCACATCATCCCCATGCGCTTCCCGCCCGGCGTCCGCTGGCCGCAGGGCGGTGAGGAGGACTACTGCGAGGGCGCCTCGCGCACCATCTGCCACACGTTCCTGCATTACGGGGACACGAGCACCACGCAGATCCAGCATCGCCACGTGCTGGACATGAGCCAGTGGCACACGGTCCGGTTCGAGCGGCGCGACCACGTGGTCAAGGCGTACATCGACGACCTGACCACACCGGCCTGGACCTACCGAGGCTCGTCCAGGACGCTGCCGGACACGGTCAAACAGGTCGTGCTCCAGCAGGAGTGCGAGCACCAGGGGTGCCCGAGCGGAACGGCCGGCACCGAGGACATCCAGATCGACTGGATCACCATCGACAACCCGGCCTGAGGGGGCCATGGCCCTTCCGGGGTACAGTGTCGTGGTCACGACCCCCATGGCGCCAGCGAAGCCTGCCCGGCCATGGTTACCTGGGGTGGGCCCGCACGATAGGTGAGCTGGGGATTGGTCGGTCGTTCAGAGCGTCGAAGCCGCGATGGGGCGCGCTGCCGTTGCGGCCATGGTCGGGCGCTGCACGAGCACTACCGGAGAGGCCGCGACTGTGCCCTGTGCGGCCCCGCCGTCTGTCCCCGCTACCGGAGAAGCTGGTGGCGCCGGTCCGCGACGAAGGCGCGGGACCACTAGAGGATCGGCACCGCCACCAGCACCGAGGCGAGGATCATCAGCAGTCGTCGGCGTCTCCTCAGCATGGGCGGCTCCCTGGTCGTGATGGTCCGGTCTGGAGACGCCGTTAGGAGCGACCGGAGAAGGGGCGCCCCTAACGGCGAGGGGGAGTCCTGACCTTCTCTGGGAGGAGCGCCGAGGCGGCGGTCGGCGTTACAGGTGCCTGGGCGGCTACCGTCCGGTCAGCGGCTGCCCTGGCCCTGGCCCTGGCCACCGCCGTTGCCGGGCGGCGAGCCGTCCTGCCCCTGTCCGTTGTCCTCCGGCGGACCCGGCTGCTTCTCATCCTTCGGCTTGGGGCCGTCCGGCTGGCTGCCTTCGCAGTAGGCAGGGATCCTGTCCTCGCCGCCGGCCGCCCTGGCCAGCCGCTCGAAGGCGGACGCCTCCATGTTCTTGCCCTGCTGCTTGTCCACGCTGGCCAGGTAGGCCCGGCAGAGCTTTGCCTTGTCGGCTTGGGGGGCCGGCCCGGCCGCGGTGGTAGCGGGCTCGGGACGAGCCGAACCGCCAGCCTGTGTGCCCGGTGGGGCAGCGGCCGGATCGCCGGCTCCCCCGGTCGGCACGACCGGGGCCGGCTGCCCGTCGTCTGGACCCGGCGTGGGGTCGCCCCCGGTGCCCAGGATGCTCCGGGCGACGTCCCGAACCGGCTCGGGCAGGCCGCCGGTGGCCGCGGCCGCTCCGCCCGTCACCAGGGCGCCCACCAGGGCCACGGCCGCCAGCCCAGCCCAGCGGCGCCGGGATGGCCGGGCGGCCCGGCGGGCCCTGGTGGCGGCTCGGCGGGGCCGGGTCACGGATCGCAGCTCGGCCAGGGCTGCCGCCTGACCGGCCAGCTCCCCGGGGGTCGGCTCGGCGGCCGCGGCGGCCAGCAGCTCGGCCACCTTGGCGTAGGCCGGTGGCGCCTCGGCAGGCGTGAGGTCGCCGGCCAGGAGCCGCTCAGCGGTCTCCTCGTCGAGGGCCAGCGGGTCGGCGGAGGGGTCGAAGATCGGGCGTGGCATGTCAGCAGGGGAAGCGTCGTCGGGGCCCATCGCGTTACACCACCCCCCGGAGGCGGGCGTCGGCGCCGAGGCGCTCGGCCAGCCGGCGCAGGCCCCGGTGGGTGAGCACCCGGACCGTCCCCGGGCGCTTGCCCATGATGGCCGCCACCCGGCTGACCTCCAGCCCGGCCAGCACGCGGAGCGCGACAGCCTCGGCCTGGTCGGCTGGGAGGGTGGCGATGACCCGCAACGCCGCCTTGGTGGAGAACCCCTCGACGGCCGTGGCCGCCGGGTCGTCCGGCGCGACCTGGTCTGCCAGGTCGCTCATGGGCAGGCCCTCCACGGGGCGTCGGGCGGCGCGGCGGCGCCAGTCGAGCACCTCGTGGCGGGCGATCGTGAAGACCCAGGCCCGGAACGCCGGCTCGTTGCCCTGGAAGCGGTCGAGGCCGCGGATCACCCCCAGCCAGGTCTCGGAGGCCAGATCCTCGGCGGCCGCGAACGCGGCCACCATGAAGTACCGCAGCAGCCGGGGCTGCAGGTCTCGCCAGAGCCTCCCGAACGCCTCCTCGTCGCCGCGGGCGGCGGCTTCCAGCACGGCCGGGAACTCGGGGCCAATCATGGACCATCCCCCCGAGGGACCGGTTTCAGAGACGAACAAGCTGCACGTCTGCCCACAGAGCTGTCAAACGCGCTCGGCAGCGGCGGTAACGCTTCCGGCTCCCGGTGGGTTCCTTCTGCCGGACAGGGGCGGCTTCGCCCAGAACTGCCGCGATGCCACCCCACATGTGCAGCCCGAACCGGATCCTGCGAGGTGACCGTGCCCGGAACCAGACGAGGCAAGCTGTCCGTGGCCGCCATCGCCGTCTCCCTGGCGGCGACGGCGATGATCCTGACCGGGGCCGGGTGGGCCTCGGCAGGACCCAACCCGCCCGGGAACAACGGCACCGTCAAGATCGACGACGTCGTCTTCGACGACCACCCCAACAACGAGCCCCATGTCGGCTGCGTCTTCCAGGTGGACTTCTACGGCTACGACGAGGGCGACCTGGACGCCACCGTCACCTTTGAGTCCCACCCGCCGACCGGCCCGGCGCGGGTGCTGCTGACCGACACCGTGTTCATCGGCGAGGACGACAACAGCGGCGGCGGCAGCGAGGCCGGCCTGGACGCCAGCGAGACCTACACCCTGGACTTCACCGGCATCGAGCCCCACCCGGTGCAGGGCTTCCACGTCAAGCTGACGATCAACGCCGAGGGCTCCCAGGGCGCCGACACCAAGCACAAGGTGTTCTGGGTCACCGGCTGCGCCCCCGGCCCGACGACCACGACCACGGGCGGCACGACCACGACCACGAAGGAAACCACCACCTCGGGGGCGACCAGCACGTCCGGTGGAAGCTCCACGTCCGGCGCGACCTCCACCTCCGGTGAAACGACGACCTCCGGCGAGACCTCGAGCAGCCACGAGGTCACCACCACCTCGGCGGTCGGGGGCGCATCCTCCTCGGCACCCGGCGGCCCGACCGGTGGCGCGCTGCCGTTCACCGGGGCGGGCACGCCGGCGCTGCTCGCCGTCGGCCTCGCCCTCCTCGGCATCGGTGGGGTGACCCTGCTGGCCAGGGCTCCCCGCGGCCGGGCGTAGGAGCACCCGGCAGCGGTCAGGCGAGGCCGCGGCGGGTGGCCGCCGGGGGGCGGCGGCCGAGGATGGCCTCGGTCATGCGGACCACCCGGACGCTCGCCTGGACCTCGTGGACGCGGACGATGCTGGCCCCGGCGGCGACCGCGAACGCGGCCGCGGCCAGGCTGCCCTCGAGGCGCTGGTCGACAGGGACGTCCAGGGTCTCGCCGACGAAGTCCTTGTTGGAGAGGGCGACCAGCAGGGGGTGGCCCAGGTCGGCCAGCTCGCCCAGGCGGCGGGTCAGCTCCAGGGAGTGGAAGGTGTTCTTGTGGAAGTCATGGCCGGGGTCGACGATCAGGCGGTCGGCCCCGACGCCATGGCGGATGGCGAGCGCCGCCCGGTCGCCGAGGAAGGCGCGGACCTCGGCGACCACGTCGGCGTAGGCCGGGCGGTGGGGACGGGTCCGGGGTGGGCCGCCGGTGTGCATCACCACCAGGCCGGCCCCGGCCTCGGCGGCGGCCTCGGCGACCCGGGGGTCGTGGAGGCCCGAGGGGTCGTTGACGACGTCGGCCCCGGCGGCCAGGGCGCGGCGGGCCACCCCGGCCCGGAAGGTGTCGACCGAGACGACGGCGTCGGTGCGCCCGCGCAGGCCCTCGATCAGCGGCACCACCCGGTCCAGCTCCTCGGCCTCGCCGACCGGCGGCCCCGGGCCGGCCCTGACCCCGCCGACGTCCAGCCAGTCGGCCCCCTCGGCCAGGGCCCGGTCGGCGGCGGCGAGCGCGGCCTCGAACCCGAAGCTGGCGCCCCGGTCGTAGAACGAGTCGGGGGTGCGGTTGAGAATGGCCATGACCGCGACCCGGCGAGCGAAGTCGAAGGTGCGCCGGCCGTAGGTTCGCCGCATGGCGGCGATGGTAGCCGACGGCCGGGCCGAGGAAGGAGCAGGCAGGTGCGCGTCCACCTGGAGGAGCGGGTGGCGATCGCGGCCCCGCCGGAGGCGGTGTTCGCCGCGGTGGCCGACTGGGAGGGCCAGTCGGAATGGGTGGCGCTGACCACGGTGACCGCCGACGGCGGGCCCCACCGGGTGGGGGAGCGGCTGGTCGCCGAGACCAGGCTCGCCGGCGTCGGGTTCAGCGACCCGATGGAGGTGACCAGGTTCGACCCGCCCCGGCGCATCGACGTCCACCACCTGGGCCGGGTGGTCCGGGGCACGGGCACCTTCCTGGTCGAGCCGGCCCCCGGCGGGGCCTGGTTCGTCTGGGCCGAGGACGTCGACCTGCCCCTCGGGGCGGTCGGGCGGCTCGGCTTCGCGGCCGTCGGGCCCGCCTTCCGGCTGCTGCTCCGGCGCAGCCTGCGCCGCCTGGCCCGGCGGGTCGAGTCCCGGCCGCACCTGGGACGCCGGCGGTAACATCGCCCGTCCAGGCCGTCGACCCCGGAGGTGCGCTTGCCCAACCCGCTGCAGGGCGGCCGAGGCCGCCCCCTGCATCCGATGCTGGTGCACTTCCCGGTCGCCCTGTACCCGACCAGCCTGGTGTTCGACGCCCTCTCCCACCTGGCCGACGACGGCAACCCGTTCGTGGTGGGCGCCTTCTCGCTGATCGTGATCGCCCTGGTGGTCTCCGTCCTGGCCGTGGCCGCCGGGTTCGCCGACTTCCTGGCGATCGAGCACGGCACCCGCACCTGGCGCGTGGCCACGCTCCACATGAGCGTCCAGCTGGTCACCAGCGGCCTGTTCCTGGCCAACGCCGTGCTGCGCGGCCGCGACCTGGACGTGACCGCGACCCCGGCCGGCCCGGTCATCCTCAGCCTGGTCGGGCTCACGACCCTGACCGTCGGCAGCGCCCTCGGGGGCGAGCTGGTCTACCGCCACGGCCGCCGGGTCGAGCTCGACCTGGTCGCCTCCGAGGAGGTCCCGCCGTCGGCCCCGGACGGCCCCGACCGCCCGGCCTAGAGGAACGCCTCCAGGCCGGCCGCCTGGTAGGGGATGGCCTCGCGGTCGGCCAGGGCGACGAGGGCGTCGCGGGCCCGGCCGAGCGCCAGGACCTGGACGGCCGGGTCGGCGGTGGGGTCGAGCAGGCGGCGGAAGGCCGCTCCGAAGGCGGGGCCGGCGACCTCGCTGGCCGCGGTGGCGTGGAGGGCGTGGGCGGTGTCGCGGTAGGCGGTCCGGGTGTGGAGGCCCACGACCAGGGCGGCCAGCACGGCCGCCTCCTTGACCGCGACCTGGGTGGTGAGCAGGTCGCCGGCCAGCTCGGCGGCCCGGGCCGTCCCCTCCCAGGAGAGCAGCCGGACCAGGTCGTAGCCGGCGGCGGCGGCGAACACCTCCGGGCCGGCCTCCTCGACGGCGGCCTCGTGGACGTGCCGCAGCTTGTGGAAGAACCCGCCGGGGTCGTGGACGGCCAGGTGGTTGACGTACTGGTCGGCGGCCAGGGGCCAGGCGGGCCCGATGTGGCCGGCCTCCTCCAGGTAGGCGTCGGCGTCGATCACGCCCAGGTCGACCACCGCGGCCTGGTCGCGCAGGTACAGGGAGCGGTCGGCCACCTGGACCTCGGGGCCGGCGGTGACGACGGCCAGGTCGAGGTCGGCCTCCTCGCCGTCGTCGCCCCGGGCCACCGAGCCGTGCACGCCGACGGCGACGATGGCCGCCCCGTGCCGGTCGATCAGCCGTTCGCTCAGGTCGGCGGCCAGCCGCAGTCGCTCGTCGTGGTCCACCGGCCAAGGCTACCCGGAACCGGTCGTCCGGCCGACGAGGGATCGGCCGTTCGGTTGACCCGGCGCCGCCCGGCCGGCGGTAGGCTCCGCACATGGACGACGGACCCGTGCTCTGGTGCAAGGACCTGCGCAAGCGCTTCAAGGAGCGCCAGGCCGTCGACGGCGTCGGCTTCGAGGTCGCCCCCGGGGAGACCTACGGGCTGCTCGGGCCCAACGGCGCCGGCAAGACCACCACCATCTCGATGATCTGCGGGCTGCTGCGCCGCGACGGCGGC
>Ga0081538_10000957_pt1 | contig 30896 bp, 30 predicted proteins | sample TabmetS5T2R1_FD_71022 | JGI IMG/M metagenome (GOLD analysis project Ga0081538, IMG submission 71022) | Tabebuia heterophylla rhizosphere microbial communities from the University of Puerto Rico - S5T2R1 | ecosystem: Host-associated > Plants > Roots > Rhizosphere ...
GCTGCGTCAGGCGTTTAACGGCCAGCCGTGGATGCCCGCTCCCGCCAGCCAGCCGCTGGCCGCCGCAGCCTGACCACGTACGCCTACACCGTGGTCAGGCCACACCCCCACCTGAATAGTTACTCAATGAGACCGATCGCGCCCGCATGTAACAAAGGTGAAAAGGCCGTTGTTCCCTCACCGCCAGGATGGCCATGTTCGCCATGCGCTCCCGAACAAGCTCTCCACCGCGAGGTCCGCAGCCTGGGTGGCCGCCGCGCTCACCACCGTCACGATCTCCGGCAGCGAGGTTGTCACCGCCATCAGCAGGGTCCCGACGAGGAGCCCGCCCAGGCGGGTGCGGGTGGCGATCTCGTCGCCGGAGCGCGCCAGGACGATCCCAGCTCGGACGAGCACAGCGGCCCCCGCCGTGAAGACGAGGATCCACTGCCATAGGCTCATCCGCCTTCCAACGCCGAGGCTCTCAGCAACCCCTCCGCCCTACGCGGACACCCACAAGACGCGCCCTCTCCCTTTCCGGAGGCACTCCAGAAACTCCGCTCAGCCGCAGCATGTGATCCTCTCACTCCCCGCGGCTACCCGATCGTCGGGGCGTTTCGCGCTGGCTGGCATGCGTGACGCAGTACCGGGTCGCCGGCAACGCCATAAGGCGCTGGTCGGGGATCACTACGCCACACCGCTCACAGCGGCCGTAGGTGCCCTCATCCAGCCGCCGCAGGGCTGCGTCCAGCTCCCTGAGATCGTCATCGAGCATCACGGCCATCGACTCGCGAAACTCCTGCTCGAGCAGCTCGGAGCCGGCGTCTGCGCCTAACGGGTTGAGTTCACGATCCTGCAACTCCGGTTGCGCCTCAGGCTCATCGCGCAGCCGCTGCACAGCCGCGCGCTCCTCTTCTAAGAGTTGGCGTGCCCGTTCCGCATCCATGCCTTTCCTTCCGACGTTTCTGCTCCCGACGTCCCTGTCGACATGTTCGGCTATCCGGCGTCCAGGCGCATCAGCCGGCGCACGGCGGTCGGGGCCGTGTACCACATGGTGACCCGATGGTCCGCGAGGATGCGGTGCCACCGCTCGGGGTCGAACTCGGTCTCGTCGACAACCATCGTGATGCCGTTGGTCAGCGGCGAGATGATCCCGTAGGACGTGCCAGTGACCCATCCGGGGTCGGCGGTGCACCAGAGCACCTCGTCGGGATGAAGGTCAAGCGCCGGCTTGCCGGTGATGTGGTGGGCGACGACCGCCTCGTGCACATGGACCGCCCCCTCGGCCTGCCGGTCGTGCCGCTGGTGAAGTGCAGCAACCGGATGATCCGCGCGCGGGCCGGCGGCGTGGCGGTCGAGGGCCTCGTGGGCGATGTTGAGGCCCCGCCCCGGGCAGGCCGTCGAGCTCCCGGCGCGCCATTTGCCAGCTGAAGCTCTTCCGAGCGGCGCGAAGGGGGCCATTCCCCTGCCGTCGATACACTCCTCGGGGTGGCCACATCGTGCTCCACACAGGTAGACCCTACGCACCTCAGTCCAGCAGGCGGCGGCGCGTCCGGTAGGGATGCGGGGCGCAGCCGGCGGCGGGCGCTGACCCTGGCCGTGGTGATCGCTCTGCTGGCGGCGGTCGCGGCGCTGCAGGGGCTCCTCCCACGGGCGAGCGGATTGGTGGTGGCGCCCTCGGTCACGTTGGCGCTGGTCGCCCTCGCCCGGTGGACTGGGCTGTCATGGGACGATCTCGGGCTGGCCCGCCGGTCGTGGCGCCGAGGGGCGCTGTACGGCGGCGTCGCCGTGACGCTGGTCGCGGCGGGGTATGCCGTCATCGCGGCGGTGCCCCTGACGCGGATGGCGCTCCTGGACGCCAGGTATCACCTTCATCCGGTGCCCGCGCTCGTGACGGCGCTGGTCGTCATTCCCCTGCGCACGGTCCTGCTGGAGGAGGTGGCGTTCCGTGGCGTGTTGCTCGGGCTCCTCCATCACCGCTGGGGCGCCGTCTGGGCCAGCGGGATCTCGTCGATGCTCTTCGGTCTCTGGCACATCTTCCCATCGCTCCGGCTGTACGAGGCGAATCAGGCCGTCGCCGCGGCCGTGGGGCAGGGCACGGGTGCACGGCTCCTGGTAGTCGTCGCGGTGGTCATCCTTACCGGGCTGGCTGGGATGGTGTTCTGCGGGCTGCGCCACAGAAGCGCAAGCCTGCTGGCCTCGGCTGGGCTGCACTGGGGCACCAACGGGATCGGCGTCCTGCTGGCTGCGCTGGCCTGGGCGTCTCAGCCCGCCTAAGCGCACCCGCCCGTCAGTACGCATCACTTCGGCCGCGCCTGCATCTCCCGTCGCTCCGCCAGCCATTTGCCCTCGCCCATGGTCACATCCTGTGGCCGTATTCCGTCATTGCAGCGACGAACAAAACCAGCCGAGGTGACAAACAGATCGTCCTCCCATGGAACGCCAGAGGCCGACCCTGATCGCGGTCCCGGCGACCGCCCTCGCTGGCTGTCAAATCGCAGTCACAACCCCCGTCGCCGCGCTCGCAATTTGAGGAGAGTACAGATCTCGTATACCCGCCGTTTCCCCTGAGTCAGCCTGCTGATCAAGCTGTGCTACTGGTATGCAAAGCGGCGCTTCGGCGAGGTGCCAGAGCCCTTTGCGGTAGGAGCCAACCACCGAAAGCTCTTCTTCGCGAGCGCTGTTCATGAGCGAGCAGCGGAGACGGCCTCGACGGCGTTGCCGGGCAAAACGCAATACCGCCGGCGCGCCTGATTCCCCGCCTGGCGCCGGGGAGGACCATCCCTATGGGCAGACCTCAGTTTTGGGGTAGCACAAGGCGCGCCATGAGGTGAGGTCAATGCACACCAGTACGCATTGACCTCACTAGCACCTATTGGGCATTCACCTCGGCCTCGTCTGTGAATTTTTACTCAATGCCTAGCACCAGCTGACTAGCTGTGTTACAGTCACGCACGGGAGAGTTTTTTTAGCATTCTGTGAGCGTCACTTAATGCAAAGCGGGTGCGGGGGCTCATGATGCGTTGATCACCGATGCTAAGTCCGTATAAGGGCAACATACAGGGGGTCATCGATGAGATGGGTCATTGTTGTTGTCGGATCCGGCGTCGTAGGCACCGCGACCGGCAAAGGACTACAAAGCCAAGGCCACCACGTCACCTACATCGACACCAACCCACAACGACTCGCCCAACTCCGCCAAGAGGGCCTCCACGCAACCAACACCATAACACTCAGCGACCAACCCACTATCATATTCCTTACACTCCCCACACCCAACGACGGCAACCACTGGGACCTACACCCACTCCTCACCGGCACCCACGCCGTCGCCCAAGCCCTCCAACACACCCAAACCCCACACACCATCGTCGTCCGCTCAACCGTCCCACCAGGCACCACTGAGCAGACCATCCAACCTCTCCTCGAGCACCACAGCGGCAAAAAAGCCGGCGAGGGCTTCACGCTCGCGTCCAACCCGGAGTTCCTCCGCGCCCACTGCGCCCTAGAGGACTTCCTCAACCCACGCATGACCGTCATCGGCGCCCGCAGCCGCCGCACACAAGAGCGCCTCCACGACCTCCTCGCCCCCTTCGGCGGCGAGGTCCGACGCTTCGACGACCCAGCCGAGCCTGAGATCATCAAATGCGCGCACAACCTCTACAACGCCGCCAAAATCAGCTTCTGGAACGAGCTTTGGCACATCGCCTGCGCGATAGGCGCCGACCCCGCCACAATCGCCGACACCGTCGCCCGCTCAGCCGAGGCCTCCTACAACCCCAACTACGGCATCCGCGGCGGCGCGCCCTACGGCGGCGCCTGCCTGCCCAAAGACACCAAAGGATTCCTCGGCTACGCCGCCGGCCTCGGCCTCGACGTCCCCCTCATCACCGCTATCGACCAAGTCAACGAGCGCATGCGCGCCCTGCACAACCTACCCGCCACCACCACCCAGCCAGACCCCCAGCCAGGCCATGCCCAGCTCGCGCTGGCGACCCCCAGCGGCAACGGCCATCCCACACCCCCAGGCCATGCGCCCCCCGCCACCGCCGATGGCTGACCTCGCCCCCTATATCCCCCTCGGAGCCCTCGGGCTCATCCGCTGGATCAGCTGGCTTGCGCGGCGCATCCCAGCCGCCCTGTACCGCCCAACCCTCAACACTCACCGCGAGCCCCTCAGCATCGTCGCGCCGGTCTACGAGGAGGACCCAGCGATCTTCCGCCAAGCGCTCGACTCATGGCTCGCCAACGACGTCGACGAGGTCATCTGCGTCATCGACGAGACCGACGGGCGCTGCCAAGCCATCGCCGCAACCCTGCCCGTCACCGTCATCATCACCTCCACACCCGGCAAACGCGACGCGCTGCGCCGCGGCTGGGAGGCCGCCACCACACCCCTCGTCGCGCTCGTCGACTCCGACACGATCTGGTCGCCCAACGTCGCCCGCCAAGTCATGATGCCCTTCGCCGACAAGCGCATAGGCGCGGTCGCCACCCGCCAAAACGTGCTCAACCCGGCCACGGTCTGGCAGCACTTCAACGACATGTACCTGGACTACCGCTACTTCGACGAGATCGCCTCCCAAACCGTCGCCGGCCAAGCCATCTCCTGCGTGTCCGGGCGCACCGCGGTCTACCGTCGCGAGCTGCTCCTACGCCACACCGCGGCGTTCATGGACGAGCGGTTCCTCGGCGTGCCCTGCATGTCCGGCGACGACAAACGCCTCACCACACTCGTCCTAGAGGGCGGCCACCGCACCGTGCTGCAACGCAACGCCCGCGTATGGTCCACCTTCCCCCCAGACGCGCGGACGTTCCTCAAGCAACGGCTGCGCTGGTCACGCAACACCTGGCGCAGCGACCTGCGGGCCCTGGGCCGCGGCTGGGTGCTCCGCCACCCCTTCCTCGCGTTCTCAATGATCGACAAGGCGATCAGCCCCTTCACGCTGCTGCTGTCACCCGTCTACATGAGCCTGGCGCTGATCTGGGGCGACTGGCATGTCGCGGGCGCGCTGGCCGGCTGGTGGCTGGTCAGCCGCTCAGCCAAGATGCTGCCCCACTTAGAGCGCAGGCCAACCCACGCGGTCACCATGATGCCGCTGCTCATCCCCCTCACATTCGTGATGGCCCTCGTCAAAATCCTCGCGCTGCTCACCATCCGCAAACAACGCTGGCTCACCCGCGACGTCGAGGTCTCAGCCAAAACCAAAACCATCCGCCGCACAGCCGCGCTACCCGCCATCGCCCTCACGCTGCTCACAGTCCTCCCCACACCCAGCCACGCAACCCAACCCCCTCCCCCGAACCAACCCCACATCGCACCCACACCCAACCCCCAAACCAAGCGCAAACTCACACGCGAGACCACCCGCATCACGCCCAGCCAGTTCGCGGTCATCACCAACCCAAAACAGCTCACCAGCAGCCCCCGCCGGCACATCGTCATCCGGCCCACACAGCTCGACCTCATGCACGGCGCCACGCTTACCTGGAGCCGCCCCCTCAATGGCCGCGACACCTCCCTACAGGCCATCACGGACGCGCTAGCCTCCAGCCCAGACCCCACGCTCATCACCGAGACCTCACCCGGGGTCTACCTGATCCAAGCAGCGCTCACCCAAGCGCCAGGCACACGCCTAGCCCTCACCGCCCCCCGCACCCGCGAGATACGCCTGGCCGGCCGCCCAGACGTCTACCTCACCGGCGTAGGAGCAGAGGCGCTGCTCAACGGCGTGCGCGTCACCTCATGGGACACCACACGCCAACAACCAGCCGCCGACCCCGCCACCATGCGGCCGTTCATCGCCTACACCCAAGGATCAGCCCTGCGCCTGATCAACACCGAGATCTCACACCTGGGCTCAGACCGCACGCAAGCGTACGGCATCTCCTGGGTCAACGGCTCAACCGGCGAGTTTACGAGCTCCAAATCCCACGACAATTACTTCGGTCTCTACACGAATAACGCACGAGATATCGTTGTGCGGGACAGCATCTTCCACCACAACGTCTTGTATGGCATCGACCCGCACACCAATACCACAGGATTAACCGTGGTCGGCAACGAGTCTTACGCCAACGGCCTGCATGGCATCATCTTCTCGGAAGGCGTGCGGGGCGGGATCGTGCGTGGCAACCACAGCCATGACAATGGCGGCCACGGGATCATGATCGACGAGCTATCGGTCGGGAACATCATCGAGAACAACGTGATCGAGCGCAACGCCGATGACGGTATCGTCATCACCCGCTCGGACCACACGGTCATCCGCGACAACTCGGTGCGGGGCCACCGAGTCGGCATCCGCTTAAACGAGGCCAGCACCGATACCCGTATCACTGACAATCGGGTCGTAGGCAACGGTCGTGGAGTCCAGATCTACGACCGGGCATCTGTGGTCACGCTGTACCACAACCTGGTGGCAGGCTCTACGGGTGCGGCGTTCGACATCGACGCGGATGGAGTGAGCAGCACAGCAGATGTGGTCACCAACGCTGCTGTGGGGTTCAAAACGACGAAGCGGATCGATATCATCGGCGCGGACATCACGGGGGTAAACCACGGGATCTTCGTGAGCGCTCCGGGTGCGGCGACAGTGAGCAGCTCTCGAATTCGCGCTGCCGTCGCGGGCGTCGCGGGTGACGGACAGTTGACCTTGCGCCGCTCGCTGATCGAGTCCCGCCTCCCGGTTGACGCAAAAGGGCCATTGCTGCTGTCCGGCAACCAGCTCATCGTTCCACCACAACCGCTGGTGATGGCGGGGTTGGGGATGTTGGCTGCGGCGGTCGTCCTCCACCAGGTCCAGCGCTGGCGTGAGCGGGACAGCCGCCGCGCGCTTGCTGGGGTTTGGCCCGGCGCACATGCCGGCTCCGATGCAGCGCTCGGTGTCCGCGTTGATCCGCATGGGGACTCCCCCTTACCGGGTGACCGTAACCGCTGGACGCCGCAGATCTCCATGTCCTCACGCAAGGGGGATCTCCTCCGGCGGGGCGGCGAGACGCAGGCCGGGGAACCGGCGCAGCAGGGCTGAATAGCCGAAACGCATCTCGACGCGGGCGAGTTGCTGGCCGAGGCATTGGTGGATGCCGTAGCCGAAGGCAAGATGGCTGCTCGCATCGCGGGTGATGTCGAGCTGGCCAGGGTCGGTGTAACGCCCGGGATGTGGCAGACATTTTTACATTGCAACTGAAGTGCAAACGTGGCATTTGCGCTGCGCGGGTTTCGGGGGAGGCGCCCACAGGGATAGACCCCGCCAGCGCGGCGACCGCGCTGTTGGCGCTGGTGGAATCGAACGGCGTGAAACTCGCACCCGCTACAGGCACAGTGATGGGTGACGGGCATGCCACGATCCGAGGTAGGTGCATGAGCAGGGCGTCCAGGCAAATAGGGCGGCCGGAGTCCCCGCCGGTCACGCCTGCCGGGGATCTTACTGGCGGTTCCTCTGCTGAGCTTGCCCATACTCGCGAGCCGTATCCCCGCGACCACTATGTCGACATGGTGCGGGCGCTGGCCGCCAGCGTCGTGGTGATCGGGCACTGGATAGTCGCCGTCGTGGGCTTCCGCGAGGGCCATCTGTATGCGGACTATCTTCTGCTCGTCGTCCCGCAGACGCAGTACGTGACCTGGCTGGCCCAGGTCATGCCGGTGTTCTTTCTCGTCGGTGGTTACGCCAACGCGGTCTCCTGGCGGTCGGCCCAAAGCCGCGGTGAGCCCGCCTCGGCCTGGCTCCGCCGCCGTGAGCGGCGGCTGATCGTGCCGACCGCCGCGCTCTTGGGGTGCTGGGTCGTGCTGGTGCTTGTGCTCAGCTTGGCGGGGCTCGACCTCGGGCTGATCCTCACGGGGGCGCGGCACGCGCTCGGCGTGCTGTGGTTCCTTGGCATCTACTCACTGGTCGTCGCGTCGGTGCCCGTCACGCTGCGCCTCCACGACCAGTACGGCTGGCGCGCCGTTGCCGCGCTCGTTGGGCTCGCCGCCGCCACCGACGCCGCTCGCCTGGTCGACGTCCCGCTGGTCGGGTGGGCGAACTGCGCCTGGGGATGGCTCGCGATGCACCAGCTTGGCTACTGCTGGCAGGACGGGAGCCTCATCCGCTCAGCGCGGACGGCCTGGGCGCTGCTCATCGGCGGGGCGAGCGCATTCGCGGTGCTCGTCCTGGGCCTGGGACCGTACTCGGTGAACATGCTCGACCGGGCGAACACGACGCCCCCGAGCCTCGCGCTGCTGGCGCTCGGGTTGTTCCACACCGGGGTCGTCCTGTTGGTCCGCCCGGCGGCGCAACGCTGGCTGCAACACCCGCGCTTGCAGGCCGCGGTTGCCGCTGTTAACGCCAGGGCAATGACCCTCTACCTCTGGCATGTGACCGCAATGGTGCTGGTCATCCTCACGTTCGTCCTCCCCGGCGTCTGGCCAGACGTACCCCCCGGCAGCATCACGTGGTGGGCGCTGCGCCCGTTGTGGCTCCTGACTCTGACCGCCGTGACCCTGCCGATCGTCGCGGTGCTCACCCCCTTGGAGCGGCTCGCGGCGGCACGATCAGCTGGCGGCGGCCTCACCCGCCGATCGAGGTCCTCCTGACGGCCGCGCTGGAGCGTCGATGGGCACCGCACGCGGCGCCGGCCCCGGAACGTCGGGACTTTCGGCCCTGGTTGAGCCGGGCGGCGCAGGGTGAACCTGGGGAACGAAGCCGAGGAGGTGGGCTGTGCCCTTCCTGAACCGTGAAGATGCCGGCCAGCGCCTCGCCGAAGCGCTGCTCCCCTTGCGGGGTGAGGACGTGGTCGTGCTCGGTCTGCCCCGGGGCGGCGTCCCGGTCGCCTACCAGGTGGCCGTGGCGCTCGACGCTCCGCTGGACGTGATCGCGGTCCGCAAGCTCGGCGTCCCGTTCCAACCGGAGCTGGGCCTCGGCGCTATAGGGGAAGACGGCGTGCGCATCATCAACAATCGGATCGTCCGGCTGGCTGGTGTCACGGACACGGAGCTGGCTGAAGTGGAGGGCCAGGAGCGGGCCGAGCTGGAACGCCGAGCCCGGCGCTTCCGGGAGGGCCGGGAGCGGATCCCCATCACCGGGCGGACCGCCATCGTGGTGGACGATGGGATCGCCACCGGCTCCACCGCCCGCGCCGCCTGCCAGGTGGCCCGGGCACAGGGCGCCACCCGCGTCATCCTGGCCGTGCCGGTGGCGTCGCCGTCGTCGATCGTCGAGCTGCACTCCGTCGCCGACGAGGTCGTGTGCGTGGAGATGCCCCGGGACTTCTACGCCATCGGGCAGTTCTACATCGACTTCGCGCAGACACCCGATGAGGAGGCCATCGCCTGCTTGGCGCAGGCGGCGAGCCGTGGCGCGCCCACCGCGGCTGGCGCCTCTGCCACCGCGCCGCCGGACCCGCCACGGGACGAGGACGTCGAGGTGCATGCCGGCGCGGCTCGGCTGGGTGGGCATCTCACCATCCCCAAGGACGCCCGCGGGATCGTCGTCTTCGCCCATGGCAGTGGCAGCAGCCGCCATAGCCCCCGCAACCGTTTCGTCGCCTCGGTCCTCCACGGCGCCGGGCTTGGCACCCTGCTTTTCGATCTGCTCACGCCAGAGGAGGAGCATGACCGGGCCAACGTGTTTGACATCGGCCTGCTCGCCCGCCGCCTCGTCGAGGTAACGGCCTGGCTCCGCCACCAGCCTGACGCCTCCGGCGCCCGCATCGGCTACTTCGGGGCCAGCACCGGCGCCGCGGCCGCGCTGCGCGCCGCAGCTGAGCCCGGCGCGGAGGTCGCCGCTGTCGTATCCCGCGGCGGCCGCCCCGACCTCGCCGGCCCCTGCCTGGCCACCGTGCGTGCCCCAACCCTCCTCATCGTCGGCGGATGGGACGACGTGGTGCTCGACCTCAACCGGGCGGCGCAAGCCCAGCTCCGGTGCAAGAGCGACCTCGCCGTCGTCCCCGGCGCCACCCACCTCTTCGAGGAGCCCGGGACCCTGCAGGTGGTGGCTACTCTTGCCCGCGACTGGTTCCTCCGCCACCTGGCCGACGTGTCCCAACCGGCGGGCCGTGGTCGACCCGGCAGTGACCGCACATGAAGGCCGGGCGAACTCTGGTTGTGAGGATTTGAGCATTAATAACGTTGACGGATCGGGCGGGTTGGGCGGCCGAGGCGCCAGCCGCCGAGCAAGCGTTGGCGCGCAACCCAAGGTCATGCCGCCGCTGGACGAGCGGCACAGCGGGCGTTGATGGCCGTTGAGACCCAGAGGCTGAGGCGTGGGGCGTAGGCGTGGGGCCACAGGGTCCCCGCAGGCCGCCCGCCGCAGGGCGCCCGCGCCAACCGCGCGTAAGGCTGGCCAAGACCGGCGTAGGCGCTCGCCGCGCTGATGCGGCTGGTCGACCCCGGCCACCTCCGGGTGCTGGGGCCGCCGCCACAGCGGACGCCCACTCGCGCACTCGCGCAAGTCCCACCCGGCCGGGACCAGCGAGCCCCCGCGCGCAAGGCCGCCAGGCCGCCAGCCCGGCTGCCGGACCGTGAAAGCTGGCCGCCGCCTGTCGAGCGGGGACGCCCGCAAACCGTGGCGCGGCGCTTGCCACCCGTCCCTGCCGCAGGCCGGTGTGTGACGGCGGCCTGCGGCAGACCTGGTCCGGGGTCCGGGGTCCGGGATCATGGGGGGCGTGCCGTCCAGTGGCCGTCCGGGCCGCGGATCAACGTCCAGCCCCGCTCGTGCACGTCCCTGTGGCACCCCCAGCACAGCAAGCAAAAATTGTCCAAATCGGTCGGACCCAAATCGATTCCTTTGGGGCGGGCGGGCGGGGGAGGTTGGCGCGGTCGATGGGCCTCGCACCAGGCGACCGGCGCTCTGCACCTCACGCAGCCGCCGTCGCGGACGGCCAGCGCGCGGCGTTGGGCGGGGGTGACCGTGCGGGTGGTCCGGCCGGCGTCCAGGATCTGCGACCGGCCGTTGGTGATCACCCGGCAAATCCCCGCGTCGCAGGCGAGCCTTCTGGCGGCGTCGCCTGAGATCGCGCCGAGCCGGTCCAGCTGCGCGGCTGGGGCGCCTGGCTGGCCCAGCAAGGTGGGCAGGTCGACGACGACGGTGACATGCGGGCGGACCCCGCCGGTCTCGGGCAGCACGCCGCCGTCTAACGCCATCTTGGCCAGCGCGACGAGCGCGTCAGCGCGACGAGCGCGTCAGCGCGGCGCTGCTCAGGCGTGCGGTCATCATCCTCACCACGCGGCGCGGCCAACGGCGCGAGCGCGGTGAGCACGGTCTCCCCGTCGACCAGGTCAAACCGGCCCTCAAGGCAGACCGCCCCATCAGCCGTCCGGGAGCCGTTCAGCCGCCTGGTGCGCCGCGCCCGCTCCTGCCGCGCGGCCAGGCTGTCGGGGGTCACGCTGTGCGCGTAATCATCCACCACAGTCCGCAGCCCGGCCGTGTCGACTTGGCCTGCGGTGTCGGCGACGAGTTGGTCGAGCCCGGCGAGCGCGTCGCCTGGCAGGTCCCGCACGGCTTGCGCCGCCACACGGGCTTGGCCCGCGCTGATCGTGCCATCAGCCAACGCCTCAGCGGTGGCCGGCAGCCGGTCCAAATTGCGGGCGGTGTTCGCCCGGCTGGCGGCCTCGCCTGGGCTCATCCGGCAGCGGTCGGCCAGCTACTGTTTCTCTGACCGCGCCCCGTCGGCTTTCCACGCCAGGCGCCGGTCGTGCTCTCCGACCAGCCGGTGGCACAGCCCGTCCAGCCGGTCGCGTTGGCGGCAGGCCTCCACGATCAACTCGCCCAGCGTGGTGTTGTCAAGGCCGTCGAGGTCGAGGGCGGCCAGGGCGTCCACAGCTGACCGCAGCTCGCCCATGACCTCATCTTCCCTCAACCAACTCGAACCTATGTTCGTATAGTAGCAGGTTGGATTGGCTTGTGCCAAGCGTTTTCTACATCTGGTGGGGGATTGTGAGGTGACCCGATGCCTGCGCCTCAAGCAGTCAACGCGCGCCGCTGCCGCTCGTCTCACAGCGGCGGCATGATCTTGGGCTTCGCGCTATCGCCTCCTTGGTGGCTGCCACCTCGGTGGCCTGAACCGCCCGCTCATCAGAAACGTTATTCATGCCCAAGCCCTGTCAGGGCTTGGCAGTCCGTAGGCAAAATCGGGGACCCGGACCGCGTTGACCTAGGAGAACAGCACCCACAACTCTGCGCAGCGTAGGCAAACGCCTAGTACGGCAATACTTGTCATTGTCGGATGCTCTGCTAGAGCTGTGGGCAGATGTACCTGCGTGAGACCAAGCAACGGAACACCGACGGCACGACCGTGTCGTACCTGCACCTAGCGCACAACGTCCGCCACCCCGACACCGGCGTGTCGACCGCAACGATCGTCCACAACTTCGGCCGCGCCGACCAAGTCGACCGCGCCGGCCTAGCCCGGCTGGTGCGCTCGATCGCCCGAGTCCTCGACCCCGCCGACCAGGCCACGGCGCTCGCCGACGACGACGTGCGCGTAGTCGACGGCCGGGACCTGGGCGGCGCCTGGGTGCTCGACCAGCTGTGGTCCCGGCTGGGGATCGGCAAGGCGATCGCCAAGGTGGCCGCGGGCCGCCGGGTCGACGCCGCCGTCGAGCGGGTGTTGTTCGCGCTGGTCGCCAACCGGGCGCTGGCCCCAAGCTCGAAGCTGGAGGCGACCAGATGGGTGTCTGAGGAGGTGGCGATCGACGGGCTGGCCGAGGTGAGCCACACCAGCTGCCTCCGGCGATGGATTTCCTGCTCGACACACTGGACGAGTTGCAGCGCACGGTGTTCTTCACCGTCGCCGATCTGCTCAACCTCGACGTCGACCTGCTGTTCTTCGACACCACCTCGACCTACTTCGAGACCGACCAGGCCGACCCCGCCACCGAGGACGCGCCGGAGGGGTTCCGTACTCACGGCCACTCCAAAGACCACCGCCCCGACCTGCCGCAGGTGATCATCGGCATGGCCGTCACCCGCGGCGGGATCCCCGTACGGGTATGGACCTGGCCGGGCAACACCCAAGACCAAACCGTGATCGCCCAAGTCAAAGCCGACCTGGCCGGCTGGAGGCTGGGCCGGGTCGTCTGGGTCACCGACTCCGGGTTCAACTGCGAGGACAACCGCCGCGAGCTCCAACGCGGCGGATGCGGCCTCATCGTCGCGGAGCTGCGCGGCAACGACGCCGAGGTCAAAATCGCCCGCGCCCGCCAAGGCCGCTACCACACCGTGGCCGACAACCTGGAGGTCAAGCAGGTCTGGGTCGGCGACGGCGTGAGCGCCCAGCGGCTCGTGATCTGCCGAAACCTACAAGTCGCCCGCCGCGACGCCGCCGTCCGCGCCCAGCTCATCGAGCAGCTGGAGGCTGAGATCGCCGGCTCAGACAAGCTGACAGCCACAGGGCGGGCTGAGCTGGCGGGACGGCTCAAGGCCATGCCCGGCTACCGCAGGCTGCTACGCGCAACCCCCACCGGCCGGTTGCGGATCGACCGCACCGCCGCCCGCCGTGACGCTCACCTGGACGGCAAGCTCCTGCTGGGAGCCTGCGATCCCAGCCTGTCCCCGACCGACATCGCGCAAGGCTACAAGGCGCTGTGGGAGGTCGAGCGCGGCTGGCGCGACCTCAAGCACACGTTGGACCTGCGTCCGGTCTACCACCGCAAAGCCGAGCGCATCCAAGCCCATGTGCAGCTGTGCTGGCTGGGGCTGCTGCTGATCCGCGTGGCCGAGAATGCCGTAGGCGACACCTGGCGCAACATCGCTGCCGAGTTGGACCGCATGCAGCTGGTCACCCTCGCCACCAGTGATGGCATGGTCGCGCAGCGCACCCTGACCACCCCCGGACAACGAGGGATCCTGGCCAAGCTTGAGCTGCCCGAGCCACCCCGCTACTTCGACTTCACTCCCACCACCGACTGACCTGCGCCGTCGCCGTTCACGTCTGGGTCGTGTAGGTAGACGACCCAGACACGCCGAAACACTCGAACCTGCAGCCCAACCCGCCAATTCGCCCACACCGCATGCCTACCAACTGTTCAAGCCCTGCCTTAGCGCGGCTGGAGGAGCACGCTCGCGCCAAAGGCTGTGACGGGTGGCACGAGCAAGCCGATGAACCGCAGACCGAAGCTCGCCCCGCCGCCGCCGAATGCGAAGATCGGCTTCGTGATCGTGTTGGTGGCGAGGGGCCAGCCCGGCCGCAGCGACACGAACCCGCCAGGCAACCCCGCCAACGGCAACCTGCGAGCGCCGAACAGGCGCACCGCCAGGTAGCCAACCCCGCTGACCCCGGACAGCAAGACCACCAGCAACCACACCCGCGAGGGGTTCACGGCCCCGAAAGGCCCGAGTGGCCGATCCGGCAGCAGGGGGTAGACCACGAACGCGATGACGAAAAACGTCAAGGCGTCCTGCAGCTCCCGCCGGGTGACCACCTCACGCGCCAGGCGATGCGCCCGCTCCTTCGACACGAGCACGACCGCCAGGACCACCGCCAGCCGCGCACGGACCGCCCGTAGGCGAGGACGCTCTCGGCGCGGGACTCACGCCCGCAGGTGCGCGGGTTGGTGAGTGACGGCCTCGATGTCCTCGGCGGCTGCGTGCAGCAGTTTCTGGGCGAGATCTGCCAGGGCTCGGGCGACGGCCAACTCGTCCCCGATCTGCGGGACACTGGGGTCCGCCGGGTTGCGCCGAGCTTTGCCGTGCCCGCGCAGTCGGATGTCGCCTTGGGCGTGCAACCTCGCCTCGGCGTAGGTCTCGCGGTCATCCTCTTCGATGGAGATCTCGATGCTCCACCGCTTCGTCTCCGCCATCACCATCACCTCTTCGTCCACCAGTGCTCCAGCCACGTCCTTGGGCCATCACTTGGGCCATCACCAGGCTGGCCCAACCGATCCAGGCGGCGGCAGGGGCGAAAGTCCCCACCGGCACAGGAAGAACGCCTCATGCCAGCGAAGGCGCCAGGCGGGGACGACCTGGCACTGATCATGACGCACGAGTACGGGGTCGGCTCCTGGCGGTGGCCCTAGGGTGGGCATGACCAACGCATAAAGAAGAAACTCATTTCCCAATTTGGAGGGGAGGCCAAGATAAATGAGTGACCAGAAAAGATGGACAGGATAGGTGGCCAGGGAAAGAGGTTGGTTGATGTACAAATACGGTCGATTGCATAAGGCGATAAAGGGGGCACCGTGCCCCCCTCTTAACACCCCTGGCCATCCGCTGTATGGTCTGACCCGACCTAGACGCCAAGGAGCATTCGTATGATCGACTACTACCCATAAGGTCAATACCAAAGGACTGGCAATGCCCTTAAAGCCGCGAAATCAATGGAAACCAAACGTCAAGCTACAGACAGCGCGGGAAGAGGCCTTCGGAAAGAAGAGCCGAGCCCGGTTCGCCAACTCGGTCAAACGGCGATGCCAAGAGCTGTATCGCGGGCACTGCGGAGTGGATCACCGCACGGTGCGCCGGTGGGAGGAAGGCGCCTGCGAGCCGGATGTCTGCCACCAGCAGGCCATCTGTGAGGTGCTGAGCGTGCCGTGGGAGGAGCGGGAGCAGCTGGGGTTTGGGGTGCCGGTTGCCAGGGAGGCGGGATCCGATAGAGCTGTGGGCAGTGGGTCAGCGCTCACTGGTGGGGTGGCACATGGTGGGTTGACCCTGGCCAACGGGCGGTGCTCGGTGTGCGGAAGCCAGAGTGGCGCGGTAGAAGTGAGGAGGACTGGGAGATCACACCAGGAGGGTAGAAAAACGAAACGGCATGAGTTTATGCGGCTGGTCGGGGCGTTTGCGTGCACTCCAGTGCCATTGGATGCCTTGGAGCGGTTCGCGGCCTACTGCGAGCGGCCACGGGCAGTCGATGAGGCGCTGGTGCGCGATATGGAGCGGTTAACGGCGGCGGTTGGGGCCGCCTATGACACGACGGCTCCCCGCACGCTGCTGGTGCCGGCTCGCCTGCTGATGAAGCGGACGGCGCGGTTGCTTGCGGGCTCTCTGCTCTCGGCAGAGCGGCAGCGGTTGATGCATTGCGCTAGCGAAGGCGCGTTGGTTGTCGGTTGGTTAAGGCATAATTTGGGTGAGCGGGCTGATGCGCGGGCGTACTTTTTACTTACCCAAGATCTGGCGCGTGAGACGCATGATGATGTGGCGCAGGCTCGGGCGCTTGGGGCGTTGAGCCGGCTGCATTCGACGGCGTACGAGGGGGATAATAGCGCCGAGGCTCTTGAGTTGGCCAAGCAGGCTCATGCGCTATTACCTGAGCATGCGCCGGCTGGCATACATGCATCCTTAGCTATTCGTGGAGCGGTCGAGCATGCGGCCTCGCATGATGTGTCTGGGTATGAGCGGTTGGCAGAGCAGGCTGAGGTAGCTGGGTCTCAAGTGCAGGGTGAGTCAGGATTGCTGCAAGGATGGGACGAGGGCACTCTCACCAGCGGCAAGGGAAGGGGGTTGTGGCTGCTGAATAAGCACTCTGAGGCGGAGCTGGTATTGCTGGATGGGCTTCAGCGTTCTTCTAATTCCCTGCAGCGCGCGAAGATAGCGGACTCTCTTGTCAGGGTCTATATGGCGCAGGAGGAGCCGGAGGCGGTATGCAGTACGGGTAAGCACGCGCTCGACGACATCCTCGCCGTGAGATATGTGATCGGACTCCAGCGGCTTTTGGCAGTGCGGCAAGACTTTCCTGGTAGCTGGGCTGAGCTGCCTTCTATGCAAGAGTTTGATGAGCTGTTGCGGATGGCGGTGAAAAGGCTTGGGGGCGAGGAGGCGGTCGGTTAGATCCTGGAGGCGATCAACGACGGCACCCGCGCGGTCCTCCTCTCCGACCACGGGCTCCCGCTTTGGGGGGAGGACCTGGTGCGCGTCGTGTGGACGCTGCTCTCCTTGGAGGGGAACGCGCAGATGATCCTCGCCTCCCAGGCGCTGGGCGGCCCGCGCGTGATTATCCCCGAGCAGGCCGAGTCGGCCCTCGCACGGGTAGTGCCTTCCGCCAGGCCGGTGACCTCACCGCCGCAAGCCCGGGGACCTCACGAGGCTAGGAGCGGCGGGAGGAGGGTTTTGATGTGGAAGCGGCCGGTCATCACCCCGAGTCCGGGGAAACTCCAGGGGAAGCCGAGGCAGCCCGGCGCGTGCAGATTGTCATGGCATAGGCACCTCAGGAGATCGACGTATGCTGCGGGTGTGAAGGGGGTCCAGATCTCCATTGAGCCGGAAGCCGATGAGGCTCTGGCTGCTGGCTGCCGAGGCAGGAGAACTCCAGTGCCACCACTCGTCGGCGCTTATCTAGCAGGCTCGTGCTCGTCGATGAGGCGGATGACGGTGTCGACGACAGTTGGGAGCGCCGCTTGCAGCAGGGGTGAGAGGCGGTCGCCCACGTCCAGCGAGGCAGCGGTGACGCTGACGAGGATGGCGGGGGGCGCGCTGCCGTAAAGCGCGCTGGCCAAGCCGAGGATGGCGGCGGGGTCGACGTGGTGGGTCCAGGCGCCGGGGCGGTCGCTCGGCGCAACCGGTTGCGCCATGACAAAGCCCGGATCGCCGGCGCCCTGGCAGGCGTCGATGAAGACGGCCAACGACGCGCGGGCGACGTCGGCGGCCAGCTCCGGGGTCAGCTGGTGGCGAGCGAGCACCCACGCGCCAGCCAAGCGCGGATCGTCAGCCAACAGAGTGGCCGCGTGCCAGCCAGCGCCGTCGTCGGTGCGAAGGGTGTTGCCGTAGCCGACCACGAGGACGCCACCGCCGGTCACCGGCGTAGCTCATCCAGGATCTCGCCGCCGGCCCCCAGCAGCTGCACGTGCAGCGGCATCTGCCCGATGGCGTGCGTCGAGCAGGACAGGCACGGGTCGTAGCAGCGGATGGCAGCCTCGACGCGGTTGAGCATCGGCTCCTGCAACCGGTCGCCGTCCACGTAGCGCCGGGCGGCCTGCAGCACCGCGCGGTTCATGGCGAGGTTGTTGTGGCCTGTGGCGATGACGAGGTTGGCCCACTGGACGATCCCGTCGTCGCCGACCCAGTAGTGGTGGATCAGGGTGCCGCGTGGCGCCTCGGCCACCCCGACACCCTCGTTGCGGTTGATGCCGGCTTGGGAGCGCACGCGGGTGTCCAGGATGCCCGGGTCGCTCAGCAACGCCTCGATCCGCTCAATCGCGGAGAGAACCTCGATCAGCCGGGCGTGGTGGTAGTGAAACGAGCTGGTCGGGATCCACCCAAGGCGCTCGCGGAACTCCTCCAGCGCCTCATCGGCCCGCGGCGTGCCCATGCGGTCGGCGACGTTGAGCCGGGCCAGCGGGCCTACCCGGTAGATGCCCTGCGGATAGCCGAGGTCGCTCCAGTAGGCCGACTTCAGGTACGACCACGGCTCGACGGCCTCGCCCAGGTACTCCGAGTACCGCGTGGGGTCGATCCGGTCGGCTAGCAGGTCGCCGTCGCTGTCGATCACGCGCAGGAGCCCGTCGGAGTACTCGACGGTGCCGTCATGGTCCACCAGGCCCATGAAGGCCGACGGGAAGTCGGCGAACCGTGAGGCCTCCTCTTCCCACCGCGCCAGCGAGGAGGTGTACCAGCCCAGTGTCCGCTCGGTGGCGGCCCGCGCCTCCGGCACCGCGGCGAGGATCGCGTCCCGCTTCTCGGCCGCCAGGGGTTCGGAGACCCCGCCCGGCACGACCCAGGCGGGATGGATCCGCTTGCCCCCCAGCCGCTCGATGATCTGCTGGCCGAAGCGGCGCAGGTCCACGCCGTCACGGGCTAGCTGGGGGCGCTCCCTCAGCACGCCGAACAGGTTCCGGGTGGACACCTCGGCGTCGAAGCCGAGCAGCAGGTCAGGCGACGACAGGTGGAAGAAGCTGAGCGCGTGGGACTGCACGATCTGCGCCAGGTTCATGATCCGCCGGAGGGCGGCCCCGGTGGGGGGCGGCTGGACGGCGAGGATCTCGTCGCAGGCCTTCGACGACGCGATGAGGTGGCTGACCGGGCAGATGCCGCAGATGCGGGCCATCAGCGACGGCATCTCGTGCACGGGGCGGCCCTGGCAGATCCGCTCGAAGCCGCGGAACTGCGTGACATGGAAGCGGGCGTCGGCCACCTCGCCCGCCTCGTCCAGGTGGATCGTGATCTTCGAGTGGCCCTCGATCCGGGTGACGGGATCGATCGTGATGTCGCGGCCCACGTCAGCCACCGAACCGGGCGATGCGCGCCGTGCCGGGGATCCGGCCCTGGAGCAGCTGGTCGAGGCAGTCGTAGATCAGGCCGGCCGGCGGGGGGCAGCCGGGCAGGAAGACGTCGACGGCGACCACCTTGTGCACCGGCAGCGACCTGGGGAGCAGCCCGGGGACGGCCTCGGACGGCACCTGCGGGCTCACCGTGGCGTTCTGGATATAGGCCCGCTCCAGCAGCGGGAGGGGGCCGATCGGGTTGCGCATCCCAGGGACATTGGAGGTGACGGCGCAGTCGCCGAACGAGACCAGGATCTTCGTGCGGGCGCGGACCTGGAGATCTTGCGCAGGTCCTCCTCGCTGCTGACCGCGCCCTCGACCAGGCAGGCGTCAACGTCCTCGGGATACTCCTTGGTGTCCACCAGCGGGCTGTACACCAGGTCGGCGCGCTGGCCGATCTCCAGCAGGCGCTCGTCCATGTCGAGGAGCGACATATGGCAGCCCGAGCAGCCGTCGAGCCAGACCGTGGCGATCCGGGGCCTGCGCGCGCTCACGGGCGGTGCCCCTCCCCCCGACGGAGATACGGTTGGGGGCGGCGCTCCTTGCTGCCCTGGGCGACCGAGCGCCCCTTCTCGAACAGCGCGCCGGTGGGGCACACCTGCACGCACTTCCCGCAGCTGGTGCAGGTGGGCGAGGAGCCCCACGGCGCTCCCAGGTCGGTGACGACACGAGCATCCAAGCCCCGGCCCATCACGTCCCAGGTATGCGCGCCCTCGATCTCGCCGCAGACCCGCACGCAACGGGTGCACATGATGCACCGGTTGTGGTCGATGGCGAACAGCTCGTGGCTGGCGTCAACGCCAACCTGCGGGTTGACCGTTGGCAGGTCGAAATGCGTCACGCCGAGCTGGAGGGCCAGATCCTGCAGCTCGCAGTGGAGGTTGGCCACGCACACCGAGCAGATGTGATTCCGCTCCAGGAAGAGCATCTCGACCAGTGTGCGGCGGTAGGCGGCGAGGCGCTCAGAGTTGGCGATGACCTCCATGCCCTCGGTGATCTTCGTCATGCAGGCGGGCAGGAGCCGGCCCGCGCCCATCACCTCGACGACGCAGAGGCGGCAGGCGCCGACGTCGCTCAGGCCATCCAGGTGGCACAGGGTCGGCAGCTCGATGCGGTTCTCGCGCGCGACCTCCAGCACGGTCTGGCCGTCCGCTCCGGCCACCTCGGCGCCGTCGATCGTCAGGGTGTGGACGGTCATCGCGCCACCGCCGGTGACGGCACCGGGCAGACGCCGGCAGGGCACCTCCGCTCCTCGATGTGCTCGAGGTACTCGTCGCGGAAGAAGCGCAGCGTGCTGAACACGGGGTTGGGGGCGTTTTGGCCGAGGCCGCAGAGGCTTGTGCGCTGCACCATGTCACAGAGCGCCTCAAGCTGGCGCAGGTCGGCGAGGCTGGCCTCGCCCTCGCAGATGCGGGTCAGCAGCATGTGGAGCTGCGCCGTCCCGACCCGGCAGGGCAGGCATTTGCCGCAGGACTCGTCCCGGCAGAAGTCCATGAAGTACTTGGCGAGGTCGACCATGCAGGTCTCGTCGTCCATCACGACCATGCCGCCGGATCCCATGATCGAGCCCAGCGCCGCCAGGGACTCGTAGTCAACGGGGGTGTCCAGGTGCTCGGAGGGGATGCAGCCGCCGGAGGGGCCACCGGTCTGCACCGCCTTGCAGGGGCGGCCACCCACGATGCCGCCCCCGATGTCGTACACGATCTCCCGCAGCGTCGTGCCCATTGGCACCTCGACGAGTCCGGTGTTGACGACGCGGCCGGCCAGCGCGAACACTTTCGTGCCCTTGCTCGTGGCCGTGCCGATGCTCGCGTACCAGTCGCCGCCGTTGCGGATGATGGGCGCGACGCTCGCGAAGGTCTCGACGTTGTTGATGAGCGTGGGCTGGGCACGAAGACCGGAGACAGCTGGGTACGGCGGGCGGGGCCTCGGCGTCCCCCGGCCACCCTCTATGGAGGCGATCAGCGCCGTCTCCTCCCCGCAGACGTACGCGCCAGCGCCCAGCCGCAACTGCACGGAGAAGCCAAACGGCGTATCAGCGATGCGCGGGCCGAGGAGCCCGGCGCGCTCGGCTTGGCCGATGGCGGTCTGGATGCGCGCGGCGGCGAGCGGATACTCGGCTCGGCAGTAGATGGTGCCCTCGCTGGCGCCGACCGCGTAGCCGGCGATGGCCATCCCCTCCAGGACCCGGTGCGGGTCGCTCTCCAAGACGCTGCGGTCCATGAAGGCGCCCGGGTCGCCCTCGTCCGCGTTGCAGATCACGTACTTGATCGCACCAGTGGCCTTGGCGACCGTCGCCCATTTCAGGCCGGTCGGGTAACCCGCTCCGCCGCGCCCCCGCAGGCCGCTGCGCACGACCTCGTCGATCACCTGCGCCGGGGTCATCAACCCCAGCGCAGTGGCGAGCGCCTCGTAGCCCCGGTGCGCGCGATAGTCGTCGATGTCCTCAGGATCAACCCGGCCGGAGTTCTCGGTCACCACCCGCACCTGGCGGGAGAAGAATGGCGCCTGCGGCGCGGGAGCGGCGCGAGGCCCGTCACGCAACGCCTCGACCACCTCGCCCAGGTCATCAGGCTGGACGTTGGCGAGCAGCCGCCCACGCTCAGGCAGGTCGACCAGTGGGCCTGCCGCGCAGAGGCCCAGGCAGCCAACACGCTTGACGGTGACATCCGCCAGCCCCGCATCGGCGACCCGTTCGGTGAGCGCCTGGAGCACCCGGTCGGAGTGCAAGGACAGGCAGCTGGCAGCTTGGCAGACCCGGGCTGTTGCGCTCACAGCGCCCTCAACCACCCCACGACCGCGGCGGGCGCCAGCTTCCCCTCCACGTCGCCGTCCAGGATGACGACCGGAGCCAAGCTGCAGGTGCCCGGGCAGCGGGTGGTGAGCAGGGAGAGGCTCCCGTCCGCCGCCGTCTCGCCCGGCCGCAACCTCGCCTCGGCCTCGACAGCCGCGAGGATCGCGCTGGCGCCGGAGATGTGGCACGCCGTGCCGGTGCAGACCACGCAGGTATGCCGGCCGTGCGGCGCCAGCGTGAAGAACGAGTAGAAGGTCGCGACACCGTAGACCCTGCTGAGCGGAACGCCCAGCGCAGCGCTGACCGCGGCGAGAGCCTCAGTGCCGAGATACCCGAAGGTCTCTTGCACCGTGTGGAGCACCTCGATCAACGCGTCAGGGGCATAGCCCAGCTGGCGCATCCTGGCGTCGACGGCGCTCCAGCGCTCGCCGTCATTCGGTGGGATCAGCTCCGCCAACAACGCGCCCATCCTATGGCGGGTCGATTGCCGGGTCGATCGACACATCGGCCGCCGGTGGTCCTCCGTCTGCCGCCTGATGCTCCAGGCGGCGGGCGATGCCCTCAGCCCACGCGTCGATCTCCTCCCAGTCCCGGAAGTCGCCGTAATCGCCTCCATCGATACCGGTGGCTGGTACTGAGGGCTGCGCCTGCGCCTAGGCGCCGCCGGACTCACCGAAAACCGCCGCCGAAGCCTACAACGCCATGGTCACCGATCAGTGAGAGGCGTTCTCGGCCGGCCAGGACGCGGTCATGCACACGCTCGGCCGCAGTGACCCGCAGGGGATGGCCATCGACACCCAACGCGAGGCCGACCGGCCGCCTTCGACACCACGGTCGCCGACGTCGACGACGGCAACACCGTCCACGCGGTGCAGGCGTTCCAGAAGCTGACCGTGCCCCCCAGCCAGCCCCCCACGGCTGCGTCCGGATCCCGATGTCCGCCGCCGCCTGGTTTCCCGAGCGGGTGCCGACGGCACGCCCGTTTACGTTCTATGACGGCAAGACCCCAATCGGGCCGATCGCGATCGCGCCGGCCGGCGCGTGACCGTCACCTGAGCGGGGCAGGATAGCCCGCCACGGGGGCGTCGGCGGAAGCGCCGGGGGGCGTACGTAGGGGACGGTCGGCGCCGATCAGCTCGTCCCATTCATCCTGCGAGAGGTTGCGCCCGACCAGCTCGCAGGCGTGGTGGAGCCAGGTGCTCGGTGAGTCTGGTCATGATCGGCAAGCTCGTCGAACGCCTGATCGCGCCGGCCGGCCAACACCCCGGCCAACCCGCCGAGCTGCCGGTACCGCTCGCGGGTCAGCACCCCGTCGGCGCGGGCCTCCCACAGCTCAGCCAACGCGAACTCCAGCAGCGGCAGGACCGTGGTCGGCGCCGCATCCACCTCCCCGTCACTGGACGCGGAAACGGGCGCGCCGCGGACCGCGTCCCCGACGATCGCCTCGGGCAGCCCGGGCTCGACGGCGATACCGGCCTGGCCGGCGGGCTCGGTGATCATGGCAGCCAGCTCACCGCGGCCCAGCGTGACCGGCATGTTCACCAGCCCCCGCTCCAGGCGGCGCATGAGCGCGGGAGCGGTGGCTGCCAGCTGGCTGTAGAACTCGTCCCGCATGACCAGCAGCACCGTGGCCCGCGATTGCTGGTCCGCCAGCTCGGGCAGCTGATCGAGCAGCCGCCGGCGCGCAGGCCGAGCCGGGCCAGGGCCAGCCGGGATCAGCGGCGCAGGCCCAGCCGCTCGTCCAGCTCGCGGACGCAGTCCAGATCGGCGTGCCGGGAGTCGAGGCGGGCGCGCACGCCCAAGATGCGCCGCACGCCGTTCGGGTAGCGGGCGGAGGTGGCGAAGTGGTGCGCCTCGGCGAGGTCGGCGCAGGCCTGCTCGGGATGCTGCGTGAGGCGGGCGAGGCCGAGGTCGGAGAGCAGCAGGACTCGCCGCCCGTCGCTAAGCGGCTGGGTGAGCGCGGCGGACAGGAGGCGGTCGGCCTCGCCGGTCCTGCCGAGCAACGTGAGCGCCGTGCCGCGATAGCCGTCGAGCCTCGGCTGGTCCCAGATACCTACCCGCTCGTAGTGGACTCCGCCGATCTCGCCAGAGGCCACGGCCTGCTCTAGCGCCCGCTGGGCGTCCTCGAGCAGCCGCGCCGACGTGTTGGGGTGCTTGGCGGCGGCGTGCTCGACGCCCGCGCGCCCGGCGATCCACGAGCGGGTCAGCGGGGCTGAGTTCCTAGCCAGCGCGTAGGCCCGGTCAGCCAGCTTGACTGCCGCCTTCGTGTCCCCGCCCACGCCGCCGCGGAAGGTGGCCGACGGCAGCAACGAGGCCGATGCGAGCGCCCGCGCGAGCACATCACCGTCGCCCGCCTCCCAGGCGAGGCTCTCGGCCAGCGAGAAGGACGCGCGAGCGTCGGCGCGGCGGTTCAGGTCGAACGATATCCACCCGACGAGCAGCGCGACCTCGGCGGCCTGCCCGGTCATGCGCTCCCGGTCACCGGGATCCATGGGCTCGTCGAGCAGCTCCAGGACCGTCGCCAAGTGGCCACGCGCCGGCCGGACGAGCACACCGGCGGGCCGTTGCAGGCTGAAGACGGCGAGCGCGCTGGTCATCGCCTCCAGGCTGCCGATCAGCCCGGCATCGACGTAGTGATGCTCCAGCGCGTCCGCGATCCGCTCGACCGTGTCCACGGGTGCGAGCCCCGTGACGAGCCCAAGCCCGAGCGTCTTGCTGGCCTGCCTGCGGTCCGTACCGCCTCCGTTCCCGATGGGCAGTAACGAGTCTGGCACCCACACCTCGGGATTGCCGCGTACGAGCAGCGCGAACCGCCTGAGCGTCTTGCGGTCGGCCCACTCGAGCGCTTTGTCGAGCGCCCGCTGCTTCGTCGGGGTGGGAATGATGTCCGGGCAGTGCTTCCAGTCTTCGATCGCGCCGGCGCTGATGCCGAGCCGGGCGGCGAAGTCATGGATATTGTCCCTGGTCGCCGTCCACAGGGCGACCGCTACCGGAGCGGTCCACTTGCCGACCACGATCATCGGCTCGGGCTCGGCCGGGGCCGGCTCCGGCGCGGGCTGCGGTGGCGGCGATATCCGCCGGGCTGGCTGGCGTTGCGAGCGCTCGCCCATCCGTCTCCCCCTGTTTGTCGGCCTGGAGGGGGAGAGCGTAGACCCCCGCCCACGGAATCCTGCGCCCACCCGAACCTGGCCGAACCTCACCGCGTGTGCCACAGACCGCGCCAGGTGGATGCTTCTGCCGTAGGGCGGCGGCGCGTCCCCGGCCCCTCGCCCCCAGCCCCTCGCCCCCAGCCCCTCGCTCCCTGGGGCGGCGCGCTCGAATGCCTCGCCCATGTGCTCGGCGTCGACTACGGACGAAACGGCGCCACACATGTGCTGAACACGTGGCTTCGGTCCGGCCCGTCAGCCGAGACACGCGCGTAGCCCTCAGAGCGGGTGGCGCGCTCCGGCCGTGGGCAGCTCGAGCAACCGATCGGCGAGCCTTACCAGCTCGCCCGCGGCCTCCAGCCGCTGCACCCACGCGCGGGGAATGGCGGCGGCGCCCAGGGCAGCGCCGCAGAGCGCTCCGGCCATGGAGGCGATCGTGTCGGTGTCGCCGCCGAGGCAGACCGCGTACTTGACGGCGAGCCCGAACTGGCCGGGATAGCGCAGGAACGCCGCGATGGCGGCCGGAACGGCCTCGACGCCCGAGACGCCGTTGCCGAGTGCCCTGGCCACGTCCTCAGCGGCGCCATCAGCGGGGAGTCCAGCGAGCTGGTCGAGCTGCGCCTGGAACGCCGGATCGGGCGCAGCGGGCCGGACGGTGGGGATCAGCGTTTCCGCGGATTGCCCCCAGCCCGGCGGCGAAACCGCCAGCAGGGTCACGGCGGCGGCTTGCAACGCGGCCGCCTGCCGTCCCAGCTCGTGGGCATGGGTGATCCGCGCGCTCCGCCGCGCCAGCGCCACGGCCCGCGCGAGATCACCGCGCGCGGCCAACCCGATCGGCGCGGCGCGCATCGCCGCGCCATTGCCGTAGGAGCCACGACCCCCGTACAGCGCGCGGGCCGCCTCGTCCCAGCCCGCCCCGGCCTCGACGGCGGCGAAGACCGTGGGCGGCCCCGGCCCGTAGCCGCGCCACGGCTCCTCACGCCAGCCGCGCGCGAACGCCTCGCCCATGTGCTCGGCGTCGACCCCGCCGCGCTCCAGCAGGGATCGGGAAGGCGATTGTCATATGGGTGTCGTCGTTGCCCAGGCCAGCGCGTGCTTGGTAGTCGGCGATGCTCCAGCGCTGATCGTCGTTCAGTGGTATCGGCTCCGCCAACAACGCGCCCATGCTATCCAGGCGGCACATAGGGAACGCCATGCGATAGTGGGCCGGGACTTTGGGTCGCAGAAGCCAGCCGGGGCCGGCATCCAGAATCGCTGCTCAAGATATGCGCAGAGGCCAACCAATGATTGCGCAGACCGAGAAAACCGGACCGGGGGCCGTGGGCGAGCAAACAGAGGAAGCCGCTCCGGTACCGGAGTGGCCGCCGTGCCTGGTGGACGCCAGGAGCATCGCCGCGCGGGTAGCCGAACTCGGTGAGGAGCTGTCACGGCGGTTCGCCCGCACCCGCCCGGTGCTGCTTGGCGTGCTCACTGGCGCATACATGTTCCTCGCGGACCTGTCCCGCCAGGTGCGCGTCCCCCACGAGATCGCCCTCGTCCGGGCGTCCAGCTACGGCGACGCTGCCACCCCGGCCCCGCAGATCGCTCTGCAGGGCCTGCGCCCAGCGGCGCTGCAAGGACGCGACGTGGTGATCGTGGAGGATCTGCTCGACACCGGGCACACGCTGCGGACGATCATCGATACCGTGCGGAATGCCGGCGCCGCCTCGGTCATGACCTGCGTCTTAGTCGTCAAGGACCGCGGGCGGCCCTACCCGGTGCAACCTGACCTCGTGGGGTTCGTCGTTCCCCCGCTGTTCGTCGTCGGCTACGGCATCGACTACGCCCGCGCATGGCGTCACCTCCCCTACCTGGGCTGGGTGCGGCCCGAGGAGGAGCACGCATGAAGGATCCGCAGCCACTGGATCGGGCAGGCCGTGCAGCGCTCGCCGATGTCGCGTTGGGGCGCCAGGCGCCTGACCTCGTGCTGCGCAACGGCCGCGTGGTCAACGTCTTCACCGGCCAGATCGAGTCGGCCGACGTGGCGATCAGCGCCGGGCGCATCGCGGCGCTGGGCCGCTACCGCGCTGAGCACGAGCTCGACCTTGCCGGCTGCTATGTCACGCCGGGATTCATCGACGGCCACGTCCATCTTGAGTCCGCGCATCTGGTGCCGAGCGAGTTCGCGCGGGCGGTGGTGCCCCGCGGGACCGTGGCCGTGGTGGCCGACCCGCACGAGCTGGCCAACGTCGGCGGCGTCGACGCATTGCGGTGGTTCATCCGTGACGCGGCTGCCACGCCGCTCCGCGTCCACACGATGGTGCCCTCGTGCGTGCCGGCCAGCCCGTTCGAGACCCCTGGCGCCGTGCTCGGGCCGCAGATGGTCGCCGGGCTGCGGCGCGAGCCGGGGGTGTCGGGGTTGGCCGAGGTCATGAACGTGCCCGGCGTGCTGGCCGGCGACCCCGAGCTGCTGGCCAAGCTCGCAGCGTTCGACGGCGGCCTGATCGACGGGCACGCGCCCGGGCTGAGCGGCGCGCAGCTATGCGCCTACCTCGACCACGACATCCGCTCCGATCACGAGTCCACCACAGCCGCCGAGGTGCGCGAGAAGGTCGGCCGCGGCATGTACATCGGCCTGCGCCAGGGATCGTCAGCCCGCAACCTCCGCGACCTGCTGCCCGCTGTGGACGACCGCACCGCGCGGCGGTGCTTCCTGGTCACCGACGACCGCAGCCCCGCGGACCTGGCCGACCTGGGGCACCTCGATGACTGCTTGCGCATCTGCGTCGCCGAGGGCATGGACCCCGTGCGCGCCGTGACGCTTGCAACATTGAACCCAGCGGAGTACCTGGGCGCCCGCGACCGCGGAGCGATCGCGCCGGGCTATGTCGCCGACCTCGTCGTCCTCACCGACCTGCGCGAGTTCCGCGCCACGGCCGTGCTCATCGACGGCTGTGAGGTCGCGCGAGACGGCGCGCCACTGTGGGCCTGCGCGCCGGTTCCACCGCCGGCGGCGCTGCTCGGCAGCATGCACCTCGCGCCGGTCACCGCCGACCGCTTCGCCGTGCCCGTCAGCGGGGCATTCGTCCGCGTCATCGAGGCCACGCCGGGCCAGCTCCGCACCGGATCAAGCGTCGTGCCCGCTCCCGTGCGTGACGGCCAGGTGATCGCGGACCCGGCCGCGGGTCTCGCCAAGCTCGCCGTGCTGGAGCGCCACCACGGTGGAGGGGGTGGAGGGCTCGGGCTGGTGCGCGGGCTGGGGCTACGGCGCGGCGCTCTCGCCTCGACGATGGCCCACGATGCCCATCACCTGATCGTCTGTGGCGTCGACGACCGTGACATGGCCGCCGCGGTGAACTTCCTCATCGGCTGCGGCGGGGGCTTCGCCGTCGCGGCGGGCGAGACCGTCATCGCGGCGCTGCCGCTGCCGGTCGCCGGCCTACTGTCGCCGCAGCCGTTCGCCGACGTGGCAGGGCAGCAGCGCATGGTGCGCCGCGCTCTCTGCGGATTGGTGGACGGCGACCATGACCCGTTCGACACCTTGCAGTTCCTGGCGCTGACGGTCATCCCTACGTTAAAGCTGTCCGACCGGGGCCTGGTTGACGTGGACCGCTGGCGCCACGTCGACCTATTCGTGGCTCAGCCGCAGGCAGACTGTCAGCGTCCTGCTGGGTGACGCTCCAGGTGGGTGACGCTCCAGGTGGCGGGCGATGCCCTCGGCCCAGGCGTCGATCTCTTCCCAGTCCCGGAAGTCGCCGTAATGGCCGCCCATGGCCCTCCAGATGAGCCGCCCGATGAGCGGGATGTGATCACGCTCCAGAGCGCCAGCGAAGAGGTGATGATCGCGGGGGTCGATGGCTTCCCGGAAACCGGCGATCTCCTTCGGATCCTTCGCGTGCGCCCCGGCCCAGCCGCCCAGCGCGCGTGCGAGCCCGACGCTGAAAAGCCACACCGGCCGGCCTGCCAGCCCACCGCGGTTGCGGCGGACGAAGTCCGCGCCCTCCTTGAGCCAGGCGCCGTTGTGAACCGCGCTGCCCAGCACCGCCGCGTCGTAGGCGTCCACGTCCTGGACCTGGCCCAGGGAGCGGACCTCGACCCGGCTCCCGAACTCACCGAGCCTGGCCCCAATCCGCTCCGCTATCCCCCGCGTGGAGCCGTGCTCACTCGCGTATCCGACCAGTACGACCATCTCGGCACCTCCATGGCCGATTCCCGTCTGCCATCAGTATCGGCTCGCCACGCCGCCCGCGGAGGGGGCGTTGGTCCCACCCGCCGTGGGTCCTTTGGCAAGAGGCGCCTCACGCTGAGAGACCAATCCACGTAGTCGTCTGGTATACACTTCATCCATGACTGGCGAGCGCCTCGACATCGACCTGCTTGATGACGAGGATCCGTTTGAGATCGATGACCAGGCCGCTCACTTGTTCAAGCACGCCAACTTTGGCATCGACGACATCTATGACGTCTGGTTCAGCGATCCTGTGTTCTATCCGGCCAAGCCCCCGGCCGACTGGCTGATGGTGGCCGAAGTGGCTGGGCGCGTGCTTGTGGTCCCGCTTGCAAAACCCGACAGCGGTGACGTCGCTCGCTGCCGACCGATCGGGTGCTATGCGGCAGCCAAACATCTTGCCGACCAGTATCGCCAGGACCGATGAGGCCACAGGAGGGATAGACCATGATGAACCGAGAAGAGGAGTACGAGTACTACGCTGATCCCGAAAACCAGCGTCCTCAAGGGCCTGGGCGTCGCCGCAGGCGTCGGCTCACTACGCCTGTACCAGTTCGCTTCCCCCAGGAGATGCTGGAACGCATCCGCCAGCATGCCGAGCGTGAAGATCGATCAGTCAGCTCCTGGATCCGGCGTGCTGTGGAAAGGGAGTTAGAGCGAGAGGCAAGCTGAATGCTCGTATCTATCGGGATGTGAGCCCTCGCAGAGTTTTTAAGTTTTAGGCAGCCCTCATGAACGGCGCCGATCACCCTGTGTTAGTCCCACCCACCGTGGGTCCTTTGGCAAGAGGCGCCTCGCGCTGCCAGATCACGCTAAGCAATTCCTCTCACCTTACGTATGTCGGTGGTAAATACTGCCGTTGATGAATACGCCCCGGCGTGTGCCTGTTATCCAGTCACATGCGCGTTGCGCCCTCAGGCCAGATGACCTCGACTGGGATGCCCTGGCGGCAGGCATGCGCAACCACGTCAGCGGTTCCATCAAATCCTTGGGACGGCTGCCCGTCCCAAACGGCGAGGAGCCAGTCAGAGGCCGCAATGAGCGCCTTGCTGGCGGCCATATACGCCTGGCTGCCTGAGCGGTCACACGGCATGGTGCGCACCTCAGACGCCCGGGCCAACAGCTCATCAAAGATGGCCAGATTTCCAGGCTTGACCCTTCTCTCGCGGTAATCTGCCGCAGGCAGGATTACCTGTAACTGGCCGCCCAGGTCCAGCACGCAGCGAGCGAAGATCTGGTCTGCTCCCTCGGCGAGACACGTCACACCAACGAGCGGCTGGTCTTTTGCAGCCTGAGACAGCGCTACTCGCAGCGCTGTCTCTACCAATGCAGCGGTTGCTGGTGGTAGGCCCGAGTGACCGGTGATACCGATATGAGGCACGGGTTGCTCCCGGTCAGTGATGGGTTAGAGCGTTGGCCGCAGCGGGACCGTACATTGACTGCCGGATCAGCTTTGTAATCCGTTCACGTAGCTCGCGGACTGCGGCCACCCCCAGGGCCTCGGCAAAGTCCATGCGGTAGCTGCCTGACCTGAGCTAACGCTCCGGTACTGGCTTTTTGCGCGGGTGGCTGGTAGAAGTCTGGTGTGCCGAAGAGCGT
>Ga0081538_10000958_pt1 | contig 30846 bp, 32 predicted proteins | sample TabmetS5T2R1_FD_71022 | JGI IMG/M metagenome (GOLD analysis project Ga0081538, IMG submission 71022) | Tabebuia heterophylla rhizosphere microbial communities from the University of Puerto Rico - S5T2R1 | ecosystem: Host-associated > Plants > Roots > Rhizosphere ...
CAAGCAGGCGGGTGACGGGCTCGCCGTCGATGCGGAGAACGACGAAGGCCCGCTGCTGGTCGATCCGACGACCGGAGCGCCGCGCAAGTTCGCGTACGCACCGTCGCTGGTGGTGGTGGACGGCGGTCCGCCACAGGTGGCCGCGGCGGCGAAGGCCCTCCACGAGCTCGGCATCGAAGACATAGCGCTATGCGGCCTTGCCAAACGCTTGGAGGAAGTTTGGCTGCCCGATATCGACGAACCAGTGATCCTGCCGCGGACCAGTGAGGGTCTGTACCTGCTGCAGCGACTTCGGGATGAGGCTCACCGCTTCGCAATCACCCACCATAGGTCGCGGCGCAGCAAGTCGATGGTCGAGTCACTACTTGACCAGGTACCGGGTCTGGGTGAGGTACGGCGTAAGGCATTGATCAAGTACTTCGGCTCGCTGAAGAAGCTACGCGCCGCAAGCGTGGAAGAGATTGCCGCGGTACCTGGATTCGGCACCAAGACCGCAGTCGCGATCAAGGAGGCGTTGCAACAGGCACCACAGCCGGAGGCGATTGACATGGCGACCGGTGAAGTGCTGGATTATGCGCCCTGAGCTTGTCGAAAGGGGGTAGTTGCTGCGCTTCGACAGGCTCAGCGCGCATAACGCTTGAGCTCCGCCTTCCCGAGTAATCCGGGAATAATCGACCTCGTGACGAGCGAAACTCTCGGGGGGGCGCGGGGAGGTCGTCCCATCCTGGATCAGCCCCGGAATCAGCCCCGGGATCAGCCCCGGGATCAACACAGCCCCGATCGACAGCTGGATGCCGAGAGCCGGACGAAGGCACTCCGGCTGGTCGTCGTCAGCGGCATGTCAGGCGCCGGGCGCTCTACCGCGGCACACAGCCTGGAAGATCTTGGCTGGTACGTGGTGGACAACCTTCCTCCTAGCGTGCTGCCCGAGGTCTGCCGACAGGCCCGTGAGATCGACCTGACCCGGCTCGCGGTAGTACTAGATGTTCGCACTCGTGGCTTCTTCGAGCAGCTGCCGACAATGTTCACCGAGCTAGCGGCGATCGGCACATTGCCCGAGATCTTGTTCCTGGAGGCCGCCGACGACGTCATCGTTCGGCGCCAAGAGTCGGTGCGCCGCCCGCACCCCTTGCAGGGCGACGGTCGGCTGCTGGATGGCATCCACAGAGAACGTGAGACGCTCGCGACGCTGCGGGCAGCGGCCGACCTAGTGATCGACACCTCGTCGCTGAACATCCACCAGCTGGGCTCCCGGGTGGCTCACGCGTACGGCGGCGGCTCTGATGATCAACTGCGGGTCACGCTGCTGTCGTTCGGCTTCAAATATGGCATTCCGGTGGACGCCGACATGGTCTTCGACGTGCGCTTTCTACCGAACCCGCACTGGATTCCAGAGCTCCGGCCGCAGACCGGTCTCAGCAAGCCGGTCAGTGACTACGTGCTCGGGCAGCCCGGCGCCGATGCGTTCCTTACCTCCATGCAGGACCTCATGCACGTCGTCTCAGTGGGCTATGTGACTGAAGGCAAACGGTTCGCCACGCTGGCCATCGGCTGCACCGGAGGCAAACATCGCAGCTCGGCAATGGCGGAGGAGTTGGCGCGCCGGCTGCGGGCCAACGGGCTGCCTACCACAGTTCTCCATCGGGATCTGGGTCGAGAGTGACTTCCCGCGAGGTGGCCCGCATCTTCCCGTCTAGCTCATTGGGCCCCAGTCTTCCGGCAGTAGTCGCCTTCGGCGGGGGCCATGGACTTGCAGCGTCTTTGACTGCCCTACGTCGGGTGACGGATCACTTGACTGCAATCGTCACCGTCGCTGACGACGGAGGCTCGTCGGGCCGGCTCCGCGATGAGCTGGACTGTCTGCCACCGGGGGACCTCAGGAAGGCGTTGGCGGCGCTCTGCGGTGATGATGAGTCCGGGCGCACTTGGGCCGATGTGCTGCAGTACCGCTTCAATACCCAGGGGCCATTACATGATCACGCAATTGGCAACTTGCTGATCGTCGGACTTTGGGAACGCCTGGGCGATCCGGTCGCCGGCCTGGACATGGTGGCCAAGCTGCTTGGGGCAAAGGGCCGGGTGCTGCCAATGGCTTCCGTGCCGTTGGAAATTGCGGCCGAGGTAATCGGGCTCGATGCCGAGAGACCGGACGAGATCGCCGAGATCCGCGGTCAAGCGCGGGTTGCCACTACCACGGGCGAGGTGTGCTCGGTACGGCTTGTCCCGCATGATCCACCGGCCTGTCCGGAATCGATCGAGGTTGTGTTAGAGGCCGACTGGATTGTCTTAGGGCCCGGATCCTGGTTTACCTCCGTCATTCCACACCTCCTGGTGCCCAAACTCGCCGACGCGATTCACACCACGAAAGCTCGGCGTATCCTCGCCCTCAACCTTGAACCGGCCGGCGAAACAGCGGGGTTCTCGGCCGCCAAGCACATTGAGCTACTCGCTGACCACGCTCCAGACCTACGGCTCGACGTCGTACTCGCCGACAGTGGTTTTGCCTCCGACGACCCGCATCTGGCTTCTCGAGCGGAGGCGCTTGGGGCCCGTCTAGTGGTCGCAGACCTGGCCGCCCGCGACGGATCCCCGCGGCACGACCCACTCCGTTTGGCCTCCGCGTACGCCGAGATCCTCGGTGTCTAGGCGCCTGCGTTATCAGCCCTGCGGTATCAGCCCTGCGGTGAGCATTGTCAGCCGGCAATGAATGCCATAAACGCGCCACCATCGACGACGACCTCGCTCGACAGCAGACGCCCCTCCCGGATGACCAGATGCTCGGCGATCTTGACGGTTTTGTCACCGTTGCTGCCCGTGTAGAGCTGGAAGGCGTGTTCACCGTCGTACGCCTCGGCGAGCAGAGTCGTGACTGCGCTCTCCGGCCAGCCGTTCGCGCCGGCCCCAGCCAGGAACTGCTCGCGGCCCTCGATGCGCATCATGTCGCTGTCGAAGATGAACTCTTCAGCCATTAGCTGACGCAGCGCCTCGGGTCCTTTGCGGTTCGTCCACGCATCGAAGTAGGCGCGCGCGACCTGGGCAGTGTCATCGGTCGGCATGGTCGGTCCTTTCCTTGCTGAGATAGCGGGTCAAGGACGCCAATGCCGCGTCCCACCCTTGTTGATACTGACGTGGATCTTCCTCGGCGGGCAGTCGTTGATGGATCAGCTCGAGGTGGGTGCCGGTTGGGACGCTGGTCAGACGTAGCGTGACAAGCGAGTCCTGGGTCTGCCCATCCCAACGGTTGGTCATGACGAGCAGCCGCGGCGGATCAAGATCGACAATCCGGCCGTGTAAGACGGCGGTTTGTCCCTCTGGATGCATCACCCAGCGGCACTCGCCGCCCACTCGAAGATCAATTTCGGCAACAGAGGTTCGGACATTCATCGGTCCCCACCAGCGCACCACTTCAGCGGGAACGGTGAATGCGCGGAACACCCGGTCGATGTCGGCGTCGAATACCCGCTCCAGCCGAACCGCGTCACTACCATCACCCATTACTGCTCCTCAGACAGATAGTCGGCGAGGGAGTCCAACGAGCTGGACCAATACGCGGTTTGTGTCTCAATCCAGCGACGAGCCTCAATCAGCGGCTGCAGTCGCAGCACGCATACCTGATGCCGCCCGGAGCGGTGTCGTCCCACCAGGCCTGCCTGCTCCAACACGCGCAGATGTTTGGAGACGGCCGGTGCGGACATCGGAAGTGGGCGGCGGATCTCGGCAACGGTCAATTCGCCGGCTACCAGCCGCTCGACGATTTCACGACGCGTTGGGTCACCGAGAGCGCTGTACACCACATCGAGTGCACCAGTCACACCGCGATACTTAACCAACTGGTTCAGAGTTGTCAAATCCCAACTCAACACGGCGGCGCGCGATCCGGTCTCAGCAAAGCGCCAGGATGTAGGGCTCAGCTATGTAATCATTCAGCAATGGCCATGACCGCCCAGGTGAAATCCGAGCTGGCGACCATCAAGGTGACCAAGCCCTGTGACCGTAAGTCAGAGGTTGCCGCAACACTCAGATTTGCCGGTGGCTTGCACATCGTAAGCGGCCGAATCGTCATCGAAGCCGAGCTAGACACCGGTGCTGCGGCCCGGCGGCTCAGGACCGATATCAGTGAGGTCTTCGGCCACCCGAGCGAGCTGATCATCGTCAACGGTTCCGGCATCCGGCGTGGCACGCACTATGTGGTCCGGGTGATCAAGGACGGCGACGCGCTGGCGCGGCAGACCGGTCTGATCGATTCGCACGGCCGACCGGCTCGTGGGCTGCCACCACAGGTGGTGAGCGGCGGTCTGTGCGACTGCGTTGCTGCCTGGCGTGGTGCCTTCCTGGCGCATGGCTCGCTGACTGAGCCCGGTCGTTCGATGGCGCTCGAGGTGACTTGCCCGGGGCCGGAGGCCGCGCTTGCGCTGGTGGGCGCTGCGCGTCGGCTCGGGATCTCGGCAAAGGCTCGCGAGGTCCGCAACGTTGATCGAGTCGTCATTCGCGACGGTGATGCCATTGCAGCGTTGCTGACCAAGCTCGGCGCACATGAATCGCTGCTGGTCTGGGAGGAGCGACGGATGCGCCGCGAGGTACGAGCCTCGGCCAACCGGCTGGCCAACTTCGATGACGCGAATCTGCGACGTTCAGCTCGAGCCGCAGTGGCTGCCGGCGCCCGAGTTGAACGGGCGCTTGAGATCCTGGGCGACGATGTACCGGACCATCTCAGGGCGGCTGGCATGCTGCGCATCGAGAACAAGCAGGCAAGCCTGGAGGAACTCGGTCAGATGCATGAACCGCCGTTGACCAAAGATGCTGTCGCAGGAAGGATCCGACGGCTGCTCGCCACCGCTGACAAGCGGGCAGCCGAGCTCGGGATACCCAATACCGAGGCCAATCTCAGCGCTGAGATGCTCGACGAGGAATAGCCTCCCCGGTCACGCTATGCGTTGACTTGGCTGCCCGTCACAGGAGCTTGTGTTCACCAGGAAACCGCCCGTGACGCACCTGAATTGAGTTCGTTAAGGTGGGTATGTCCAGCTGCCGTGGACCTCTCAGCTGAAGGAGATCGTGATCATGACCGTTCGTGTTGGTATCAACGGCTTCGGCCGCATCGGCCGAAACTTCTACCGTGCGGTGCTCGCATCAGGCGCCGACATGGAGGTCGTCGCCTTCAACGACCTTTTCGATGACGACACGCAGGCTCACCTGTTGAAGTACGACTCCATCCTGGGTCGGCTCGATCTACCGGTCGAGGTTGTCGAAGGTGGCATCAAGGTCGGCGACAAGATGGTCAAGTCCTACGCCGAGCGTGATCCGGCCGCGCTGCCCTGGGGTGAAATCGGCGCCGACATCGTCATCGAGTCCACCGGCTTCTTCACAGATGCGACTAAGGCCAAAGCGCACCTCGACGCGGGGGCCAAGAAAGTGATCATCTCTGCGCCGGCCAAAAATGAGGATTGGACAGTGGTGATGGGGGTCAATGATGGCGATTACGACCCCACCAAGCACAACATCATCTCCAATGCCTCGTGCACGACGAACTGTCTGGCGCCCATGGCTAAGGCACTGGACGAGGGTCTTGGCATCGTCAAGGGCTTGATGACGACCATTCACGCGTACACCCAAGATCAAAACCTGCAGGACGGACCGCACAAGGATCTGCGCCGGGCCCGTGCCGCAGCGCTCAATATCGTGCCAACCTCCACAGGTGCGGCAAAGGCGATCGGCCTGGTGCTGCCCCAGCTGAAGGGCAAGCTGGACGGCTACGCCCTGCGCGTGCCAGTCCCGACAGGGTCCGCGACCGACCTATCCATCGAGGCCCAGCGCGAGACCTCGGTTGAGGAGGTCAATGGCATCATGCAGGCGGCTGCCGACGGGCCGCTGAAGGGATACCTCCGATACAGCACCGAACCGATCGTCTCCACCGATATCGTGACCGATCCGGCTTCGTGCATCTTCGACGCACCGCTTACCAAGGTGATCGGCAATCAGGTCAAGGTGGTCGGTTGGTACGACAACGAGTGGGGATACTCCAACCGGCTCGTCGACTTGGTCGCTTTGGTCGGTGAATCCCTCTAGAGCGTTTTCAGTCAGTTGCCGGTATCCCACCCAGCGTGGGATACCGGCGCTGTGCCTGGCATGCAACACGAGTACAGCGCGGGCAGGTTAAGTACAGCTCCGGCCTTGCCTGGTTTACCAGCGGCATGATCAATCCCGAAAGGATTAGGCGTGAAGTCAGTTTCTGATCTTGGTGACCTCACCGGCAAGCGGGTGCTGATCCGCTGCGATCTCAATGTGCCCCTGGACGGGCAGACAATCACCGACGACGGCCGGATTCGTGCTTCCCTCCCCACGCTGAACGAGCTGAGGGATCGTGGCGCCAAGATCATTGTGCTAGCACACCTAGGCCGCCCCAAGGGTCAGGTCAATCCCAAGTACTCGCTGGCCCCGGCAGCCAAGCGACTGTCAGAGCTGCTGGGCGCTGAGGTCAGGCTGGCTGAGGATGTCGTGGGGGAGTCGGCGAAGAGCATCGTCGGAAGCCTTGGCAATGGTGACGTGGGGATGTTGCAGAACGTTCGATACGAGCCAGCTGAAGAGTCCAAGGACGAGGCGGAGCGTGGCGCGTTAGCGGACCGGTACGCCGCTTTTGGCGATGCGTTCGTCTCAGACGGTTTCGGCGTGGTGCACCGCAAACAGGCCTCCGTGTACGACGTGGCCCAACGACTGCCAAGTGCAGCCGGTGAGCTGGTGAAAAGCGAGGTTGAGGTGCTCGCCCGGCTCACCGAGGCGCCCCCGCGCCCGTACGTAGTGGTGCTAGGTGGCGCAAAGGTCTCCGACAAGCTGGCGGTGATCGCAAACCTGATCAAGATCGCGGACACCTTGGTGATCGGCGGCGGGATGGTTTTCACCTTCCTCGCTGCCCAGGGTTACGAGGTAGGCAAGAGCCTTCTCGAGGAAGATCAGATCGAGACGGTTCGGCGATACCTCAACGACGCCGCGTCCGGCGGTAAGCAGATCGTGCTGCCGTCCGACATCGTGGTGGCACCCGAGGCTGCCGCCGATGCTCCGCCGACTGTGGTGGCCGCTAATGCGATACCGAGCGACCGGGTCGGTCTCGATATCGGCCCTGACTCGGCCCGGGTGTTTGCGGGCGTGATCAGACACGCCAAGACCGTCTTCTGGAACGGACCAATGGGCGTCGCGGAGTGGGAGAGCTTCGCCGCCGGGACGAAGACGGTGGCGCAGGCGCTCACTGAAGTGGACGGATTGACCGTCGTCGGCGGTGGTGATTCTGCGGCTGTGATTCGTGATCTTGGTTTCCGCGACGACCAGTTCGGTCACATCTCTACTGGCGGCGGTGCGAGCCTGGAGTACTTAGAGGGCAAGACCCTGCCGGGTCTTGTGGTTCTTGGTCAAGGGGCATGACCGATGGCGCGTAAGCCGCTGATCGCCGGCAACTGGAAGATGAACCTCAACCATGTTGAGGCCGTTGGGCTGGTCCAGAAGTTGGCATGGACGCTGGAGGACAAGAAGCACGACCCGGAGAAGTCCGAGGTCATTGTGCTCCCGCCGTTCACCGATCTGCGGACCATCCAGACGCTTGTGGACGGTGATCGCCTCGAGATTGGCTACGGGGCACAGGACATATCGCCGTTCGACAACGGCGCATACACCGGCGATATCTCCGCTGACATGCTGGCAAAGCTGGGTTGCCGATACGTAGTTGTAGGCCACTCCGAACGACGCAGCTTCCATGGCGAGGACGACAGCATCGTCAATGCCAAGACCGTGAAGGCGGTCTCGCGCGGCATGGTCCCCATCATCTGTGTCGGTGAGGGCCTAGAGGTCCGGCAGCAGATGCGTCAGGTACCCCACACTTTGCAGCAGGTGGAGGGCGCGCTTGTCGGGCTGCCGGAGGAACAAATCGGGAATCTGGTCATCGCATACGAGCCGGTCTGGGCGATTGGCACTGGGCGGGTGGCCACCCCTGAGGATGCCCAAGAGGTCTGCGGAGCGATCCGAGGGTGGATCGAAGAGCGACATGGCGGCGACACGGCCGAACAGATCAGGATTCTCTACGGCGGATCTGTTAGTGCCAGCAGTGTCGCGCCTCTGATGGCCCAGCCCGACATCGACGGCTGCTTAGTCGGCGGCGCCAGTCTGAAGGTTGACGAGTTCGCTGCTATCGCTCGGTTCTACGAGATGCCCTTGATCTGAGACACCGGAACTTTCAACGCTGGTGGGCTTTTTGACTTGTTAAGGAATCAGTGAGTTAGGCTAACGTCCGTGCTTCTCGTGCCCATGGTGACCGTGCCGATTCTGATCTTCTCCATCATTTTGGTGATCACCAGCATCGCGCTCGCGTTATTCGTGCTGATGCACAAAGGCCGCGGCGGCGGTTTGTCCGATCTCTTCGGTGGTGGGATCTCTTCCTCCCTTGGTGGGTCATCAGTCGCAGAAAGAAATCTCGACCGGCTCACCGTCATCATCGGAGTGGTCTGGCTAGCAGCAATTGTGGCGCTCAACTTGCTGTACAAGCTGAGTGGCTAACTGCTCATAGACCGGCCGGTCGCCTGACTAAACAAGACACCGACTGATCCAGCTAGGAAGGGCGAGGGAGAACAGACGTGGCTGGTGGAAGTGCCATTCGTGGTAGCCGGGTAGGCGCTGGTCCAATGGGAGAAGCCGAGCGGGGTGATGCCGCTCCCCGGCTCTATGTTTCCTACTTCTGCGCGCACGGTCATGAAACGCGGCCTGCATTCGCCGCCGATGCCACCATTCCTGAGACGTGGGATTGCCCCCGATGTGGCCTGCCGGCCAACCTCGACTGCCTGAACCCACCTCCACCGCCCAAGATTGAGCCGTACAAGACCCATCTGGCCTATGTCAAAGAGCGCCGCACCGACAAGGAAGCGGCCGATATCCTCACTGAGGCCCTGCAAGCCCTACGGGCTCGGCGGGAACGCGGCGAAGTCATCTATTGAACGTGATCCGGCATGCGGATCTTGCTGATGTGCCGGCATCGTCGCTGCTTACCAAAGTGGCTGTTTGCCGCTCCTGGCGTAACGCCCAGACACGGCGCCTTCACGGCCTAGATTCGACCGCGCTGTTGCAGGTCAGGGGGCAATTCAGCGGCCGCTTCCCGATCGATCAACCAGAGCGTGCGTTCAACGCCGGAGACCCCGGCTGCCGGCACCTGGACCGGCCCTGCGCCCAGCAAAGCCATTTTCGCCGCGGCCGCTTTGTCAGTGCCGCTCACTACGAACCAGACCTCATGCGACCGGTTGATCACTGGCAACGTAAGGCTGATCCGCTCCGGCGGCGGCTTAGGTGAAGCCCGGACTCCGATGACGTCCCCTTCGGCGTAAGACGACGGGTGCTCCGGGAAGATCGATGCGACATGGCCGTCCGGTCCCATGCCGAGGAGACAGATGTCGAAGACTACATCACCAAGTTCCCGCGCGTACGCTTCCGCGGCTTGATCAAGATCGAGACCACCATCACTGGCAGGCATTTCATGAATTCGATCAGGATTCAGGGCTAGCGGTTTAGCGAGCAGATCGAGCGCTTGTTTAGCATTCCGATCCGGATGATCAGCGGGCACAAACCGCTCGTCTCCCCACCAAAGCTCCACCCTGTTCCAGTCAACGGCTGAATTCGGTCCGTCGCTGCCCAGGCGCTCGTACGCGCGGGTGGCAATTCGTCCGCCGGTAAGTGCTAGCTGGGGAATTCGGAACTCCCGTTGAATCTCGGTGAGCCGGGCCAACAGCCGGGCAGCCAGCGCCTCGGCCACTTCATCTGCTGCGGTATGCAGCAAGATCTCAGGACCCGTGGCGCTCACTGTTAACGACTCCTTGCGGGCTGCTTGGCAGCCTTCGCCGTGCTCTCTGCTCGCTTGCCAGGTGTCTTCCTGGGACGGGATCTGGTGCCAGTTGACCTATCACCGTCTAGCAGCGACTTGACTGTCCGTTCGTAGATCACGTCCGGATCCATGCGACGTAGTTCCTCGGAGAGCAGCTCTGTGAAATTGCGACGCTTGAGGGCGACCAGCCGCTCCGGCTGACCGGGCACCGCGTAGGACGCCAGCAGACCGTCGGGGCGAGTAATCGCAATATCGCCGGCTGCGGTGCCCATGCGCACCGCAGTGAGTCCGGGTCCATCGCTGACCCGGCGTGTCACGCCGACCTTGAGTTTGGAGCGCAACCAGGCAGCGAGCAGATCAGCCGAAGGATTGTTTCGCTCAGACTCCACTGACACAGAGCTGATCTTGGCCGGATACTGGTCAAGGGCAGCAGCCAACAGCGCCCGCCACGGCGTCAGCCTCGTCCAGCTCAGGTCGGTATCGCCAGGGATGTAGTCGCGGGCGCGTGCCCTGAGCGCGGTAAGCGGGCGAGGAGAGGCGGCGGCATCAGTCATCCGTCGCATTGCCAGCCTCGCAAGTTCATCGCTGGTCCGATTGCTCGGCACTTTGCCCGGCCACCAAATCACGACAGGAGAGTCAGGCAACAACAGCGGTCGGATCACCGAGGCTGGATGTGCCGCCACCGCACCACGCATTCTGATCACGACAACCTCGCCTGGCGTGCCCTCGCCAATACGTACCTCGGCGTCCAACCCGGCATCTCTTCCCAGGGCAGTGACCACCAACAAGATCCGCGACGGATGCTCGCGGCCGGCAACGATGCTGGCCTCCAGTGCGCTTGAGAACTCTGACTCGTCGCAGACGATGATCAAGGTCAGCACCATGCCCTGGGTAGGACTACCCAGGCTTCGCCGGATCCGTACTAGCTCGGCGGAAATCTTCGATGAACTCGTGCCCTCAAGGGTGAGAATCATGGCCGTCTCCAGATGAAGCCGTCCCGGGCCAACATCTCATCGGCGCCCTTCGGTCCCCACGATCCCGGTTCGTACGGCTCGGGTTGGTCCCGCAGACTAGCCCAGTAATCCAGGACCGGATCCAAGATCCCCCAGGAAAGCTCTACCTCTTCATGCTGCGGGAAGAGCGGCGGATCGCCCAGCAGGACGTCCAAGATCAACCGCTCGTACGCCTCGGGTGAAGACTCGGTGAAGGCCTCGCCATAGGCGAAGTCCATATTGACGTCGCGGATCTCCATCTGGGTCCCTGGCACCTTGGCGCCAAAGCGCAAGGTCATCCCTTCATCGGGCTGAATTCGCAGCACGATGGCATTAGCACCCAGCTCCTCGGTAGCGGTCTGGCCGAAGGGCAGGTGAGGTGCGCGTTTGAAGCCGAGCGCAATCTCTGTCACTCGCCTGGCCATGCGCTTTCCGGTGCGCAGATAGAACGGCACGCCAGCCCACCGGCGGTTGTCGATGTCAATGCGAATTGCCGCATAGGTCTCGGTCCGGGAATCGGGTGGAATCCGCTCTTCCTCCAGATAACCCCTGACCTTCTCGCCACCTGCCCAGCCGCCCACGTACCTGCCACGGGCGGTGTACAGATCCATCCGCTTCGGCGGTCGAGCGGCGGCGAGCACCTTCTGCTTTTCAGTTCGGAGCTGGCTTGCCTCGAACGAGTTCGGTTCCTCCATCGCGGTGAGCGCAAGTAGCTGGAGCAGATGGTTTTGGATGACATCGCGGGCGATGCCGATGCCGTCAAAGTATCCGGCGCGTCCGCCGATCCCGATGTCTTCCGCCATGGTGATCTGGACGTGGTCGACGTAGCTGTTGTTCCAGACCGGCTCGAACAGCTCATTGGCGAACCGCACCGCCATGATGTTCTGAACGGTCTCCTTGCCGAGATAGTGGTCGATGCGGAATACCGAGGATGACGGGAAGACGCTGAGCACTATCCGGTTGAGTTCCTGAGCGCTGGCCAGGTTGTGGCCGAACGGCTTCTCGATCACTACCCGGCTCCACCTATCCGGATGTTGCTCGGCGAGCCCATGGAAGCGCAGCTGGTCGACAACTGTTTGGAATAGCCCAGGTGGAATGGAGAGGTAGAACGCGTGGTTCCCGCCGGTACCGCGAGCCTCGTCCAGGTCTGCGATGGTTTCAGCTAGGTGACTGAATGCCTCGTCATCACCGATCTGACCGGGCACAAACCGGATGCCTTCGGAGAGCTGCTGCCAGACTTCTTCTCGGAAGGGGGTTCTGGCGTGTTCTTTGACGGCGGTGTGAACAACATGTGCGAAGTCCTCGCGGCCCCACTCCCGCCGGGCGAACCCGACCAGGGCAAAGCCCGGCGGCAACAGCCCGCGGTTGGCCAAGTCGTACACCGCGGGCATGAGCTTCTTGGTGGACAGGTCACCAGTGACACCGAAGATCACCAGCACGCAGGGGCCGGCAATCCTCGGTAGTCGCCGATCATCGGGATCCCGCAGTGGGTTGGGACGAACGTCTATGGTCATTTAGCAGTCGCGCCCCTTAGGTGCTCTTGACGTTTGACCTAGCGAGAAGCCTTGGCGGCTTCGAGCTCCCCCTGCACATCAGCCACAAGCTCATGCCAGGAGGCCTCAAACTTCTCCACGCCCTCCTTCTCCAGCACGTCGACCACATCGTCGTAATCGATGCCGACCCGCTCGAGATCATCCATTACCTGCTGTGCATCGGCCTTGGTTCCGGTAACCATGTCGCCCCGTACCTCACCATGATCAGCAAATGCCATCATGGTCTTTTCCGGCATGGTGTTGACCGTATTGGGAACCACCAGTTCGGTGATGTACATGGTGTCGGAATAGTCAGGGTTCTTCACCCCAGTTGATGCCCACAGCGGCCGCTGGCGGTTGGCTCCCTTGGCCTGCAGTGCAGCAAACCGCTCGCTGCTGAACTCCTCCTCGTATAGCGCGTACGCCAACCGGGCGTTCGCAATGGCGGCCTTGCCGCGCAGGGCCAGCGCCTCCTCAGAGCCAATCGCCTCCAGCCGCTTGTCGATCTCGGTGTCGACCCGGGAGACGAAGAACGACGCCACGGACTGGATCTTGCTCAGGTCATGGCCAACCTCTGCGGCCCGCTCCAAGCCAGCCAGGTAGGCGTTGATCACTTCGCGGTAGCGCTCCAAAGCGAAGATCAGCGTGACATTCACGCTGACCCCCTCAGCGATGACCGAGGTGATCGAGGGCAGCCCGGCCTTCGTTGCTGGAATCTTGACCAGCAGGTTCGGTCGATCTACGACCTTCCACAAATCGGTAGCTTGGGCTGTGGTGGCGTCGGTCTCATAGGCAAGATCAGGATCCACTTCGATGGAAACCCGGCCATCGACGCCATTGGATGCGGCGTACGTGGCAGCCATGATGTCGCAGGCATCCCGCACATCGTCGGTAGTCAGCGCCTTGATCGCATCGTGCAGCTCGGCGTTGCGCGCTGCGAGCTCGGCGACCTTTTCGTCGTACATATGGCCCTGGGCAAGCGCGGTGGCAAAGATCGTCGGGTTGGTTGTGACGCCGGTGACGGAGTAGTTGGACACCAAGTCGGCCAGGTTGCCGGAGGTGATGCGCTCCCGAGATAGGTCGTCAAGCCAGATAGAGACACCGGCGTCTGAGAGGGCCTTGAGCCGTTCGTTCATGATCGCTTCTCCTGGATCGGTGGGTTGGTGTCGTCAGCTGGGCTCAGCTGATCGTGACGCCTGGATGGGGTTCTGTGTCTGCGGGACCGTGCGGCCCGCTCGCTGCCGGATGGGTGGGTGCGGTCGCCTCCCCGGTTACCGCATCCAGGCTGGATTGCGCGGCCGCTACCACCGTTTCAGGAGTGAAACCAAACTCCTTGAACAGCACGTTCGCGGACGCGCTGGCTCCGTAATGGTTGATGCTTATGATTCGACCGGCGTCACCGACAAGGTCGCGCCAACCGATGCCGACTCCGGCCTCTATTGAGACACGTGCCCTGATCTCAGGCGGGATAACAGCGTCTCTGTACGACTGATCCTGCTCGTCGAACCATTCTCGGCAGGGCATGGAAACTACGCGTGCTGCGATGCCCTGGTCGGCGAGCTGCTGCTGGGCGGCGACAGCGTACTGCACCTCCGAACCGGTGCCGATCAAGATCACGTCCGGAGTCCCATCGGAGTCTTTGAGGATGTAGCCGCCCTTGGCCACTCCGGAGGTATCGGCAAAGCCGTCCTCGCCGCGTGGGAAGATGGGCACGGCCTGCCGGGTGAGGGCCAGCCCGGCTGGCCTGTCTGCGTTCTTCAAGATCGCGGCCCAGGCAGCCGCGGTCTCGTTGGCGTCCGCGGGCCGTACGATGTCCAGTCCGGGAATGGCCCGCAAAGCGGCGAGGTGTTCGATGGGTTGGTGAGTCGGTCCATCCTCGCCTAGGCCGATCGAGTCATGAGTCCAGACGTAGATCACCGGCAGTTCCATGAGCGCGGCAAGTCGTACCGCTGGACGCATGTAATCGCTGAAGATCAAGAATGTGCCGCCGTACGGTCGCAATCCGCCGTGCAGCTTGATGCCGTTCAAGATCGCACCCATGGCGTGTTCGCGGACTCCGAAATGCAGCACCCGGCCATAAGGGCCACCGCGGAACAACCTGCTCTGCCGGTCGGCTGGCAGGAAGCTCGGCTCGCCCTCAGGGGTGGTGTTGTTGGATTCGGCGAGGTCGGCTGAGCCGCCCCAGAGCTCGGGCAACTTGGGCGCGATCGCGCTCAACACTTTTCCGGAGGCAGCTCGAGTGGCAATGCCTTTGGGATCGGCGGACCAGCTGGGCAGTGCATCCTCCCAGCCCGGGCTGAGCTCATTCTTGACCAGGCGCTCGTACAGTTCCTTGCGGTCCGGATTGGCCGCTGCCCAGCTGTCGTAGTCCTGCTGCCACTCCTGTTGAGCCTGCGCCCCCCGCTCGATCAGCTGGCGCGTGTGCGTGATCACCTCATCAGCAACCACGAAGCTCTTGTCCGGATCAAAGCCGAGCAGCTTCTTGGTGGCGGCAACTTCCTCTTCGCCCAGTGCGGCGCCATGGGCCTTCCCGGTGCCCTGAAGATTGGGAGCGGGCCAGCCGATGATCGTCTTCAGGCAGATGAAGGTCGGCTGATCTCTAACTGACTTGGCTACCTCAATGGCGTCAGCGAGCGCAGCGACATTCTCCTGGTAGTGATGTGCGTCGCCGCGGGTCCAGTCGACGGTTTGTACATGCCAGCCGTAGGCGGCGTAGCGGGCGGTGGTGTCCTCTGTGAGGGCGATGTTGGTGTCGTCCTCAATCGAGATCCGATTGCTGTCATAGATCAGCGTGAGATTACTGAGCCGCTGCGTAGCAGCCAGCGATGAAGCCTCCGAAGCGACGCCTTCAGAGACGTCGCCATCAGAGGCAAGACAGTAGATGTGATGATCGAATACCGAAGCGCCCCGGGGAGCATCAGGATCGAGTAAGCCGCGCAACCGCCGGGCCGACATGGCCATTCCGACAGCGTTGGCAACGCCTTGGCCTAGCGGTCCGGTGGTGACCTCGACGCCCTTGGTGTGGGCGTACTCCGGGTGCCCCGGAGTCTTCGATGCCCAGTGTCGGTATGCCTCGATGTCGTCGAGTTCGAGGCCGAAACCGCCAAGATAGAGCTGAATGTAGAGCGTCAGGCTGGTGTGTCCGCAGGACAGCACGAATCGGTCGCGCCCGGGCCAGTGCGTGTCGCTGGGGTTGTGCCGCATGATCTTCTGGAACAGCAGGTACGCGACAGGCGCCAGGCTCATTGCCGTTCCTGGATGGCCATTGCCGACGTTTTGCACGGCATCGGCGGCCAGCACGCGTATGGTGTCGATGGCTTTGGAATCGATCTCGCTCCATCCGTCGGGGAGGATCGAGTCAGAGATGTCGGTATCGGTCACACTCACGTGCCAGAAGATCCTTCCGAGATGGCTCTGCGCGGCTGCTGGGGCGCAGCCCGGACACTGTGAGCCTATCGGGGGCCGGTCGGCAGGGGATATAGGGTCAGGCCCAGAATGGAACCGGCGTAAGCGATCCGCGCGAACTCCACGTGGTGAAGTGTGAATCCCAACGCCGGGCCCTAGACTCGCCCTTGACCAAAGCCGATGAACAGTGAGTGAGTAAAGCTTGTGACGAGCCTCGACGTGCCAGGTCAGGTGGCCGCCGACAACCGCCCTGCTGAATACCGCCCTGGTGAATACCGAACAGCCCGCGTTGCTCTCGGGGTGAACGCCATGCGCCGCAACCGGCAATTCGCCAGTGTTCGCGACGTCGTCGGGGCCTATGTCGGACTCACCAAGCCGCGGATCATTGAGCTTCTGTTGGTGACCACCGTGCCGGCAATGTTTCTCGCTGCCGGCGGAGTCCCGCCGCTCAAGATCGTGATCACCACCATGATCGGTGGCTGTCTGGCCGCGGCTAGTGCGAACGCCTTCAACTGTGTGCTTGATCGCGATATCGATGAGCGGATGCGGCGTACTCGACGCCGTCCGCTGCCTCGGCATGCCGTCGGTCCACTGGGCGCAACGGTGTTCGGAATGATCTTGGGGATCGCAGCGACACTGTGGCTGGGCTACTTCGTCAACTGGTTGTCGGCAGCGCTGGCGCTGGGTGCCAATGCGTTCTACATCCTCGTCTACACCGTCTGGCTAAAGCGACGTACCCCGCAGAACATCGTGTGGGGCGGGATAGCAGGTTGCTTCCCGCCGCTGATCGGCTGGACAGCGGTGACGGGCAGTCTCGCACTCGCCCCGTTCGCGATGTTTTTGATCGTGTTCTTCTGGACACCGCCGCACACCTGGGCGCTCGCGATGCGTTACCGCGAGGATTACGCGGCGGCGAACGTCCCGATGCTGCCAGTCGTGCGATCAGCCCCGGTCGTCGCTCGCCGAATCATGGCGTACGCGGTCGTGACTGTATTGACGTCACTGTTGTTGTGGCCGGTGGCACATACCGGCTGGTTCTATCCTGCGGCAGCGGTGGCCCTTGGCGTCGCGATGTTGTGGCAGTCGGCCCAGCTGCTGGCTCGGGCGCAGCGGGGACTGAGCGATGCAGCACTGAGGCCGATGCGGCTCTTCCACTGGACCAACTCCTATCTCGCATTGCTTTTTGTCGCCGCCGCCGTCGACACGCTGTTGCGGTAGGGCCTATTCGTGGCCCAGTCGGTGGAGCTGGCGCTGGATTCGGAGGTCGAAGCGGCGCTTGTTTCACAACGGGATCGGCTGGCGGCAGCCGGCCTGGCCAGGCCAAAGCGTCCCGAACCTTACGAGCACCACCTGCCACACATCACCTTGTACGCCGCCGACATCATCCCGGAGGCAGCCGAACCCGTACTTCCCGACATCGTCACCGGGGTCAACCTGTCGGTACACATCGGTGTCCTGATGATCTTCGGCCCTCGAAAAGGTGAGTGCATCCTGGTGCGGCAGGTGGCGCCCTCCGTCGAACTGCTGGAGCTCCAGCAGCGGGTTGCCCTGGCTTGTGGAGCTGACCCGACAGGCCAGTTCGGACCCGGTCGCTGGAGTCCGCATGTAACGCTGGCACGACGGGTGAGCAGTGCGCATGTCGGCAAAGCGGTCCAAATGCTGGGGTCACACGGGGAACTGGACGCGACAGTTCAGCGGTGTCGCCGCTGGGATGGCAGGCGGCGGGTCGCCTGGTGGCTCACACCGGCCTAAAGATTGTGATCTAGGCCGCCGCAACGAAGGCGCCGAAGATGCCCTGCTGAATCGGATCGGTGTCAGCCAAGTCCTCTAGATGCCACTGCAGACCCAGGAACCAGCCCTCGTGCCCGGCTAAAGTCACCGCCTCGATAGTCCCGTCCGCTGCATACGCGGCGGGCACCAGCTTGTCGCCCAGGTCATCAATGCACTGGTGGTGGGAGCACGAGATGGTGATCCGGTCGCTCGCGACCACATCGCGCATTGAGGAATCTGCGACGAGTTCAATGTCGTGCACCAGTTCCCGATGGTTTCGCCCGGTCGCCTCTGCCATGTCCTGCACCAGAGTGCCGCCAAGCGCCACGTTGATGACATGGATTCCGCGGCAGATGGCAAGCAGCGGGATCTTGTCCAAGATCGCCCAACGGCCCATAGCGAGGTCGAAGGCATCTTGATCTTCATTTACGCCGTAGAGCGCCGGGTGGGGCTCCTGCCCGTACCAACGCGGCGAGAGGTCACCACCGCCCGGCAGCAGGATCGCGTCGGCCATCCAATACCGCTCCGCCAGTTCCTCGATTCCGGGCTCTGGGGTTGTCGGATGGATCACCAGAGGCTCGCCGCCTGCCTCATCCACAACCTGCAGCAGTTTGGCTGCTGCGACCTCGGCGCGATACCGCAATGCGCTTGCGCTGTCGGAGAACCGCGCCGGGATCAGGACCAGCGGTCGAACCATATGCAATCCTTACAATCGGCAGTCGGACCACAGCTAGGCCGGGCGCGCTGCTGCACGCACCCGACCTACAAGCGCTATACCCCATCCGAGCGCCGGCCATATCGGCCAGGGATACCAGGCACCCGCGGTAATGCCAGCAATAAGCCAGATGACGACCAGTACCGCCATCACGCCGAGGTAAATCGCAATTTGCGGCCGCACTGCGTCTCTCGCTTTACGGTGGGCGGCTGCTCGGCCTGCTCGACGGCCGCGTTCGGCTTGCCACTCAGGCGGCAAGTCCTGGGTGAGTCTGCTCAGCTCTCCTATGGTGCGGGCAGCTAGGGCGACGCCAAGGCGTTCGTCCAGCTCATCGGGCGTTAGGTAGCCCTCGGCTGCGGCATCGCTAAGCATGGCGACAGCTGCATCCCGCTCGGCGTCACTAGCGCGGACCTGCGGATATGAGGATTCCAAGTCGGGTTCGCGAAGATCGCGATCCGGGCGCCGCGGGACGGCGGACTTGAGAGTGCACATGATCGGCCTCCTTTCGTGTACTGTCCATAGTGGACGGTCGTCATCTAGAGTGTACTGTCCACAGTGGACTGTCAAGGGGAGTTTCCATGAACGCCACCGCGGCTTCATTACTCGGTCTGCTCGATCTGTCCGGTGGGGAACTGACGGGCGGCAAATTGGTGCGCCTGGCCCAGGAACGCATCGGTGATTTTTGGACATTGACCCGTAGCCAGGTCTACCGGGAACTTGCCGTTCTGGAAGACGAGGGCCATGTCGAACGTGGCCAGCTTGGCCCTCGGGAGTCGAGGCCCTACCGGGTGACTGACGCCGGGCGGGCAACCTACCGCTCCTGGCTTACAGAGCACTTGCCGACAGAGACCGTCCGAATTCCACTCCTGCTCGCTGTCGCGTTCGGGTCCGTACTGCCAAAGGACAAGGTACGGGCGTTGCTGCTGGAGTCGGAGGCCGAACATCGGAAGCGGCTAGCGCGCTATCACGAGCTTGACGACCATCTGGCGCGACTTGGCGTCGATGCCTGGAGCCGCGCGACATTGTCGTTTGGGCTGCATTACGAACAGGCGGTGGTGCGCTGGTTTGAGTCGTTACCGCAAGACATCGCTGGCGTTCGGCCGGGCAGCAACGATTCGGTTGTCTAGGTAGATAGTCGAGCTGCGCTTCGGGTCACCGACAGCATCAGGTTGGTGACCGTGGCAATAGCCAGCGAAGCACCGAGCAGGTGGAGCGCGACCAGCCAGATCGGCAAGCCCAACTGATACTGGGCAATACCAATGCCCAGTTGGATGATCTCGACGAGGAGGAGCAGCAGAACGGCCCGGCTGCGCAGCAACCACAGGCAAACCAGGCTGGCGGCAACGGTCGCGTAGACCACGCTGCTGTGCAACCGAGTGAGCAGCATCGCGTCGAGCCCGTTTCGGGGGGCGTTCTCATCCCCGGCGTGCGGTCCGCTGCCGGTTACCAGGGTGCCAAGCCAAACAGCCAGCCACATCAAGACGAAGGTCACCCGGGTCAGTACCACTGCAAGGCCCGAAGCGCCGGCCGGCCGACGTTGCCAGCTCTTGCGGACCAGCAAGACGGCGAGGCCGATCAAGATCATCGACAACATCAGGTGCAGCCCAACCACGTACGGATTGAGCTGAGTAAGCACAGTGATTCCGCCGATGACGCCCTGCAGCGGAATGCCCAACGCTATACCACCGGCGAGCCAGCGGAGGTCGGACCGTGGTCGGCCATTCTCGCGATAAAGCAGGGCGCTGATGAAGGTCAGTGCGGCTCCGGTTACCAGCACCAAAGTCAAGAGCCGGTTTCCGAACTCGATAGCGCCGTGGATGCCCAGTTCGGGATGAGACACATAGGAGTCGTCAGTACACCTCGGCCAGGTCGGGCAGCCAAGGCCAGAACCGGTCAACCGGACTAGCCCGCCGGTCACCACAATGACGATGTTCATGATCAACGAGACCACTGCCCAGCCGCGCAACGCGTACGGTCCCCGGACTATCCGGAGGAGCGCAGACAGTGGCCCGCCGCCCGGGGGCGCCTTAACCTCCGGGCTCAGCTGCTTCACGACGTCCAACGAAAGCCCTTCCACGCACCGAAACCGGCGGCTAGCAGCCAGGCTAACAAGACCAGCAGTGGCCAACCCAGAACTTCCCCATGCGCTGCCGCTCGCAGGCCCTCGCCGAGCGCCGCCGTGGGCAGTGCCTCGACTACTGGGCGCAGCGCCGCCGGATAGTGGCTGACCGGAATGATCAGGCCACCACCAACAAGCAAGATCACATAGATCAGATTGGCGAGGCCTAGCACTGACTCAGCGCGGAGTCGGCCGGCCAGCAGCAGAGCCAGGCAGACAAACGTCGCGGTAGCCAAGATCACCAGCAGAACCGCCACTAGAGCCGAGAGCGGTGTAAACCTAGGCCGCCAGCCCAGGCCGAGCGCAGCACCGGTCAAGATCAGCAGCTGACCAAAAATGATCATGGTGATTGCCAGGCCTTTGCCGACAAGCAAGCCTGGCTTTCCAAGCGGTGTTGTCGCCAGCCGCTCCAGCACGCCGTAGCGTCGCTCGAAGGCGGTAGTGATGGCGATCGAGGTAAAGGCTGACGACCACACCGCCAAGGCGAGCACCGATGGACCAAGGAGGTCCAAGCGAGCTATTGAGGCAGTCGCGATCGATACGTCGGCAAACCGTCCAGCTACCAAGAGCGCCAGCGGAATCACCACCGCCAGCAGCAGCTGCTCACCGTTGCGGACCAGCAGTCGCGTCTCAATAAGTGCGTGCCGGATGATCCGCCTGCTGGCTGGCGCCGGAGCCGGAGCGGGGGACAGGTCGAGTGCGGTCACGAGACGGCTCTCGCCGTGGTGTGGGTGAGGAAGACAGTCTCGAGGCTTCCGCCTGATTTGGTGAGCTGACGCACGGTGCCGGAGATCGTCACACGGCCCCGATCGACGATGAACACTTGATCGGCAAGAGCCTCGGCCTCATCCATCGCGTGCGTGGTCAGCAGCATGGTCACCCCATTCGCACGCAGCTCGCGCAGCAGCAGCCAGGTGGCGCGACGAGCATGCGGATCCATGCCCGCGGTCGGTTCGTCGAGAAACACCAGCTCAGGCCGCCCGATGAGCGCGCCAGCCAGGTTGACTGCTTGTTGTTGGCCCCCGGACAGCCGCCGATAGGGGATCCTGGCGCACTCGCTGAGTCCCAGCCGCTCCACCAGCGCTGTCACGGGCAGCGGGTTGGCGTACAGACCAGCCAGGTACTGGAGCAGCTCGATGGCCCTGATTCCTGACCAGGAACCAGCGCTTTGTGGCATGAGCCCGATACGCGCGACCAGTTGCCGAGATCCGGCAGGTAGGCCCAGCACTGTGACGGCTCCCGCGGCTGGCCGGATGAGATCGGTACAACAGCGAACCAGCGTGGTTTTGCCAGCTCCGTTGGGTCCGAGGACTGCCGTCAGCGCCCCAGGCTTGGCCTCCAGGGAAAGCCCATCGAGAACCGCGCGGCTGCCGTATTTGACGACCACATCGTCGACCCGAACGGCGCTGTCGGGATTGGGCACCGATGAATTCTAGACGGAGAGGATGTGGGCGAGATCGTACTTAACGGGCTCCTCCAGTTGCTCGTACGTGCAGGAGCGCGGGTCTCGGTCGGGCCGCCAGCGGAGGAACTGAGCGGTGTGCCGGAACCGGTCGCCCTCCATGTGTTCGTAACGAACCTCGACAACCAGCTCGGGGCGCAGTGGAGTGAAGGAGAGGTCCTTCTTTGCGTTCCAGCGGCTGAACTCAGAGGCCCGCGGAGTCCGGATACCTTCCTCCTGCTTGGCCCAGGCCCATGGGTGGTTATCGAAGGTAGTGACCAGCGGTTGCAACTCACCGAACAGTTCCTTGCGACGCGCCGCCGGAAATGCGCCGATCACTCCGACGCTGGCCAGCTCTCCAGACTCTCTGTAGAGACCCAACAGCAGCGATCCGATGCTGTCCGGACCGCTCTTGTGCACCCGGTAGCCGGCCACAACACAGTCTGCAGTGCGCTCGTGCTTGATCTTGAACATGGTGCGCTTGTCGGGTTGATAGGTGCCAGCCAGCGGCTTGGCGACCACTCCATCAAGTCCGGCGCCTTCGAACTGGGAGAACCACTGCACTGCCAGATTGTGATCGCGGGTCGCCGGCGTGAGATGGATCGGCGGTTTCGCTCCGGCCACTACCTCCTCCAGTGCGGTCCGCCGCGCCTCGAAGGGCCGATGCGTGTAGTCGGTGTCGTCGATTGCCAGCAGGTCGAAAGCAATAAAGCTCGCTGGCGTCGCCTGCGATAGCAGCTTGACCCGGCTGGCGGCGGGGTGGATGCGCTGCTGCAACACCTCGAACTCGAGTCGGTCGCCAACGACGACAATGATCTCGCCGTCAATGACGCACTTGTCGGGCAGATTGGATTTGACCGCCTCAACAATCTCCGGGAAATATCGGGTCATCGGGCGTTCGTTGCGCGAGCCAATTTCGACCTCGTCTCCGTCCCGGAACACAATCGAGCGGAAGCCGTCCCACTTGGGCTCGTAACTAAAGGGTCCCTCGGGAATGTTTGGTACCGCTTTCGACAGCATGGGTGCGACCGGCGGCATGACGGGCAGCTGCATGCTGGCCATTCTCACCTACGGCCTGTCTTGGCCAGCTCTCACTGTCAGTAGGGAATGGGAGGCTGGGTGGCATGTCGGATCCGATCTTTTGCCGTGCAGGCTTGAGCAGGTGCTGACCACAATCGCCATTGAGAGCTACCGCTCGCTCCGGGACCTGCGGCTGCCGTTGGATCGGCTCAACGTGGTCACGGGCGCGAACGGTACCGGGAAGTCGAGCCTCTACCGCGCCCTCCGACTGCTGGCCGACTGCGCGTCCGGACGGGTGATTTCGTCACTAGCGCGCGAGGGTGGGCTCGAGTCGGTCCTATGGGCAGGGCCGGAGCATTTGGCAGCTTCGGTTCGCTCCGGCCGGCATCCCGTCCAGGGCACAGTCCGGTCCGGGCCAGTCAGCCTGCAGCTGGGCTTTGCGTCCGACGACTTCTCGTACTTGATCGATCTTGGCCTGCCGACTCGAAATGAGTCGTCGGCGTTCAACCTAGATCCGGAGATCAAACGCGAGGTGGTGTGGAGCGGCCCCGTGATGCGGCCAGCCAGCCTGCTGGTCCGGCGGAAACGCGCCCTGGTCGAGCTGCGCGAAACCTCAAATGGTGAATCGTGGGAGGCCTTCCAAAGCACCTTGCGTCCGTACGAGAGCGTGCTCACCGAGGTGCTGGACCCGGTACGAGCGCCGGAACTGCTGGCGGTGCGCGAGCAGATCCGAAGCTGGAGGTTCTACGACCAGTTCCGGACTGATGTCGACTCAGCGATCCGGCAAAGCCAGATTGGCACTCGTACGCCAGTACTGGATGCCGACGGCCGAGATCTCGCGGCCGCGCTCCAAACGATCATCGAGATCGGTGACGCCGCGGCCCTCCACCGCGCCACCGAGGATGCTTTTCCGGGGTCGCGGCTGCAGGTGGTGGAGACCCGCGGCAGGTTCGACCTCGAGCTGCACGCTCACGGTCTGCTGCGGCCGCTCAGCGCTGCCGAGGTATCCGACGGCACCCTGCGCTATCTCTTGCTGGTTGCCGCCCTGCTGAGTCCACGACCGCCGTCGCTCATGGTGCTGAACGAACCAGAAACCAGCCTGCACGCCGACCTGCTACCCGCGCTCGCCCGCCTGATCGCTCGCGCGAGTGAGCACACGCAGATCGTTGTGGTCACGCATGCACAGGGACTGGTAGAGGCGTTGACTGCCACCGGCGCCCAGCCACTGTGCCTGGTCAAAGACTTCGGAGCGACAACGCTGGAGGGCGTCGCGCCGCTCGACCAGCCGGCATGGAACTGGGGAACACGTTGACCAAGCACCGTGAGGTTGATCTCGACACGACCGACGGTCGGGTGCTCCACGCGTACGATCTTGGTCCCACAGGCCGCGCTGACGAGCTAACCGTGATGTGGCATAGCGGCACACCCAACACCGGTGCCCCGCCAGAGCCGCTGTTTCAGGTCGCGCGTTCTCTCGGCATCCGTTGGGTCGGTTATGACCGACCCAGCTACGGCGGCTCGAGTCCGCACCGTGGTGCAACCGTCGCCTCCGCAGCCGCCGACGCCAGTCGAGTTGCGGATCACCTGGGCATCGGCCAATTTGCAGTATTGGGTCACTCCGGAGGTGGACCACGTGCTCTGGCCTGTGCCGCGCTGTTGCCTGATCGAGTGATAGCTGCGGTGAGCATCTCCTCACCCGCCCCGCAGCAAGCCGATGGGTTGGACTTCTTCGGGGGGATGTCAGAGGGCTCGGTTCGGGAACTGCGCGCTGCCGCTCAAGGACGTGCGGAGCTCGAACACGTCCTAGCAACACACGACTTCGATCCTGAGTCGTTTATTGCTGCCGACTACGCAGCACTCGATGGGAACTGGTCCTGGTTCAACCGCATCGTGCAAGCTGCGACGGTCAACGGGCCTGACGGAATGATCGAAGATAATCTTGGCGCGATGGCGCCATGGGGCTTCCATCCGGCGCAGATCACGGTACCGACGTTGATCATGCATGGCACCGGAGATCGGATGGTGCCCAACTCACACGCCGAGTGGCTGGCCGCACACTGTCTTACCGCCGAGCTACGTCTGGTGCCCGGCGAAGGCCACATTTCGGTGCTGAAATCGGCGCCGGATGCATTGGTCTGGCTTCGCGGTCAGGTATCTCAGACTAAGGCGAGCCTTATTTGAACCGCCCTGACGAATTAAGGCACACTGGCGTTGTGAAAAACAACCAGCGGGTTGCGTCTGATCCCGCTGGGGTTCCTCAGAACGTAGAGACCGACGCTTCGACGCGGCACCGAGTGGCCAGTTCGATCCTGGAATACGGGCCGTCGAGTGCTGGCGAGTTGGCCGAGCGGCTGGGGTTGACCCCAGCGGCGATTCGTCGGCATCTCGACGTTCTGCTTGCTTCGGGCCATCTGGAGGCTCGTGAGCGCCGCATCTATGGTGCTCGCGGCCGTGGCCGCCCTGCCAAGGTATTTGTGCTGACCGACGCCGGACGTTCAGTGTTTTACACCGCCTACGACGGTATGGCTATTGATGCGCTGGAGTTCCTGGCAAGCTCGTCCGGCCCGGATGCCGTGACGCGATTTGCCGAGGCGAGGATGGCTAAGAGCGAGAAGCGCTACCAGCAGCGGATGGCTAACGCGGCACCGGGTACGACCCCGGCGCAGGCACTTGCGGTTGCCTTGTCCGATGACGGGTATGTGGCCTCGACCTTGCCATCGGCGATTGGAGAACAGCTTTGCCAGCACCACTGCCCGGTGGCGCATGTTGCCGAGCGCTTTCCGCAGATCTGCGAGGTTGAGACGGCCGCATTCTCCCGGCTCCTTGGAGTTCACGTGCAGCGCCTCGCCACGATTGCACATGGCGATGGTGTCTGCACGACGCATGTTCCGCACGTGTCCGCACTATCTGGGCGTAAGACGACGACCGATACGACCACATCCGAAAGGCCATGATCATGACCCAAACTCAGGATCCCGCCGTTACCCGACCAGTTGGCACCGGCCAGACCCAAGATGAACATCTGGCTGCCCTCGGTCGCTACGAGTGGGGCTGGGCCGACACTGACATCGCGGGGGCCTCGGCCAAGCGTGGGTTGAGTCCTGAGGTCGTTGCCGATATTTCCCGACTCAAGAACGAGCCTAAGTGGATGCTCGATCTGCGGCTCAAAGGCCATCGGTTGTTCAACCGCAAGCCGCTGCCCGCTTGGGGAGCCGAACTCGGCGACATTGACTTCGACAACATCAAGTACTTCGTGCGCTCCACCGAAAAGCAGGCGGCCTCCTGGGATGATTTGCCGGCTGATATCAAGAACACCTACGACAAGCTGGGCATCCCTGAGGCGGAAAAGGCACGGCTGATCGCGGGCGTGGCGGCTCAGTATGAGAGCGAAGTGGTTTACCACAAGATCAACGAGGAGCTCGAGCGCCAGGGCGTGATCTTCCTCGACACTGACACCGGATTGAAGGAGCACGAGGACCTTTTCAAGGAGTACTTCGGCACCGTCATCCCGGTTGGGGATAACAAGTTCGCGTCTCTGAATACCGCTGTTTGGTCCGGTGGCTCGTTCATCTATGTGCCGAAGGGCGTTCACGTCGAGATTCCGCTACAGGCGTACTTCCGGATCAACACCGAGAACATGGGCCAGTTCGAGCGGACCTTGATCATCGTCGACGAGGGTGCGTACGTGCACTATGTCGAGGGCTGTACTGCGCCGATCTACTCTTCCGACTCGCTGCACTCCGCAGTTGTCGAGATCATCGTCAAGAAGAATGCGCGCTGCCGCTACACCACAATCCAGAACTGGTCGAACAACGTCTACAACCTGGTGACCAAGCGGGCCACCTGCGAAGAGGGCGCGACCATGGAGTGGATCGACGGCAATATCGGCTCCAAGGTGACGATGAAGTATCCCGCGGTCTACCTGATGGGCGAGCACTCCCGGGGGGAGACGCTGTCGATTGCCTTCGCCGGTGAGGGACAGCACCAAGATGCCGGAGCCAAGATGGTGCACTGCGCGCCGCACACCTCGAGCTCGATCATTTCGAAGTCGGTCGCGCGCAGCGGTGGGCGTACCTCTTACCGTGGCCTGGTCCAGGTACAGGAAGGCGCGCATCACTCCGCGAGCACGGTGAAATGTGACGCGCTGCTGGTGGACACCGTCAGCCGTTCTGACACCTACCCCTACGTCGACGTACGTGAAGACGACGTCTCAATGGGTCACGAGGCGACTGTCTCCAAGGTCAGCGAAGATCAACTTTTCTATCTGAGAAGCCGAGGGCTCGGCGAGGACGAGGCAATGGCCATGATCGTCCGCGGTTTCGTAGAGCCGATTGCGCGGGAGCTTCCAATGGAATACGCGCTGGAGCTCAACAGGTTGATCGAACTGCAGATGGAGGGTGCGGTCGGCTGATTTATGCGCCCTAAGCCTGTGCGCGCTTCGACAAGCTCAGCGCACCTGGGCAATCGCTGAACACCACCCGACCAAAACCAGAAAGAGATCTTTCGAAAGTGACCTTGCTTGATCAGGCTGCCGCACGGGTAGCCGATGCGGTGGAGGGCCGCCAGCCGGCGGCCAGCCGACTGCACCCGCCCGGGTCCTTCAACCTCGCTGATCATCCGGTGCCGACGGGCCGCGAGGAGGCGTGGCGGTTTACGCCGATGAAGCGGCTGCGCGGCCTGCATGACGGCAGCTTCGTGCCCGGTGGTCGGGCGCGCGTGGAGGTGCAGGCGCCGTCGGAGGTGGCTGTCGATCTGGTGGACCGCGATGACCCACGGTTGGGCCGGATCTACATTCCCAACGACCGTGTCGCAGCCCAAGCCTGGAACTCCTTCGAGCAGGCCCGGATCATCTCTGTTCCCCCAGGCACGGAGCTGAACGAGCCGCTGGTAGTGAACGTCTTCGGTCTTGGCAGCGAAGGAGCGGTGTTCAACCATCTCGTCCTCGATATCGGCGCTAATGCCCGAGCCACCGTCGTGCTGCAACATCAGGGCTCAACTGTCCGCGCTGGGAATGCGGAGATTCTCGTCGGAGACGGCGCCTCGCTGATGCTGGTTTCGGTGCAGGACTGGGATGACGACGCCATCCATTTCGCCCATCTGCATGCCCGAGTTGGCCGGGATGCCAGCTACCGCCAGGCATTGGTAAGCATCGGCGGCGACGTAGTGCGAATTTCCTCATCTCTGGATTTCGCAGGTCCCGGAGGAGAGGCTGAACTTCTTGGCCTCTACTTCGCCGACGCCGGACAACACCTAGAACATCGGCTTTTTGTCGATCACAACGCCCCACACACCCGCAGCAATGTGGACTATCGCGGTGCGTTGCAAGGGCAAGGTGCACACACCGTCTGGATCGGCGACGTGTTGATCCGGAAGGTTGCTGAGGGCATCAACACCTATGAGTCGAACAAGAACTTGGTGCTGACGGATGGTTGCCGTGCTGATTCGGTGCCCAACCTGGAGATCGAGACAGGCGAGATCGAGGGTGCCGGCCACGCGTCGACGACTGGCCGATTCGACGATGAGCAGCTGTTCTACCTGCGTAGCCGCGGCATCGACGAGGCCGAGGCCCGTCGCCTCGTTGTTCATGGGTTCTTCGCCGACATCATCCGGCGGGTCGGCGTACCGGAGATCGAAAAGCGGCTCCTTGAGGCTGTCGAGGCGGAGCTGGCGATCAACATAGGACTGCCATCATGAGTGCGCTGGTACGCGCCTGCTCTGTCAATGACGTGCCGCCAGAGTCGGCGATTCCAGTCGAGGTTCCGCGGAACGGCAGCGGTCTGGAGTTGGCCATCGTGCATAGCAGCGGCAATTTCTACGCCATCTATGACGAGTGCTCACACGCCCAGATCCCGCTGTCCGAGGGTGATGTTGGCGACGGTGAGATCGAGTGCTACCTACACGGGTCGCGCTTTGATCTGCGTACCGGAGAGCCCATCGGGCTGCCGGCCACGGAGCCGGTACCGATCTACCGCTGCGTCGTGGAAGGCGACGATGTCCTCGTTGACGTTTCTGCCCCCCTGGATTCCAATACTGCGGATCCTGCTACCGCCCCTACCTACGCACAGGAGTTTTGATCTTTCATGTCCACTTTGGCCATCCGCGATCTTCACGTTTCGGTCGAGACTGAGAGCGGTCCGAAGGAAATCCTCAAAGGGGTTGATCTGACGGTCCACAGCGGTGAGACGCACGCGATCATGGGACCGAACGGTTCGGGCAAGTCAACCTTGGCGTACTCCATCGCGGGGCATCCGAAATACCACATCACGTCCGGCAGTGTGACCCTCGACGGCCAAGACCTGCTCTCGCTCACCATCGATGAGCGGGCTCGGGCGGGCCTCTTCTTGGCCATGCAGTATCCCGTCGAGGTTCCGGGTGTATCGGTGTCCAACTTCCTGCGTTCCGCCAAGACCGCCCTCGACGGCGAGGCACCCAAGCTGCGCACCTGGGTGAAGGAAGTCAACGCTGCCATGGAGCGCGTCAACATGGATCCCGACTTTGCCAACCGGAGTCTCAACGAGGGCTTCTCGGGCGGGGAGAAGAAGCGGCACGAGATTGTCCAGCTCGACCTGCTGAACCCGCGGTTCGCGATCCTGGATGAGACCGACTCGGGACTGGATATTGATGCCCTTCGCGTTGTCGCCGCCGGGGTAAATCGCTTCTCAGCTCAAGGCGACCGTGGAGTGCTGTTGATCACCCACTACACCCGCATCCTGCGCTACATCACGCCGGACTACGTGCATGTCTTTGTCGCAGGCCGGGTAGCAGAGCAAGGCGGTCATGAATTGGCGGAGCGGCTGGAGGCCGAGGGTTATGACCGCTACGTACGAGCGGCTGCGACAGCAGGGGCGGAGTAGTCATCATGTCGGTTGATGGTGGGCCGGAGTACCCCGCCACCACAGATCTCTCCGAAGCAACAACGGGCAGCCTGGCGCTGGCCGAGGAGCCGATCGCTTTTGATCTTGACGCTATCCGCGCTGACTTTCCGATCTTGGAACGGACGGTCGGTGCTGATCCGCTGATCTATCTCGACAGCGCCAATAGCTCACAGAAGCCCCGGGTGGTGGTCGAGGCGATCGAAGATCATTACCTGAATCACAATGCCAATGTCGCGCGAGCCATGCATGTCCTGGGGGCAGAAGCCACCGAGGCGTTCGAAGGTGCTCGGGCTCAGCTGGCGAAGTTCATCGGTGCCAACCGCTCCGAGGAAGTGGTGTTCACCAAGAACGCCTCCGAGGCGTTGAACCTATGCGCGTACACGCTCGGCGCAGCCCTCCGGCCGGGCGACGAGATCGTCATCTCCGTCATGGAGCACCATTCCAACATCGTTCCGTGGCAGCTCCTCGCTCAGCGCACAGGCGCAACACTGCGCTGGTTCGACGTAACCGATGAGGGGCGGCTGGACCTGGAGAAGGCGGCGGCAGAGGGCCTGGTCAACGAGCGCACCAAGATCATCTCGGTGGCATATGTGTCGAACGTGCTAGGCACGATCAACCCGATCAGCCAGATCGCCGCGCTAGGTCACGCGGTGGGTGCCACGGTGGTGGTCGATGCCTCACAGGCCGTTCCGCAGCTGCCAGTCAACATGGCTGGGCTCGGAGCAGATCTGGTGGCCTTCACCGGGCACAAGATGGTGGGCCCCACTGGCATCGGGGTGCTCTGGGGACGCTACGAGATCTTGGCCGCACTGCCGCCGTTCCTGGGTGGTGGGGAGATGATCGAGATAGTCACTATGGAGGGCTCGACATACGCTCCACCGCCGCACCGATTTGAGGCAGGCACGCCACCGATTGCCCAAGCGGTGGGGCTGGCCGCCGCAGCGCAATACCTGACCGCGATCGGGATGGATCAGATCAGCGCGCACGAACGCGAAATCACCGGGTACGCGTTGGAGGGCTTGCGCGGCATCCGTGGGCTCAAGGTGCTCGGACCAGACCGGCCGGTGGATCGCGGCGGTGCTGTCTCGTTCACACTAACAACGCCCGCTGGCGAGCAGATTCATCCG
>Ga0081538_10000959_pt1 | contig 30827 bp, 27 predicted proteins | sample TabmetS5T2R1_FD_71022 | JGI IMG/M metagenome (GOLD analysis project Ga0081538, IMG submission 71022) | Tabebuia heterophylla rhizosphere microbial communities from the University of Puerto Rico - S5T2R1 | ecosystem: Host-associated > Plants > Roots > Rhizosphere ...
GCGCCGAGAAGACCGTCATCGAGTCCGAGGGATCGCTCTACGCGCCGCTGCGGGCGTTCACCGGGGTCGACGGGTGGGAGCTCGCCGAGCCGGGCACGTACACGATCCAGGTGGTGCTGCTCGTGGAGGGCGAGGAGGTGGTCTCGAACCCGCTGCGGATCCGCGTGAACACGCCGCGCGACCCGGAGGAGGAGCGGATCGCCGGGGACTACTTCTCGGACGACGTGGGCCGGACGCTCGTCTTCAACGGGAGCGGCGTGCTCGAGGGCGCCAACGACACGTTGCTCGAGGTCGCCGAGCGGCTGCCCGACAGCCGAGCGGCGATCCACGCGCGGCTCGCGCTCGGCAACGTCATCGCGCGGGACACGAAGCGCCTCGAGCCGGACGACAACGCCGGCGAGGCCCGGATGCGGATCGAGGTGGACAAGGCGAAGCCGGAGGAGGGCCAGGCGCTGCTCGAGAAGGCGCTGTTCGCCGACCCCGAGCTTGCCGTGGAGTCGCTCGGCCACATCCGCTGGAAGCGGCAGGTGGACAGATTCAGCGACCTCCTGGCGGAGCGCGGAGAGACCGACCAGGCCGCGACGGCTCAGGACGTGGCGTACGCGACGCTCTCCGAGCGCGAGGTGCAGGGCAGCCGGATCCTGGCGCCGATCCTGGAGGACATCTCGACGCGGAGGGAGCGCTACCGGGAGAAGTAGGGGGGTCTTGCCGCCTGGTCGAGCACCTCGGTTTGGATTGCGTTCCCGGGGTATGCCACCGGGAGAGCGAATTCGATCCAAGGAGGGCTCGGCATGAGCCAGAGCGAGGAGAGCATGGAAGGCCAGACCGAGGAGACGCCGACGCCGACGGCCGCCGATCAGACGGAGGGACCCGCCGTGGGCGGGGACGGCGAGCCGGTCGCGACGGATGAGGGCGGCCGCTCCAAGGCCGCCGCGGTGGCCGCCGGAACCGGCGCCGCGGTCGCCGGCCTCGCCGGCGGGATCGCCGTGGCCGCGCGCGACACGCGCCGTCGCGTGCTCGGCGTGCCGATCGGCAAGCGGAGCCGCTTCCAGCGCGGTGCCAGCACGGTCGTCGACAAGGTGCAGGAGCCGGCGCGCCGGCTCGGATCGAGGTTCTCGCGGGACTGACGCCTAGTGGGAAGCCGCCGCGGCGGGAACGCCGCGCAGGTATGACCCCACCTCGCGCAGCAGGCCGCGCTCGAGCCACAGCGTGGCAGCGGCGGTGAGCGCCACGTAGGCGGCGACCTCGGCCGCTGCGAGTCCTGCGCTGCGGTCGAGGTCGCCCACCGCGCGCAGCGCCAGCACGAGCGCGGCGGCCGGCACGGTTGGCGCCACCGCCCGCAGCGCGTGCGGGAGCATCCTGAAGCCCGGGAAGAGGCGGACCAGGTACACGGTGCGCGCGGCCAGCGTGACCGCGGTCATGATCGCCATGCCGATCGCGAAGCCGTCGAGGCCGTCGGCGAGCAGGAGCGGCAGCGGCGCGCACAGGAACGCCAGCATCGTGACCGCGGCCACCACGGCCATCGGCCGGGTCTCACCTCGCGCCCGGTAGAAGGCGTCCCAGTTGAAGCCGAGCTGGTTGGCCGCCGTGTTCAGCCCGAAGACCTGGATCAGGATCACGGCCGGCTCCCACTCGTCGCCGATGCCGAACTCCACGAGATCGGACGCGAACAGCGCCAGCCCCACGCCGAACGGGACGCCCCATATCAGAGCCAGGCGGTTCGACTTCACGAACGACTCGAACAGCAGCTCGGTCCGGTCGCGCACCGCGCAGATCGCGGGATAGAGGGTGAACGTGACCACGTTGTCGATCCGGTCGGCGTACGCGACGATCGACGCGGCCAGCGCGATCGCTCCCGCGCCCGCCGCCCCGAGCTCGGCCTCGCCGGCGATGATCGCCCCCTGGGCGATCACGATGCCGCTGCCGCTCGTGACGAGCAGCGGCCAGGAGAACCCCGTGTACTCCCGCAGCGTCCGGCGGTCGAAGGAGACGCGCAGCCGGTAGGGAGAGGCGACGACCGCCACGAGCGCCGCGGCCCAGGCGCCCGCCAGCATGCCGACCACGAGGCTCCAGTAGCCCGCGCCCGATGCCGCCAGCACAACCGTCACCGCGAAGGACACCACCGGATCGATCCCCTCGAGCAGCCGCTGGCGCACGAACTGCATGCGCCGGTAGTAGATCCACAGCGGTGAGGAGAGCGCCGTGGCCGGCACCGCGAGAGCCAGGACCAGGGCCGGCGCCACCACGTCGGAGCGTCCGTAGACGAGCCCGATCAGCGGGGCGCACGCCAGCATCAGCACGAACAGGCCGGCCGAGAACAGGAGCTCGACGGTGAACGCGCGCTGGAACGCAAGCTCCTGATCGGCCTCGTCCTGCTGCACGAACTTGTCGCCGACGCCCACCTGCTTCAGCCAGACGAGCGTGATGTAGCTGATGAAGAGGATGCCCCAGACGCCGTACTCGCCCGCGGTCAGGAAGACCGCGACCACGAACCCCTTCACCAGCCCCAGCGAATTCAGCGCGATCGTGTAGAGGGCGTTGACCACGCTGCCGCGGGCGGTGTGCGCCCGCAGGCTGCGCCCGCGCAGGTCGAAGCGCGAGTCGAGTTCCCCGCTCACGTCGCGGGCACGTTACCTTGCCCGCGTGAGCCTCCCGACCGTGGTGATCCTCTGCGGCGGCCGCGGCACGCGCCTGCGCGAGCAGACCCAGACGATCCCGAAGCCGCTCGTCGAGATCGGCGGCCGGCCCATCCTCTGGCACGTGATCCGCATCTACGCCGAGCAGGGCTTCGAGCGGTTCGTGCTCTGCACGGGCCACAAGGGCAAGCTGATCGAGCGCTTCGTCCGCGACGACGGGTTGCCGGGCGGCCTGCAGATCGAATGCCTCGACACGGGCGAGGAGACCCCGACCGGGGGCCGGATCGCCCTCGTCGCCGGCCACCTCGACGAGGAACGATTCTGCGTCACCTACGCCGACGGGGTGGCGGACATCGACCTCGCCGCGCTGCTCCGCTTCCACGAGGACCACGGCGCCCTCGCGACTATGACCGTCGTCCAGCCGGAGCTCCAGTTCGGCGTGGCCGAGCTGAATGGCGACGGGCACGTGTCCGGCTTCACCGAGAAGCCCCGCTTCGAGGGCTGGATCAACGGCGGCTTCTTCTGCTTCGAGGCCGGCGCCCTGGGGTACATCGGCGCCGACTCCGTCCTCGAGCGCGAGCCGCTCGAGCTGCTCGCGGCCGACGGCCAGCTGCGCGCCTTCCGCCACCAGGGCTTCTGGGACTGCATGGACACCTACAAGGACGCGGTGCTGCTGAACGACCTGTGGGCCGAGGGACGGGCGCCCTGGAAGCTGTGGGCGTGACGCCCGAGATCGCGGTGGCCGTGCCCTCGCACGACCGCCCGGTCCGGCTCCGCTGGCTCCTCAACGCGCTCGAAGAGCAGACGCTGTCGCCCGGCCGCTTCGAGGTGGTGGTCGGCCACGACTCCGCGGGGCCCGAGACGGACCGCCTCCTGCGCGACCATCCGCTCGCGGGTGCCGGGGTCCTGCGGGGCGTCCGCCTTCCGCCCGGCAGCGCCCCGCCCGGCCGCAACCGGAACGCCGCCTGGCGCGCCGCCCGCGCGCCCCTGATCGCCTTCACCGACGACGACTGCCGCCCACCGCCCGCGTGGCTCGAGACCGCGCTCTCGGCCGCCCGCCGTCATCCCGGGGCGATCCTGCAGGGCGCGACCGAGCCCGATCCCGAGGAGGCGCACCTGCTGAGGGCGCCTCACGCTCGCAGCCAGCGGATCGTGCCGCCGAGCGCGTACGCCGAGGCCTGCAACATCGTGTACCCGCGCGAGCTGCTCGAGCGCCTCGGCGGATTCGACGAGCGGATGCACGCCGGCGAGGACGCCGAGCTCGCCATGCGCGCGGCCCGCACGGAGCTGGTGGCGGTGCCGAAGCTCCTCACCTGGCACGCGGTGGCCACGCCGTGGCTCGGGTCGCGCCTCAGGTCGATCTGGCGCTGGCGCGACCTGCCGAAGCTCATGGGGCAACACCCGACCCATCGCGCGGCCTATCCGCTGGGGATCTTCTGGAAGCGCTCCCATGCCTGGTTGCCTCTGGCGGCGGTCGGGGCGCTTCTCGCAAAGCGGCGCGGGGCGTGGGCCGGGCTCGCGCTGCCGTGGGCGGTGGCCACCATGCCCTTCTACGGGCGTCATCCCCGGGCGCGGCTGCGCTCGCTGAGCGAGCTGCCGGGGCGCGCCGCCATCGACGTGACCGAGTTCGCCGCGCTTGCGTGGGGCAGCGCGAAGCACCGCACGATCTTCCTTTGAGGGTCGCCCTCCTCTCACCCTGCTTCTGGCCCGAGGTGCGCCGCGGCAGCGAGCGATTCGTGCGCGAGCTGGCCGACGGGCTGATCGCCCGCGGGCACGAGCCCCGCCTCATCACGAGCCACCCCGGCCGCCGCTCCCGCACCGTCGAGGACGGGCTGCCGGTGGTCCGGAGCACGCGCCCGCCCGCGCGCCGCCTGCGCGTGCGCGGGTTCGAGGACCACCTCACGCACGTCCCGTTCAGCTATCGCGAGCTGCGCGCGGGAAGCGACGACGTCGCGCACGCCGTGTTCGCCACCGACGCCTGTGCCGCCGCCCGCTGGAGCGCCCGCACCGGCCGGCCCTCGGTGTTCTCGTACATGGGGATCCCGGACCGGAAGAACCTGGTCGAGCGCCGGCTCCGGCTCGAGACGACCCTCAGGGCGGCGCGCGGCTGCTCGGCAGTGGTCGCCCTGAGCCGCCACGCCGCCGCGGCCTTTCGCCGCGAGCTGGGCGTGGAGGCACGCGTGATCCCGCCCGGGGTGGACCTCGACGCGTTCGAGCCCGGGCCGCGCGCCCCCGAGCCCACCGTCTTCTGCGCCGCCGACGCGGCCGAGCCGCGCAAGCGGGTCGACCTGCTCGTGCGCGCGTTCGGGCGCGTGCGGCGCGAGCGGCCCGGAGCTCGGCTGGTGCTGTCGCGGCCGCGCGACCCGGCGGCGGCCCAGCGGCTGCGCGGGCACGACGTGGAGCTCGTGGACGTGGACGACCGCGCGGAGCTGGCGGACGTCTACCGCGCGGCCTGGGTCGCGGCCCTCCCGTCCTGGGGCGAGGCGTTCGGGCTGGTGCTGGTCGAGGCGCTCGCCTGTGGCAGGCCGGTCGTGGCCACCGACCGGGACGGTATGCGCGAGGTCGTGGACCGCGACGGCATCGGGCGCCTGTTCGACGGCGGCGAGGAGGAGCTCGCCCAAGCGCTCCTGGAAACGCTCGACCTGGCCGGCGACCCGGCGACCGCGACGGCCTGCCGCGGGCGCGCCGAGGACTTCTCGAGCGACCGCTGTACCGAGCGCTACCTGGCCCTCTACCGCGAGCTTCGCTGAAGGAACTCGGGGCGGTCCGGCGAAAACCGGGGCCGTGACGCGAACGGGCACGACCGCACTCACGCTCTCCGACGAGATCCGTCAGCGCTTCGACGAGTTCTCCCGTTCGCAGAAGGACGTCGGCCAGTACATCGTCGACCACCTGGAGGAGGCGGCCTTCCACACGGCGGAGGAGCTGGCCCGCCGGGCGAACACGTCGAGCTCGACGGTGGTGCGCTTCGCCCAGGCGCTCGGCTTCGACGGCTTCCCGGAGCTCCAGGCCGCCGCCCGCGACGAGTACCGCCGGGCGCGCGACAGCGGCGCCGCGGGGACCGAGCTCGCGGGGCCGCCGCTGTTCCCGATCGACCAGACCGAGTTCGAGGCGGCGCTCGCCGCGGACCACGCCAACCTCGCCGAGACCGCTCGCAAGGTCGATCGCGACGAGGTGGCGGCGGCGGTCGACCTGGTCTCGCACGCGGAGCGGATCGTGCTCTGCGGCACCGACCAGATGGCCTTCTTCGCGAGCTACCTCCGCCACCTCCTGATGCTGCTCGACCTGCGCGCCGAGGTCGTGGCGTCGCCGAGCCAGGAGAACCTGGCGAAGCTCGGGCGGGTCAACGACAAGACCGTCATGATCGGCTTCTCGGCCGGCCGCCCGCACCCGCTCGTGGTGCGGGCCATGAAGCTCGGCCGGAACCGCCACGCGGCCACGATCGCGATCGCCGACGCCACCCTCTCCGAGGTCGCCAAGCTGGCCGACCACCGGCTCTACTACTCGTCGAACAGCCCCGCCTTCGTGCGCTCGCACTCGGCGCTGCTGGGGCTGATCCAGGCCCTCGCCTACGGCGTGTACGCGATGGACGAGCCGGCCTACGCGGACCGGATCAAGGCTTTTCGGCTGAAGTAGCGCCTCCGCGGGCTGCCGCGCTCGGAGCGACCGCTCCAGCCCGCCTCGCGTGCGAGCACGATCAATCCGGCCGCGATCATCGCCAGGCACAGGAGCAGGCCCACGGCCCAGGGGACGCCCACGGCCGGGAGGCCCCACCACCACAGCGCGACGATGTTCAGGAGGACCTGGTCCTCCGTCGTGCCCCCGCGCTCGGGGGCGCCGTTCACCACCGTCTCGACGTCGCGATCGCCGGCCGCGTCGAGCTGCCGGAGGGCCGCCGGCCAGACGTTCACGAGCTGCGAGCCGCTCACGCTCCAGTGGTTGTCGGTCGAGTCGATCCCGATGTCCGCCTGCTCCCGGTGGTACCGGTCATAGAAGCCGACCACGTTCGGGATCTGGATCACGAGCCCGAGGACGGCCAGTGCGATCGCGACGCGGCGGAGATTCCCGGTCACGCCGACCAGACCGAGGCACATCAACGGCAGCATCGCGACCACGTAGCGACTCCCCCAGTTGAAGCCGGTGCCCGGATTGCCGAGGTAGAGGACGACCAGCCCGAGGCAGCCGGCAAGGCACACCGCGGGAATCAGCTGCCGACGCCGCCGCCATAGGAGGAAGAGCCCGAGGGCGGCGACCGGGGAGAACCAGATGAAGCCCCGCCCCGGGCTGATCGTGTGAAGTCCGATGCCCTCGATCACGTCGATGGGGGCGAAGTCGCTGGCAGACAGCTCACGGGTCTCGCCGCCGAAGTCCGTGGGGCTACCGAAGCGGTGCCAGTTGTAGGCGAAGAAGAAGAGCGAGCTCGCCGCGGTGGCCGCGCAGCACTCGAGGAAAGGCCGGATGCGGCGCTGGTGGAGCGCAAGCGCGAGTCCGACCGCGGGACCGAAGAGAGCGGTCTGCGGCTTCGCCAGGACGGCAAGCGCGATGCCGGCGTAGCCCGTCCAGCGGCGCCCCGGCGGGCCGGTCAGACCCCACACCGCGAGCGTGACGCAGAACGCGGCGAGCGTCTCGGCGAAGAACGAGCGGCTGTAGGTGAGCATCTCGGTGCAGAGCGCCACCGCGACGGCGACCCCGACGACACCGGCGCGGCTTGCCCCGAGCCGCCGCGCGAGGTCGCCGGCCAGGGCGGCGGCCCCCGCCGCGGCGAGAGCCGGGATCACGAAGGCCAGCAGGTGACCCGCATACTCGGGCGAGACGCCCGCGGCTGAGCCGACCGTCCGGCCGAGCCAGACGATCGGCGCCGCCAGCAGCGACATGAGGGGGTAGAAGTTCGAGTAGCACTGCCCGTCGCCGCCGGGCACTCCGACCGCGCAATCCACGCTGAAGGTTGGACCGGTGGCCAGGCTGTCGGCCACCGCGAGCATGGACTCGCCGTCCCCGCCGGGCGTGTCGGGCGGCACGATCGCCAGGAGGATCAGAGAGAGCCCGATGAAGAGGGGCCAGAGCGGGGAGTCTTGGCGATCGGCGCGAGAGGCCATTCACCCACGGAACGTCTCCATGTCGGGCCTTCTTGTGGATAGGCTTCCGCCTTCGTGAGGGGGAACGGATTCCTTGGCGCGGCGCTCGTCGCTGTGCTGCTCGCCACGATGTCTGCGCCCGCCGGCGCCGCGCCGCGCGGCTGCGACCCGCTCGACCCGGCCCACTGCCTGCTGCCGTGGCCCAACGACCACTTCCGCAAGGATGGCCGGGTCGCCCTGCGCGACGCGATGATGCCGCGCAACGAGGCCGGGAAGCTCGTGCGGGCCGCCGACTACAACCGCTCGGACGGCTTCAGTCCCGGCCAGATCATCGTGACGCGCGTGCCGCGCCTCGATCTCCGGCGAAGCCGGGCAGTGCCCGTGACGAACATGCGCAGGTCGTTCGCCCGGAACGCTCCCATCGTCGTGATCGACGCGAGGACAGGCAAGCGCCAGCTCATCTGGGCGGAGCTCGACTCCGAGGCGCCGAGCGATCGCAGCCGGACCCTGCTCATCCACCCTGGCGCCAACTGGCGCGAGGGACGTCGCTACATCGTGGCGCTCCGCAACCTCAAGGACCCCCGCGGCCGCGAGCTCGAGGCGCGGCGCGCGTTCCGGCGCTTCCGCGAGGGAACGGCGAGCGGGCCACGCGCGCGTCACTTCGAGCGCATCTTCCGGCGCCTCGAGGAGGCGGGCATCCGGCGTGGCAGCCTCTACCTGGCGTGGGACTTCACCGTGGCGAGCGCCGACTCGCTGGCCGGGCGGATGCTCTTCATACGCGACCGCGCCTTCGCGACGCTCGGCGACAATGACCTGGGCAACGGACGGACCGACGGCTCGCCTCCGCCGTTCTCGGTCACGAGTAGCCAGGACCTCGGCGACGTGCATCGAGTGGATGGCACGTTCACCGTCCCCTGCTTCCTGAACCGGCCCGGCTGTCCGCCCGGCGCGCGCTTCCGGCTGAACCGGAGGGACGTGCCGGTGCGCAGCTCGGGGAACGTCCAGACGGAGCGCTTCATATGCCTCGTGCCCGAGAACGGGACGAACGGCCGCCCGCTGCTGTTCGGGCACGGGCTGTTCGGCGGGGCCGAGGCAGTGCTGCCGCTGGCGCCACTGGTGCAGGGCTCCAATTTCGTCGCCTGCGCCACCGACTGGTCGGGCATGTCCACCGAGGACGTGCCGAACGCGCTCGCGATCTCCGGGAACCTCTCGAGGTTCCCCACGCTGGCCGACCGCACCCAGCAGGGCTTCCTCAACTTCCTGTTCCTGGGGAGGCTGATGGTCCACCCGCGAGGCTTCGCGTCGCGGCCGGAGTTCGCCGGGAAGATCGACACCCGCCGCCTGTTCTACGCCGGCGCGAGCCAGGGCGGCATCCTCGGCGGAGCGCTGACGGCGGTCGCGCCCGACTTCGAGCGCGCCGCGCTGATCGTCCCGGCCATGAACTTCAGTCTGCTCATCACGCGCGCAGTGCCGTTCGCGCCGTTCCGCGACGTGCTCTACAAGAGCTACAGGGGCGGGGTGGAGCGGGCGCTGCTCGCGTCGATGGTCCAGATCCTCTGGGACCGCAGCGACGCCAACGGCTACGCCTGGCACATGACACGCAACCCCTACCCCGGCACTCCACGCCACACGGTGCTCCTGCACGAGGCGTTCGGCGACCACCAGGTGGCGAACGTGGCGACCGAGGTCGAGGCCCGCGTCATCGGCGCCCGCCTGCGCACGCCGGCCCTCGATCCCGGGCGCAGCCGCGACAAGCGCCCGTTCTTCGGCATCCGGCGCATCCCGCGGCTGCCGTGGGACGGGAGCGCGCTGGTGGTGTTCGACATCGGGCCGCAACGCGGCGACCTCGGGACGCCGCCGGCGCCGGTGGGGAACGTCCCGCCCACGGCCGGCGTGGACCCCCACTCACGCACCGGGTTCGAGCCCGCCGCGGCGGCGCAGTTCTCCGAGTTCCTGAAGCTCGGCGGCCGCTTCATCGACACCTGCGGCGACCGGCCGTGCTACGCGGACGGCTGGTCCGGGCCCTGACCGGGTAGGACCCCTGGCATGACCAGACTCACCGCGCTGCTCGGCGGAGCGCTCCTCGCCGTCCTCGCTATGGCCGCTCCCGCGGCTGCCGCCCCCACCTACGTCGCCGGTTCGAGCGGCTCGGGTGACCCCTTCTTCCCGTTCGCAGGCAACGGTGGCTACGACGTCGAGCACTACTCGCTCGACCTGGACTACGACCAGCCGGCCAACCTGCTCCGCGGCAGCGCGACGATCCAGGCGACCGCGACCCAGAACCTGCGCCGTTTCAACCTCGACCTCCGCGACTTCTACGCGATCTCCAGCGTGACGGTCGACGGGCAGGAGGCGAATATCGCGCGACCAGGCGAGCAGGAGCTGCAGATCAGCGCGCCCCGCAACCTGGACGTGGGCTCGGACTTCACGGTGAGGGTGGTCTACTCCGGCCAGCCGAAGCCCATCAAGGACCCGGACAAGTCGATCGAGGGCTGGATTCCGACCGACGACGGCGCCTTCGTCGTCAACGAGCCGCAGGGGTCGCCAGGGTGGTATCCGGTCAACGACAGCCCGCGGGACAAGGCGACCTACGAGTTCGAGGTCAGTGTTCCGGCCGGCCACACGGTGATGGCGAACGGCGAGCTGGTCTCGCACACGACGGAAGGCGGCAAGGAGGTCTGGCGCTGGCGCGAGGATGACCCGATGGCCCCGTACCTCGCCACGGCGACCAACGGGCCGTTCCTGACCGAGTTCTACGAGGCGAACGGTCTCCCGATGTACGACGCCGTCGATCCGGACACCCGCACCAGCCGCACCGCCCCGCCAAACCCGGCGCTCGCGTTCGAGCGGCTCGACCCGCAGCCGGAGATCATCGGGTTCTTCTCCGAGCTGTACGGCGCCTATCCGTTCACGACCGGGGGCGGGATCATCGACTGGGCTCCGGACGTGGGCTACGCGCTCGAGTCGCAGACGCGCGCCAACTATCACCGCATCCCCGGCGCCTCGACCGTGGTGCACGAGATCGCGCACCAGTGGTTCGGCAACGCGGTGACGCCCGAGATCTGGCCGGACATCTGGCTGAACGAGGGCTTCGCCACCTTCTCGGAGTGGATCTACGACGAGCGCCACGGCGGCGACCCGGCCCAGGCGGTCTTCGCGGAGCTGTGCGCGACGCCGGAGGACTCCGCGGCCGGCGAGGACCTGTGGTTCCCGGCCCCGGCCGCGCTCCATCACCCGAGCGAGCTGTTCCACACGCCGGTCTACGACCGCGGGGCGATGACGCTCCAGGCGCTCCGCAACGAGGTCGGGGACGACACGTTCTTCGGGATCCTGCGTGCGTGGTACGCGGAGAACCGCTACGGCAACGTGACGACCGCCGACTTCATCGCGCTCGCCGAGCGTCAGAGCGGCGAGCAGCTCGACGCGCTCTTCCGGGAGTGGCTGTACGAGGAGGGCCGGCCCGCGGCCTGCGACGTCTGAGTTCCGGGCCGGCCTGCCCGGGGGCTATCCTGGGTGCCGATGGAGACGGGCACGTTCCGAGTCAAGTCCGGCCTCGCCGAGATGCTCAAGGGCGGCGTGATCATGGACGTGGTCACCGCCGAGCAGGCCAGGATCGCCGAGGACGCCGGCGCCGCCGCGGTCATGGCGCTCGAGCGCGTCCCCGCCGACATCCGGGCGGCGGGCGGCGTGGCGCGGATGGCGGACCCGACCAAGATCGCCGAGATCCAGGAGTCGGTGTCGATCCCGGTGATGGCGAAGGCGCGCATCGGGCACTTCGTGGAGGCCCAGGTGCTGGAGGCGCTCGAGGTCGACTACATCGACGAGTCCGAGGTGCTGACGCCGGCCGACGAGGCGCACCACATCGACAAGTGGCAGTTCAAGGTCCCGTTCGTCTGCGGGGCGACCAACCTGGGCGAGGCGCTGCGGCGGATCGCCGAGGGCGCGGCGATGATCCGCTCGAAGGGCGAGGCCGGAACCGGCAACGTCGTCGAGGCGGTGCGGCACATCCGCCTGATCACCGGCGAGATCCGCCGCCTCCGGACGCTCAGCCCGATGGAGCTGCCCACCGCCGCGAAGGAGCTCGGCGCGCCGCTCGACCTCGTCAGGGACGCGGCCGAGCGCGGCAGGCTGCCGGTGGTGCTGTTCTGCGCAGGCGGCATCGCCACGCCGGCGGACGCCGCGCTCATGATGCAGCTCGGCGCCGAGGGCAACTTCGTCGGCTCCGGCATCTTCAAGTCCTCGGATCCCGCACGCCGGGCGCGGGCCATCGTCGAAGCCACCACGCATTACGACGACCCGGAGCGCGTGGCCGCGGCCTCGCGTGAGCTCGGCGAGGCGATGCCGGGGATCGAGATCGCCACGCTCGAGGCCGACGGCGGCCTGCTGCAGAAGCGCGGTTGGTGAGCGCAGCTCTAATTGGCGTGCTCGCCCTCCAGGGCGACTTCGAGGCGCACGCCAAGGTGCTCGCCGAGCTCGGGGCGTCGGCCCGCGAGGTGCGCGTGCCCGCGGACCTGGAGGGGCTCGACGGGCTCGTGATCCCGGGCGGGGAGTCCACCACGATGACCCTCGGGATCGAGCGCGAGGGCCTCGCCGAGCCGCTGCGCTCGTTCGTACGAAGCGGGCGGCCGACGCTGGGGACGTGCGCCGGGCTCATCATGCTCGACCGCGACCACCTCGGCCTGCTCGACGTGAACGTGCGCCGCAACGCGTTCGGGCGTCAGCTCAACTCGTTCGAGGCCGAGCTCGACTTCGAGGGCGCCGCTCTCACCGCGGTCTTCATCCGCGCGCCCTGGGTGGAGGAGCACGGTGACGAGGTGGAGGTGCTGGCCGAGGTCGAGGGGCACCCGGTCGCCGTCCGCCAGGGGAATATCCTTGCCGTCGCCTTCCATCCCGAGCTGACGAACGAGCGCCGCCTGCACCGCTGGCTGCTCGAGCACTCCGGGGTCGCCACCGCATGAGAGACAGCCGCGCCGACGCGCTCGCGAAGATCCTGGTCCGCTACTCGACGCGGGTGAGGACCGGCGACGTCTGCGTGATCCAGGGCACCTCCGCCGCCGAGGTCCTCCTGCAGTCCGTGTACGAGGAGGTGCTGCGCGCGGGCGGTCTGCCGGTCATGCAGATGACGACCGAGGGGGCCCAGGCAGCGTTCTTCGACATCGCCAGTGACGAGCAGCTCGAATGGATCTCGCCCACCGCCGAGTGGGCGGCGGAGAACGCCGACGTCCGCATCGCCGTGATGGCGGACGTGAACGCGCGCGAGCTGTCGCGCACCGACCCCAAGAAGCAGGCCCGCGTCCAGAAGTCGCGGATGGGCTTGATGGAGACGACCATGAGGCGCTCGGCGGCGGGCGACTACCGCTGGACGCTCACGCTCTTCCCGACCCACGCGTACGCCAGCGAGGCCGGCATGTCGCTCCGCGAGTACGAGGACTTCTACTACGCGGCATGCCTGGTGGACGACACGGAGCCGGTCACAGCCTGGGAGCGCCAGTCGGACCAGGTCAAGCACCTCGCCGCGTGGATCGAGGGCAAGGAGGAGGTGCGCGTGACCGGCCAGGGCACCGACATCACGCTCGGCGTGGCGGGGCGGCACTGGATCCCGTGCGTGGGCGAGCACAACATGCCCGACGGCGAGTTCTTCACGGGGCCGGTCGAGGACTCCGTGAACGGCGTGATCCACTTCTCATTCCCGGCGAGCTACGGGGGCCGCTCGGTGTCGGGCGTGTGCTTCCGCTTCGAGGACGGCAAGGTCGTGGACGCCTCAGCCGAGCAGGGCGAGGACTTTCTGTTCGAGATGCTGGACACCGACCCGGGCGCCCGCCGCCTCGGCGAGCTCGGCATCGGCACCAACTACGGGATCGCGACCGGCACGAAGGAGATCCTGCTCGACGAGAAGATCGGCGGGACCGTGCACATGGCGATCGGGATGAGCTACCCCGAGACGCACGGCGCGAACAGCTCGGCCGTGCACTGGGACATGGTGTGCGACCTGCGCCAGGGCGGGGCGATCACGGTCGACGGCGTCGAGCTGCAGCGCGACGGCCGCTTCCTGGTCTAGCGGAGGGCCGGCAGCCAGACGAAGTCGGCGACCCGGCTGCGCGCCGTGTAGGCGTCCCACGAGGGCTTCGGCCCGGCGTCGGCATCGCCGGCGGTGGTGCGACGCAGCCCCTGCCGCAGCCAGGAGGCGGTGGGCTGGTGGCTGTCGCGCACCGAGTACCACATGACCGGCCCGAGGTTCCAGGCGGACGCCTTGGGGAGGAGGCGTCCCAGGAAACCGTCGAGCCAGGTCCGCTGGGCGGCCTCGGAGCTTGCCCGCTCGTCGGTCGCGGTATGCGGATCGTCGGGATTCGTCGGGCGGCCGAACTCGTTGACCCACACCTGATGCCGGGGCGCGCCCTGCGACGTGCCGCCGTAGGTCTTGAGCGTCTCCACCGTCCCGGCGATGAAGGTGTCGACGGCACGCGCCGCGTCCGGCCGGTAGTTGTGCAGTGCGAGGGCGTCGAACCTGTTCGCGCCCACGGCCAGGATCGTGTCGCGCAGGAAGGCATTCGGCTCGAGCCGCGTCGCGCTGAGCGAGGAGGGATATGCGAGCCCGCCGAACAGCACCCGCGCGGTCGGGTCGGCGTTGCGAAGCGCCGCGCGCGTGCTGCTGAGGAGCGCGCCGTACTGGGCCGGGTTCGGCGCATCCCAGAACGGCGCGAGGTTCGGCTCGTTCCACACCTCCCAGACCTTGACCGGCCGCTTGGGGCATCCGCAGCTTCCCCAGAACGACCCGTTCGGCCCATAGCGCCGGACGGCGGCCTTGGCGAACTCGCCGAACCGCGCGCGGTCGGTACTCGTCTTCGGGGGCGTATAGATCTCGCCCGGCATGTTGATGAGCACCGGCTGGAGCGTCACGCCCCGTTGGGCGGCCGCGCCCGCGAGGCGGTCCAGCCGCGTCCAGCCCACGAGCCCGTTCACCTCGTCTTGCCGGAAGCGCGCCCGGTACATGCCGATCCGCGCCTGGCCCATCCGATCCAGATCCTCGATGCCGATCGGGAAGTCGGCGAGCCACTCGGCCCGGAGCGCCCCCACGCCGTACGCCGGGAGGCTGTGATCCGGGCTGTGGGCGGCGTCCGCGGAGCCGGTCGTGCCGGCGAGGGCACAGACGAGGCCCACGAGCACCGCTCGCATCGATCTCATCGCCGCGGAGCGTAGCCCGGCCGCCGGGCTTTGACGCTCAGAAGGAGGCGGTGCCGGACTCGCTCTGCTTGCCCTCGCGCTTGCTCGCGAGGAGCCGCTCGTCGGCCCGGACCACGAGGTCCGCGGGGTCGTCGCCGTCGTCGGGCGCGATCGCCCACGCGAAAGTGACGCCGACCGGGCCGATCGCGGTGGGGAGCTGGATCGAGTCGATCGCGTCGTTCAGGGCGCGGACCAGCCGCATCACCCCTAGGTAGCCGGCGCCGGGGGCGATCAGGGCGAACTCGTCGCCTCCGATCCGCGCGAGGCAGTCGCCCTGCCGCACGACGCCGCGCGCGGCCTCCGCCACGGCGATCAGGACCGCGTCGCCGGCCGGGTGGCCGTGGCGGTCGTTGATCGACTTGAAGTCGTCGAAGTCGAACAGCACGAGCGCATATGCCTTCTCGCGCCCGTGCGTGCGGGCCAGCGCGAGGTCGAACCCGCGCCGGTTCGCGACGCCCGTGAGCTGGTCGCGCTCGGCGATCTCGCGCTGGCGCACCTCGGCGCTCACGAGGCGATGCTTCAGGAAGTCCATCGTGAAGGTCAGGCCCGTCACGGCGACCGCGAAAACGACCGCGCGCGCGGGATAGCCGAGCGACACGGCGTCGGGGTCGTACACGAGCGGGCTCGCGTAGGCGGCCACGAGCAGGCCCACCAGGGGCCAGGCGAGCCTGGGCGGGAAGAACCACGCGACGAACAGCACCGTGAAGAGGAGGACGGGCTGCAGGTAGCTGGTCGCGCCCCCGGTGGCCCAGAGCGCCAGGGCGACGACGGGCATCATCGCCGCGGTCACGAGCGCGCGCACCCGCAGCGACATGATCCAGCCGCGGAGTCCGAGGACGATCGAGAAGACCCCCCACGCGGACGCGAAGGCGGACAAGATCACGACCGCGTTCATGTGAGCGTGCTGGGTGCCCGGCAGCGGCTGCACCGCCATGCCGACGATGGCGGTGGCAAGCCACATCAGCCCCGAGGTCAGGTCGGGGAGAGGGCCGTCGTCGTAGGGGTCGCCATCGGCGTGAAGCGGGCGGTCGAGGTTGAGCCGTGGCGAGCGCATGGGCTTCTGCGGACGACATCGGCTTCCTGTGGCGAAGCTTGAGCCCCGGCCGGCGGGCCACGCCGCGCGTAGACTCCGGTCGATGGCCGGACATTCCAAGTGGGCCTCGATCAAGCACAGGAAGAAGGCCGTCGACGCCAAGCGCGGTGCCCTCTTCACCAAGCTCACGCGGGCGATAACGGTGGCCGCGCGCGAGGGCGGCGGGGATCCCGACGGCAACCCGTCGCTGGCGCTGGCGATCCAGAAGGCGCGCGACGCGTCGATGCCGAAGGACAACATCGAGCGGGCCATCGCGAAGGGCACGGGCGCCGACTCGGACGCCGACGCGTACGAGGCGGTGGTGTACGAGGGCTACGGGCCCGGCGGCGTGGCGATCCTCGTCGAGGCGCTGACCGACAACCGCAACCGGACGGGCTCCGAGGTGCGGCACCTGTTCACGAAGCACGGCGGCAACCTGGGCGAGCCGGGGTCGGTGGCCTGGACCTTCGAGAAGAAGGGCGAGGTCGTGGTGGACGGCAGCCGCTACTCGGAGGACGACCTGCTGCCCGCGATCGACGCCGGCGCCGAGGACGTGACGCTCGACGGCGACGTATGGGAGATCGTGACCGGCCCGAGCGAGGTGAACGCGGTGCGTGAGGCGCTCGCCGCCGAGGGCGTCGAGATCGAGTCCGCCGAGCTGGTGCAGCGGCCGACCACGCGCACCCCCGTCGACGAGGACCGCGTCGGAACGCTGATGCGCCTCATCGAGGCGCTCGAGGAGCACGACGACGTGCAGGCGGTGCACGCGAACTTCGACGTGGACGCCGAGGTCCTCGAGCGCGTGGCCGCGGCCTAGGTCGCCTCCGTCAGGGCGCCGGCAACGACGGCGTCCTCCCATGCCATGCCGGTGCTCTTGAAGAGCCGTGGCCGGTCCGCTGCCGGGGTTGTCTCCCCGCGGACGACCTCGGCGAGCGTGACGAGCCCGTCCTCGGTGGTGGCGCCGGAGTCGATCGCGAGGATCACGTCGCCGGCCTCGCGGAGCGCCGACGTGCGCGACTCCACGACGATCGTGGCGCGGGCCGCGAGGGCGTCGTCGGTCTCGCGGGCGTCGGGCTCGTGCGAGCCGATCGCAACGATGGTCGCGTGGTCGGACACGGCTGCTCCGTCGAAGAGGGGCTCGCGGGCGGTCGTGCAGCAGCAGACGATGTCGGCCGCGGCCACGAGGTCGTTCACGCCGGTGTGGTCTCGCCCCACCATGTCCACCTGGTCGACGGGGCGGATAGCGCGCAGCGCCTCGGCGTGCGCGTGCGCCTGCGGGCCGCGGCCGAACACCACCAGGCGCCGCGCGTCCGGGACGGCGAGATGCCGGACGGCGAGCGCCGAGACGGCCGGGGTGCGAAGGTTCGTGACCGCGATCCCGTCAGCGAGGGCTCGCGGCGCGAGGGTCGTCGCGTCGAAGATCACACAGACGCCCTGGATGCGAGGCTCGCCGCCAACGGTCACCAGCTTGACCACCGGATGCCTCGCCGAGGCGGACGGCATGAGGAGCAGCTGACCGCGGTCGAGCTCGACCGCACCGCGGGGCGGGTCCGCCTCCGGGTCGAGGCCGGCGAGGAGCGCGGCTTCGAGGGCGTCGGCGGCTTGCGACACGCCGAGGCGCCGCTCGACTTCGGCCGCGTCCAGAAACGGGAGCCTCACCGGAGCACGAACCCCGTCCCCAGCGGATCGCGCGGGTCCAGGAAGAAGCGATGCTCGCCGGTGGCGAAGGCCGTGCCCTGGACCTCGGTGAGGAGCCCGCCGGGCGACTCGCCGATTGCCCGGGCGTGGAAGGTGGTGCCGACGATCGAGTCGTTGCGCCAGCTCTGCCCCGGGGCGAGCGTGCCGTCCTCGGCGAGCAGCGCCGTCCGCGCTGAGGTGGCCGAGCCGGTGGGCGAGCGATCGACCTCGCCGTCGGCGAAGATCGCCACGTTCCGCTGGTGCAGCGGACCGACCTCCTCGTACAGGACCGTTCCGTAGATGCCGGACAGCCGATCGTCGCCCGGGTGGCGCGCGACCTCCGTGCCCTCGAGAGCCTGCTTGACCTCGCGGCCGGCGACGATGAGCGCGGGGAGGTCGTCGGGGCGGACCCGGAGCCCGAAGCGCTCCGCCGGCGCGAACGCGTAGATGGCGCCGCCGTAGGCGACGTCGACCGTCGCATCCCCGGCGCCGACCCCGCGAGCGATGACGAACGACGGCACGTTGCGGAAGGCGACGCTCTCGGTGGCGCCGGCGCGCCGCTTGACCCTGGCGGTGACGCGACCGGAGGGCACGTCGATCGTCACGTCGACCTCGCCGTCGTCGGGCGCGGCCATGCGGCCCGAGTCGACCGCCCACGCCCCGAGCGCGATCGTTCCGTGGCCGCAGGCAGTCGAGTAGCCGTCCTTGTGCCAGAAGAGGACGCCGAGGTCGGCGCCGCCGTCATCCGGCGGGACGAGGAAGCAGCCGTACATGTCGGCGTGGCCGCGGGGCTCGTGGCAGAGCAGGCGCCGTATGCGATCGATCTCCTCCGATCGGGCGGCGTGCTCCCTTCGTTCGCGGACGGTCGCCCCGGGAACGTCAGGCACGCCGTCCAGGACGATCCGAAACGGCTCCCCGGCCGTGTGGTAGTCGGTCGCCCTGACCTGCACGCTGGGAGTCTCCCAGCCGGCGACCCTGGACAACGAGCGCCACGGAGGCCACGATCACCACGCCGCCGGCGGCCATCTGCGCGGTGATGCGCTCGCCCAGGAGCGCCCAGCCGACGGTCACGGCGACCACCGGATTCACGTAGGCGTAGGTGGAGACGGTCGTGATCGCGACGTTGCGGAGCAGCCAGGTGAACGCTGTGTAGGCGACGATCGAGCCGGGCACGACGAGGTAGGCGAAGGCGAGCAGGGAGTCGGTCGAGAAGGCCTTCGCGTTCACGTCGGCGGCCTCGCCGAGCGCCAGGCCGGCGAGGGCGAGCGCGAGGCCGGCCGCGAGCAGCTGGACGGTGCTGTTCAGAAGCGGGTCGGCGGGGAGGGGGGTGGAGCGCGAGAAGAACTGGCCTGCGGCCTCGATCGCGGCGGCGCCCACGAGGACGAGCAGCCAGGCCACCGGGGCCTCGCCGCCGGGGGAGACGAGGAGGCCCATGCCGGCAAGGCCCGCGAGCACCGCGGCCACGGTGCGCCGCGCGACCGTCTCGTGCGCGAGAAGCTGGAGCAGCACGATCCAGAGCGGCACCGAGGCGATGATGAGCGCGGCGAGCCCGGCGGGCACCTCCTGCTCGGCGACGGCGAGGATGCCGATGTCGCCGAGGATGACGGTGCCGACGATCGCGGCACCGGCGAGCTCGCGCCGCGTTGCGCGAAGCCGGCCGAGCGCCCCGAGGACGGCGGCGAGGACCGCACCGGCGATCAGGAAGCGAACGGCGGTGCCGAGGAGGGGCGGAACGGTCTCGACCATGACCCGGATCGCCGGATAGGTGCCGCCCCAGGCGAGCCAGACGGTGAGCAGGCAGAGAACGGCGAGGCCCGTCCGTGGCGCGGGTCCGCTTCGGCTCCCGCTTGACGCGGCATGGCCCTCGGCCATAACATGCATGAGTAATGCATACCGGAGATCGGGACGCGGGAAACGCGGCCGGCGCGGCCGGCGCGGCCGGCGGGGCCGGCGCGGCCGCCGGCGCCGCGGGCGACGCCGCCTCGGCCGACCTCGCCCGCACGGCCAATCTCCTCGGTGCTCTCGCACTCGAGGCCGCCGGGGCGCAGGAGGCCGCCACGCGGCCGGTCGTCGGTCAGGCCGGTGCCGCCGCTGCGGCGCTCGTCACCATCGCGGCGCATCCTGGCCGCACCATCGAAAGGTTGCGCGCTCCACTCGGGCTCTCGCAGCCGGGGGCCGTGCGGCTGGTCGAGCGGCTCGTGGCTGCCGGTTGGGTCGAGCGCTCGGGGGCCGGTGGCCGGCGCGGGCTCGAGCTCCGCCTCACCCCAGCGGGCCAAGCCCAGCTCGAGGAGCTCCTCGCCGCCCGCAGGGCCGCTCTGGCGAGGCTTCTCGACCCCCTGTCGGAGCCCGAGCGGGCCCAGCTGACCGGCCTGCTCGAAAAGGCGCTGGGCGCACGCACGGGCGACCGCGCCGACCTCGAGCGGCTCTGCCGCCTGTGCGACTGGCGGCGCTGCCACAGCTGTCCGGTCGCTAGCGCGCTGGGCTCCCAGGACGGCTCGAGCTGATCGCCCGAGCGGGAAGGCGTCCGCCGCCCGCCGCAGAATCACAGTCATTGGTGATCGTCCTAGGCATCGACCCGGGCACCGCGAATACGGGCTACGGGGTTGTGGTCTCGCGCGGCAGCACGCTGGCGGCGCTCGACGGCGGCGTGATCGAGACCCGTCCCGGCGCCCCGCTCGAGCGGCGGCTGGCCGATATCCACGCGCGCGTGTGCGACCTGATCAACGAGCACAGGCCCGTGGCGCTGGCGGTGGAGGACCTGTACTTCGGCCGCAACGTCCAGACGGCTTTCGCGGTGGGCCAGGCCCGCGGCGTCGTGATGCTGTCGGCCGGCATCCACGGCGTGCCGTGCTTCTCGTACACCCCGCAGGCGGTCAAGCAGGCGGTCTGCGGGTCGGGCTCGGCTGCGAAGGACCAGGTGCAGCGCATGGTGGGGGCCCTGCTCTCCCTTCCGGAGCCGCCGCAGCCGGACCACGCGGCGGACGCGCTGGCGGTCGCGATCTGCCACGCGAACGGCGCCCCGCTGCAGGCGGCGCTGGCGTGAAGCGCTGGCGGCGGCTCAGGCGGCGCCTTCCATTAGCGGTGAGGAGAAGGCGGGTGTTCGCGTGATCGCCTCGATCCGCGGCGAGGTCCTGACCCGCCTGCCGGGCGAGGTGGTGATCGAGGCGGCCGGGGTCGGCTACCGGCTGGCGGTCTCCTCGGGGACCTTCGCCGACATCCCGCAGGCCGGCAGCGAGGGGCGGCTCTTCACGCACCTGGTCCTGCGCGACGACGCCATGCAGCTCTACGGGTTCTCGACGAAGTCCGAGCGCGAGCTCTTCCTCATGCTGGTCGGCGTGCAGTCGGTCGGGCCCAAGGTGGCGCTTGCGGTGCTGTCCGGCGGCACCCCGCGCGAGCTCCTGAACGCGATCGCCTCCGGCGACAGCGCCCGCTTCCAGGCGGTGCCCGGGATCGGCAAGCGCACGGCCGAGCGCATCATCGTCGAGCTGCGGGAGAAGGTGGCGGGCAAGGTGAGCGACGAGATCGTCGTGCGCCGCACGCCGAGCGACGATCCGCGCACGCTGGCCCGCGAGGGTCTCCTCGGGCTCGGGTTCAGCCCGCAGGAGGCGGACGGCCTGCTCGACAAGGCCGACGGCGAGACGCCCGAGGAGCTGATCGCGGGCGCCCTGAAGGGAGCGCGGTGAGCATCCGCACGCCCGGGGTCGAGCGGATAAACGACCCGGCGACCCTGCCCGCCGAGGACGACCTCGACCGCTCGCTGCGTCCCAAGCGGCTCGACGACTTCGTTGGCCAAGAGCGGGTCAAGGAGCAGCTCGCCGTCTTCATCGAGGCCGCGCGTGCCCGCGGCGAGGCGCTCGACCACGTGCTGCTGGCGGGGCCGCCGGGGCTCGGCAAGACCTCGCTCGCCCACATCGTGGCGAACGAGCTGGGGGTGGAGTTCACGCTCACCGCGGGACCTGCGCTCGAGCGCAAGGGCGACGTGGCCAGCTACCTCACCGGGCTCGAGCCGCGCAGCGTGTTCTTCGTCGACGAGATCCATCGCCTCCCGCGCGCGCTCGAGGAGACCTTCTATCCCGCCATGGAGGACCGCCGGCTGCCGATCACCGTGGGCCAGGGGGCGGGCGCCAAGGTGGTCACGCTCGACCTGCCCGCCTTCACGCTGATCGGCGCGACCACACGCGCCGGGCTGCTCACCACCCCGCTGCGCGACCGCTTCGGAGTGACCCACCGGCTCGAGCTGTACGAGCCGCCCGAGCTGGCCCGCATCGTGCGGCGCTCGGCGGGCATCCTCGACGTGGAGATCGACGACGCGGGCGCCGAGGCGATCGCGGCGCGCTCGCGCGGCACGCCGCGCGTGGCCAACCGCCTGCTCAAGCGGGTGCGCGACTTCGCGGAGGTCCGCGGCGCCGGGTCGATCGACCGCGCCGTGGCGCGCGAGGCGCTCGAGCTGCTCGAGGTGGACGAAGCGGGCCTCGACCGGCTCGACCGGGACATCCTCCGGGCGATCTGCGAGAAGTTCCGCGGCGGCCCGGTGGGGCTGTCGACGCTGAGCGTGGCGGTGGGCGAGGAGCCCGACACGATCGAGGATGTCTACGAGCCCTACCTGCTCCAGCAGGGCTTCCTGATGCGGACCCCGCGAGGACGGGTGGCGACAGAGGCTGCGTTCGCCCACGTCGGCCTCGAGCCGCCGCGCGACGGGTCGCAGCGATTGTTCTGATGGCGGTCGGCTTCGAGCGAGCCTTCCCGGGCGCCTCGCCGGAGCAGATCGAGAGCGTGGAGGCCGAGCTCGGGGTGGAGCTGCCAGGCGACTACCGCCGCTTCCTCGAGCGGACGGGCGGCGGCTACCTCGAGGCCAACTTCCTGCCCCCGGAGGCCGACGCCAGCGTCCGCTACCTCTACAGCCCGGGTCCCAACGACGACGACCACATCTTCGACCTCGTGACCGCGGCCCGCTTCTACGCCCCGGATTCGCCTTCCGACCCCGAGATCGATGCCGACTACCTGCCCATCGGCGAGGACGACGGCGACAACGTGATCTGCCTGAAGGTCCGCGGCGGGGACCGCGGCGCGGTGTACTTCTGGGCCCACGACGCGTTCGCGAACACCGATCCGTTCGAGCGCCTGGCGGACAGCTTCGAGGAGTTCTTCGAGCGGCTGCGGCCGATTGATGAGCTCGAATCCGGACCACTAGCATGAGGCGTCCATGCCGATCTTCATCTGCCCGAACTGCGGGGACCGGAGCGTGTCCACGGAACGGACGGCCGGGTTCCAGAGCCGAGCGCGCTCGTGCAAGAAGTGCGGCTTCGGCTTCCTGTTCGAGCTGCTCGACGACTACTACCCCGCGCCCAACGCGGCGTTCTTCATCCTGGACCAGCAGGGACGCCTCATCGGGACGGGACGCGGCGCCCGGGAGCTCACGGGGCTCGGCGACCTCGACGTGATCGGGCGCCCGGTGACCGATGTGCTCCGGCTCGAGTTCGAGAACGGCGACGACCACATCGCGACCGCGCTCGAGTGGGGGGTGCGGGTGCTCGGCAAGCCCGTGGTCGTGCACGCCGAGGGGGACCGTCCGGAGCAGGCGAACGCCGACATCTTCCCCGCCTATGACGAGGACGGCGGCCTGCTGCTCGTGTTGACGCCACGATGACCAGCCGCACCCGCAACCTGTCGATCCTCGGCGTGGTGGCCCTGCTGCTCGTCCTGGCCGGGCTCGTGATCGTGCCCGGCTCGCCGCTGTCGAAGGACACGAAGCTCGGCCTCGACCTCGAGGGCGGCATCGAGCTGGTCTACGAGGGCCGCCCGACGCCACAGGTTCCGGAGGTCACGCCGCAGGCGCTCGACGACGCCATCGAGACCATGCGCAAGCGCGTTGACGCGCTCGGCGTGTCGGAGCCGGAGATCCAGCGCTCGGGGCCGGAGCAGATCTCCGTCGGGCTCCCGGACGTCGAGAACGCCGAGCGCGCGCGCCAGCAGGTGGGGACCACGGCGAAGCTCCAGTTCTACGACTGGGAGCCGAACATCCTCACCGACAAGCAGGTGTACTCGGGCGGGAACGGCCTCTACGACGCCACGCTCGCCGCCTCGAAGGAGGAGGGCAAGGCCGAGAAGGTCGACGTGGTGCCGGACTCGGGGGACACGCCCGAGGAGGCCGACCGGGCCAACAACACCCAGGACGACCGCTACTACCTGTTCGGTCCCGACCGGTCGCCGATCGGCCCGGACAAGCAGCCCGTGCGCACCGAGACGTACGAGCCCTCCGCCACCTGCAAGGAGCTGCTCGCCGACTACGACGCGGAGCCGGGGGCGCCGAACGAGTACGCCAAGGGCACGGAATGCCTGTCCCAGCTGGAGGCGCTCGGCCCCGGCGGCCCGCCCGACGGCTCGCGCGTGATCAAAGTGCCCGAGGGCGTGCTGGTCATCGAGCAGGAGCGCGCGCCCAACCAGCCGCCGCAGATCAAGCGCTTCACGGTGATCGAGGACGACTCGGAGCTGTCCGGCGAGGACATCAAGAACCCCGAGGCCAACACCGACCCGAACACGAACGCCCCGCTCGTCACGATGGAGTTCACCGACCAGGGGCGCGAGGCGTTCGCGCGCGTCACGAAGCGGATCGCCGAGCGCGGCTTCAACCTCTCGACGCTGAACCCCGGCACGCCCGCCGAGCAGTTCGAGCAGAGCTTCGCGATCACGCTGGACGACCAGATCGTGTCGCTGGCGACGATCGACTTCCAGCAGAACCCCGAGGGGATCGACGGGCGAACCGGCGCGCAGATCGAGGGTGTCGGCGACTTCGACGACGCCAACGACCTCGCCGAGAGCCTGCGCATCGGCGCGCTCCCGATCGAGCTGAAGCTGATCTCCGAGACCCAGGTCTCGGCGACGCTCGGCCAGCAGGCGCTCGACCAGGGCCTCACCGCGGGCGCGGCCGGGCTGGCGCTGACGATCCTGTTCCTGATCGTCTTCTACCGCGTGCTCGGCCTCGTGGCGACGACGGCGCTCCTGATCTATGCGGTGCTGCTGTTCGCGCTCGTGAAGCTGATCCCGATCACGCTCACCCTGCCGGGCATCGCGGGCATGGTGCTGACGCTGGCGGTGGCGGCCGACGCCAACATCGTCATGTTCGAGCGAATAAAGGAGGAGGTGCGCACCGGGAGATCGATCCCGGCCGCCATCTCCGCCGGCTACGCCAAGGCGCTCAGGACGATCATCGACGCGAACGTCGTGACGATTGGCGTGGCCTTCATCCTGTTCACGCTTGCCACGGCAGGCGTGAAGGGCTTCGCGTTCACGCTCGGGGTCGGCACGATCATCTCGCTGTTCACGGCAGTGCTCGCCACCTCGGCGATCCTGGGCTCGATGGCGCGCTCGCGTCTGCTGCGCCGCCCGAGCGCGCTGGGCGCCGGAGCCGAGCGCGTCGACTTCTCGCGCTTCGACTTCATGGGCAAGTCGCGCTGGTTCTTCTCCGCCTCGGGCCTGATCCTGGTCATCGGCGCGCTTGCGATCGCCGGCAAGGGCATCAACTTCGGCATCGACTTCGAGTCGGGCACGCGCATGGTGGCGCCGCTCGAACAGGCGGCGAGCGTGGACGACGTCCGCGGCGTCCTCGACCCGCTCGGCTACGACAGCGCGAAGATCCAGGAGATCACGGGCGACGAGGACCTGGGCGAGAACGTCGTTCAGATCGCGGTGCCGGAGCTCGAGCCCGACCAGGTGGACGAGGTCCGGGCGGCGCTCGACAACGAGTTCGGCGTGCGATCGGGCGATTTCTCGTCCAGCTCGATCGGTCCGACCTTCGGCGAGCAGATCGCACGCACCGCCCTGATCGCGGTGGTTGCCTCGCTGCTCCTGATCGCGATCTACATCGCCTTCCGGTTCGAGGCGAAGTTCGCCGTGCCGGTGCTGATCGCGCTCGCCCACGACCTGCTGATCACGGCCGGCGTGTACGCGCTGACCGAACGCGAGCTCACCACGTCGACCGTTGCCGCACTGCTCACGATCATGGGTTACTCGCTCTACGACACGATCATCGTGTTCGACCGAATACGCGAGAACGTGCCGCGCATGCCGCGGGCCACGTTCTCGCAGATCGCGAACCGCTCGATGTCGGAGGTCCTGACCCGATCGCTGGCCACGAGCTTCACGGTCCTGATGCCGGTTGGCGCGCTGCTCCTGTTCGGCGGCGAGACGCTGAAGGACTTCGCCTTCGCGCTGCTCGTGGGCGTGGCCTCGGGCGCCTACTCCTCGATCTTCATCGCGACGCCGGTGCTGGTCGAGTGGAAGGAGCGCGAACAGGTGTACATGCGGCGGCGGCGGCTCGTCATGGAGCAGCACGGTGGCCTGGTGCCGGCGTTCGCGACGGGATCGTTCGCTGAGGAGCCGGCCGTGGCGGCCGCCCCTGCAGGCGCGGTCGCAGCCGCCGGACCCGCGCCGCGCGAGGACCGCTCGACCCGCGCCGCGCGCCGGGCGGCGCAGCTCCCCGCCCGGCGGCTTCGCGACCTCAGGGACCTGGGCTGGTCCTCGATCGCCTCGGAGCCCGTCGATGCCGGGCCGCGGAGCTTGGCGCCCTCGAGCGCGACGATGGTGCCCTTCCTGTGGCGCGTGGCGGCCGGAGCGGTGAGCAGGCGTCTCGCCGGACGGCTCGGCGAGAAACAGTGGTTCATTGCGTACAGGCGGACCGATGCCGAGCGTCTCACGCTGATCGCTCCCCCCGCCGGTCGCTTCTACGCCGACCCGTTTCTGTTCCAGCGCGACGGCCGCCGCTTCATCTTCTTCGAGGACTACGACTGGAGCTGCGGGCGTGCGGCGATCTGCTACGTGGAGCTCGACGAGCGCGGCCGCCATCGCCCTCCACGGCCGGCGCTCGAGCAGGACTGCCACCTGTCGTACCCGTTCGTGTTCGAGGACGGCGACGGCGTCTACATGCTGCCCGAGACCGCGAGTCGCCGGACGATCGAGCTCTACCGAGCCGTGCGCTTCCCGGACGAATGGACGCTCGACCGCGTCCTGATGAGAGATGTCTCGGCCACCGACGCCACCCTGCTGCGACACGACGGCCGGCTGTGGCTGTTCACGGCCATGGCGGTCGACGGCGGTCGCCCGGTCGACGAGCTGTTCCTGTTCTCCTCCGACTCGCTCCAGGGCGAATGGGAGCCCCACCCCATGAACCCGGTCGTCTCGGACGTGCGCCGCGCACGCCCGGCGGGCCGGATCTTCATGCGCGACGGGCAGCTTGTGAGGCCGGCGCAGGATTGCTCGCAGTCCTACGGGTGGCGGCTCGTCTTCAACCGGATCGAGGCCCTCAGCCCCAACGAGTATCGCGAGCGGCCCGTCAGCATCATCGAGCCGGAGCAGGAGAGCGGCAACCTCAGGGCCCACTCGTACGGCTCGGACGGGACCTACGAGGTCCTGGACGGCTTCCGTATGCGGCCGCGGCTCTCGCTGGCAGGGATGCCTCGCGCCGGCGGCCGGCCAAGCTGGTTCCACGTCGATCTCGAATCGCCTGGGCGTGAGCGCTCGATACTCCATAGTTAGCGCCGATCCGCGGGCCGACAGGGAAGAGCTGCTCGCGATCGCGACGCGGAACCGTCCAGGGCCGCGGGAGCGTCTCGAGCTGAAGTACCGCAAGTACTACGAGCACAGCCCGTTCGGGCCTCCCTCCGTCTTCCTCGCTCGCGACAACGAGTCGGAGGCCTTCGTCGGGATGACGGCACTGTTTCCGACCAGCCTGCGGATCGCCGGCGAGCTCGTTCCGGCCGCGATCGGCGGCGACTTCGCCGTCGACGAAGGCCATCGCGGGTTCGGGCCGGCGGTTGCGCTCCAGCGGGCCACGACCACGGTTCTCGGGGAGCGCGGTCTCAGCTGTGCGTACGGGTCCCCCAACGAGTCATCCGAACCGATCGTCGGTCGCGCGGGATACGCCGACGTCGCCCGCTTGACGAGGTTCGTCAAGCTCCTGACGGCGCGGCCACTCGCCGAGCGCTACATCGGGCGGCCGCGGCTCGCCTCGCTCGCGGCGACCGTGGCCACCCCGGTTCTGTCGGCGCTGTCCCGAGAGCGGCTCCACCGGCGCTCCGCGAGCTTCTCCGTCGAGGAGCCCGACGTCTTCGACGGGCGCTTCTCGGAGCTGTGGGAGGTCGCCCGCGCTCATCAGGGTGTGAGCAGCGAGCGAAACGCCGAGCTGCTCAACTGGAGATTCGAGAAGACCGGTTCCGTCGAGGCGCCGGGCAAGTACTCCGTCTTCGCCGTCATCGACGGCGAGAACGTGGCCGGCTACGTCGTCTACCGGCTCGGCGACGACGCCCGGGTCGTCTACGACATCCAGTGCCTGCCGGACCGGTCCGTGATCGACGCTCTGCTCGCCGAGTTCATCCGCGACGCCCGCGGCAAGCGGGCGACCGCCGTCGACGTGGGCTACGTCGGGCCGGACACCCTGCTGACCGAGCGGCTGCGCGCGTTTGGATTCGTGGCGCGGACGGCGCGCAACGGCCTGCGCGTGTACGTCGACGAGGAAGCAACGCTCGGGGTGAACCTGCTGGACAGGCACGCCTGGAGCTTCATGACGGGCGACACGGATTTCTAGACGTCCGCGTCGCCCGTGAGGAAGTACCAGTTCCGGCCCTCGACGAGGTTCTTGTCGAGAGACGAGTCGCCGGGCACGTAGACGCGCAGCCCGCTCTCGTCCGCGCGCCGGATGAACCCGAAGCTCGCGAGCCGCCGGGTGAGCAGGTTGGCCGAGCCGAGATGGAGCAGCGTGATGGCGAGCGCTCCGTGTCGGCGCGAGTCGAGGATCAACTCGGCGAGAAGCGCATCGACAACGGCCCGAGAGGGCAGCGCCGCGACGTCGACCAGGTGGCGAATGCCGTCCCTGACCCGGTACACGGCGTACGCCGCGACGCGCCTGTCGTTTCCGACAAGCGCGAAGATCGTGAACAGGCCCCCGCCTTCCCCATTCTTCTCGTACCTCCAGTTGAGGAGCTCCGGGTTGCGCTCGCTCGTGATCGCGTGCTCGCGCCAGAGCGTCTCCCAGAGGTCCGCGAAGCGGTCGTCGAAGCGCTCCGGCTGCTCGACGCGAAACCCGTGCCGGCGACCTCCCAGACGCTCGCGCGAGAGCAGCGACAGGAACGGGTCTGCCGCGACCCTCGACACGCCGGCGCCGATTCGGGCGAGCCCCCGCGAGCGAACGTACCGCTCGACGACGACCCGGCTCCTGAGAACCTTGACGAAACGGGTGAGGCGCCCCAGGTCGGCATAGCCCACCCGCTTGACGATGGGCTCCGAGTGCTCGTTGGGATAGCCGTACGCGCACCTCAGGCCCTGCTCGCCGAGCGCTGACACCACCGCCCGCTGCAGCGCGACGGACGGCCCGAGCCCACGGTGCCCGTCGTCGACCGCGAAGTCCCCGGAGATCGCCCCCGGAACGAGCTCGCCGAATACCCGTAGGCGCGTCGGGAAGGCCGCCGCCATGCCGACGTACGCCTGCGACTCCGACTCTCGGGCGAGGAAGAAGAAGGGTGGCCCGAGCGGGTTCCGTTCGTAGTACTTCGTGTAGCGGGCCTCGCGCCCCTGCAGGGGCATCAGCAGGTTGCGGTGCGCCAAGCCGAGCACGTCGTGCTTGTGCGCCCGTGGGTCCCCGGGGATGATGGAATACCGAGGGGTCACCGGCCCGCCACCATCAGAGAGTTCGCCGAGGTCACGAGACGAGCCAGAATCTAGCGTCACCGACGTCGGCCGAACGGGGGTTGGCGGTGAGCCGAGGGCGCGTCGCCGCACTCGCGGCGCGCAGCCCGGGCCTCGTGCCTTCGCTCGCGGCGATCCTGGCCCTGCTCTGGTTCGCCGCCGACGAGGGTGGCTTCAGGGGAACGACGTGGATGCCCGCGACGCTGCTGCTCGCGGCCATCCTCGTCGGCAGCCTCGCGCTGCTGCCGCGGCCGCGCCCGGCGCGGCTCGCCCTGGCGGCGATCCTCCTGCTCGCCGGGTACGGGGCGTTCTGCCTGCTCTCCATGCTCTGGGCCGAGCAGCCGGAGCTCGCGTGGCACGCGGGGAACCGGACTCTGCTGTACGCCGTGCTGCTCGCGCTGTGCGCGCTCTGGCCGCTGCGCGGCCGCACGGCCGCGATGCTCCTCGGCGGCTACGGGCTCGGGGTCGCCCTGATCGCCCTGATCGAGCTGCTGAAGACCGCGGGAGCCGACCTGTCGGTCCAGTACTTCGACGAGGCCCGCTTCGCACACCCCGTCGGCTATACGAACGCGAACGTGGGTCTCTGGATGCTGGGCCTGCTTCCCTGCGCCGTGCTCGCGGGGCGGCGGGGCGTCCCGGCCCCGCTACGCGGGCTGTTCCTCGGCGCCGCGGGTCTGCTCGCCGGGACGGCGCTGCTCGGCCAAAGCCGAGGCTGGCTGATGGCCCTTCCGGTCGTTGCCCTGCTGGCAGTGCTGGTCGTTCCCGGGCGCGGCCGGACCATCGCGGCCTTCGCCGCCGTAGGCGTGGCGATCCTGCTGATCCTGAACCCGCTGCTCGACGTCTACAACGACCTGCAGCCCACGGGCCCGCCCGGGGCCGTCTTCGACAGCGCGCTGCGGGCGCTGCTGCTCGCCTCGGCGGGGCTCATCCTCCTCGGCGCCCTGGCGGCAGTAGCCGACGCGCGTATTCAGATCTCCGAGGCGCGCGCGCGTCGCATCAGCGCCGCGACCGTTGTGGCCGTCGCGCTCGCGGCGGTCGCCGTCGTTGCGGGATACGCGGTCGTCGAGCGCAACCCGCTCTCGGCCACCGCCGACGCGTGGGACGAGTTCAAGCAGGGCGGCTACAGCCCGACGGAGCGATCGACCAGGCTGAGCGCCGGCTTCTCCACCTATCGCTACGACTACTGGCGCGTCGCGTGGAAGGAGTTCGAGGACGCGCCGCTGCTGGGGGCCGGCGCGGACAACTTCGGGCGTGCCTACATGCGACATGGCGAGAGCCCGCAGCGGCCGCGATTCCCGCACAGCACCGAGATGGTGGCCCTCGCCGAGACCGGGGTGGTCGGCGCGCTGCTGCTCGGTGCCGCCTTCGTATGCGCGCTGCTGGCCGCGCTGCCCGGTCGCCGCGTCGCGGGTCTGGGCGGCGCCGCCACCGGCGCCGGGGTGCTCATGTTCGGGTACTGGCTCGTGCACG
>Ga0081538_10000960_pt1 | contig 30815 bp, 29 predicted proteins | sample TabmetS5T2R1_FD_71022 | JGI IMG/M metagenome (GOLD analysis project Ga0081538, IMG submission 71022) | Tabebuia heterophylla rhizosphere microbial communities from the University of Puerto Rico - S5T2R1 | ecosystem: Host-associated > Plants > Roots > Rhizosphere ...
GACCCGGTCGGCCTCGGTGTAGCGGCAGCCCTCGCCGATGAAGAAGCCGTTGTTGAGGATGTTGTGGTGCGACAGGGTGGCGCCCTTGGGGAACCCGGTGGTGCCGGAGGTGTACTGGATGTTGATCGGGTCGTCGAACTGCAGCAGCGCCTCGCGCTCCCGCAGGCGGTCGGGCGGGACCCGGCCGGCGGCCTCGCGCAGGTCGTCCCAGCCCAGCGCCCCCGCCGGCGTGTCGGGTCCGAGCACCACCCGGCGCTGCAGCGCCGGCAGCTCGCCCGCCACCCGGTCGAGCATGTCGAGGTAGTCGGCCTGGCGGAAGCGGGGCGCGAGCACCAGGGTCGAGACGCCGGACTGGCCGAGCGCGTAGGCCAGCTCGGAGGTCCGGTAGGCCGGGTTGACGTTGACCAGGATCGCGCCGACCTTGGCGGTGGCGTACTGCAGCGTCGCCCACTCCGCGTTGTTGGGCGACCAGATGCCGACCCGCTCGCCCGGCTCGACGCCGAGCGCCAGCAGCCCGCGGGCGACCTCCTCGACGGCGGCGTGGAACCGCGCGTAGGTCAGGCGGACGCCCTGGTGGACGCTGACCAGGGCGTCGCGGTCGGGCACCCTGGCCACGGTCCGGTCGAGGTTGCGGCCGATGGTCTCGCCGAGCAACGGGACATCGCTGGCTCCGTGCACGTAGGAGGGGACGTCGCTGGGTGCCTGGGCCATGACGGGCCTCCTCTGCTCCACGACATGCGCGCCACGGTGTGGTTCTGCGACGATACCCCGATGAACCCGACCGTACGTCCCCAAGACGCCGCCTGGGAGCCCGGCTCCTGGCAGGCCCTTCCCGCCGCCCAGCAGCCGGACTGGCCCGACCCGGTGGCGCTCGACCGGACGCTCGGCGAGCTGGCCAGGCAGCCGCCGCTGGTGTTCGCCGGGGAGGCCCGCACCCTCCAGGCCACCCTGGCCACGGTGGCCGCCGGCCACGGCTTCCTGCTGCAGGCCGGCGACTGCGCCGAGACCTTCGAGGCGTTCTCGGCCGACTCGATCCGCGACAAGCTCAAGGTCATCCTGCAGATGGCGGTGCTGCTGACCTACGGGGCCGGGCTGCCGGTGGTGAAGGTCGGCCGCATCGCGGGCCAGTTCGCCAAGCCCCGCAGCCTGCCCGCCGAGCGGGTCGGCGGCGCCGAGCTGCCGGTCTACCGCGGCGACATGGTCAACGACCTGGCGCCGGGGGCGGCGGCGCGGCGGCCCGACCCGGCCCGCATGCTGCGCGCCTACCACCAGTCGTCGGCCACGCTGAACCTGCTGCGCGCCTTCACCAAGGGCGGCTTCGCCGACCTCAACCAGGTCCACACCTGGAACCAGGAGTTCGTGGCCCGCAGCCCCGCGGGGCAGCGGTACGAGGCGGTCGCCGACGGCATCGACCGGGCGCTGCGCTTCATGGCCGCCTGCGGCATCGACCTGACCGCCTCCTCGGTGCTGCACCAGGTCGACTTCTACACCTCCCACGAGGCGCTGCTGCTCGGCTACGAGCAGGCCATGACCAGGCGGGACAGCCTCACCGGCTGCTGGTACGACTGCTCGGCGCACCTGCTGTGGCTGGGGGACCGCACCCGCCAGCTCGACGGCGCCCACACCGAGTTCCTGCGCGGCGTCGGCAACCCGGTGGCGGCCAAGCTCGGCCCGACCGCGACCCCACAGGAGGCGGTCGCCCTCTGCGACCTGCTCGACCCGGGGCGCGTGCCCGGCCGGCTGACGCTGGTCGCCCGCATGGGCGCCTCCAGGGTCGAGGAGCTGCTGCCGCCGCTGGTCCGGGCCGTCCGGGACGCGGGCCACCCGGTGGTGTGGGCCTGCGACCCCATGCACGGCAACACCTTCGTGGGGCCCTCCGGGCACAAGACCCGCCGCTTCGAGGACGTCATGCGCGAGCTGGCCGGGTTCTTCGCCGTCCACCGCTCCGAGGGCACCCACCCCGGCGGCATCCACGTCGAGCTGACCGGCGAGGACGTCACCGAGTGCCTGGGCGGCGCCGACGAGATCGAGGACGGCCAGCTGCACCGCCGCTACGAGACCGCCTGCGACCCGCGCCTCAACGCCAGCCAGGCGCTGGAGCTGGCCTTCCAGGTCACCGAGCTGCTGCGTGGCTGACCGAGGGGAGGCGGCGCCGGCCGGCGATCCCGTCGACCTGCTGGCCCGCACGCTGGCCCAGAACGACGCCATCGTCGGCCGGGTCCGGCGCGAGCAGGCGACGCTGCCGACGCCCTGCCGCTCCTGGGACGTGCGGACCCTGGTTAACCACCTGGTGCACGACCTGCAGAAGTTCACCGTGATGGCCCACGGCGGCAGCTGGGAGCCGGGCGACGAGGCCGACGTCATCGGCGACGACTGGGCCGGAGCCTACCGCGGGGCGGCGGGCGGGCTGCTGGCGGCGTGGCGACGGCCGGGCGCGCTCGACCGCACGGTGCGGCTGGCGTTCGGCGAGATGCCCGCCACCTGGAGCCTCGGGCAGCAGGTCACGGACCTGGCGGTGCACGGCTGGGACGTGGCGAAGGCGACCGGGCAGCCCACCGACCTGGATCCCGAGGTCGGGAGGTTCGCGCTGGAGTGGGGGCGGCAGAACCTCCGGCCCCAGTTCCGCGGCGACGAGGCGAGCGGACGGGCCTTCGGTCCCGAGGTGGCGGTGGCGGACGACGCGCCGCTCTACGACCGGCTCGCGGGGTGGTTCGGCCGCGACCCGGGGCGGCCCCTCACGGCTCGGGGAGGGTGAGGCCGTCGGACGTCACGGTAATGCGCAGGCCTCGTTAACCGTCAGGGGACCGGGACGGTGTCGGGGACGCCGAACTTGCGCCAGTAGTCCTTGCCCGAGTCCGGCAGGGTCCGGACCGGGTCGTAGTACTCGTAGCGGCGGTTGAGCGCGTCCCGGTCGTCGAACTCGATGCCGGTGCGGTAGTTCTTGGTCCAGTAGGAGATGCCCTTCTCGCGGTCGTAGGCCTCCACCTGGTGGACCCAGCGCTTGCCGACGAAGGGTACGTCGCAGACCACCCGGGGGGTGGCGAAGCCGGGCAGGTAGCCCATGATCGCGTGCTGCAGCTCCTGCGCCTCGTGGACCGGGATCCGCCAGTGCTCGGAGTTGGGGATCATGTCGCACATGTAGAAGTAGTAGGGCATGACCTTGGCCCGGTCGAGCAGGGTGAAGCACAGCTCCAGCAGGTCGGCGGCGGTGGTGTTGACCCCGCGCAGCAGCACGCCCTGGTTGCGGACGTCGCGGAAGCCCATCCCCAGCAGCCGGCGGACGGCGTCGGCGACCAGCGGGGTGAGCTGGTTGGCGTGGTTGACGTGGGTGTGCAGGGCCAGGTCCACGCCGCGCGCGGTGGCCTTGGCCGCCAGCCGTTCCAGGCCGGCGAGCACCTCGACCTGGAGGAAGTGCTGCGGCAGGCCCATCAGGCCCTTGGAGGCCAGCCGGACGTCGCGGACGTGCTCGACGTCCAGCAGCGCCGAGACGAACTGCTCCAGCACCCGGATGGGCAGGTTGGCGACGTCGCCGCCGGACACCACCACGTCGCGCACGCTGGGGGTGCGGCGCAGGTAGTCCAGGATCTGCTCGTGCCGGGCGGGCTGCCTGGTCTCGAACTTGTACTTGGCGACCTGGGGGGTGGAGTTGCCGACCAGGTCCATGCGGGTGCAGTGGCCGCAGTACTGCGGGCAGGTGGGCAGCAGCTCCGCCAGCACCTTGGTGGGGTAGCGGTGGGTCAGGCCCTCGACCGCCCACATGTCGGCCTCGTGCAGGCTGTCGCGGGTGGCCAGCGGGTGGCTGGGCCACTCGGGGTCGCGGTCGTCGAAGGCGGGCAGCATGTAGCGCCGCACCGGGTCGGCCCACAGGTCCCGCTCGTCCATGGTGTTGAGCATCTGCGGCGGCAGCAGCATCGACATGGTGGCCCGCTCGGCCTGGTCGCGCTCGACCGAGGCGAGCAGGCTGGCCGGGAGCAGGTCGCCGTAGACCGCCTGCAGCTGGCGCAGGTTCTTGACGGTGTGGGCGCGCTGCCACTGGGCCGTCTCCCACTCGGTGCGGGTCACGTCCCGGAAACCGGGCAGCCTCCTCCAGTCCGGCTCGGCCCACTCGCGCCGCAACGGGTAGGTGAACGGCTGCTCCGCGGGATGCGCTCGGGGCACGCGGTGGAAGAAGGGACCCGGGCTGGTCTGCTCCATCGGTGTTGCCTTTGCGTCCGCAGGTGCCTGCTCGGCCTGCCGGCAGGGTCCTTCGCAGTCAGGGCCGGCTGGGGCCCGTGACCGGCGCTGCCCCGGGGACGGCTCGGTGCCGGTCGGCCGGGGCGGCGCGCCGCAGCGCCGTCACGATAGCAGAGGGACGATCGCGCAGAACACCCTCCTGACCTGCGGGAGCGCGGTTACAGCGGGTCGAGCACCTGGGCGTAGCCGCGCTCGTAGCTGACCGTGTCGGGCAGCAGCACGTGGAAGGCGGCGCCGCCGCCCCAGCGCTCGTCGACCCACGCGTGGCCGCCGTGGAGGTGGGCGAAGCGCGCGACCAGCGACAGGCCGATGCCGACCCCGCGGGCGTGGGCCGGGGTGGTGGCCGGCTCGCCGCCGCGGCGGAACGCCTCGAAGATGGTGCCGGCCAGCTCGGCCGGTACGCCGGGCCCGGCGTCCTCGACGATCAGCTCGAGGTCGGAGCCCCTGGCCAGCGCCCTGACCCAGACCCGGGTGCCCGGCGGGGTGTGCCTGGTGGTGTTGAGCAGCAGGTTCTCGACGATCCGCTCGACCTTCGGGCCGTCGATGAAGGCCATGATCGGCTCGGCCTCGATGTCGATGGGCCAGCCGGCGAGCTGGTCGACCTCCGCGACCACGCGGTGGACCAGCTCGCGGACGTCGGTCATCGAGCGGTTCGGCTCGAGCACGCCCTCCTCCAGCCGGTTCAGGTCGAGCAGGTCCTTGAGCAGCCGCTCCAGCTTCTGGGTCTTCTCCACCAGCATGCGGACCAGGTCGAGCGCCTGCTCGCGTGGCAGGTTGAGCTTGGTCCGCTCGAGGGTCACCGCGACGCCGAGCATGGCGGTGAGCGGGGTCCGGAGGTCGTGGGAGACGGCGCGCAGGAAGGTGTCCTTCATGGCGTCGTTCGCCCGCATGCGGTCGGCCACGGCCAGCTCCCGGCGGAGGGCGTCCTTGAGCTCCTGCTCCTGGCGGGCGAGCTCGTGCACGGTTTCCTGCAGGCGGGCGTTCAGCTGGCGGTTCTCGATCAGGGCGACGACCTGGCGGCCGATCACCAGCAGGCCGACGGCGGTGCCGCTGAAGACCAGGAACGGCTCGAAGCTGCCCTTGAACACCTGCACCGCCACGCCGGTGACGGCGGCCAGCAGCAACGGCACGTAGGGCAGCGCCAGCCTGCCAAGGGAGGGCTGCTCCTCCTCGTCGCTGCGGCGCAGCTCGGCGACGGTGGGCCGCAGCGCGGCGACCAGGAAGATCAGCCAGCCGACGATCCAGCCGGCGTCGACCAGGGTGCCGCTCTCGTAGCTGCCGGTCTGGGTCAGGTAGGCGAACGCCGAGTCGGAGGTGGCCAGCGCCAGCACCGCCAGCGCGATCATGCGCAGGTGCGTGACCCCGCGGCCGCGGGAGCGGATCAGCAGCACCATCGCGATCGTGGCGGTGCAGATGTCGCCGAGGGGGTAGGCCAGCGCGAACACCCGTTCCACGCCGGAGCTGCCGGCGGCGCGGTAGGCGTCCCCCAGCACGGTCGCCCAGCTCAGGAACAGCAGCGAGGCGGCGATCAGCAGGCCGTCCAGCAGGGTGCGCAGCCGCGCGGTGGCGCGGGGCGGGGCGGTGGGGAAGGTGAGCACGCCGGCGATCAGCAGCGGCACGGTGCACAGGAAGCCCACGTCGGCCAGGGAGGGGAAGGGGTCGGTGCCGGCCACCAGCTCGAAGTAGGACCAGACGACCTGGCCGAGGCCCCACGACAGGCACGCCCAGCCGAGCAGCCGCCAGGCCCGCCGCAGCGACGCCGTCCACGCCCGCCCGAAGCCGTAGGGGTCGCGGTGGGCGGCGTGGAAGCAGGCGCCGGCGGCCGCCAGCGGCACCAGCGCCTGGACGATGTCGCTGACGGCGAGGGTGACCCAGGGCCCGCCGATCCCCAGCAGCATCCAGAGGATGAACACCACGGCGACGGCCGCTGAGGCGGTCACGCCCAGGCGGAAGGTACGCGGCTGGCCGGCGCCGCCGACCGTCCGGTCCGCTGCTGCCGCGGCGGCGGCTCGCATCCCCCCGCTGTCAGTCCTCACGGTGGCCCCAAGAGGTGGACTCGAGCTGGCAGTTCCAGAACACCACCCAGAAGGAGTGCAAGGCGAGGACACACGATACACGAGCAGAGCGAGACGTTCCTGTCACATGGGGATGATCTACCAGACCGTTTCGCCGGTCCGCGTGCTGCCCCCATGGTGTCCTCCCCGCGCTGGACCGCCAAACTCTACAACGTCGCGACATGGCCGACCAAGACGGTTGTGTCCCCGTCCGACAGGAGTGTCCCGAGAATCAGGGGGCCCAAACCCGGGTAAGTCGTGCCAACATGGATGGCCCGCGCACGACTGGGAGTCGCCGATGTTCCAACCGCCCCCGCCGCTGCCACCTCCGACCGGCCTGCGCCGCCTGCGGACGGGCGGCATCGGGGTGCTGGTGGTGCTGCTGTGGGCGACGGCGGCGCCGGGCTTCGTGCCGACCGACGCCTCGGCCGGGCTGACGCTGGCGGCGGCCGGCCAGCCGTCCGACGCCGAGTGGGCCCGGCTGCGCCACGAGGCGTGGCTGCGGGGGCGGGAGGCCGCGGCCGACGCCGAGCGCGCCCGAGAGGCGGCCAGGCAGGTCGCCGGCGGCAGCGGCGCCACCGCGACCACCGGCGCCTGGGGGGTCCCGGCCGGAGCGGACCGCACCATCCCGGCGCTCGCCCTGCGCGCCTACCGGGAGGCGGTCGCCTGGGCGGCCGGCTTCGACTCCCGCTGCGGGATCACCTGGCCGGTGCTGGCCGGGATCGGCCGCATCGAGTCCAACCACGGGATGCACGGCGGTGCGGCGACGCGCTTCAGCCCGAGCGGGACCATCAGCCCCAGGATCACGGGCCCGCCGCTGGACGGGCGCGGCGTGGCGCGGATCGCCGACAGCGACGGCGGCCGCTGGGACGGTGACACGGTGTGGGACCGGGCGGTCGGGCCGATGCAGTTCATCCCCACCACCTGGCGGTCGCTCGGCCGCGACGGCAACGGCGACGGGGTCGCCGACCCCAACAACCTGTTCGACAGCGCGGTGAGCGCGGCTGCCTACCTGTGCCTGAGCGTCGACGGGTCGCTGTCGGACCCGGCCGTGCTGCGGCAGGCGGTCTACAACTACAACCACTCCTGGCCCTATGTGGACGCGGTCCTCGGCTGGGCCCGGCTGTACCAGGGCGGGGTCACCGCCGGTGCGAACGTGGGCGCCGGCCCGCCTGCCGGCCCGGGCACCTCGGCCACCACCGGCGCGGCCGCCACCACGTCCGCCACCAGGGCGGCGTCGACCACCCGGCGGCCGACCACCACGGAGCGGCCGACCACCACGGACCGGCCGACCACCAGCACGCGCCCGTCGACCACCCGGCCGTCGACGACCGGGTCGACCACCAGCACCACCGCGCCCTGCCAGACCACCACGACCACCACCAGCGGCTCGTCGACGACGACCACCACCTCGACGACGACCACGACGCTCCCCGGCTCCACCACCACGACCACGACGCTCCCGCCCTGCCGGTGAGCGCGCCCTGCCGGTGAGCCGGGCGGCCAGCGCGGGTGGGCGCTAGGCCCAGGCGGTGAGCTCGGCCTCCAGCAGCGGCGACGCCCATCCCAGGAACACGGTCAGCATGTAGGGCGTCTCCGGCCAGATCCGGTGGACGGGCCTGGTGAGGGTGCCGAGCAGCGAGCCGCCGACACCGGCGCCGTAGACGTCGTTGAAGCGGTCGATGCGCCGCACCCACCCGTCCCGCCAGGACGGGTCCCAGGCGACCCGGCCGCCGGCGCGGGCGTACCTGAGGCGGTTGACGGCGGCGAACGCCCGCCAGCGCCAGCGCATCCCCGGAGGCCGCCGGCGGCGGCCCAGGTAGTAGCCGCGCAACGCGGCCGAGAGCGGCTGGCCGGCCTCCAGGCCCCAGTGGGCGCGGAGGGCGAACACGTCGACGTCCCCGAGCAGGTCGGCGGCGGGCGCCGACATCTGGTAGTAGGCGTCACGGTCCGCGTCGGACAGCCGCCGGGAGACGCGCGGGTCGGGCTCGCCTTCGCGGTGCCTGGTGGTCCAGACCGACGCCATGCCGACGTCGGCCACCCAGCCGGTGGCGTCGATGTTCGGCACCCCGTAGGCGCTGAAGGGCACCGAGGTACGCGGGTGGAGCAGGGCGTCCAGGCCGAGGACCAGGTGGCCGACGTCGACCTGGTCGCCTCCGGGGAGCAGGAGGTAGGGGGCCGGGTTGTCGCCGACGCCGTTCTCGTCCGCGCGTGCGGTGAGGTGGCGGTGGGCGGCCCGGCCCAGGCGGGGGTTGCCGTGCAGGGTGCAGCGGCCGCGGGCGCGGGCGTCGGGCAGGAGCTGCTCGACCTGGAAGCCCGAGTAGTAGGTGTTGCGGACGCGCGAGAGCAGGTCGGCGGGGGAGTCGGCCGGGAACGCCCGCTCGGCCTCCTCGAGGTAGGCGACGAAGCGCTCGACCGGGATGACCGCGTCGGGGCCGGTCAGGACCTCCACGGTGGGCGGCAGGGCCCGCGCCCGGCCGGGCCGGCGTGCCGGCCGGAGCCGCGGTGCCGCCTGCCGCGCCAGGCCGGCGGCCCGCCTGGTGGCCGCCCAGAGGCCGACCGCCCGGCCCACGGCCGAACGGTCGGCGTGGGCGTGGTGGAGGGCCGGGAACAGCGTGCGGATGGGAACGGCGACGACCTGACGCCCCTCTGGGACGGTGGGCGCGGGCTGGATCACGCGCGTGTCCAGGATCGTCGCCAGTGGGAGGTCCGCCTGCTCCATAGCCGATCCCCCGCTCTGTTCCCACCCGAGCCCGGCCGATGGGGCCTTCTCGGACAAGCATGCCGATCAACGCTGAATCAGGCAATCCCGCAGGGAACAATCGTTGAGGAACCGTGACGTACCGGTCGGTGCCGCTACACCAGCCGGCGGTCGCTGGCCCAGCGGGTCAGCTCGTGGCGGCTGGAGAGCTGCAGCTTGCGCAGCACCGAGGAGACGTGGGTCTCGACCGTCTTCACCGACAGGTGCAGCCGCCGGGCCACCTCCTTGTAGGTGAAGCCGCGGGCGATGTGGCGCAGCACCTCGCGCTCCCGGGCGGTGAGCTGGTCCAGCTCGGGGTCGACGACGCCGGTGAGGTCGCCGTGGAAGGCGTCGAGCACGAACCCGGCGAGCCGGGGGGAGAACACCGCGTCGCCGCCCTGCACCCGCCGGATGGCGCCGGCGAGGTCGGGGGGCGAGATCGTCTTGGTGACGTAGCCGCGGGCGCCGGCCCGGATCACCCCGATCACGTCCTCGGCCGCGTCCGACACCGAGAGGGCGAGGAAGCGGATCTCCGGGTGGGTCTGGCGGACCGCCTCCAGCACCGCCCTGCCGCCGCCGCCGGGCAGGTGCACGTCGAGCAGCACGACGTCGGGCCGGGTGCGGCGGATGCCGTCCACCGCGGCGTCCACCTCGGCGGCCTCGCCGACGATCTCGAACTGCCCGCCGAGCTCGGCCCGCAGCCCCGCGAGGAAGAAGTGGTGGTCGTCGACCAGGAACACCCTGACGGCCCCGCGGGCGCTCATGGGCCGGCCCTCGGCATGCGCAGCTGCACCTCGGTCCCCTCCCCGGGGGTGGAGGAGATCGTGGCGGCGCCGCCGTGGCGTTGCATGCGGCCGCGGATCGAGTCGGCGATGCCGTGGCGGTCGGCCGGCACCTGCTCGGGGTCGAAGCCCTTGCCCTCGTCGCGGACGAACCCGGTGAGCTGGTCGTCCTCCACCTCGACGTAGACCGAGACCAGCGAGGCCCCGGAGTGCCTGGCGGCGTTGAGCGCCGCCTCCTGGCAGGCGTCGACCAGCGCCCGTCCCGGCGCGTCCAGCGGGGCGTCGCCGACCACCACCACGTCGACCGGCACGTTGTGGAGCTGCTCGACCCGGGTCGCGATCGCCTCGACGGCCGGCCGCAGGCGCCCCTCCGGGGGCACCGGCGGCGCGTACAGCCAGGCGCGCAGCTCGCGCTCCTGGCGCCGGGCCAGGGCGACCACCTCGGGGGAGCTGGCGGCGCGCTGGATCAGCGCCAGCGTGTGCAGCACCGAGTCGTGCAGGTGGGCCGCCATCTCGGCGCGCGCCTCCGAGCGGACGCGCCAGCGCCGCTCCTCGCCGAGCTGGCGGGCGAGCCGGCTGGTCCAGGGCCCGAAGATGAGCCCGAGGCCGGCGGCGGTGGTCGCCACCGCCAGCAGGACGGGGACGGCGGCCGCCAGGTTGGTCCCCTGGTTGGCCAGGCCGAGGCCCATGCCCATGGCGACCAGCAGCCCGCCGACCACGATCCGCACGAGCCCGACGCGGCCGGTGAACAGCGCCTCCACCGGGTTGCCGGGGATGCGGGCGCCGGCCAGGGTCCAGCGCGCCCGGTCCTGGTCGTCGCTGCGGGCCCAGATCACCGCCGCGCCGGCGGCCGCCAGCGCCACCGGCCAGGCGATGGGGTCGCCGAACCACAGCCCGAGCTCGCGCAACAGCAGCAATGCCCCGAGCACCATCATGCCGAGGGCGAGGTTCTGCCGGGCGAGGGGCCGGCGGGCCGGGGCGGGGGAGGCCGCCGCGGCGCCGGGCTCGACCGAGACCGCCCAGGCGACCAGGTACAGCGGGATGCCCACGCCGCCGGCGACGGCGAGCACGGCGAAGGCGATGCGGACCACGATCGGGTCGACCCCGAGCCGCTCGCCGAGGCCGCCGGCGACCCCGAGCAGGACCCGGTTGTCGCGGCTGCGGATGATCGCCCAGCTCGCCCCGCCGGGGGAGCCCCTCGGGGCCCCTTGGACCCCCCCGGCCGGCTGGTGCGGTGCCTGGGTCGCCGTGATGGCCTCCACTCGCGGACGTGCCTTCGCCGGTCATGGTGGCACGGCCCGGTGTGGGCAGCCATGGGGGACCACCCTGAGGGGGGTGCGCCCGGGTGGGGGATCCCCCAGGGTGATCCCCGATGGCGCGGGCCCGCCGGCACGGGCAGGCTGAGCGGGACCGACCGCACCGGCCCGACCAGGAGCGACCGCCATGTCCGAGCGACCGAGCGAGACCCCGCCAGCCGCCCAGCGCGGGCGGCTGGTCCGCCGTACCGACGACAAGCTCATCGCCGGCGTGGCCAGCGGCGTCGCCGCCTCGCTCGGGGTGGAGCCGATCCTGGTGCGGATCGGCTTCATCGTGCTCACCTTCTTCGGTGGGCTCGGGGCGCTGCTCTACGTCATCGGCTGGCTGCTGATCCCCGCCGCCGGCTCCGAGGAGTCGATCGCCCTGGCGGCGGCGCGCCGGCCGGCGGGACTGGCCTCCTACCTCGCGATGGCGATGGTGATCCTGGCGGTCGGCATCCTGGCGGCCACCTTCTCGCGGCCGGGCGTGGTCTGGGCCATCGCCCTGATCGCCTTCGGCGCCTACCTGTTCCAGCAGCGCCAGGAGCGGCCGCCGGTGGCGGCGGGGCCGCCGCAGCCGCCCGCGCCGGCCGCCGGGGAGCCGCCCGCCCCGGCGGGCCGGCCCACGGAGCCGCTGCCGGCGGCCCCGCCCTGGAGCGCGGCGACGGCACCCACCGAGCCGGTGACCTGGGAGCGGCCGGCGCCGGCCACGCCGCCGCCCGCCTGGGGACCACCCCCGCCGGCGTCGCCGCCCCCGGCGTGGGCGCCACCGCCGCCCCGGGCGGAGCGGCGGCGGGCGTTCCTCGGGCCGCTCACCTTCGGCGCCGCCCTGATCGTCAGCGGGCTGGCGGTGGTGCTCGACAACCTCGGCGTGGTCGAGCTGACGCTGGGGCGGGTGCTGGCGCTGTTCCTCATCGTCCTCGGCGTTGGGCTGCTGGTCGGTGGCTGGTGGGGGCGGGCCTGGGGGCTGATCCCGGTGGGCCTGCTGCTGCTCCCGCTGGTGGTCCTCGCCAGCCTGGCCAACTCCGAGCCGCTCACCGGCGGCTTCGGGGAGCGGCTCTGGCAGCCCCGGGCCGCCGCCGAGGTCCGCCCCGCCTACCGGCTGGCCGGCGGCGAGCTGATCGTCGACCTCAGCCGGGCGCGGTTCGGTCCCGGCCCGACCGCGGTGGAGGCCAGCGTGGCCACCGGGCGGCTGCTGGTGGTGGTCCCCGACGAGGCCACCGCCGAGGTCCGCGGTCGGGCCGGGGCCGGCGTCGTGGACGTGTTCGGCTCGGGCAGGGACGACTGGGGCGTCCAGGTCGACACCTCCATGACCGCGCCCCCGACCCAGGCGCCCAAGGACGGCGCCGCGCCGACGGTGCGGCTGGACGCGCACGTCGGCTATGGCCTGGTCGAGGTCCGCCGGGCCAGCGACCCCCGACCGTTCGGGCAGGTGGGCGAGACCGGCCCGGTGCCCCCGCCCGCTCCTGCCACCCCGGAGGTGACCCCCTGATGCGCCGGCATGCGCTCGACCCCGTCTCGCTGGTCTTCGGCTTCGCGTTCACGGCCGCCGGCGTGCTGTTCCTCGCCGGCCAGTTCGACCAGGCCATCCGCCTGCGCTGGCTGTGGCCGGTGCTGCTGCTGGTCCTGGGCCTCGGCATCCTGCTCGACCTCGGCACCCGCCGCGAGCAGGCACCCCATGAGCCGGCCGAGGCACCGTTGGACGCCCAGGTCGCCGCGGGCCTGGCCGAGCCGGACCGGGCGGCGGCCGAGCCGACGGCGGCCGAACCGGCTGGGGCGGAGCCGGTGGCGGCGGCGCCTGAGCCGGCGGAGCCGGTGGCGGCCGAGCCGGCCGAGGCGGAGCCCGTGGCGGCCGAGGCGGAGCCGGCCGGGGCCGGGGCGGAGCCGGGAGAAGGCGACCAGGTGGAGGCGCCGGCGGCGGAGCGCACGGCCGAGCTCGGCCCGGAGGGCCCCGCCGACCGGGACCGCTGAGCGGCCTAGGCCCACGCCCGGCGGCCCGCCGGGCTGGAGCCTACCCGCCGCCCCGCCGGCGGGTAGGCTCCAGGTCATGGCGCGGGTGGACTACGACCGCATGGCGGGCGCCTACGCGGCAGGGCGGGCGCTCCCACCGGCCGGGCTGGAGCCCTGGCGGGCCGCGATCTCGCGGTGGCTCCCAGAGGACCGGGGCGGCCGGCCGGCCCTGGACCTCGGCGCGGGGACCGGCCAGTTCGCCGCCGCGATCGCCGGCTGGTTCGGCGGGCGCGTGGTCGCGGTGGAGCCCTCGGCGGGCATGCGCGCCCAGGCCGCCCGCACCCACCCCCATCCCGGCGTCGTCCTGGTCGGCGGGCGCGGCGAGCGCCTCCCGCTGCGGGGCGGCTGCTGCGCCTGGGCGTGGGTGTCCACCGTCGTCCACCACCTCGACGACCCGGCGGCCACCGCCCGCGAGCTGCGCCGGGTGGTCCGCCCCGGCGGGCCGGTGCTGGTGCGGCAGGCCTTCCCCGGCCGCCTGGACGGGGTCACCCTGTACCGGCGCTTCTTCCCCGGCGCGGCCACGATCGCCGTCCAGCTGTTGCCGACCCTCGAGCAGGTGTCCGACTCGTTCGCCGCCGCCGGCTTCCGGGTGGAGGCACTGGAGGGCGTGACCCAGGTGAGCGCGCCCAGCCTGGCCGGCTACCTCGACAAGGTCCGGCTGCGCGCCGACACGGGGCTGCGCCTGCTGCCCGACCAGGAGTTCGCCGCCGGCCTGGCCGGCCTGGAACGGGCGGCCGCCGCCGAGACCACCCCCACGCCGGTGACCGACCGCCTCGACCTGCTGGTCCTCCGCTAAGCGGCTGCGCCGGTTGGATTGCCCGCATCCCGCTGGGACAGCCGCCCCCGCCGCCCAGTGCCAGCGGGCGACGCGCCCCCAGGGGAATCTAGGCGACCAGCGGCACGCGGCCATGGTGGTGGCCGGTCAGATGCGGAAGGCGACCAGGGTCGCGGCAAGCACGACGGTCGCGAGCGACAGCAGCCGCAGCCCGGCCTCGGCAGGCGCGGTGAGTCGCCTGGCGTCCAGCGGCTCCCGGCTCGCGTCGGCGAGCTGGAGCTCGCCGCGAACCCCGACCACCCGGCGTCGCAGGTACCGCACGTGGTTCGAGAGCACGCGCTGGGCGAGCGAGAGCAGCACCGCAAAGACCGCGGCGAGCACCGTCACGCCGCGGAGGTCGCCGGCGACGGCCGCGTAGCCGCAGAGCACGGGGAAGCCGCCCCACGCCAGCCCGAACCAGAGGTCCGAATGGAAGCGCCCCCCGACCAGCTCCAGGTTGTACGCCAGCACCAGGAAGAGCCCGATTGGGATGAGCAGCGCGAGCCAGGCCCGGAAGGTGAGCGCACCCACCACGCCGATCGCGCCGGCGCCCGCGATCGAGACACCGGCGAGCCCCACGAGCACCCGGTCGGGGATCTTCGTGCGCAGCGGTCGCCCGTTCAGCTCGTCGAGGGCGTGCGCACCGACCCCGACGGCGAGGGCGAACGCGGCGGCGGCGGCGCCGAGCCGTTCCCAGGCGACGACGGGCGCGAGGCAACCGCCGATGACGACGTACGACAGGTGCCACGCCGTGTAGGGAGGATGCAGCAGCGTCACGTAGTCGCGCCAGCCGCCACCCTCGAGCGCGTACCAGGCAGGACGGGAGACCGGCGGAACCGCCCGCGTGCTGCCGCCGTCGGCCGGACGGTCGGTCGGGCTCACGGTTTCCGTCCCCAGATGACGACGACGATGCCGAGGCTCAGCCGCCTCGCCTCGACCCCTTGGAGGCCCGCCGCGTGCCACCACTCGAGCTGGCGCTCGAGCGGGTGGCGCTTCCAGAAGTCGCGGATCGACCCTCCCAGGAAGTCGCCGACCTCCCGCCAGCCGTGCCGGAGCAGGCGGCCCGCGAGCGGCAGCACCGTTCGGACGTACAGGTCCCAGAGCGGGCGCGCGGGGCCCTGCGGGACGCCGAACTCGAGCGCGGCGACGACGCCACCCGGACGCACGACGCGCGCAAGCTCGGCCAGCGTCGCCCCCGGGTCGGCGACATAGCGGAGCACGTGCGTAACCGTGAGGTGGTCGAAGGAGGCCGAAGCGAGCGGGAGCGCCTCCGCCGACGCAGTGATCAGCTCGACCTCATCGCCGAAGCGACGGTGTGCGACCGCCAGCATCTCGGGGCTCAGATCGACTCCGGTCACCCCAAATCCCCGCCGCAGGAGCTCCGCCGCGACCAGGCCCGTCCCCGTCGCCACGTCGAGCACGTGGCCGCCGCGCGGAAGGCGCGAGACGAGGAAGCGGCGCCCGCGCGGGTCCTGTCCCAGCGAGAGCGCGGCGCCGACGCGGTCGTAGGTCGGTCCGAGCGGGGCGAAGAGCGCGCGGGCGTGCTCGTGCAGGCTCCGCGCCGGCATCCGTCCAGCCATGCTGCCTCACTCCGATCGCAGGATCTCGGCGGCCCGGCTGCGGGCGGCCCGACGGGCAGGCAAGACCGCGCCGGCGAGGGCGATGGCAAGGCCCATCACGCCCAGCGGGTAGAGCGTCGTCGGGTGCAGGACGTCGAAGGCGAACGGCGGGGGGCGGTTGCCGATCTGCTGCGCGAGCTGGGTCATCAGCCCGTGGTAGGTGCGCACGCCCAACGGCATCGCGACCAGGCCGCCGATCACGCCCAGGACCGCGCTCGAGGTCAGCACCATGGCCAGGAGCTGCCGCGGGCTCATCCCGACCGCCTTGAGGACGGCGACGTCACGGGAGCGCTCGCGGACGTGGAGCAGCATGGTGGAGAACACGCCCGCGGCCGCGATCAGCCCCAGGACCAGCACGAGGACGGACATCAGCGCATTGAGCGTGTCGATGGTCTCGCTGGTCGATTCCTGCGCGGCGCGGTTGGGGGTCACGGTGAGGAAGTCCGGTTCCCGGGACCGGACGGCGCCGGCATAGGCGTCGGCGTCGGAGCCCGGTCGGAGCTGGACGACGTAGCGGTCGGGCTCGGCACCCGGCTCGGCGGCGGTGAGGGTGGACCAGTCGAGCACCGCCCCGAAGTCGACGGCGGTGACCTCTCCCACGACGTGGAGGCGGAGCGGGCGACCCGCGATGGCACCGTCGAAGGAGCTGCCGACGTCCAGACCGGCCTGGTCGAGGACGGATCGTCGCAGCAGCACCTCCCCGGCGCTCGCGCCCGGCCACCGGCCGCGAACCAGGAACCTCGACCAGCCCAAGCTGCGCGGGTCGCCGCGGAAGGCGACGCTGTCGACGGGGTCGGCGAGGCCGGGGACCACCACCGTCCCGTTGCCGGCCGCCAGGACCCGATCGGTCTGGGGTTGGTCGCTCAGGATGGCCATGACGCGGTGATCGCTCACGGTGCGCTCGCGGACCAGCGACACGTCGCCGTTGACCTGGGCGATGACCGGGACGACCTGGGCCAGGCTCTCGCGCAGGCCGAAGGCGACGACGATCGTGGTCACCCCGATCAGGACCGCCAGCACCGTGAGGCCGCCGCGCAGGGGGCGGGCGAAGGCGTCGCCAGCCCCCAGGCTCATCGGCCGGGGCAGGCGGAGCTGCTGGAGCCGGCGGGACGGCCCCCAGGCCTGTGGGGAGCGGGGTGCGCCGCCGGCCGCGATCGCCCGCACGGCGCTCATCCGTCCGGCTCGCAGGGCGGGGAGCGCGGCCGCCGCCATCACGGCGATGAGGATCCCGCCCAGCGCCAGGAGCGCCGCGAGGGGCGACACCGCGGACGGTGACGGCAGGTTCAGTCGCTGGGCCGCCTGGTTGGCCAGGGGCAGGCTGAGGGCCGCTCCGGCCGGGATGCCGAGCGCGCAGCCGGGCAGGGTCGGGATCGTCATGGCGGCCACCAGCGACGCGACGACCTGGAGCGGGGTGAAGCCGAGCGCCTTGCTGATCCCGATGTCGCGGTAGCCCGCCAGCACCGTACCCAGGACGAGGTTGATCACGGTGGCGAGGCTGGCGACCAGGGCGAGGATGCCGAAGGCGAGCAGCAGGACGAGCAGGAACTGGTTGTCGGCCTGGTAGACGTCGCGGGTCACCAGGTAGTTGGAGGATCCGCTGATGGCTCCCGGTGGCAGGCTGGCTCGGAGCCGCCCCATGCCGTCTCGGAGCTGGGCCTGGGTGGGAGGGGACCCGAACCGGTAGGCCATCTCGTAGCCCAGCGTGCCGCCTCCCGCCAGGTCGGCGACCTGGGAGGGCAGCACCCATGCCCGCTGGGCGCGGGTGATGCTCTGGACGCTGCTGTAGTCGCTGCCTGTTGGGGTCTGGGTGACGTCGACGGTCTGGCCGACCACGGTCAGGGATGGCTTGTCGGCGGTGTGGAGCGAGACCAGGTGGTCGCCGAGGTCGAGGTGGTTCGCCGCGGCGAAGGCGCGGGTGACGACGATCTCACCCGGTGCCTGGACCCAGCGTCCCGAGGCCAGGCGGAGCCGCTCGGCCGCCCCCTCGGGTCGGTCCCTTCCGACCAGGTCGAGCTGGTGCCGCGACTGCCTGCGGGACGATTCGCGGTGGAGCACGGTCACGTACACGTTGGGCCATGGCCCGGCGAACGAGCTCGCCCCGACCGCCGCGGGCGTTGACGCGAGCTGGCCGGGGGTCACGCGGCGGGCGTCGTAGAAGACCCTGAGGTGGGCGCCGTTCTGCGCCGCGAAGGCGCGGTCGAAGGGGCTGCGGGACTCCAGCAGGAGGTTGATCCCGAGCGTGATGGTGCCGCTGGCGAGCGCGACCATGGCCACGATCACCGCCGACTGGAGCCGCCGGCGGCGCACCTCTGACCAGGCCACGGTGAGGATGGCCCTCATCGCTGCTCCTCCTGGATGCGGACCTTGACCAGGGTCTCGGGCACCCGGCCGGCGGCCTCGAGGCGGGTGTCGTCGTGGACGCGGCCGTCGATCAGCGTCACCACCCGGCCGGCGTGGCGGGTCGCCAGCTTGGCGTCGTGGGTGACCAGCAGGACGGTCTGGCCCTCCCGGTTGAGCTCCCGGATCAGCTCCATCACCTGCCCGCCGCTGTGCGTGTCGAGCGCTCCGGTGGGTTCGTCGGCGAGGAGGAGGACGGGCCGGTTGATCAGGGCCCGGGCGATCGCGACCCGCTGCTGCTGGCCGCCCGAAAGGTGGGCCGGGTAGTGGTCGGCGAGCTCGGCGATGTCGAGCCGGGCCAGCAGGTCCATGGCCCGGGCCCTGGCCGCCGCCGGTCGGCTGCCCTGGAGCTGGGCGGGGAGGATGACGTTCTCGAGCACCGTCAGGTTGCCGAGCAGGTTGAAGAACTGGAAGACGAAGCCGAGTCGCGCGCGGCGGAAGCGGGCCAGGCGGGCCTCGCTGAGCCGGCCGAGGTCCTCGTCTGCCACCTGCACCCGACCGCCGCTCGGCCGGTCGATCCCGGCGATCAGGTTGAGCAGGGTGGACTTCCCGCTGCCCGACGGTCCCATGATCGCCGTGAACTCGCCGCCCTCGATGTCGAGGCTGACTTCGTCCAGGGCGGGCGGCCCGCCGGCCCCGTCGTAGGTCTTGCTGACCGTTGCCAGCTCCACCAGCGCCGTCATCGCTTGCCCCTTCCCGTCTTGGTCGCCTGCGCGTAGGCGTCCACCCACTTGAGGTCGGCCTCGGTGTGCAGGATGGCCCCCTGGTACAGCAGGGCCAGGTCGTCGCGGCCCTGCGACCTGGCCGTTTCCTCGGAGACGGCCAGGTCCTTGAGCCGCTGGAGGTAGACCCGGCGTTGACGGGCAAGGAGGGCGGGCAGGTCGCCGTCGGCGAGCCTGGCGGCCAGCAGCAGCTTGAGGTAGATCTCCTCCCGGAGCTGCTGGGGCTCCGACTCCGGCTCGGCCAGCCAGGCGTCGAGCGCCTTGCGCCCCACCTCGGTCAGGCGGTAGGGAAGCCTGCCGCGGTCGCCCCGCGGCTCGGCGGGCTCGACCAACCCGTCCCGCTCCAGCCGCTGCAGGGTGGTGTAGACCTGCCCGATGTTGACCTCCCACGACCCACCAAGGAGGTCCTGGAAGCGCGCCTTGACGGAGTAGGCGTGGAGCGGCTGCTCGGCCAGGAGCCCGAGAATCCCGAACTTGAGCGACATCCCTCACCCATAGTTACTCGACAACGGTTTTCCAGTATGCATACTGGGGAACCGTTGTCAATGGGCGTCCAAGGCCTGGGCCTGGGTGGGGCCCGGTTCGGGCTCACCGGCTGGCCGTGCCCTCACAAGAGGAAACGGAAGCGGGCGAGGGATGTGACCGTCGGTCAGCCGGCCGGCTGGGCGGCGCGTTCGGTGGCCAGCGCCACCTCGGCCAGGGCGCGGATGAAGGTGGGCGCCGTGTTCATCAGCTCGATGCGGTGGAAGCCGAGGCCGGCGGCCTCCGCCTCCTCCCTGGCGGCGATGTCGATGTCGTAGAGGATCTCCAGGTGGTCGGCGAGGAACTGGACGGGCACGACCAGGACCGCCTCGTGCCCGGCGGCCCGGATCCCCGGCAGCAGGTCCTTGAGGTCCGGCTTGAGCCACTCCTCTGGGCTGTGCCCGGCGCTCTGGTAGGCGAACTGCCAGCGCCCGGCCTCCAGGCCGACCCGCTCGACCACCGCGTCGATCGTCTCGGCGATCTGGTCGAGGTAGCCCGGGTCGCGGTCGACCACCGCCTTGGGCAGGCTGTGGGCGGTGAACAGCACCGGGACGTCCTCGCCGACCCGGGCCAGCGCCTGGGAGACCTTCTCGGCCAGCGCGTCCAGGAAGGCCGGGTTCCGGTGCCAGGCGCCGGCCACGGTGAGCTCGACGCCGGGGCCGAGCCGCCAGGCTGCGGCCTCGAGGGCGCGGCGGTAGCCGCCCATGATGACCGGCGACCACTGCGGCGACAGCACGATCCCGACCAGCCGGCCCACCCCGGCAACGGCCAGCCGGCCGACCGCCTCGTCGATGCAGGGGGGAGCGTGGAGCATGCCGACCTCGACCCGGTAGCGGCCGCCGCCGTGCTCGGCGTCGAGCAGCCGCTGCAGCGCCGCCCCCTGCTCCAGGGTGATCCGGGTCAGCGGCGACCAGCCGATCAGCCGGTAGCGGCGCTGGAACTCGGCGACCAGCTCCGGGGCGGGCTCCTTGCCGCCGCGGACGCTGCGGAGGTAGGCGGGGACCTCGTCGGCGTTGGCGGCCGAGCCGTAGGTCATCAGCAGAACTCCGGTGACCGGGGGGCCGGCCTCGAGCCCCCCGGTAGGGCGCGCGTCAGCGGTTGCCAACTGGGATCCTCTCGGTTGCCTGGTGGACGTGCTCGACCAGCCTGGTGAGGTGCTCCGCCGGGGTGTCGGGGAGCACGCCGTGGCCGAGGTTGAAGACGTGGCCGTCGCGGCCGCCCGCCGCCTCCAGGACCCGGTCCGCCTCGCGGAGCACGGTCCCGAAGGGGGCCAGCAGCACCGCCGGGTCCAGGTTGCCCTGGACCCCCTTGCCGGCGCCGATGCGCCGCCAGGCCTCGTCGAGCGGCACCCGCCAGTCGACGCCGACCAGGTCGCCGCCGGCGGCGGCCATCGACTCCAGCAGGGCGGCGGTGCCGGTGCCGAAGTGGATGGCGGGGACGCCGGCGTCCCGTACGGCCTCGAAGATCCGCCGGCTGTAGGGCTGCACGTGGGCCTCGTACTCGCGCCGGCCGAGGTCGCCGACCCAGGAGTCGAACAGCTGCACCACCTGGGCGCCCGCCGCCACCTGCGCCCGCAGGTAGCGGACGGTGACCTCGGTGAGCGTCTCCATCAGCCGGTGCCACACCACCTGGTCGCCGTACAGCAGCGCCTTGGCGCGGGCGTGCTCCTTGGACGGGCGGCCCTCGATCAGGTAGGAGGCCACCGTGTACGGCGCCCCGGCGAAGCCGATCAGCGCGGCCCGCCCGCCGAGCTCCCGGCGGAGGATCCGGATGGTCTCGAACAGCTCCGGGGTGGCCTCCTCCGCCTCCACCACCCGCAGCGCGGCCACGGCCGCCTCGTCCCTGACCGGCTGGTGCACGATCGGCCCGACGCCCGGGTCGATCGAGAAGGGCACGCCCATGCCGTACAGCGGCAGCATGATGTCGGCGTACAGCACCGCCCCGTCCACGCCGAACTCCTCCACCGGCATGGTCGTCACCTGCGCGCACAGCTCGGGGGTCCGGGTGATGGTGAGGATGTCGTAGCGCTCCCGGAGCCGCCGGTAGCCCGCCAGGCAGCGGCCGGCCTGGCGCATGAACCACACCGGCGTGCGGTCGACCGGCGCGCCCCGGCAGGCGGCGAGCAGCCGCACCGCGCCGCCCGGCCCGTCGGGAGCCGGCTCCTGGGTGGGCGGGGCCACCTCGCCTCCTTCGTCGGCAGCGGTCAAGGACGCCGCTCAGCGTAGGCGAACCCCGCCTCCTTGGGCCACCGGGGGCCAGGGTCAGGTCGCCGTGGCACCATGGGGCGGTGACCTCCCACGACCCGACCGTGCTCCCAGCCGGCCTGCCCGTGCCGGTGGACGACGGCGCCGCCGACCACCTGCCCGGCCAGGCGATCCCCGCACTGGTCCTGCCGTCGACCACCGGGGAACCGGTCGACCTGGCGGCGGCCGCCTCCGGCACCCTGGTGCTCTTCTGCTACCCGCAGACCGGCCGGCCGGGAGAGGACCCGCCGCCCGGCTGGGACGGGATCCCCGGGGCGCGCGGCTGCACCCCGCAGGCCTGCGCCTTCCGGGACCACCACCCGGAGCTGGCCGAGCTCGGCGCGCGGCTGCTCGGCCTCTCGGCCCAGCCGCTCGAGGAGCAGCTGGAGGCCGCCGGGCGGCTCGGCCTGCCCTACCCGCTGCTGAGCGACCCCGGCCTCGCCCTCGCCGGGGCGCTGCGGCTGCCCAGCTTCGAGGCCGGAGGTCGGCGGCTGTACCGCCGGCTGACCATGGTCGCCCGCGCCGGGCGGGTCGCCCAGGTCTTCTACCCGGTGTTCCCGCCCGACCGGAACGCGGCCGAGGTGGCCGACTGGCTGCGCCGGCACCCCGCCTGACCGCGCCGCCGGTCGCCGCCGACCTGCGCCGGGCGCGGGTGGCGGTGTCGGTGGCGTTCCTGGTCCACGGCGCGGTGATCGCCAACTGGGTGCCGCGGGTCCCGGCCGTCAAGGCCGCGCTCGGCACCAGCGACGGGCCGCTGGGGCTGGCGATGCTCGGCCTGGGGGTCGGTGCCGCCGCCGCGCTGCTGGTCGCCGGACGGGTGGTGGCCCGGTTCGGCAGCCGGCCGGTGGTGCGGGCCGCCGGGGTCGCGGTCTGCGCCTCCCTGGCCGGCCCCGGGCTGGCCGGCAACCTGCCCCTGCTGGCGGTGACCCTGGGGCTGGTCGGTGCCACCAGCGGGCTGCTGGACGTCGCCATGAACGCCCACGGCGCCCTGGTCGAGCGCGGCTACGGCCGCTCCATCATGGCCAGCCTGCACGGCCTCTGGAGCGTCGGCGGCCTGCTCGGGGCCGTCACCGGCGGCCTGGCGGCCCGCGCCGGCTGGAGCCCGGCACGCCACTTCGCGGTCGCCGCGCTCTGCCTCGCCGCGACGGTCGTCGTCGGCACCCGGCGGCTCCTGCCCGCCGCCGCCGACGCGGCCCCCGCCGGGCCGGTCCCCGCGGAACCGGTTCCCGCCGCCGCCGGCGCGATCCCCGCGGAGCCCGTCCCCGGGGAGCCCCTCCCCGCGGCCGCCCGGGCGCCGCTGCACGGGCCGGGCGCGCCGCGGGAGGACGGGGGCACGCCCGGGCGGGGCCGCGGGGTGCCGTGGTCGGCGCCGCTGCTGGTGCTCGGCGTGGTCGGCTTCTCGTCGTTCTTCGGCGAGGGCTCCGCCCACGACTGGAGCGCGATCTACCTGCACGACGTCCTCGGCACCAGCGCCGGCACGGCGGCCGCCGGGTTCGCCGCGTTCTCGCTGGCGATGGCCGCGGTCCGCTTCGCCGGCGACCGGCTGTCCGCCCGCTTCGGCCCGGTCCGCCTGGTCCGCGCCAGCGGGTTGGTGGCCGCCACCGGCTTCGGGCTCGGCCTGCTGGCGCACCAGCCGCTCGCCGGGGTGGCCGGGTTCGCGCTGCTGGGGGCCGGGCTGGCGTGCGTGGTGCCGGTGACCTTCAGCGCCGCGGGCCACCTCGGCGGCGGCCCTGCCGGGGTGGCCATCTCCCGGGTGGCGGCCATCAGCTACCTGGCGACCTTCGTCGGCCCGCCGGTCATCGGCCTGGTCGCCGACCTCACCAGCCTCAGCGTCGCCCTGGCCATCCCGGTCGTCCTGGCCGGCGTGGTCGCCCTCTGCGCCCGCGCCGTGGCCACCGCCGCCTGACCCTGCCCTGCTACTTCCGCGGAAGGATCGTCAAGCGACTGTTTACGAACCCGTCACCGGTGGCACATGATGGGTCGTCCGGCGCCTCGGTGCACTTGGTCGCGGCGGGTCCGCGACGAAGGGGGCTGATGGCATGGAGTCTCCACCCGACGCATAACCGGCGGACCACGCTCCCGGTGGCCCGCCGTCCCGAACGATCCGTCGGCTGACGGCCCGATAGAGATGCGACCCTCGCGGCGGCCGCGATCCTCCACCGGCCCGACCGCGAACGCTGGAGCCCCGCCAGCTGACGGATCGGACCACGACGACCTCCGGCCCGGCCGGGGGTCGTCGCGCGTCCGGGATCGTCGATGAACCTTCCCCGGCCCGCCTTCCGTATGACGGTTGGGCGCGCGCCGGGCCGTGCGGCAGCGCCCTCCCCCCGAGGACACGGCGACCACGACATGGACGGTTGCATCGCCTGGTACCAGCCGGCGCCGCTGGCGCGCCTGGACGGTCTCGCCCCGAAACTGCTATTGACTCACCCTATGGTGGGACGTGCGACGGTCGACGCGGCCGCCCAGCTGGCCGCGGACGAGGCGGCGCTGCTCTCCCGCGTCGCCGCCGGCGACCGGGGCGCCCCACTGGAGGAGCTGTACACCCGCTACGAGGGCCGGCTCTACGGCCTCGGGCTGCGGCTGCTCGGCAACCAGGGCCTCGCCGAGGAGCTGGTCCAGGAGGCCTTCGTCCGCCTCTGGCAGCAGGCCCGCCGCTTCGACCCGGCCAGGGGCACGGTCTCGACCTTCCTGTTCGCCATCGCCCGCCGGCTCGCCGTCGACCTGTGGCGGCGGCCGTCGTCACGGCCGTTCGAGCCGGAGCAGGGCGAGGCGGCCGCCGGCGCCGACGACCCCCTCGACGGGGTGCTGGAGAGCCTGGCGGTCCGCGACGCCATGCAGTCGCTGTCCCCGGCCCACCGGCAGATCCTGGAGCTGTTCTACGGGCAGGACCGCAAGCAGAGCGAGATCGCCGAGCTGCTCGGCCTGCCGCTCGGCACCGTCAAGACGCGGTCCTACTATGCGCTTCGCGCCCTGAAGCTCGCCTTGCAGGAGCGTGGTATCGATGCCTGACCACGTCGCCCCCCACCCGGACCTCGCCGGCTACGTGCTCGGCGCGCTGGACCCGGGCGAGACGGCCGCGTTCGAGCAGCACCTGGCCGGCTGCGACGCCTGCCGCGCCGAGGTGGAGGAGCTGCAGGGCCTGCCGGCGCTGATGGAGCAGGCCGCGCCGCCGGTCGAGGTGCCGCCCGGGCTGCGGGAGCGGACCTTCGCCGCGGTCGAGCGGGCCGCCGCCGGCAGCCGCCGCCGGGGACCGCTGCTGCGCCTGGCCGCCGTCGCCGCCGCGCTGGTGATCGCGCTGGTCGGCGGGGTGGTGGTGAGCCAGTTCGGCGGCGGCGGGCGCGGCGAGGTGATCGAGCTGGCGCTGGCCGCCTCCGCCGGCCAGCCGGGCCGGGCGACCGCCGAGCTCCGCCGGGTCGAGGACGGCGTGGTGGTCGACATGGAGGTCAGCGGGCTGGCCCCCAACCAGGCCGACAGCGTCTACGAGTGCTGGTTCGTGGGGCCCGGCGACACCCTGGAGCAGCCCAACCGGGTGTCGGCGGGCACCTTCAGGGTCGGCGCCGACGGCCGCGCCTCGCTGCGCCTGCACAGCGCCGCCGACCTGCGACGGTTCCCGGTGATGGGCGTGACCCTGGAGAAGGACCGCGGCAACCCGACCCGCACCGGCGAGAAGATTCTGGTCTCCCAGCCGATTGGTTGAACCGTCCCGCCGGGCGCCTCCGTATGCCCTGGCGGACCGGGTGATGACGACCTCCAAGGAGGCCCCATGAAGCCGAAGACCTTCGGCCTGGCGCTGCTCGCCGGGCTCGCGCTCGTCCTCGCCGCCTGCGGCGGCGACCAGCCGGCGAGCCCCTCGGGCGCCGAGCGTCCCGCCTCCCCGTCCCCGACGGCGCCCGTCGAGTCCCAGGCCGCGGTGTCCGCGGCGCAGTCCCCCCTCGGCCAGACCCTGGTCGACGCCGAGGGCCGCACCCTGTACGCCTTCACCAAGGACAACGGCGGCCAGAGCAGCTGCTACGACGACTGCGCCGTGACCTGGCCGGCCCTGACCGTCGACGGCGCCCCGGCGGCCGGCAACGGCGTCGAGGCCTCGCTGCTGGCCACCACCGAGCGCGAGGACGGCAAGTCCCAGGTCACCTACAAGGGCATGCCGCTGTACTACTTCTCCGGCGACCAGCAGCCCGGCGACGCCAACGGCCAGGGCGTCGGCGACTCCTGGTTCACCGTCGCCCCCGACGGCGCGCTGGTCCGCGGCGCCGCCGGCGGCGGGGCCAACGACGGCGGCCAGTCGGGCGGCGGCTACGGCTACCCCTGATCCAGCCCGATCCGAAAGGGGCGGAGCCGTGCGGTTCCGCCCCTTTCCCTTGCCTGGGCTGGTTTTGGCACCCGGACGGGGCTGTGCTATCGTCCGCTGCCAGCGCCCGGGGATTCCCCCATTCCGGGCGCACCCGCAGTCCTCTCGATCCGTGCCCCCGACGGAGGCGAGACGTGCCGAGAGTTCGTGTGACCGCGGCGCTGCTCCTCATGGCCGCGCTCGTCCTCGGCGTTGCCGTCCCGGGCAGCGCCGAGGACCTGGCAACCGCCAAGAAACGCCAGAAGCGCCTGCAGGCGGAGCTCGACAGCGCCACCAGCGAGCTCGCCCAGATCGCCAACGAGCGCCACTTCGCCGCCCAGCGGCTGCAGGCCGCGCGGCAGCGGCTCGGCTTCGTCCGCGACGACCTGGCCAAGGCCAGGCAGGCGCTCGGCGGGCACGTCGCCTCCCTCTACCGGGCCGGCGGCACCCGCCCGCTGTCCGGCATCCTCGGCAGCAGCGCCGAGGTGGTCGTCAGCCGGATCGAGTTCGAGACCATCATGCTCGACGGGCAGCTCGCCGCCGTCGACGACGCCAGGGTCGCCTTCGACAGCTACGAGCAGGCGATCCGCGAGGTCAACGCCGCCATGGCCCAGATGCAGAAGCTGGAGCGCCGGGCCAAGAAGACCGTCGCCAACCTCGGCAGGAACTTCGAGAAGGCCAAGCAGGTCGCCGACAAGCTCGCCGGCTTCAACAAGACCGTCCTGGTGGGCGGCAGGTTCGTCTCCTGCCCGGTGTCGCCGCCCTTCTCCTTCATCGACTCCTGGGGCGCGGCGCGCTCCGGCGGCCGCAGCCACAAGGGCACCGACATCATGAACCCCATGGGCAACAAGGTGCACGCCTACGTCGACGGGGTCATCGGCAGGCAGACCACCAGCGCGCTCGGCGGGATCAGCCTGTACCTGTGGGGCGACGACGGCCACGAGTACTACTACGCGCACCTGTCGCGGTACGCCTCGCGGGTCGGCCAGCGGGTCAAGGCGGGGGAGCTGATCGCCTACAACGGCGCCACCGGCAACGCCGCCTGGTCAGGGCCCCACGTCCACTGGGAGTACCACCCCGGTCGCGGCGCCCCCGTGAACCCCTACCCCCTGGTGAAGGCCGCCTGCGGCTGATCCCGCTGGACGCGGAGCCAGGGGTCGAACGGGCGCACCGTCGTCGCGCCGCCAGCGCACGTAGCGCCCCATCGGCGTCAGACGCCGCGGGCCCGGCCGCGGCCGAGGCTCCGGTGCGATCTGCGGTAGCGTCTGCCCATGACCGTGCGGGACGGCCTGAGCGACCGGCCGGCCACCGAGGACGCTCCGCCGCCCCGGCGGCGCTGGCGGGGGATCCTCCGGCTGGCCGTGGCCGGGCTGTTCCTGGCGGCGATCGCGGTGGTGCTGGCCGGCCAGTGGCAGGAGGCGCGGCCGCTGCTGGGACGGCTCTCGGTGCCGTCGGTGCTGGCGGCGATGGCCGCGGTGCTGACGGGCATCTACGCCACCTTCCTGTCGTGGCGGGCCGGGCTCACCGACCTCGGCGCCCCGCTGCCCCTGACCGGCGGCATGCGGGTGTTCTTCCTCGGGCAGCTCGGCAAGTACCTGCCCGGCTCGATCTGGCCGGCGGTGACCCAGATGCGCCTGGGCCGCGACTACCAGGTGCCCCAGCGCGCGTCCGGCGCGGCCGTGGTGGTCTTCATGCTCATGGTGGTCGGCACCGGCCTGCTGGTGGGCCTCCCGGTGGTGCCGCTGCTCGGCGACGCCGCAACCGACGAGTACCACTGGCTGCTGCTGGTGCTGCCGCTGGCCATGCTGCTGGCGGCGCCGCCGGTGATGAACCGCGTCATCGCGCAGGTGCTGCGGGTCGCCCGCCGGCCGGCGATGCCCTCGCGGCTGTCCGCCGGCGGCATCCTGCGGGTCGCCGGCTGGTCGATCGTCGCCTGGCTGCTCTATGGCCTGCAGGTGTTCGTGCTCGCCCGCCAGCTCGGGGCCGAGGGCGGCTGGCTGCTGCTGCTGCAGTGCACCGGGGCGTTCGCGGTCGCCTTCGCCTCCGGGCCGCTGCTGCTGGTGGTCCCCGCGGGGGCCGGGGTGCGCGAGGCCGCCCTGCTGCTGCTGCTCGGCCCGACCATCACCGCGCCCAGGGCGGCGGTGGTCGCGGTGGTGTCCCGGCTGCTGTTCATCGTCGGCGACCTCGCCTGGGCGGGCGCCGCGGCGCTGGCCGCCCGCCGCGTCCGCCAGCCGGACCCCCGCTGAGCGGCCCCGCCACCACGACCTCGCCTTGACGCCGTGGCAACGTGTAACAGTACAGTTACGCGTATGCGTGGTGAGCGGATCGACCTGGCGCTCAAGGGCCTCGCGGACCCGATCCGGCGCCGCACGGTCCAGCGCCTGGTGCAGGGGCCGGCGACGGCGGGGCAGCTGGCCGCGCTGTTCTCGGTGAGCCGGCCCGCGGTCTCGCGGCACCTCCGCGTGCTGCGGCAGAGCGGGCTGGTCACGGCCAGCTCGTCGGGGCGCAACGTCTGGTACCAGGCCCGGCACGCGGCCCTCGCCGGCCTCAGCGAGTGGCTCGACGCCGTCGCCCGGCGCGCGGCGGCCGCGCCGGCGCTGTCCCTTCGACGCGAGCCCGACCCGCCCGACCCGAGGAGGCCGAGATGACCAGCCCGGTGACCTACGTCGAGTTCAACACCCCCGACCTCCCGGCGGCGACGCGGTTCTACGCCGCGGTGTTCGGCTGGGACCCGCAGCCGTTCGCCGCGCCGGACTACCTGGTGGCGCCCGCGGGGGCCGGCCGGGGGATCGACGCCGGCCTGCTCCCTTCCCGCGACGGCACGCCCCGGGTGGTGCCGGTCATCAACGTCGCCTCGCTCGAGGAGGCGGCGCGGAAGGTGGCGGCGCACGGCGGCACGGTGGTGGTCGAGCCGTTCACCATCCCGGGCGTCGGCCGAGGCTGCTACTTCACCGACCCGACCGGGGTGATCGTCGGGCTCCATGAGAACGACCCGGAGGCCTGAGCCGCCCCGACGGTCTCAGGGACGCGGCGGTCGGGGGGTGCCGCGCCGGTCGGCGGCGCGGAGCGCGGCCGCCAGGCGGCCGGCCGCCCGCTCGATCTCGGGCTCCGGCACCGCCGCGTAGCCCAGCAGCAGCCCGCCGCGGGCGGGCGGTCGCAGCGCGTGCGCGGACAGCGGCTGCGCCTCCACCTGGTGGGCGGCCGCGGCGGCGGCGGCGGCGCGGTCGTCGGCGCCGGCCGGCAGCCAGCCCACCAGGTGCAGGCCGGCGTGGGCCGAGCGGACCTCGAGCGCCTCGCCGGCCGCCCGGCGGACGGCCCTGACCAGCGCCCGCCCACGGGCGGCGTAGAGCCCGCGCATGCGCCGGACGTGACGGCCGAGGTGGCCGCCGGCGATGAAGTCGGCCAGCGCGGCCTGCTCGAGCGCGGGCACGTGGATCTCGCCGAAGCGCTGGGCGGCGGTGAACGCGTCGACCAGGTCGTCGGGGACCACCAGGTAGCCGATCCGCAGGGCCGGGAACAGGACCTTGCTGAAGCTGCCGACGTAGATCACCCTGCCGGCGCGGTCGAGGCCCTGCAGGGCCGGCAGCGGCCGCCCCACGTAGCGGTACTCGCTGTCGTAGTCGTCCTCCAGCACGAACGCGCCGGCCTCCTCGGCCCAGGCCAGCAGCGCCAGCCGCCGCGGCAGGCTCATCGTCACCCCGAGCGGGAACTGGTGTGAGGGGGTGACGTAGGCGAGCCGGGCGCCCGGTTCGCGCCGCCGCGCGCCGTCCACGTCGAGCCCGTCGGCGTCCAGCGGGACCGGCACTTGGCGGGCGCCGGCGCCGACCAGGGCGCCGCGGGCGCCGTAGTACCCGGGGTCCTCGACCCAGACCGGGTCGCCGGGGTCCAGCAGCAGCCGGGCGGCGAGGTTGAGGCCGGCCTGGGCGCCGCCGACCACCAGCACCCGCTCGGGGGTGCAGCGTACCCCCCGTGCCATGCCGAGGTAGGCGGCGATCGCCTCCCGCAGCGGCCGGTAGCCGGCCGGGTCCTGGTAGCCGAGCAGCTCGCCGAGCGAGTGCCTGGCACGGCGGGTCAGCGTGCGGGCCCACACCTGCCGCGGGAAGGCGTCGAGCGCGGGCACGCCGAGCTGGAAGGCGCGCGGGCGGCCGCCGGGCCGGGCGCCCGCCGGCCGCCGGCGCCACGGGATCCCGGCCAGCGCCGCCCCCCGTGCGGACAGGGCGGGCCGGGACGGCGGCGCCGGGGCCGCCCCCGAGCGCCCGCGTCCCGCCGGCGTCCCTGGCGTCCCCGGCAGTCCTTGCGGTCCCGGCGTCCCTGGCGGTCCTGGCGGTGCCGGCGTCCCCGGCGGCCCCGGCGCCGGGCCGGACAGGGCGGCGACGGTGGTACCGGCGCCGACCCGCCCGTCGAGGTAGCCCTCGTCGCCGAGCTGCTGGTAGGCCGCCAGGGCGGTGGTGCGGGAGACGCCGAGCTCGGCGGCCAGGCTGCGGGTCGACGGCAGCCGGGTCCCCGGGGCCAGCTGCCCGGCCAGGATCGCCGCCCGCAGCCGCTCGTAGAGCTGCCGATGCAGCGGCACCGGCCCCGCCGGGTCCAGCGTGATCCCGGTCGCCGGGACGGTGGCGGCACGCTTCGGCACGACGGTCTCGCCCTAAATGGCTCTGCCAATTCGACGATACATGGCTCTGGTGAGCCTACCACTTGCGCCGTACGGTGGATCCCGCAGGTCCGTCCCACAGGAGGAATCGCCGATGCTCGACTACTACACCGCCCTGTTCGTCCCCCGGGAGGCGGGCGCCCTCGCCCTGTCGGCCCTGCCGGACGCCCCCGTGCGGACCGACTTCGAGCGCCGCACCGGGCGCCCCGGTCGGGCCCGCCGGGCGGGCGCGCGGGTGCTGCTGCGGTTGGCGGTGCGGCTCGACCCGGACGGCTAGGAGCCCGGGAGGGTGGCCCAGACGGTGGTCCAGGGGAAGGGGCTGGTGACCTCGCGGACCTCGGCGACCCCGGCCACGAAGCGCACGAACCCCCGCCGGGTCCAGTGGTTCAGGTGCCCCGGGGTGTTG
>Ga0081538_10000961_pt1 | contig 30798 bp, 28 predicted proteins | sample TabmetS5T2R1_FD_71022 | JGI IMG/M metagenome (GOLD analysis project Ga0081538, IMG submission 71022) | Tabebuia heterophylla rhizosphere microbial communities from the University of Puerto Rico - S5T2R1 | ecosystem: Host-associated > Plants > Roots > Rhizosphere ...
GCCGGCGCGCGGCCAGCCGGGCCACGGAGGCCCCGGCGACCGGGGGGTCCGGGGGGCTCAAGGACAGCCCTCCGGTAGACGGGAGCCAGGGGCCGTGACCGACCTGCTGCGGGTGGCGCTGGTCGGGGCCGGCCGCGCGGGCCTGGTGCACGGCCGCAACCTGGCCGCCGGCGTCCCCGGCGCCCGCCTGGTGGCCGTCGCCGACCCCGACCCGGAGGCGCTCGGGCGCGCCGCCGCCGACCTGGGCTGCGAGCGGGCCCTGGCCGACCCGCTGGCCGCCGCCACCGACGACGGCGTCGACGCGGTGGTGATCGCCTCGCCCACCTTCACCCACGCGGCGGTCGCCGAGGCGGCGCTGCGGGCCGGCAGGCACGTCCTCTGCGAGAAGCCGCTGGCCTCCACCCTGGAGGAGGCGCTGCGCATCCAGGCCGCCGCCGAGGGGTCGAGCGGCGCGCTGGTGATGGGGTTCATGCGCCGCTTCGACGCCGGCTTCGCCCGTGCCGCGGAGCGCATCCGGGCCGGCGACATCGGCGACCCGGTGTTCGTCCGCTCGACCGGACGCGGTCCCGGCCTGCCGCCGGAGTGGGCGAATGACCCCCGCCGCTCCGCCGGCCTGATCGCCGAGGTCAACTCCCACGATCTGGACACCGTCCGGTGGCTGTCGGGCCGCGAGTTCCAGACCGTGTACGCGGTGGGCCGGGCGGCCAAGCGGCCCGACCTGGCCGGGCGCTACCCGGGCTTCGTCGACCTGGTCGCCGTCACCTGCGAGCTCAGCGACGGCGGCCTCGCTCAGGTCGACGGGGCCTGTCCGGCCGGCTACGGCTACGACGCCAGGGTCGAGGTCTACGGCACCGACGGCATGGTGCTGGCCGGGGACCCGCGGGCGGGCTCGGCGCTGCTGGTGCGGGCCGACGGCGCCGTCACCGACCCGGTGCGGAGCTGGCGGGAGCTGTTCGCCGACGCCTACCGGGCCGAGGACGCCCACCTGGTGCGGGTGGCCCGCGGCGACGAGGAGCCCCGGGTCGGCGTGGGCGACGGCGTGGCGGCCCTGCAGGCGGCGCTGGCCGTCAACCGCTCCTTGCGCGACGGCCAGCCGGTGGAGGTTCCCCGGTGAGATGAGGGCGGTGGTGGTGAGCGCGCCGGGCACGGCCGAGCTGGTCGAGGCCCCACCCCGGCCGCCGCGCCCCGGCGAGGTCCGGGTCCGCGTGGCCGCCGCCGCGCTGTGCGCCACCGACCGCCGGCTGGCGGCCAGGGGCGCCGACCCGCCGCGCATCCCCGGCCACGAGGCCGCCGGCCGCCTGGACGACGGCACCCCGGTCGGCGTCCACCCCGACATCGGCTGCGGCCGCTGCCGCCACTGCCAGGCAGGCCTGGAGAACCGCTGCCCCGACAAGACCTCGGTGGGGCTGGACCGCGACGGCGGGCTGGCCGACTGGCTCACCGTCCCGGCCGGCCACGTCGTCCCCCTGGCCGGCGTGGACCTGGGCGTCGCGCCCCTGCTGGAGCCCCTGGCCTGCTGCCTGCACGCGCTCTCGGGTCTGGCGGTCCGCCGCGGCGAGACCGCGCTGGTGGTCGGCGCCGGCCCCATGGGACTGCTGTCGATGTGGGCGCTGCAGGCCGCCGGCGCCACCGTGGCGGTGGCCCAGCGCTCCCCCGAGCGGCGGCGGCTGGCGGCCAGCCTCGGGGCCGACGCCGCGCTGGCCCCCGGCCAGGACCCGGCGGCCGAGCTGGGCGAGGCGCCGTCGCTCGCGGTGGTCACCGCCCCCGGCGCCGAGCCGCTGGCCTGGGCGCTGGCCAAGGTCGCCGTCGGCGGCCGGGTGCACGCCTTCGCCAGCACCTCCGGCGGCGCGCCGGTGGACGCCAACGTCGTCCACTACCGGCACCTGACGCTGGTGGGCAGCACCGGCTCGACGCTGGGCGACTACCGGCGGGCCAGGGCCCTGGCGGCGTCCGGCATGGTCCCGCTGGAGCGGCTGCCCCGCTCCACCGTGCCGCTGGAGCGGGCGCCGGCGGCGTTGCTCGGCCGGGACGGCCACCACCCGCTCAAGGTCACCGTCGACGTGGAGGGAGCGAGCCAGTGAACGACCAGGCGGCCCTGGCGCCGTTCACCACCCTGCTGGACATGAAGCTCGGCACGCTCGACCCGCAGCGGGAGGTGGTGGAGCGGCGCCTGGACGACCTGCGCGAGCTGTTCCTCGAGGCGCCCCCGGCCGGCGACGCGGTCGTGTACCGCGTCTACGGCATCCCCGCCCCGGCCACCGGCGCGAATCTTCAATGCTCCACCACGGTGCTGGAGCCGGGCACCGCCGGCCGCGAGTACTACATGACCAAGGGCCACTTCCACCAGGTCCGCGACCGCGCCGAGGTGTACCTGGGCCTGGCCGGGGAGGGGCGGCTGGTGGTAGCCACCGAGGACGGCCGCCACACGGTCGAGCCGATCCGCCGCGGCACCGTCTCGTACGTCCCCGGCGGCTGGGCGCACCGCAGCGTCAACGTCGGCGACCGGCCGCTGGTGTTCTTCGCCATCTACGTCGGCGACGCCGGCCACGACTACCGCACGGTCGAGCGCACGGGGTTCCCCGTGCTGGTCGTGGCCGGCGCCGACGGCCCCGAAATCGTCGCCAACCCGCGCTACCGGAGGTAGGCCGATGCCGGTGTTCGTCGGCTGCGACCTGGGCACGATGGGGACCAAGGCGGCCGTGGTGGACGCCGAGGGCAGGCTGCTGGGCGACGCCTTCGAGGAGGTGCCGCTGCGCTCCCCGCGCCCCGGCTGGGTCGAGCAGGACCTCGAGGAGATCGAGGCGTCCGCGCACCGCACCATCCGCGCCGCGCTCGCCGCCTCCGGGCGGGCCGGGGACGTCGCCGGGGTGGCCTTCTCCGGGCAGATGTCCGGCATCGGCGCCGTCGACGAGCGCTTCCGCCCGGCGACCAGGTTCGACTCCTGGCTGGACACCCGCTGCGACCCGTACATCGCCGCCATGAACGAGCACGCCGCCCGCGTGACCGAGCTGTCGGGCTGCCCGCCGACCTACTCGCACGGCCCGAAGATCCTGTGGTGGCGGCAGGAGCGGCCGCAGGACTACCGGCGGATCGCCCGCTTCGTGGTGCCGGGCGCCTTCGTCGCCGGAAGGCTCTGCGACCTGGCCGCCGACGAGGTCTTCATCGACCGCACCTACCTGCACTTCTCCAACCTCGCCGACACCCGGCGGGCCGCCTGGTCGGCGGAGCTGCTGGAGGCGTTCGGGGTGGAGGAGCGGGTCCTGCCACGGATCGTCGACCCGCTCGACGTCGTCGGGACGGTGAGCCCGGCCGGCGAGGCGGCCACCGGCATCCCCGCCGGCACCCCGGTCGCGGCCGGCGCCGGCGACCAGACCGCCGCGTCGCTCGGCGCCGGCGTGGTGGATCCCGGCCAGGCGTTCGACTCGGCCGGCACCGCCAGCGTGTTCGCGATCTGCGTGGACGACTTCGTCCCCGACGTCGCCCACCGGACCATGATGGCGACCCACTCGGTCATCCCCGACGTCTACATCGCGCTGGCGTTCATCAACGGCGGCGGTCTGGCGCTGCGCTGGTTCCGCGACCACCTGGCCGCCGGCATGGCCGGCGACCCAGACGCCTACGAGCGGCTGGACCGGCTGGCCGAGGCGGTCGAGCCCGGGTCGGGTGGGCTCCTGTGGCTGCCGCACTTCCAGGGCCGGGTCCTGCCGCCGCAGCCGGCCGTCCGCGGCGGCTGGCTGGGGCTCACCTCCGGGCACGAGCTCGGCCACCTGTTCCGGGCGATCCTGGAGGGAATCGCCTACGAGTACGCCGCCTGGGCCCGGCTGGTGGGCACCGAGGGCGGGGCGGAGCTGCGCGAGGCCCGGGTGCTGGGCGGCGGCGCCCGCTCCCGCCTGTGGAACCAGATCAAGGCCGACGTGCTCGGCATCGACTGGGTGCCGACCGTGCGGCAGGAGTGCGGCGTGCTGGGCGACGCCCTGATCGCCGCCGCCGCCACCGGGCACGCCGACGACCTGGCGGCCACGGCCAAGGCCTGGCAGCAGACGGCCGAGCCGCTGCGGCCCGACCCTGGACGACACGACCGCTACCGGGAGCTGCTGGCCGCCCACCGGGAGCTGGGGGAGCGGGTCGTCGGCGTGTTCGAGCGCCTGGGGGGGCGGAGCGGTTGAGCGCGGTCGCGGTCACCGCCCGCTCCTTCCGCCAGGTACCCGGCGAGCACCAGGAGCTGCTGCGGGCGTCGGGGCTGCCGGTCCGCTTCGCCGAGGCCGACCGCCCCCTGGACGAGGAGGAGCTGGTCGAGCTGGTGCGGGGCTGCTGGGGCCTGATCGTCGGGGTCGACCCCGTCACCGCCGCCGTGCTCGACGCCGGCCCCCTGCGGGTGGTGGTGCGCTTCGGCAGCGGCACCGACAACGTCGACCTGGAGGCGGCAGGGCGACGCGGGGTGCGGGTCGTCGCCACCCCCGGCGCCAACGCCCGGTCGGTCGCCGAGCTGACCATCGGCCTGCTGCTGGCCCTCGCCCGGCATCTGGTCCGCCACGACCGGGAGATCCGATCCGGCTCCTGGTCCCGCCACACCGGGATCGAGCTGGCCGGCCGCCACCTGGGCGTGGTCGGCTACGGCGCGGTCGGCCGCCAGGTCGCCGGCATCGCCGGTGCCCTGGGCATGGAGGTGGTGGCTACCGACCCGGCGGTCCGGGATGCCGACGTGCCGCTGGTCGACCTGGAGACGCTGCTTGCCTCCTCGGACGCGGTGACCCTGCACGTCCCGCTGGCCGACGGCACCCGGGGCATGATCGGCGCGGCCCAGCTCGACCGCATGCGGCCACAGGCCCTGCTGGTCAACACCTCCCGCGGCGGGCTGGTCGACGAGCGGGCGCTGGCCCAGGCCCTCGCCGCCGGGCGGCTCGGCGGTGCCGCCTTCGACACCTTCGAGCACGAGCCACCCGAGGCGTCGCCTCTCCTTGCGCTCGATACGTTCATCGCCAGCCCCCACGCGGGCGCCGCCACCGTGGAAGCAGCGAGGCGGACCGGCGTCGCCGCCGTCCGCGAACTCCTGGCGGGGCGTCCCTCGGGGCCGTAGTACGAGAGGAGCGAGCATGCGCGTGACCACGTTCAGGGAAGAGGGCGAGCGGGTCGACACCCAGGTGTCGGCGTCGCCGCCATGGCAGCCATTCGACGAGTACGACGGCAAGCCGCTGAAGCACGTCCGGCTCGTGGTCGTCGAGCGCCTGCCGCTAGGCGAGATCCAGCTCGTGGAGATCGCCGCAGGCGGGCACTTCGCCATGCACGCCAGCCCCGACATCGCCTTCTGCCAGGTCGTCCGGGGACGGGGGAAGCTGGGCCTGCCGGGCGGGACGGAGATCCGCTACGAGGCGCCGGAGCTGTACGTGTTCCATCCGGGCGCCCTCCACGACTGGCACGACGTGGAGGAGGACACCCTGCTCTCGGTCTGCCTGGTCCGGGCCGGCTGAGGCCGCCAGCCGGTGGGCGTGCTGGCGGAAGCGGCGCGGTGCCGCGGACCCGGCTGGAAAGGGCCGGCCTGTTAGCGGTCGAGAGGCCTGCCGATGACCCCGACCGGTCGGATCGCAAGGTGTACGCGCTCACCCCCAGCGGCCAACAGCGAGTCGCCGAGTGGATCGCCGAGGTGGGTTGGCCGAGACCCGACCTGGCGGAGTTTCATCTCAAGCTGTTCGCGGCCGCGGCGGCCGGGCTGGCCGACCCGCTCACCCTCGTCGACACCCAGCGCCGCTTCCGTCGTTCTGGCAGCTGCTCGCCGTGGTGCTGGCAACCGTGCTCGGGGTGGCGGCGCTCACCGCTGTTCCCGCCCGCCTCGGCGGCGCCGCCCGGTGACCGAGACGCTCCAGGCCGAGCTGGCATGATTCGAGCAGGTCTGCCGGAGCTTGACCAACGGGTCGGGCGGTGTACGCGGCGGCGGGATCGCCGAGTCCAACTCTTCGTGTCGCGTCACCTGGCGGGCCAGGTCAATCGAGCAGGCCGGCGTCGTGGGCGAGGATCGCGGCCTGCACGCGGTTGCTCATGCCGAGCTTGGCCAGCACGCGGCTGACGTGGGCCTTCACGGTCGCCTCGCTCATGAACAGCCGCCTGCCGATCTCGGCGTTGCTCAGCCCCTGCCCCACGGCGACCACGACCTCCCGTTCGCGCTCGGTCAGCGCGTCCAGCCGCTGCCGCGCCCCGAGTGCGGGCGCGCCGCCACGTGTAGCGAACTCCGCGAGCAGCCGCTTGGTGACGGTGGGCGAGAGCATGGCGTTGCCCGCCGCCACGGTGCGCACCGCCTGAATCAGGTCGCGCGGCGGGGTGTCCTTGAGCAGGAAGCCGACGGCGCCGTGCCGCAGCGCGGTGTGTACGTACTCGTCCAGCTCGAAGGTGGTCAGCACGATGATCCTCGGCGGGTCCGGCAGCGCCGTGAGCTCCCTGGTCGCCGCCAGGCCGTCCAGGGTGGGCATGCGGATGTCCATCAGCACGACGTCGGGCCGGTGCAGCCGGACCTGCTCCACCGCCTGGGCGCCGTCCGCGGCCTCGGCGACGACCTCGATGTCCCCGGACGACTGCACGATCATGCGCAGCCCGGAGCGCACGAGTTCCTCGTCGTCGACCAGCAGCAGCCGGATCACGCCGGCGCCTCGGTGGGAACGGAGGCCCGCACCTCGAAGCCGCCGTCAAGCCGCGGGCCGGCGTGGAAGCTGCCGCCCAGCAGCGTGACCCGCTCGCGCAGGCCGACCAGGCCGTGGCCGTTGGTGCCGAGCGCCAGACCAGGGTCGGGCGCGCTGGTCGGCCTGGCGTTGCGGACGGTCACCTCCAGCCGCTTGGCCTCGTACCTGAGACAGATCTCGGTGGCGGCACCTGCGGCGTGCTTGTGCACGTTGGTCAGCGCCTCCTGCACCAGCCGGTAGGCGGTGCGCTCGACGGTCGCGGGGAGCGTGCGGCGCTCGCCCTCGACCGCGAGCGAGACCTCCATCCTGGCGTCGCGTGACTGCTGGACGATCCGGTCCAGGTCGGCCAGGGTGGGCTGGGGGTCGAGCGGCGGGCCGCTGTCCCACTCCCGCAGCACGTCGAGGATGTGGCGGAGCTCCTCGAGGGCCTCCCGGCCGGTCCGCCGGACGAGGCCGGCCTGCTCTGCGGCGTCGGCGTCGGCCAGTGCCACCTCCAGCGCGCCGGCGTGGACGATCATCAGGCTGACCCGGTGGGCGACCACGTCGTGCATCTCCCGCGCGATGCGGGCGCGCTCCTGCGCCTTGGCCTGGTCGGCCTTGAGGTGCTGCTCGCGCTCCAGCCGGGCGGCCTTGTCCCTGAGGTTGGCGACCAGCGCGCGGCGGGTCCCGATCCACAGGCCCAGCAGGGCAGGCACCACAACCACGAGCGCCGTCACCATCGCCGCACCAAGCGCGCTCACGTTGGGCGCGGCGGCTGACCCGGTGAACACGGCCACCGCGAGCACGCCAACGAGGACGCCGCGCCAGCGGGGGCGGTGCGACTGCGCCGACAGGGTGTAGCAGCCGACCATCAGCCCCACGGGGGCGCTCATGAGAAACCACGCCCCCGTGCCGAGCGCCAGCAGCGGGTAGGGGCTGCGGCGGCGGATCAGCACCGGGAACGCCACCACCACCGCCAGCAGCGTCCGGGCCGGCCCTTCACGCACGCCGGTGAATCCCAACGCGAATTCCCGTCCGCTCTCGTCGGCCGTGGCGACGAACACCAGCAGGGCGAGCCCGAGGTCGACAACCACGGTGCGGCGCGCCCACCAGCGCCGGGCCAGGCGGCGCAGCGGCTGCTCGGGTGTCGGCTGCTGGTCCATGGCGCCGAGCGTACGGTTCGGCCCGGCAGCCAGCCACCGACCTTCGGCGACCGGCAGGTTCGACTTTCGTCGGGGCTCGCCGTCGACCGGCGGCCGATGCCGCGCCCCCGCCGGCGCGGCGACCATCGCACCCGTCAGCCGAGAGCTTGGAGGCGAGGAGCGATGGTCATGATGGCCGGCAGCGTGACCGCGCCCCCTGACGCGGCGGTGGTCGCGGTGGGGCTGCGCAAGGTGTACGGCGAGGGCGGCACCAGCGTGGTCGCGCTCGACAGCGTGGACGTGACGTTCCCGCGGGGGGAGTTCACCGCGATCATGGGCCCGTCGGGGTCGGGCAAGTCCACACTGCTGCACTGCCTGGCCGGGCTGGACAGGGCGACGAGCGGCCAGGTCGTCATCGGCGGCGCCGACGTCACGGGCATGGCGGACGACGAGGTCACCCGGTTGCGCCGCGACCGCATCGGCTTCGTGTTCCAGGCCTTCAACCTGATACCGATGCTGACCGCGCTGGAGAACATCACCCTGCCGCTGGAGCTGGCGGGCCGCAAGCCGGACCGCGAGCTGCTGACCGCGGTGGTCGGCGCGGTCGGGCTCACGGCCCGGCTGCACCACAAGCCTGCGCAGCTGTCCGGCGGCGAGCAGCAGCGGCTGGCGTGCGCCCGGGCCCTGGTCTCCCGCCCGGAAATCGTGTTCGCCGACGAGCCGACCGGCAACCTCGATTCCCGCTCCGGGAGCGCGGTGCTGGGATTCCTGCGGCGGGCAGTGGATGAGCTCGGCCAGACGATCGCGATGGTCACCCACGACCCGATCGCAGCGGCGCACGCCGACCGGGTGCTGTTCCTGACCGACGGCCGGGTCGTGGACGAGATGGCCCGGCCGACCGCCGACCGCGTGCTGGAGCGGATGAAGCGGTTGGACGCGAGGACGAGCTGACATGCGCCGCCTCGCGATCCGCACGCTGGCCGCGCACAGGGCGCGGCTGGCCATGACGCTCGCCGCCGTGTGTCTGGGCGCCGCCTTCGTGGCCGGCACGATGCTGTTCACCACCTCGACAGCGCGCGCGAAGCTGACCGATTCGCAACGAACCGACATCGCCGTGCAGGTGTCGGCCGGACCGGGCGCGCGGGGTGGGCTCCCGCGCTCCACCGTGGAGGAGCTTGCCCGCCTGCCGGGCGTCGCGCACGCACAGCCGATCATGTCCGGTCAGGGATCGCTGATCGGTCGGGACGGGAAGGCCGTCGACGGCGCCGCTGGGCTGACGAACTTCGCCGATACCTCACGCTTCACCGTCACCGCGGGACGGCCGCCTGCTCGCGCCGGCGAGGCCGCCCTGTCCGGGTCGGCCGCTCGGACGTCCGGCGCCCGGGTCGGCGACACGGTCGGCGTGCTGCTCGGCGGCTCCCAGCACCAGGCCACCGTCGTCGGCGTCTACGACTACCGGACCCTTGGGCAGGAGACGCCGCCAGCGATGGCCTTCGACACGGCGACCACCCAGCGGCTGCTCGGCCATCCCGGGCAGGTCACCGCGGTCGACCTGGTCGCCACGCCGGGCACGGCACCTGGCGATCTCATCAGCCGTGCCCAGCCCGTGGTGCCGGAGGCGCGGGCGGTCGATGCGCAGGCCGCCAACGCGGCTGCGCGACGCGAGCGCGCCGAGGCGACGGGAACGCTCCGCAACGCCCTGCTGGGATTTGCCGCCATCGCCCTGTTGGTCGGGACCATCGTCATCGCCAACACCTTCTCGATGCTGGTCGGGCAGCGGACCCGCGAGCTGGCCCTGCTGCGCGCGGTCGGCATGTTGCGGCGGCAGGTCCACTGGATGGTGCTCGGCGAGGCCGCCGTCATCGGGCTGCTGGGCGGTGTGGCCGGGAACGCCGTGGGCTATGCATTCGCTGCGCTGGCCGTTCAGTTCCTCGACGACGAGGACGGACCGGTGCCCGTCGTGGTGAGCTGGCCGGCGTTGCTGGCCGCGCTGGCGGTCGGGGTGGGCGTGACGCTGCTGTCGGCCTACGCCTCGGCGCGCCGGGCGGCGCGCATCCCCCCGGTCGCCGCCCTCCGCAGCGAGACCACCCTGCTGCACAAGGACCTCCGGCGGCGCACGATCGCCGGCCTGGTCGTGTCCGCACCCGGCGCCGTGGCGTACGGCTACGCCGCGCTGACCGAACGGGTCGACGAGCAGCTCGGCGTGGTGGGCCTGGCCGGGGCGGCGCTGCTGATCCTCGGCGTCGTCCTGCTCGCCCCGGCGCTGAGCCGGCTCGGGCTGGCGGCGCTGTCGGCGCCGCTGGCCCGCTTCGGTGTCACCAGCCGGCTCGCTGCCGCCAACGCACAGCGCAACCCGCGGCGGACCGCGGCCACGGCCACCGCGCTGATGATCAGCCTGTCGGTGGTCACCGGCCTGGCAATCGGCGGGCAGAGCCTGAAGGACAACATCACCGCCAGCGTGCGGCGCGACATTTCCGCCCAGCTCGTCGCCGAGCCGACCGGTCCCGCCGAGGCGATCCCGCAGGGTGAGGTCGAGCAGCTCGCCGTGGTGCCTGGCGTGCGGGCGGTCGCCGCGCTTCGCTACGCCTACCCCGCGCTGCGGATCGGCCCGATCAGCACCAAGGAGCCCCTGACGGTCGTGGACCCGGCCGCGATCGGCAGTGCGTTGCGGCTGTCCATGGTCGCCGGCCGCAGCCAGGACCTCGCCAGTGGCGTGTTCGTCAGCGCCGACCTGGCCAGATCGTACGGGCTGTCGGTCGGCGACCAGATCACCGTGAGCTGGCCGAGGGGGGGCGAGGGCGCGCTCACGATCACCGGGGTGTACAAGGGATCCATCCTGATCCCCGGCATGCTGGCCCCCCAGCAGGTCGCGCTGCCGCACCTGGAGCCGACCGGCCCCGCCGTCGCCTTTGTGGCGCTCGCCCCGGGCGCGGACCAGGCCGCGGTGCGTGCCGGGCTGGAGCGGGCCGTCGCCGACCGCCCCGACGTCGTGGTCCGGTCGCTGCCCCAATACCTGAACCGGTGGCTCAGCGCCGTGGACCTCGTCCTCAGGGTGTCCTACGCGCTGCTCGCGCTCGCCGTGCTCATCGGGCTGCTGGGCGTGGCCAACACCCTGGCGCTGTCGGTGCTGGAGCGCACCCAGGAGCTCGGCCTGCTGCGGGCGCTGGGGCTGACCCGGCGGCAGGTGCGGACCCTGGTGCGGGTCGAATCGGCCCTGGTGGCCGTGCTTGGCGGGCTGCTCGGCATCGGCGGTGGCTATCTGCTCGGCGCGATGTTCCAGCGGACCGCACTGCGGACGGGGCTGTTCGACGCGTCGGTCCCGGCCGGCCGGTTGCTGCTCGCCGTGGCCGGTCTGGCGGTGGTCGGCATGGCCGCGGCGGCGTGGCCGGCCAGGCGAGCCGCAGAAACCAACCTGGTGGCCGCCATCGCCGCCGAGTGACCGTGGCACCGACGTCCACTGCCGTGCGCGACTGTGAGGGCGTGATGATCCGGGTCGAGGGGCTGACCAAACGGTTTGGCGGCACGCTGGCCGTCGACGACCTGTGGTTCACCGTCGAGCCGGGCAAGGTGACAGGGTTCCTGGGGCCGAACGGCGCCGGTAAGTCCACCACCCTGCAGCTGATGCTTGGCCTGGTCCGCGGGGGCGGCCGCACCCTGTTCGACGGGCGGCCCTACCAGGCGCTGGCCTGCCCGATGCGAGTTGTCGGCGCGGTGTTGGAGGCCAGAGCGTTCCATCCGCACCGCAGTGCCCGCGACCACCTGCGGATGCTGGCGGCCGCCGCGCGCGTCCCCGACCGGCGGGTGGACCAGGTGCTCGACGAGGTTGGGCTGAGCCCGGTGGCCCACCGCCGGGTGGGCGGGTTCTCGCTTGGCATGGCCCAGCGCCTGGGGCTGGCCGCGGCCCTGCTGGCCGAGCCGCGGGCGCTGGTGCTGGACGAGCCGGCCAACGGCCTGGACCCGCACGGCCTGGCCTGGCTGCGGACGCTGCTGCGCGCCCATGCCGACAACGGCCGCGCGGTGCTGGTCTCCAGTCACCTGCTCGCGGAGATGCAGCTGCTGGCCGATCACCTGCTGGTGCTGGGCCGCGGCCGGTTGCTCGCCGACGAGCCCACCGACCAGCTCCTGGGGCGCAGCCGCCGCGGCTCGGTGCTGGTCCGCTCACCGGACGCCGACCGCCTGGCCGAGTTGCTCGTCGGCCAGGGCGCGACGGTCCAGCGCAGCGGCGACGGCGAGCTGACCGCCTTCGGGGTCGGCACGCAGGTCGTGGGCGAGCTGGCCCACCGGCACCGGCTGCGGCTGCACGAGCTGGCCAGCCGGAGCGCCTCGCTGGAGGCGGCCTTCCTGGAGCTGGTCGGCGGCGAGGTCGACTACCTCCAGGGAGTGCGAGGCCGGCAATGACCGAGCTGCTGGCCTTCGAGTGGCGGCGGATGCGCTCCCTGCGCGGCACCTGGGTGCTGCTTGGGCTGGCGGTGGGGTTCGCGCTGCTGGCCGACCTTGCCGTCGGCCTCGGCAGATTCCGAGGGCCGCTGGATGCGGAGGACCTGGCCGTCCAGGTCGTCCAGCGTGACCTCATGGTGCGGTGGCTGGTGGCCGCGGGCATCGGCGCCCAGGCGTTCGGCCACGACTTCCGCTACGGCACGATCCGCCCGACGCTGCTGGCGTTCCCGCGACGCGGCCAGCTGCTGGCGGGCAAGGTCATGGCCGCCTCCCTGGTCGGCGCCGCCGCCGCCCTGGCCGCCTCGGTGGCCTCCCTCGCGCTGCTGCTGGGGTTGACCGGCTGGGACGCGGGCCTGGTGACCGACCCGCGGCTGTGGCGGTCGATCGCGCTCGGGGTCGTGACGGCCGGCCTGGTCGCCGCCCTCGCGGTCGGGCTGGCCGCCCTGACCCGCGGCAGCGGGCTGGCGGTCGTTCTGATCGTGCTGTGGGCCGGGGTGGTGGAGCCGCTGATGGTGGTCGGGCTCGGCGGCGGCGCGGCCCGGGTGCTGCCCTTCCTGTCGCTGTTGCAGTTGACCGCCTACACTCCCCTCTTCCAGGACCTCGGCTCAGCAGGGCCGCTGACCTGGGCGGTCTTCCCGCTGTACCTGACGGTGGTCCTGACCACGGCCGCGATCGCACTCGCCAGACGCGACGCCACCACCTCGTAGGGGCGGCCCAAGGGCGCTTCTCGAGCAGCCCGCTCAGCCAGTGGCCCAGCCAGAGGCGCCGTCGGTGGCCGCGGTCGCCCACCGCCTTGGGCTGGACTGAGCCCTCCCCTGGCCCGCGGCTGTTCTCGTCCTGTGGTAAGCGCAGTCCCACGGTCGCCGGCGATCCTGGCATCGGCAGATGACAATCAATCCAAGCATCCAGGATCTGGCCTCCGCTGCCTACGGCGTCGTTCGTTCCCGCGGATACTTGGGCGTCTGTGATGGATCACGAGGTCGTGGGCTATCGTGCGGTTCGGTCACATCTCGTCCGGCCAACGCTGCGCCCCGAGGCGTCCTTGACCCTGGTCAGGTGGTATGCATGACCGTGCGGATCGTGTCGGCCCTTGCCCGGCCCGACCTGGCCGACCAGGCCGACGAGGCCACCGCCGGCGCGTTCCCCGAGTACAACACCCACGGCGACGTCGCCGCCCCGCGCTGGTCCCGGCTGTACGAGGAGTACCCCGGCTACCAGCTGGTGCTGTGGGACGACACCACCGGGGAGGTGCTCGGCGAGGCCAACACCATCCCCTGCCGCTTCGACGGGACCCTCCAGGGGCTGCCGGGCAGCATCGACGAGGTCCTGGCCACCGGCCTCCCGGATGAGGGCGTTGCGCCGGCGCCGACCGCGCTGTGCGCCCTGGCGATCGCCATCCCCTCCGGGCAGGAGAACCGGGGGCAGAGCCGGCTGCTGCTGGAGGGGATGCGGACGCTGGCTGCCGGACATGGCTGGGCGCAGCTGATCGCGCCGGTCCGCCCCAACTGGAAGGCGCGCTATCCGCTCACCCCGATCCAGCGGTATGCAGCCTGGACCCGCCCCGACGGGCTGCCGTTTGACCCCTGGCTGCGGGTGCACGCCCGGCTGGGTGGGAGGATCCTGCGCGCCGAGCCCGAGTCACTGCGCATCAGCGGGACGGTCGAGGAGTGGGAGGGGTGGGTTGGGATGGTCTTCCCGGAGACCGGGCGGTATGTGTTCCCCGAGGGGCTGGCGCTGTTGCATGTCGACCGTGAGCGGGATGTCGGGCTGTACCACGAGCCCAACATCTGGGTCGCGCACGAGGCGCAGCCGGCGCGCGGGCCAGGCTGAACCGATCCGCGCCGCCTCAGCTGGCCTCGAATGAGATCCTCGGCAAGGATCCTGGTCATGGCTGCCACACCTCCGCAAGCGAGGGACCTGCCGCTCAGGGCCTGGTGGCGAGACGCATGGAGGACGGCGCGAAGGCGACGGAGGCGCAGTGGTGGGACCACTACCAGATGAACCAGCGGCCATGACGCCCGAGGGCGGCTATTTCGAGCACTGGATGGAGGCCCTGGACGAGCTGGACCAGGCACTGCCGGCGCGGGCCCAGCCGGCCTGCCCGAACTGTGGGCGGCGGGAGCTGCGCGCCCAGTACATCGGCGACCCGGAAGATCGGATCGGCTACGGCGCCATCTGGTGCGACCACTGCCACTGGGGCGCACGCACCGGCCGGAGCGGTGACCGCTTCGCAAGCAGGGTGTCAGTCGAACTGGGCTTTCTCCTTGCCGTTCCACGAGGGCGGCCACCGGCCGGTGGCCGCCCTCGTGCCGAGCTCAGCCGTTCGGCAGGCAGTTTCCGGGGGGCGGCTCGTCGATCCGCCTGGCGAACCCCGCCGGAACCAGCGACACCACCACCGTCACCAGGTCGACGCGGCCCTCGTTGCGCACGACGTGGACGTCGTGGCCCTGGTCGACGAAGCCTGACCCGGCCGGGACCATGTGGGGCGTGCAGGTCGGGTCGGCGGCCAGGTAGAACGTCGCCGTGCCGGACTTGACGATCACCAGGCTGGGGCCGGGGTGGCGGTGCCAGCCGAACGTCTTGCCTGGTGGGATTGTGTTCTCCAGCACATAGAGGTCCGAGCTTCGCTTGGTCTTGATCCGGGCCCTCCAGAACTCGGTGGGGGTGCCGGGATTGATGTCGGTCTTGACGTTGGTGTCGATGTCCGTAAAGCGCCCCATGCCAATGGGGGTGGTGGTCACCTCGGGGGAGGGCGGCGTTGCCCGTGCCGGCAGGACGAGCAGTGACGCAGCGACGAGCACGGCGACGGCGGCGATGGCCGCCAGGATGCGCCTGCGATGGAGCTTCATTGGGTCTCCCTTCGTTCAGGTCGTGTGGGGCTGCTGGAATTGGGCTGGCGATGGGGCTGCCGGGTGGGCGCGACAGCCCCATCGGACGGTGTGGCGATGAGCGTGGTCAGACGGCCTGGCCGGCCCGAACCTTGCGGCCTGCCCACTTGGCGGCCAGCACGGCCAGCCCTCCAGACAGTGCCAGGACGGCCAGCACACCGAGCGACGCGGGGAGCCAACCGGGGTCCCCGGTCGGGTCGGCAGGCCGCGCCTGGACGCTCTCGCGCTGGTGCCAGGACTCCCCGACCTGCGCTTCGGTCGGCGGCCGCCGGGTGTTGTCAGCGATGGCGGGTGCGACTTGCTGGTGGCGCCAGGACTCCCCAACTTGGCCTTCGGTCGGTGGCCGCCGGCGGTCTTGGCTGCTGGTGGGCTCGTCGTTGGCCTGAGCGTGGGCCACGGTGGTCATGCCGGCAAGGCTGATGGCCGCCAGCGTGGCCGCGACCATCAGGCAGCGGGTGAGCTTTGACATTGGGGTGCCTCCGATCGATCAACTGCCCCGGTGTGGGTGCTGGACGGCCGGCTCGGCGGCGACGCCCGGCCGGCGGGCCAACTGCCACCACCGACGAGCCAGCCGGCGGCGGCGCGGCCGACCCGCGCCTTGGGCGAGCCGGGCACGGGCGGCCTGCTCCAGTCGTTTCGTGATGCGCTGCTCGGCGAGCTGTTGGCTCAGCCCGGCATGTTGGTTGTGCATGTGCTTGCCTTCCCTTCGGCCAGCTGCGGGTGCGCTGATGGCGGCGGTCGTGCTGGGGGCAGCGTTGTCCTCGGCGGTTGCCGCGCGGTGGCAACGGGGTGGAAGCACGGTTGCAAGTGCGGCCCTCGGGACCTGGTTTGGCCCTTCTCGGCGGTTGAGGGGTGCATTACGCTCGCGGCATGCGGTATCGGGTGCTCGGGCCGCTGGAGGTCGAGACCGACACCGGCCCGGTGACGCTGGGGGGCCAGAAGGAACGCCTGCTGCTGGCCCTGCTGCTGATGCGCCCCAACCACGTTGTTCCGGTGGAAACCCTCGTCGCGGGGCTGTGGGGCGAGCACCCGCCACCGACCGCCGCCAAGACCCTGCAGTCGCATGTGGTGCGCCTACGGCGCACCCTGGAACCCGCCCGGGCCCGCGGCGCCGCCGGCGAGGTCTTAATCACCCGCGAGCCGGGTTACCTGCTGCGAGTGGCGCCCGGAGCACTGGACGCGGCGCGGTTCGAGGAGCTGATCGGGGCCGCGCGCCGCGCCCTCGCCGACCACTCGGTCGAGCTCGCGGGATCGCTGCTGCGCGAGGCGCTAGCGCTGTGGCATGGTCGGGCGTTCGAGGAGTTCCTCGACACCGACGTTGCGGTTGCCGAGAGCGACCGCCTGGCCGAGCTGCGGCTGGTCGCGCTGGAGGATCGGGTCGAGGCTGATCTGCGGCTGGGCCGCCACCGCGAGCTGGTGGCCGAGCTGGAGGGCCTGGTCCGGGACCAGCCGCTGCGGGAACGGTTGTGGGCGCAGTTGCTGTTGGCGTTGTACCGCTCTGGCCGGCAGGGCGATGCGCTGCTGGCCTACCAGCGGGCCCGCAAGGTCCTGGCCGAGGAGCTCGGCATCGACCCGGGGGCGGAGCTGCGCCGGCTGCACACGGCCATCCTCGCCCAGGATCCGGGGCTCGACCTGCCGGCGTCGGCCGAGGCCGACCCCAGCCGGCAGCTGGCCACGGGCCAGCAGGAGGCCGCCCAGGTCCTCAGCCTGGACGGGAGCGCGCAGGCGTCACGGGTAGCCGCCGGCGTGGAGGAGCAGCCCCCCGGCCAGGCCGCCGGGAGCCGCAGCCACCTGCGGCTGGTCCAGGCCGAGCCCGCGGACGAGGTGGTCGACCTGCCGAAGCCTGGCGGCGAACGGCCCGTCGTGGCGGCCCGCCTGCGCCGGCCAGGGTGGCGGCTGGCCGTGGCCGGGTTCGTCGTCGTCCTGCTCGTCGCGACCGCGCTCGTGGCCGACCGGATCGGGAATGGCGGCTCGGGAGACGCGAGGATCGCCGCCAACAGCCTGGGGCTGATCGAGGCGAAGTCGGACGCCCTGGTCGGGCAGGTCCCGCTCGAGGCGCGGTCGGGGCAGGTCGCTGTGGGTGAGGGCGCGCTGTGGGTGGCCAACAACGAGCAGGGGACGGTCTCCAGGGTCGATCCGGCCGCGCGGCGGGTGGTGCAGCCGATCACGGTGGGCCGGGACCCGGCCGGCGTGGCCGCCGGCGACGGCGCGGTCTGGGTGGCCAACAGCGGCGACCGGTCGGTGTCGTGGATCAACCCGTCGACCAACACGGTGGTCAAGCGCGTCCTGGTGGGCAACGGCCCGACCGGGATCGCCCTGGGGGATGGGGCGGTGTGGGTGGCCAACAGCCTGGACAACTCGGTGTCGCGGATCGACGACACCGGCAGGGTCGCGGCCAGGATCGGTGTCGGCGGGACCCCGAGCGGCGTCGCGGCCGGGCTGGGCGCGGTCTGGGTGAGTAACGCCACCGACGGAACGGTGTCGCGGATCAGCCCGAGTTCGAATGCGGTGGTCCGCTCGATCTCGGTCGGCAACGGCCCCAAGGCTATCGCCGTGGGGGCTGATGCGGTCTGGGTGGCCAACAGCCTCGACGGCACCGTCTCCCGGATCGACCCCGCCAGCGACACCGTGGTGGCTACCGTCGGGGTGGGCGACGGGCCGAGCGCCGTGGCCGTCAGCCCGAGTGCGGTGTGGGCGACCAGCGAGCTCCGCGGCACCGTCACCCGGCTCGACCCGGCCACCAACACGGTCGTCCGGACCATCGACGTACGCAGCGCCCCGGCGGGGCCGCAGTGGCCGGGGACGGCCTGTGGGTCACGACCCGGGGGGCGCCGAGCAGCCATCGGGGCGGGGTCCTGAGGGTGACAGGCCCTCACCCGGGCGACATCACCTCGCTCGACCCTGGGTTGTGGGATGGGGGGTCGAGCATCGTAGTGGCCCAGGTCCGGGGCATGACCAACGACGGCCTGGTCAGGCATAAGCAGGTGGGGGGTGTGGAGGGCTCCACGCTCGTGGCCGACCTGGCCACCTCGCTGCCGCGGCCGAACGATGGGGGCAGCTCCTACACCTTCCAGCTACGGCCGGGGATCCGCTATTCGACCGGCCAGGTGGTGACGCCCGAGGACGTCCGCTGGTCGATCGAACGCGGCTTCAAGCTCCGGTCGGCGTGGCACCGCCAGTACTTCCGGGGTGTCGTCGGCGCCGACGCCTGCAGCAGGAGCCCGGCGACCTGCCGGCTCTCCAAAGGGATCGTCACCGACCCGTCGGCCAACACCGTCACCTTCCACCTCACCCGGCCCGACCCGAACTTCCTGTTCAACCTGGCCCAGCCGACGGCATTCGTGGTCCCCGCCGGGACGCCCGCCAAAGACCTCGGGACCCGCGCCTTACCGGCCACCGGCCCCTACATGATCAAGACCTTCGTCCCGAAGCAAAGAATCGTGGCCGTGCGCAACCCCCACTTCCGCGAATGGTCACGCGTCGCCCAACCCGACGGCTATCCCGACACCATCGAATGGACCCTCGCGAGCAAGGATGGCTCGCCAATCGACCAAGACGCGGCGGTCGAGGCCGTCCAGCGCGGGCAAGCCGACCACTACTACGACCAGCCACCCGCCGACCGGATCGACGAGCTCACCACCAGGTACACCGGCCAGACACACCTCTACCCCTATCAAGGCTTCTTCGCGATGCACCTCAACACCCGCGTACCACCCTTCGACAACCCCAGGTCCGCAGGGCGATCAGCTACGCGGTCGACCGGCGCGCAGTCAAGGAGTTGTATCCAGGGCCGGCCGAGATCAGCTGCCAGCTGCTACCACCGAACTTCCCCGGCTACCAGCCGTACTGCCCCTTCACCCTAGATCCGAGCCCCGCCGGGGCCTGGACAGCCCCGGACCGCGCGACCGCCGCGCGCCTGATCAGGGAATCGGGAACCAGCGGAATGAAGGTCACCGTGTGGTCGTTTGCGGAGTTCGCCGGCGTCAGCCGCTACTTCGTCCGGCTTCTCGACTCGCTCGGTTACCGCGCCCGGCTGAGGACCCTAGGAGACAACTCCCAGGCCGGCTTCAACAAGTTCTACTACTACCTGGCCGACTCCCGGCACAAGGCGCAGATGGGTGCCTTTTGGACACAGGGGTTTCCATCGCCGGCCGAGGCCACCTCCTTCCTGCGATGCGTGACATTTGTCCCCAACAACAGCAGCAACGAGAACATTTCCGAGTTCTGCAGCCAAGAATTGGAGGGCACGATCGAACGTGCCCTGAGCCTGCAGGCCGCCGATCCCGCAACGGCGGGCTCGGCATGGGCGGCGGTCGACCGGCAGATCGTGGACCAAGCGCCGATCATCGGACTACTTGTCCCGCAGGGGGTCGACCTTGTTTCCAAGCGCGTTGGCAACTACCAGCGCAACCCAGCGTGGGGAATCATCCTCAGCCAGCTGTGGGTCCTCTGAACGGTCCCGGGACACCGGAAAAGGGCAGCTCAAGCCGCCTCCGCTCCCGCCGCCAGCCTACAACCGCTCCACCTGCACATCGCCTGTGGTCCGACTCCACAGCGGGCTGGATCTTGGGTCGATGGTGCTATTGGGGAGCCGACCCGGGCACCCAGCGGAATCTCTCCGACGCCGGACGCAACCAGGCCCGCCAGCTCGGCCGCGCGATCCGCCGCCTTCGGATTCCGGTGGGCACGGTGCTGGCCAGCCCCTATGCGCGGACCCGGGAGACCGCCGAGCTGGCCTTCGGTCGGGATCGCGTGCGCGTGACACGGGACCTCCTGAACGAGGCCTTCCCCGGCACCGATGACGAGGAGCTGGCCCACCGGCTGCGGCGCTTGTTCACCACCCGACCGCCAGCCGGGCAGAATACGGTGCTCGTTTCCCACGGCTTCAACCTCCAGGGAGCGACGGGACTCTCGGTCGCAGAGGGCGAATCCGCGGTCTTCAGCCCCGGCGCCGCAGGCGGCTCCAGCCTGGTCGCCAGGATCACCGCCGAGGAATGGCAGAGCCTGGCGCAGCAGGGCTGAGCGGAGGCGTTGGCCGATCTGATCGGCGGTCTGAACCCGATCCTCCACGCGTGCCAGCGAGGGACTGGCTCCACGGACAATCTCCGGCTGTCCCAGTTGGCGGGTGGTCGCTGGGATGCGCTGTGACCGTCTGCTATGGGATGCGAACATAGGGGGATGCGCGACGCTCCAGCCTTGGTCGACCGGGCCGGCCCGGCGGCGGCCGGGGACCGGCCAGGCGCGCGGTGGCGGCTAGAGGGAGGGGACCTGCAGGCCAACCTGATCCGACTTGGCGTGGGGGATCGCCTCCCGCGGCATCGAAACGACGAGGTGGAGGTCCTGAATGGTGGTCGTGGCCGGCCGGGGCGAGCTGACCCTCGACGGCCAGGTCGACCCGCTCGCCCGATGGCCCTTGTCCAGGTGCCCCAGGGGTACGCGGCGGGGCACGTGGTGGCCTGATCCAAGGGAGGTCGTTGCTGGTGGTGGTGGCATACATCCTGATCCAGACCGAGGTCGGCAAGGCCGCCCAGGTCGCCGAGAAGATCGTCGAGATCGAGGGCGTCCAGCAGGCCGAGGACGTCACCGGCCCCTACGACGTGATCGTCCGGGCCGAGGCCGGCACCATCGACGAGCTGGGCAAGCTGGTGGTCGCCCGTGTGCAGGCGGTCCAAGGCATCACCAGGACCCTTACCTGCCCGGTGGTCCACCTCTAGGGAGGCTCGACCGAGCGGGACGGCCCGGTCCCCTTCTATGTCGTGGCCCCTTGCCCCAGGCGCCGTACCGCCGGAGTTGGTCGTGGGCCAAGCCGCGACCTGCCCGGGTTGGCGGGCGCGCAGGTCGCCTCACCGGGCTGGGAGGCGGCGCCTGGGCCTGTTCCAAGGACCCGATAGCTGGCCCGAGTGTTCTCGGCGAGGCTGCACACGGCCCCAGCCAGCGCGTAGACAGCCGACCCCAGGTCAGTACGAAGAACAAGCAAGGGCGATGGCGCACAGCACCCGGTTGAAGCCGTAGAGCCCGTGGTGGATCGCGACGTCGTCGAGCCACCCGTCGGCTCCTGTAGAACGAGCGCCTACTTGGGCCGCGCCGGATCGGGTGATTGTAGGAGGGCCTGGAGTTGGGGGATCGCGCGGTCCAAGTTGCGGGCGTAGATGCCGGCGAACAGCGGTCCGACCGTATTGACGCCCAGGCCGGCGGCGTCGACGGTGAAGGTGATGGTGACCTGGCCCATCTCGTCGGTGGTGACCAGGTGGTCGTAGCCGAGACCGAGCCACAGGAATGAGCCCTCCCAGCGGAACCGCCGCCCGGCCTGGAACTCGGTGACGCGCACGCTGGCCCTGGTGTGGTTGGTCAACTTCAGCGTCGCGCTGCTGCCCGGTCCCACTGGCCCGGGCGGGGTGACATGGACGCTGCGAAGGTGTCGGGCCCACCTCGGCCACTGCTCGGCCGCCACCAGCTCGGCCCAGGCCCGCTCGGCGGCTGCCTCGACCACGAAGGCTCGTTCCAGCAGGCGCTTCATCCCTACCCCACCAGTGTAATCGTCGGATTACTTAACACTTGTAATCCTGCGATTACATGGCTGTCAAGGGCGATACGATCAGCGGGTGGATACCAGCCAGTCAACCCGGGATCGGATCCTCGATGCGGCGATGGTCCTGTTCGGCGAGCGGGGCTATCGCGGCACCACCGTCGGGGCGATCGAACAAGCTGCCGGGCTCGCCCCCCGCCGCGGCGGGCTCTACCGCCACTTCCCCTCCAAGCAGGAGGTCTTCAAGGCGGCGGTATCGCGCTATGCCAGCAAGTTCCGATCCCTGGAAGACCTCCTGGAGGTGCTCGACTTCGACGACGAGCAAGCCACCCTCACCCGGCTGGCCCAGTTCGCGCTGGCCGGCCTGGCCGCCGAGGCCGACCTGTTCCGGCTGCTCCAACGCGACGGCCCCGATTTCCCCGATCTCGCCAGGCTGGTGCACGAGCAATTAGTCCAGCGCGGCTACGACTTCACGATCGCCGCGTTCACCCGACTGCTCCAGGCGCGCGGTCTGCCGGTCGGGGACGTGGCCGGGCTGGCCGCCATCGCCCTTGGTTCCCTGGTCCACTTCCGCGAAGACGAGGCCCTCTACCGCAAGACGCCAGCCGGCGCCACCGAGGAACAGTTCGTGGCCACCTGGGTCGACACCTGGCTCAGGGTCCTGGAGAGCCGAACCGCCGAGGCCAAGCGACACACCAGCTGACAACCCTCCCTCCCGATGGCATGCCCTCCTGTCGGTCCTCGGGCCGCAGCTCAGGGAGAAGCCGGCAAGCTGTGATGTCCCGGCCCAAGGAACGGGGAGGGCCCCATGGCAGGTGGTGACCGCGACAGCGGCGCGGGCCGGTCCGAGATCGAGCAGGTGCCGGTGGCACACGAGGCCGTCCGGATCGCTGTCGGCAGGGTGATGCTGAGGGCGACCTCGACAGGCCTCCCGGAAGCAGCGGGACCGTGCTGTTCGCGCACGGCGGTGGCAGCAGCCGCCACAGCCCCCCGCAACCGGCAGGTCGCCGACCACCTTCAGGGGCAACGGTATGCGTTCAATCGGCAGGCAGGTATGCGTTCTTGTCGTCCGGCCTTCCCCAGGCACGCGGCACCGGCGGCTGACTCGGCCGTTCCGAGCCGGTGGGCGGGCCGATCCTCTCTGCGTGATCGGCGACGACCGCCGGCATCGGCTGCTCGTTCACCGAGAGCCTGAACACGTCGGGCCTCGCATAGTGGCCGACAACGTCGAAGTCGTACTTCCCCTCGGCGATCTTGCCCAGGTCCAGCTCGGCGCGCACGATCGCCTCGCCGTCGACCTCGGGCCCTGCGAGAATCTCGCCGAGCGGCGAGACGATCATCGACGCGCCACGGCACAGCACCGCATCCCACGGGTGGTCGCCCTCAATCGGATACTCCTGCGGGTAGTCGCAGCGCCGCACGAACTGGTTGGCTGACAGCACAAAGCAGCGCCCCTCGCAGGCGATGTGCCGCATCGTCGCCACCCAGGAGTCCCGCGCATCAGCCGTCGGGGCGCACCAGATCTGGGTGCCCTTGGCGTACATGCTCATCCGCAGCAAGGGCATGTAGTTCTCCCAGCAGATGACCGCGCCCAACCGGCCCAGCGGCGTCTCGAAGACCGGCAGCGTCGACCCATCGCCCATGCCCCACACCAACCGCTCCGCCCCCGTCGGCATCAGCTTGCGGTGCTTGCCCAGGTACGCGCCGGAGGGCGCGAAGAACAACGCCGTGCAGTACAGCGTCCCGACGTCGCGCTCGACCACCCCGATCACCATGTGGACCCCGTGCTCGGAGGCGGTCGTCCCAAGGCGATCGACCACCGGGCCCGGAACATCGACCGACGAGTCCCAGTACCGGCGGAACCAGGCCCGCCCCTGCGCTGTCCTGGATCCCACCGCCGTGCCGAAGGTCAGCCCGCGCGGATAGCACGAGACGAACGCCTCCGGAAACACCACCAGGTCGGCCCCGCCGCCTGCGCACTCGGCCGTCAACCGCTCGACCTTGGCCAGCGTCGCCTCGACATCGAATGCAACCGGCGCAGCCTGCACTACCGCCGCGTTCACCCTCCCGCCGGATGTCATCACCCTGCCTCCCGGCTGCGTCGACGCCGTCGGCTCCAAGCTGACAAGTCTCCCGCAGCACCCGCGACCGGGCAACCAACGCCGACCCGGGGCACCTCTTGAGCGGTAACCGATAGTGGCCCTGACCTGGCGCATCGAGGTCCTCTACCTACCGCCTGGCGCCGGCTGAACCCAGTGGGCCAAGGCCGGTGTGTTCGACCAGCTCCACCTGAAAGTCCTCGTCGCGGCGCTGCTACAGGAAGGACCGAAATGAACGTCTACTTACTGCCAGTCGTCCGGGAACGCTACAGGGGCCGACGACCCGTCCTGCCTGCTTCCGGGCCGTACCAGGCCGGACTCGTAGGCCAGTACCACGGCTTGGACGCGGTCGCGAAGCTGCAGCTTGGCCAGCAGGTGGGCCACGTGGCTCTTGACCGTGGCGTCGCTGACGAACAGCTGGGCGGCGATCTCGGCGTTGGACAGCCCCCGGGCGACGAGCTTGAGGACCTCCCGCTCCCGGGCGGTGAGGCCCACAAGCGTGTCGGTGCCACCGGGACGTGGGAGCCGGGTGAACTGCTCGATGACCCGGCGGGTGATCGACGGCGACAGCAGCCCGTCGCCGGCGGCGACCACCCTGACGGCGCTGATGAGCTGCTCGGGTGGGGCGTTCTTGAGCAGGAAGCCGCTCGCCCCTGCCGCCAGGGCCTGGTAGACGTACTCGTCCAGGTCGAAGGTGGTCAGGATCACCACGCGGGATCCCGAGCCTGCCGCCACGATCCGCTTGGTGGCCTGCAGCCCGTCCAGGTTCGGCATGCGGATGTCCATCAGCACCACGTCGGGTCGCAGCCGCCGGGTCGCCGCGACCGCCTCCACGCCGTCGCCTGCCTCGCCGGCCACCTGGATGTCGGCCTGGGTGTCCAGGATCATCCGGAACCCCGCCCGGACCAGCTCCTGGTCGTCGGCGAGCAGCACCCGGATGGTCATGACGGGTCCTCCTCGGCGGGGATCGGGAGGCAGATGCGGACCGCGTAGCCCCCATGCGCCCGGGGGCCCACCTGGAGCTCCCCGCCGAACAGGGCCACGCGTTCGCGCATCCCGATCGTGCCGGTGCCTTGCGAGCGTGCCGCCGAGGGCGGTGGCCCCCGGCCGTCGTCGGCGACCTCCACCGTGATGTCGTGCGCGCCGTAGCCGACCGTGACCTCGGCCCGGGTTGCCCTGGCGTGCTTCAACGCGTTGGTCAACGCCTCCTGCACGATCCGGTACAGCGACAGGTCGATGCTGGTGACCACCGGCCGCGGCTCGCCCGTCACGGTCAGGTCCACCGGCAGCCCGGCCGACCGCAACTGGTCCAGGAGCGCGGGAAGCTGGCCCAGGCCGGGCAGCGGGGCCAGGGCGACCCCGGAGGGTTCGGTGGCGCGCAGGATGCCCAGGGCGCGACGCATCTCGGCCATGGCCTGGTTGGCGGTGGCCTCGATGGCGGCGACCGCCTCCCGGGCCCGGGTCGGGTGGGGGTCGGCGTCCAGCACCAGCCGGGCTGCGCCGGCCTGGACGCCGATCACGCTGAGGCTGTGGGCGACCACGTCGTGCAGTTCGCGGGCGATCCGCAGGCGTTCCTGGATGACCGCCTGTCTGGCCTTCTCCTCGCGTTCCCGCTCCAGCCGGGCGGCGCGGTCCTCCAGTTCGGCGGCGTGCAGCCGCCGCTGCCGGACGCCCTCGCCCAGGGTCCAGGCGGCGGCCAGGAGCACATAGTCGTCGACCACGTCGGACAGGCCGCTGATCGTGACCTGCGGCCAGCTCGTCGCGATCAGGTAGCCGAGGCGCACGGTGAGCAGGCACGCCCAGACCGCGACGGCCCGGACGGCCAGCCCATGGTCCCCGTAGGCGGCCAGCGAGTACAGGGCGAGGTTGAGCGCCAGGAAGGCGAACAGGGGGCCCCGCAACTGCAGGGTCCCCTGGACTGCGGCCGCCGTGGCGGCGACGGCGAACACCGTGAATGGGGCCCGCCGCCGGAAGACCAGCGGAAGCGTCTGCAGCAGCACCAACGCGACGTTGAGGGCGCCGCGGGATCGCGGGCTTGGAAACCCCTGCAGCTGGGCCAGCGAGAGCCCGGCGGCCACTAGCGCGAGTAGCCCGTCTGCCACCAGGGGGTCCAGCCGCGGCAGCCGGGAACGGACGGCGCTCCATCGGTCCACGGCCAAACGCTAGCCGCCCCCCCGCACCCTACGCATCCCTCTCGGTGATGAGCACCCCCCGCGGGGTTCATCCCGCAGGCGGAGGTGAGCCAGCACCACGGCCGATGCCCCGGAGGCCGACCGCCATCAGGCTGGCAGGTGTCGTACCCCTCAGGAGAGAAGGTGCCGGAGATGACGAATGACGCCAGGGACCCCTTGGCGGTGGCGGAGCTACGGGGGGTCCACAAACGCTACCGGAAGGCAATCGCGCTGCGAGGCGTCGACCTCCAGCTCCGTCCGGGTGAGCTGGTGGCGCTGCTGGGTCCCAACGGCGCGGGCAAGACCACCGCGGTCGGAATCCTGCTCGGCCAGCGCCGTCCCGACGCCGGGTCGGCCAGGCTGTTCGGCCGGGACCCGACCCTACCCGCGGCACGCCGGTCGGTCGGGGTCACGCCCCAGGAGGTCGGGTTCCCCGACAACCTCACCGTCGCCGAGGTGGTCGACCTGGTCCGAGTCCACTACCCGTATCCCGCCGCAACATCAGAGCTGCTTGAGCGGTTCGGCCTGGCGGAGATGGCCGGTCGGCGGGCCGGCGGCCTCTCCGGCGGCGAGCAGCGTCGGCTGGCAGTGGCGCTTGCCTTCGCCGGGCGACCCCAGGCGGTGGTCATGGACGAGCCGACCAGCGGCCTGGACGTGGAGGCCCGGCACCGGCTGTGGGAGGTCGTCCGGGCCTTCGTGGCCGACGGCGGCGCCGTGCTGCTCACCACCCACTACCTGGAGGAGGCGCAGGCCCTGGCCTCCCGCGTGGTGGTGATCGCCGGCGGCGAGCTCATCGCCCACGGCAGCGTGGAGGAGATCGTCGCCCGGGTCGGCCTCAGCCGGGTGCACCTGCGAGCCCCGGCACTGCCCGACGTCCCGGCGGTCATCCGCGTCGAGGTCAACGACGGTTCCTACACCCTGTACACCGCCGACCCGGATGAGCTGGTCCGGGCGCTGAGCCTCCAGGGCGTGGCGTTCACGGGACTCCAAGTCGAGCGGGCCAGCCTGGAAGAGGCGTTTCTGAGCCTGACCGGAGGTGCGTCGTGAAGATCGTCCTGGCCCACGGCAAAACCCAGACCCTCCAGCACCTGCGGGCTCCGGGGTACCTGCTGCCCACCCTGGCCATGCCGGGGCTGTTCTACTTCCTGTTCGAAGGCCAGGACCAGGACGTGGGGCTGGTCACCCACCTCATGGCCTCCTACGCGATGTGGGCCATCCTGGGGGTGGCGTTCTTCCAGTTCGGCGTGGGCATCGCCGAGGAGCGGACCACCGCATGGGAGCGGTTCCTGCGGACGCTGCCGCTGTCGGCCGGCCAGCGGCTTGGCGGGCGGGTGCTGTCGGCCGCGACCTTCGCCGCCGCGGCGGCGGCGGTCGTGATCGTGGAGGCGCATCTGATCAACCCGGTGAGCGTGGCCGCCGATCGGTGGCTGCCCTGGTCCCTGGCGCTGCTGACCGGGGGCGTGGTGGTGGCCCTCGGGGGGATCGCCATGGGGTACTGGGTCAGTCGGCGGGCCGCAACCGCTCTGGCCATGCTGGCCTGGCTGCTGTTGGCCTACCTAGGCGGGCTGTGGGCCCTCCCGGCCGAGCTCCCCGGCTGGACGGAAGCGGTCTCCCCCTACCTTCCTACCCGGCTGTGGGCGGAGGTGACCTGGGCGGCGGTGCTGGGCCAGCCCTCGGCGCTCGGGGACTGGCTGGGCCTGCTGGCCTACGCGGTGGGCTTCGCGGTCCTGGCGCTGTGGGGCTACCGGCGCGACGAGGGCACCAGCTATCGCTAATGCCCATGCAGTACCGGGCCTTCACATGCAGGTAGTCGAGGTCGGCCTGGGGATCTCGATGTCCGGCCGGACTATTGGGGGAAGCGGCGGAAGAACTGGCGGATGTCCTCGAGGAGTAGGTCAGGGGCGTCATGGGTGGCCCAGTGGCTGCCCCGCGGGTACTCATTCCAGGAGACGATGTTGTGGTGGTCGCGCTCGGCCAGGGGCCGCACCGCCTGGAAGTCCTCGGCGAAGCTGGACAGGCCGATGGGAATGGTGGTCGGCTCGGTGGGGGGCTTGGCGTGCGCGTTTTCGTAGTACAGGCGGTTGGCCGAGGCCGAGGTGTTGGTGAGCCAGTAGATCGCGGCGTTGGTGAGGACGAAGTCGTCGCTGCAGCCGCCAAGGAACTGGGCGCTCCAGGCGAGCTGGCCGGCGGGCGAGTCGGCCAGCGCGTGCGCCACGGTCTGGGGCGTGCTCGCCATCAGCTTCGTGCCACCGGCCAGGTCCCTGTCGAAGTTCTGCAGGAACTCCAGGCGCCGCATGTCCTCCGCGCTCAGACGCTCGAATTCGGCCGGGTCGCCGGACGGGAAGGAGAAGAGCTGGGTGACGTGCACCCCGATCGCGTGCTCGGGGGCGATGCGGCCCATCTCGGGGGAGACCTGCGAGCCGCCGTCGTTGCCGTGCGCGCCATAGCGCTCGTAGCCAAGGCGCCGCATCAGCTCGACCCAGGCGGCGGCGACGCGGAATATGGTCCAGCCGGGCTCCTTGGTCGGACCGGAGAAGGCGAAGCCCGGCATGTCGGGGATCACGACGTGGAACGCGTCGGCCGCCTCGCCTCCGTGCTCGCGAGGGTTGGTGAGGGGCTCGATCAGGTCCAGGTACTCCACGCAGCAGCTGGGCCAGCCGTGGGTGAGGATCAGGGGCGTCGCGTCGGGCTCGGGCGAGCGGACGTGCAGGAAGTGGATGCGCTGCCCGTCGATCTCGGTGGTGAACTGCGGGTAGGCGTTGAGTCGGGCCTCCCAGGCCCGCCAGTCGTAGCCGTCGCGCCAGTAGGCGACCAGCCGCTTGACATAGTCCAGCGGGATGCCGTACTCCCAGCCCGCCGCGACCGGGCTGTTCGGCGCCTTGACCGGGTTGGGCTCGGGCGGCAGCTCGTTGGCCCAGCGGGTGCGCCCCAAGCGGTCCTGGAGATCGTCGAGGCCGGCCTGGGGGATCTCGATGCGGTAGGGCCGGATCGAGCTGTCGGTCGTCGTCAAGGTGCGCTCCTGTTGGTGTAGCGGTCCCAGCCGGTTGACTGTCCCGGCCGCGGGACGAAAGATCGAGGCAGACAACCGGCAACCGGGCGGCAAGATCGCGGGCTGGGCCAGGACGCGATGACGACACCGACGACCGCAGGCGCTCCCCCACAAGCAGCGGCGCCCCTGGCGGAGCGCCTCCGCTGGCTGCGGGCGCGGGCGATGCTGACGCAGGAGGAGCTGGCCGAGCGGGCGCGGTTGAGCGTACGGACGGTCCGCAACCTCGAGGCGGGTCACATCCGCCGTCCGCGCAGCGGCTCGATCCGGCTGCTGGCCGCCGCGCTCGGCCTGTCCGAGCAGGAGCGCGTCCTGCTGGCCGAGCTCGCTGAACGCGAATCGGACCCGGCAACGCCCGCGGCTTCCGGCGGCGGGTGGCCCGCTGGGCCGCGGCCGCCTCGGCTCCTGCCGGCCGTGGCGGCCGACTTCACCGGCCGTCACCAGCAGGTCGCCGCCCTGCTGGCGCTGTTGGAGCGGGATGGCGGGCCGGGCGGCGCGGCCGGGCGGCCCAACGCGACGGCGGTGGCGGTCATCAGCGGCTCGGCCGGTGTCGGCAAGACTGCCCTGGCCGTCCACACCGCGCACCTGATCGGCGACCGCTTCCCCGACGGGCACCTGTTCGTCAACTTGCGCGGCTACGACCCGGCCGGGCCGCTGGAACCGGCGCGGGCGCTGGCGGGGCTGCTGTACGGCCTGGGCGTGGCGCCCGAGGAGATACCGGTCGAGGTCGAGGCGGCCGCCGGGCTGTACCGAACGCTGCTGGCCGACCGGCGCGTGCTGGTCCTGTTGGACAACGCCCGCAGCGCCGAGCAGGTCCGGCCGCTACTGCCCGCCAGTCCAGGCAGCCTGGTGCTGGTCACCAGCCGCGACCGGCTCACAGGGCTGGCCGCCCGCGACGGCGCCCGCCGCCTCCCCTTGGGCGTGCTCGCTCCCGCCGAAGCGGCCGAGCTGCTGGCGCGGCTGCTGGGCCCCGACCGGGTCCAGGCCGAGCCCGACACGGCCGCCGAGTTGGCCCGCGCGTGCGCGTTCCTGCCGCTGGCGCTGCGGATCGCCGCGGCCAACCTCGCCGACCAGCCCGGCCGCCGCATCGCCGAGTACACCAGCGAGCTGCGGGCGGGCAACCGGCTGGCGCTCCTGGCGGTCGACGGCGACCATGACAGCGCCATAAAAGCCGCCTTCGACCTCTCCTATCAGGGCCTTGCCCCCGATGCGCGCCGGTTGTTCCGGCTCCTCGGTCTGCTGCCGGGGCAGGACGTGACCGCGGAGGCCGCCGCCGCGCTCGCCCACCTCGCCCCCGAGCACGCCCGGGTCCTGCTCGGCCGGCTGGCCGCCGCGCACCTGGTCGACCAGCGCGCGCCCGGCCGGTTCAGCTTCCACGACCTGCTGCGCGAGTACGCCGCCGAGCGTGCCCGCCAGACGGATAGTGAGGCGGACCGGGTCGCCGCCGTCCGCCGGCTGCTCGGCTGGTACCTGGGCACCACGAACGCCGCGGCGCGGTTGGCGTATCCGGACAAGGTGCGCCACCCGGCGCCCGCGGGTGAACGCCGGCCATCGACGGCACCGTTCAGCGCCGACACCCAGGCGCTGGCCTGGCTGGACGCAGAGCGGCCCAACCTGCTGGCGGCTATCCAGCACGCCGCCGCGCAGGGCCCGCCGGAAACGGCATGGCTGCTGGCCGACGCGTTGCGCGGCTACTTCCTGCTCCGCCGGTACGACATCGACTGGCTGGCCGCCGCCCGGACCGGCCTGGCCGCGGCCGGCGACGACCAGCCGGCCGCGCAGGCCACGATGCGGCTGAGCCCCCCCCACCCCCCCCCGTTGGGGGGGGAGGAAGCCCCCGCG
>Ga0081538_10000962_pt1 | contig 30790 bp, 27 predicted proteins | sample TabmetS5T2R1_FD_71022 | JGI IMG/M metagenome (GOLD analysis project Ga0081538, IMG submission 71022) | Tabebuia heterophylla rhizosphere microbial communities from the University of Puerto Rico - S5T2R1 | ecosystem: Host-associated > Plants > Roots > Rhizosphere ...
CAGGGTGCGCAGCAGCCGGCCCGGCAGGCGCACGCGGGCGCCGGCGTCGGCGGCCTCGCGCAGGGCGGCGACCGGCGCGACCTTCGTCGCCCGGCGCGCCGGCATCAGCGCCGCCACCACCGTCACGCCGACGCCGACCAGCAGCGCGGCGACCACCGTGCCGCCGGACAGCGACATCGCCGCGATCGGCAGGCCGAGGCCCATCGAGTCGAACAGCCCCTCGAGCCCGGCGGCGAGCAGGAAGCCCACGCCGAGGCCGAGCACCGAGGCGCCGAAGCCGATCGCCAGCGCCTCGGCCAGCACCATGCGGCGGACCTGGCGGCGGCCCGCGCCGACCATCCGCAGCAGCCCGAGCTCACGCGTGCGCTGGGCGACCGCGATCGAGAGCGCGTTGAAGATCGTGAACGCGCCCACGAGCAGCGCCACGCCGGCGAACGCGAGCAGCACCGTGCGCAGGATGCCGACGATCGACTTCAGGCCGTCGAGGTCGAAGCGGTCGTCGGCCGCGGCCGAGCGCACCTGCGTCCCGGCGGGAGCCTCGGCGAGCGAGCCCGCCACCAGGATCCGGTCGTAGCGGCCGGTCTTGTCGAACAGCGCCTGCGCCTCGGCCAGGTCGAACACCGCGAACGTGGCGGTGCCGAGCGACTCGACGTCGGCGAACGTGGCGATGCCGACCACCTCGAACGCGCGCGCCTCGCCGCGCGTCGCGACCTTCACGCGGTCGCCGATCGCGTACTTCTCCTTGTCGGCGGTGGCCCGGTCGATCACGACCTCGCCCGCGCCCGTGGCCCAGCGGCCGTCGGCGAGCCGGAACGGGGTGAGGCGCTCGGCACGCGCGTCGAAGCCGGCGCCGAAGTACGGCCCGTCGCCGACCGGCTTGCCGTCGCGCCCGACGATCTGGGCGGTGTCGGTGACGTCGCCGGCGGCGAGCTCGACGCCCGGGGCGCTCCGCACCTGGTCGAGCGTGGCGGCCGGGATCGTCGGCGTCTCCGCCCACCCGTCCAGGCTCGGCTCGAACGGTGTCTTCGCCGTCACGACCGCGTCGGTGCCGTCGTAGGCGGCGCTCGACAGCGAGTCGGAGGCGGCGCGCAGCGCGCCGGTGAAGGTGAGCGCCGCGCACACGAACGCCACGCCGACCACGATGGCGAGGGCGCTCAGGAGCGTGCGCAGTGGTCGGGCCGCGAGGCCCTTGAGCGTGACCCCGATCATCGGTTCATCACCGCGTGGACGTCGGCCTCGGTCGGGTCGGCGAGGTCGGCCACGACGCGGCCGTCGGTCAGGTAGAGGACGCGGTCGGCGACGGCCGCCGCGCGCGGGTCGTGGGTGACCATCAGCGTCGTCTGGCCGTCGGTGTCGACCGCGTCGCGCAGCAGCGTGAGGATGCCGGCGCCGGCCTCGGAGTCGAGGTTGCCGGTCGGCTCGTCGGCGAAGAGGACGGTCGGGCGCGTGATCAGCGCCCGCGCGATCGCGACGCGCTGCTGCTGGCCGCCGGACAGCTCGGCGGGCCGGTGGCGGCGGCGCTCGGACAGCCCGACACGCTCGAGCAGGGCGTCGACCTCCTCGGCCGGCGGCCGCTTGCCCGCGATCGAGAGCGGGAGGAGGACGTTCTCCTCGGCCGACAGCGTCGGCAGCAGGTTGAACGACTGGAAGACGAAGCCGATGTGCTTGCGGCGCAGCCGCGTGAGGTCACGGTCCTTCATCCGCGTGATGTCCTCGCCGGCGACCTTGACCGTGCCCGAGGAGGGCGTGTCGAGGCCGGCGAGCAGGTGCATGAGCGTCGACTTGCCGGAGCCGGACGGGCCCATGACGGCCGTGAACTGGCCGGCCGGGAGGTCGAGCGAGACGCCGCGGAGGGCGTGGACGGCGGAGTCGCCGGAGCCGTACGTGCGGGTCAGCGCCATCGCGGAGACGGCGTGCGACGTCACGGGTGCTTCGAGGAGAGCGCTCAAGGGAGAGAGTCCTTTCAGTAGGCGACCGCCTCCCGCGCGACGCGCGAGAGGGCGGCTTCCAGGGCACCGGCGGACAGCAGGGCGCTCGTCGCCTCGGCGAGCAGGCGCCCGGCGATCCCCCGGGACGGGCGGACGGACACGGACGCGTGGACCTCGCTGCCGCCCGCCACGGGCGACAGGCGGTAGTCGACGTCGAAGCCGACCGGACCGTCGGCCGCGAGCGCGAGCCCGCGCCCGGAGGCCTCGTGGACCTCGAGGTCGAACCCGACGCGCCGGCCGGCGAGCTTCCCGCTGACGCGGGCGCGGCTGCCGGTGGCGAGCCGCCGGCCTTCGAGCTCCTCGACGTCGAACGGCAGCGGCGCCCAGCGGGCGGCGGCCTCGGGGTCGGTGAGCACGTCGAGCACGTCTTCCGGACGTGCGGCGGTGGTCGTCGTGGCGGTCCATGTCCTCATGGCGAGGACTTTCGCCGCCGCGGCGTCGCGTGTCGTCGGCCGCCGTGACGATTCTGCCGCTGCCGGGGGGACGACCCGCCGTCATCCTCGAGGATGACGCCGCGATCCTCACGGAGGACGACGATGCGCGGCGGCGACGCGGCTACGGTTGGCGCACGATGCTCGCACGGCTGCGTGCACTGGACCCGTACCGGGTGGACCTGCTGATCGGCGCCGCCCTGCTCGTCGAGGGCCTGCTCGAGGTGCTCGTCCTGCTGCCCGACGACACGCCGCGCGACGGCGTGGTCGCCCTCCTGGTGGCCGGCCTCGCCGCGTGCGTGGCCATCCGTCGCAGGCTGCCGATCGTGGCGGCGGTGGTGGGCCTGCCGCTGTTCTGCGCGTTCCCGGCGATCGGCCAGGTCTACACCGAGAACCTCGTCAGCCCGTTCTTCATCGCGCTGCTGCTGATCTACGGCATCGGGCGGCACCTCGAAGGGCGCGCGGTTCTGGTGCTGACCGCTTACGCGTCGGTGCTGATGTCGGTGTTCACCGCGGTCGAGCAGACCGAGGACACGGTCGGCAACTACGTCCTCAGCATCGGCGCGCTCGTCGTCGCCCCGATCCTGATCGGGCGCGTCATCCGCAGCCGCGCGCAGCTCAACCGCGCGCTGCGCGAGAAGGCCGCGCGGCTCGAGCACGAGCGGGCCGACCGCACGGCGGCCGCCGCGCTCGAGGAGCGCACGCGGATCGCCGGCGAGCTGCACGACGTCGTCGCCCACGCGCTGAGCGCCATGGTCGTGCAGGCGTCGGGCGCGCGGCGGCTCGCCGAGCGCGACCCGCAGCGCGCCGCCGAGGCGTTCCAGGCCGTCGAGTCGAGCGGCCGTGAGGCGCTGACCGAGATCCGCCGCCTGCTCGGCGTCCTCCGTCGCGACGACGAGGAGATCGCGCTGGCGCCGCAGCCGTCGCTGCGCCACGTCGACTCGCTGGTCCGGCGCCTCGAGTCCGCCGGCCTACCGGTCGAGCTCGGCATCGAGGGCGAGGCCCGCGAGCTGCCGATCGGCGTCGACCTCACCGCGTACCGCGTCGTGCAGGAGGCGCTGGGCGGCGCGCTCGAGCACGGCCACGCCGGTCGCGCGCGCGTGAAGCTGAGCTACGGGGCCGACCACGTCGAGCTCGAGGTGGTCGACGACGGCAGCGCGCCGGAGCGCCCGCTGCTCGGGATCCGCGAGCGCGTCGCGCTCTCCGGCGGCCGGCTGCAGGCCGGCGCCCGCCGCGACGGCGGCCACGTCGTCCGCGCGCGGCTGCCGCTCGGAGGGCCGGCTTGAGGCGCTGGGTCGCGCGGCTGCGGCGGCTCGACCGCCGCTGGATCGACCGCGCCATCGCGGGCGGCCTGCTCGTCGCCGGCGAGATCGAGCTGTTCGCCCGCGTCGGAACGCCCGCGCCGCAGAGCGTCGCGCTCGTCGCCGCCGGCTATCTCACGCTGCTCTGGCGCCGCCGGCGTCCCGTGCCCGCCGGCGTGGTGATGTTCTCGATGTGGATCCTCTTCAACGTCGCCGGCGACGATGTCAAGTCGATCCAGATGCCGCTCATCGGCTGTCTGTTCATGGGCTACGGGATGGGCGCGTACGCCGTCGGCCGCGAGGCGCGGCTCGCCCCGGTCGTGATCCTCGCCGGCGTCCTCGGCGTGACCGCGACCTGGCAGGACCCGGTCCCGACCGACTACATCTTCCCCACCGCCTTCGTCCTCATCGCCTGGCTCGCGGGCCGCGGCGTGCGGACGCGCACGCGGCTCACCGAGGAGCTGCACGAGGCCGCGGTGCGGGCGCAGGAGGCGCACGAGGAGGAGGTCGCGCGGGCGGCGGCCGACGAGCGCCGCCGGATCGCGCGCGAGATGCACGACGTCGTCGCCCATTCGGTGTCGGTCATGGTCGTGCAGGCGGGCGGCGCCCGGCGGATCCTCGAGCGCGACCCGGCCCGCGCGGTCGACGCGGCCGCCCACATCGAGGAGGTCGGCCGCGCGGCGCTGACCGAGATGCGGCGCCTGCTCGGCGTCATGCACCACGGCGAGGAGCGTGGGCCGCAGCCGTCGATGCAGCGGCTCGATGCGCTGGTCGAGCGCACGCGGGCCGCGGGTCTGCCGGTCTCCCTGACCGTCGAGGGCGAGCCGCGCTCGCTCCCCGCCGGCATGGATCTCGCCGCCTACCGGGTGGTGCAGGAGGCGCTCACCAACGCGATCAAGCACGCCGGCGCCGCCCCGACCGAGGTCACCGTGCGCTGGCAGCCCTCGCACCTCGAGCTGGAGATCGTCGACACCGGCGGCGCGGGCGCCAACGGCGACGGCGGCGGCCACGGGCTGGTGGGCATGGAGGAGCGGGTCCGGCTCTACGACGGGGAGCTGCGCGCCGGCCGGCGCAAGGGCGGCGGCTTCGAGGTCATCGCTAGGTTGCCCCTGTGATCCGCGTCCTCATCGCCGACGACCAGGCGCTCGTGCGCGCCGGCTTCCGCATGATCCTCGACGCCGAGGAGGACCTCGACGTGGTCGGCGAGGCGTCCGACGGCACCGAGGCCGTCGAGCAGGCCAGGCGGCTCGACCCCGACGTGGTGCTCATGGACATCCGCATGCCCGAGCTCGACGGCATCGAGGCCACGCGGCGCGTGGTGGCGGCCGGCGGCGAGGCGCCGGCGCGCGTGCTCATGCTCACCACCTTCGACCTCAACGAGTACGTCTACGAGGCGCTGCGCGCCGGCGCCTCCGGCTTCCTGCTCAAGGACGTGCCACCCGAGGAGCTGGCGGCCGGCATCCGCGTCGTCGCGCGCGGCGACGCGCTGCTCGCGCCCTCGATCACCAAGCGCCTGATCCACGAGTTCGCGCGCGCGACGCCCGCCTCGGCGCCGCCGCCAGGCTTCGACGAGCTGACCGCGCGCGAGGTCGAGGTCTTCAAGCTCGTGGCGCGCGGGCTGTCGAACGCGGAGATCGCCGCCGAGCTGATCGTGAGCGAGACGACGGTCAAGACCCATGTCGCCCGGCTGCTGATGAAGCTCGGGATCCGCGACCGCGTGCAGGCGGTCGTGCTCGCCTACGAGTCCGGCATCGCCGTTCCGGGCGGGTCGTAGCCGTGTGGTGGCAGAGCGCCGTCGTCTACCAGATCTACCCGCGCAGCTTCGCCGACTCCGACGGTGACGGGGTCGGCGACCTGGGCGGGATCAGGTCGCGGCTCGACTACCTGGCCGAGCTCGGCGTCGACGTCCTGTGGCTGTCGCCGATCTACCGGTCGCCGCAGGACGACAACGGCTACGACATCAGCGACTACCGGGACATCGACCCGACGTTCGGGACGCTCGAGCAGTTCGACGCGCTGCTGGCCGACGTGCACGAGCGCGGCATGAAGCTGGTCATGGACCTCGTGGTCAACCACACCTCGGACGAGCACCCGTGGTTCGTCGAGTCGCGCGCGAGCCGCGACAACCCGAGGCGCGACTGGTACTGGTGGCGCGACGAGCCGACGAACTGGCGCTCGTTCTTCTCCGGGCCGACGTGGGAGCTCGACGAGACGACCGGCCAGTACTACCTGCACCTGTTCTCGCGCACGCAGCCCGACCTCAACTGGGAGAACCCCGAGGTGCGCCAGGCCATCTACGCGATGATGCGCTGGTGGCTCGACCGCGGGGTCGACGGCTTCCGCATGGACGTCGTCAACATGCTCTCCAAGGACCCCGCGCTCCCCGACGCGCCCGGCGGCGACGGATCGCCGTACTACATCTCCGGGCCGCGCATCCACGAGTTCATGCAGGAGATGCACCGCGAGGTGTTCGACGGGCGGGACGGGCTGATGACGGTCGGCGAGATGCCGGGCGTGACGCTCGAGGACGCGCAGCTCTTCACCGACCCCGCGCGGCACGAGCTCGACATGGTGTTCCAGTTCGAGCACGTGCAGCTCGACCAGGACGGCTCGAAGTGGAACCACCACCCGCTGCGCCTGCGCGACCTCAAGCGCTCGTTCGGCCGCTGGCAGGCCGGGCTCGCCGAGCGCGGCTGGAACAGCCTCTACTGGAACAACCACGATCAGCCGCGGATCGTCTCGCGCTTCGGCGACGGCAGCCCGGAGGCGGCGAAGATGCTCGGCACCGTCCTGCACCTGCACCGCGGCACGCCGTACGTGTACCAGGGCGAGGAGCTCGGGATGACGAACTTCCCGTTCACCTCGATCGACGAGTTCCGCGACATCGAGTCGCTCAACCACTACGCGGAGGAAGGGCCGTCGTCGCTGCCCGCGCTGCGCGATCGCAGCCGCGACAACGCCCGCACGCCGATGCAGTGGGACGCGTCCCCGAACGCCGGCTTCACGACCGGGACGCCGTGGCTCGCGGTCAACCCCAACCACACCGAGATCAACACCGAGGCGCAGCGCGCCGACCCGGGCTCGGTCTTCCATCACTACCGGCGGCTGATCGAGCTGCGGCACACGGAGCCGGCGGTCGTTCACGGCAGCTTCTCCATGCTGCTCGAGGAGGACGCCCGCGTGTACGCCTTCACGCGCGCGCACGGGGGGACCGAGCTGCTGGTGCTCGGGAACTTCTCCGGCGAGGAGGTGCCGATCGACCTCTCGGGCTGGGAGGACGCCGAGGTCGTGATCGGCTCGCCCGGCGCCGCCCTGGGGCCGTGGGAGGGCCGCGTCTACCGGCGCTACTGGCGGTGATTCGAGAGCCCGCCGCCCGACTGCTCGAACAGCTTGGTCGAGACCTCGATGATGAGCGCGAAGGCCACGATGATGAGGACGAGGGTGAGGATGCCGGTCACCCTCGTGGCCGCGACCAGGCACGCGACCGCGGCGAGCAGCGGGAGCCAATAGCGCACGCCTTCGATCCTACGCCACCACGCGCAGCGCCTCGTCGCCCGCGACGACCTCGTCGCCCGCGCGCAGCTGGCGACCGCGGCGCGTCTCGGGCTCGCCGTTGACGGTGACCGGCACGGCGGCCAGGAACGCCTTCGCCTCGCCGCTCGAGTCGATCACGCCGGCGAGCTTGAGCAGCTGGCCGAGCCGGATCATGTCGCCGCGGATCCGCACCTCGCGTGCCATCGAGGGGACAGCGTAGGCTCACCGCCCATGCGCCTCGCCCTCGCCGTCGTCCTCCTCCTGCTGCTCGCCGCTCCCGCCTCGGCCGACGTCATCACGGTCAAGGGCGCCCCGGCGGCCGGTCCGGCGAGGTACGACAAGGTGTTCGTCGAGCGGTTCGGGCCGCGCAAGGCGAAGCGCGTGCTCGTCCTCGTCCCCGGGTTCTACGGCGGCGCGGGCGACTTCTCGCTGGTCGGGCCGCAGCTCGTGCGGCGCGTGCGCGGGCTGCAGGTGTGGGCGGTCGACCGGCGGTCGCAGGCGCTGGAGGACACGCGCGGCTTCGACACCGGCGACCCGGCGGCCGCGCAGGCGTACTACCTCGGGGGCGGCGGCTTCGCGCCGCTCAGCGGCGCCGACTTCCCGTTCGTCCGCGAGTGGGGCCTCGACGTCGCGCTGCGCGACCTGCGCCGCGTCGTGCTGCGGGCGCGGCGGGGCGACCGCTCGGTCGTCCTCGGCGGGCACTCCCTGGGCGCCTCGACGGCGACGGCGTACGCGGCGTGGGACTTCCGCGGCCGTCCGGGCCATCGCGACCTCGACGGCCTCGTGCTGATCGACGGCGGACTGATGGGGACGTTCGGAGATCCCGGCACGGTCCAGAACGACCTCCTGCAGCTCGAGCAGGGCGGCGACCCGTTCGCTGACCTGCTCGGGGTCGGCGCGCCGTGGGCCGCCGGCATCCTCGCCGGGCTCGGCGGCCTGTACGCGCGCGAGGCGCCGGATGCCGCCTCGACGTTCGGCGCCAGCCCGCTGCTGCCGCCGGCGCTGCGGGCGCCGGTGCCGGTCACCAACGCCGCGCAGCTCGGCTACGCGCTCGACCGCGACACCGTGCCCGCGGCCCTGCGGCTGCTGGCCGTCAACGGCGGCGGGCTGGCGGCGGCCGGCGACCCGCGGCCGTGGGCCGACGGCGGCGTGACGCCGATCGCCCGGCTGGCACGCCTGCTCGCGCGCTCGCCGGTCAACGCGTCGGAGTGGTACTTCCCGACGCGGCTGCGGCTCGACCTGCAGGCCGCGAGCCGGCTGCGGCGGGACGCGCTCAGCCGCGACCTCGGGCTGCGCACGTGGCACCGCCGGACGATCGGCGTCCCGCTCTACGCGTTCCAGACCGACCTCACCGGCGGCGCGGTGCTGCGCGGCGCCCGCCGGCTGGTCGCGCGCTCCGACATCCCGCGCGGGACCCTGTTCCAGAGCGACGCGATGAGCCATCTCGACCCGCTGACCGCGACGCCGTCGCGCAACCACTTCCTGCGGACGGTCGTCCCGTTCCTCAGGCGGCTTCGCTGACGGCGCTCAAGAGTGGCGCGCCCTCGGCCGATTCCCGGGTGGATCACCGATGGCGGACGCGCGGTACCCGAACGACGAGGATCCTCGTGACGAGGGCCGTCTCGCCGATCTCACGTCGGCCGGCATGTGGACCACCGCCGGAGCCGTCGGCGCCGCCATGTTCCTGCTGCCCGGCTCACCGCACGAGCACGTCGGCACGGGCCTGCTCATCGCCGGCATCGCCGTCGCCTGGGGCCTGATCTCGCTGCTGCTCTACGCGACCGGCTTGACGATGTCGGTCGGCATGCGCGCGCTGGTCACCGCCGCCACCGCGCCGATCGTGGTCGTCGCCATCTGGGCCTCGGGCGGCGCCTCGAGCTTCCTCGGCCCGCTGCTGATCTTCACCGCCCTCTTCATCGCCTACTTCTTCCCGCTCTCGCTGGCCTGGCCGCTGGTCGGCCTCTTCGCGCTCGTCTTCGCCACCCCGCTCGCCTACGACGACACCGCGCTCGACGTCGGCTATCCCGCGCGGGCGGCCGGCTTCGCCGTCGCCCTCGCCGGCGCGACCTGCGTGGTCCAGCTGCTCAAGGGGCGTCTCCTCCACGCCGAGGAGCGCCAGCGCACGATGGCCGAGCGCGACCCGCTCACCGCCCTCTACAACCGCCGCAGCTTCGACGCCGCGCTCGACGCGGCGCTCGACGGTCCCGACGGCGCCGCGCTCGTGCTCTTCGACTTCGACGAGTTCAAGGCGGTCAACGACGAGCACGGCCATCCGGTCGGCGACGCCGTCCTGCGCGCCATCGCCACCGCCTGCGACGCCGTCGTCCGCGAGGGCGACTGCCTGGCCCGCATCGGCGGCGACGAGTTCGCCGTCGTCGCGCCCGGGGCGCGCTCGACCGGCGTCGCGCGGATCGTCTCCGCGCTCGAGGAGGCGATCGCGTCGGCCGACTTCCCGCACGGGATCCCGTCCGTCCGGGCGAGCTTCGCCTGGGCCGTGGCGCCCGCCGACGCCCGCACCGCCGCCGAGCTGCTCGACCGCGCGGACCAGCGGCTGCTCTACCGCAAGCGGCTGAGCAAGTCGGCGATCTGAGGCGATCCCCCCGGCCGGCCTGCCGCGCGCGACGGTGTAGGCTTTCGCCGACCGATCGGCGAAACTCGGGGGGAGTCGCATGAGAAGGGTCGTGGGAGGACTTCTTGCGCTGGTCGCCGCGCTGGCCGTGGCGCAGCCGGCGGCGGCGAGCGGCGGAGGCTCGGAGCGCACGCTGGAGCGCTATGCCGAGGGGACCTGGCGCTCGTTCGTGGCGATGACGGACGAGCAGACCGGGCTGCCGGCCGACTTCGTGGAGGCCGACGGCACGCGCTCGGTGCAGACGTCGAACACGAACATCGGCGCCTACCTGTGGAGCGCGGTGGTGGCCGAGCGGCTCGGGATCATCCGCCGCTCCGAGCTCGTCGCCCGCCTGCGCCGCACGGTCGGGACGCTCGAGGAGATGGAGCGCTACGAGGACACCGGCCAGTACTTCAACTGGTACGACCACCGGACGGGCGAGAAGCTCGAGGTCTGGCCGCCGTCCGGCGACCCGCTGACCCCGATCCTGTCCTCGGTCGACAACGGCTGGCTCGCGGTCGGCCTGAAGATCGTCGCCGAGCGCGTTCCCGAGCTCTCGCGCCGCGCGGGCGCACTCTACGACGCGATGAACTTCGGCTTCTACTACCGGCCGGATGTCAACCGGATGCTGTTCCACTTCGTGCCGAGCACCGGCTCGGCTCAGTGCTGCTACGACACGATCGTCAGCGAGAGCCGGATCGCGGCCTACATCGGCATCACCAAGGGCCAGGTGCCGGAGCGCGTCCACTACGGCCCGAACCGCTCGTGGCCGGACACCTGCGAGTCGGCCTGGACCGAGACGCGGCCGGTCGGCTTCACCCGCACGTACTTCGGCACGACGGTGTACGACGGCTCGCTGCCCTACAACGACACGCTCGTCACCCCGAGCTGGGGCGGCAGCATGTTCGAGGCGCTGATGCCGGCGCTGTTCGTCCCCGAGGAGCGCTGGGCGCCCGGCAGCTGGGGCGCCAACCACCCGCTCGTGGTCGCCGCCCAGATCCACCACGGTCTGCGCGAGGCCGGCTACGGCTACTGGGGCTTCTCGCCGGCCAACGTCCCGGAGGGCGGCTACGCGGTCTACGGCGTCGACGGCATCGGCACGGACCGGAACGGCTACCCGTCGAACGAGGACGCCACGCTGATCGACCATGGCTGGCCCGGCTGCCCGGACCGGCCCGCGCTCCCGGACCCGCCGCCGAGCGCGTACACCAACGGGGTCGTCACCCCGCATGCGGCGTTCCTCGCCCTGCGCTACGACCCGAAGGCCGCGCTCTCGAACCTCGCGCGGCTCGAGCGCGACTTCGCCATCTACGGCCGCTGGGGGTTCGCGGACTCGGTCAACGTCGACAGCGGCGTGGTCTCGAACTCGTACCTCTCGCTCGACCAGGGCATGATCATGGCCGCCATCGGCAACGCGCTCGACCGCGACGTGCTGCGGCGCGCGTTCGCGCGCGAGGACGTGGAGCGCCGGCTGCGGCCGGTGATGGGCGTCGAGGAGTTCAGCGCCTCGCCGCGGCCGTGCACGATCACCGGCACGCCGCGCGCCGACCGCCTTCGCGGGACGCGCCGCGACGACGTCATCTGCGGCCTCGGCGGCGACGACCGGATCGACGGCCGTGACGGCGACGACGCGATCATGGGCGACGCCGGCCGCGACCGGATCGACGGCTCAGACGGCGACGACACGCTCTACGGCGGCGAGGACGACGACCGGCTCGACGGCGGGCGCGGGCGCGACGTCCTCTCCGGCGGCCCGGGCGCGGACGACCTCGCGCCGGGCTTCGGCGATCACCTCGAGCCCGGCGAGTGAAGCCGGTACAGCACGTGCGGGAGGTCGGCCCAGACGATCTCCCGCTCGTAGCTGAACCCGAGCTTCTCCATCACGCGCCGTGAGGGGACGTTCCCAGGCAGCGTGAACGCGACGACCTCGGCCAGGCCGAGCGCGCCGAACGCCACCTCCAGCGCGGCGGCGCCGATCTCGGTGCCGTAGCCGCGGCCCCACCGCTCCGCCGCGACCGCCCAGCCGACCTCGACCTCGTCGCGGCCCGCGACGTGCGCGTGGCCGAGACCGCCGCGGCCGACCGGCTCGCCGGTCTCCCGCTCGGAGAAGACCCAGTAGCCGAAGCCCTGCTCGTCCCACTTGCGCCGGAGCGCGGTGATGCCGGCCGCCACCTGCCCGGGCGTCTCCGCGCCGCCGAGCGTGGCGCCGACGCGCGGGTCGCCGAGCAGCGCGGCCAGCGCGGTCTGGTGCTCGGGCCCGATCCGCTCGCCGCGCAGCCGCGGCGTCTCGATCACGGCCGGGGCGGGCATGCCGTCAGCAGCCTACGCGCCCCCTCGACACGACCCGGCTCCTGCCGATACCGTCGGGCGGTGCAGGGAACGCTGAGCAAACCCGAGCGGCTGCTGCGCGGCTTCCTGATCGCGCACGCGATCTGGAGCGCGGTGCTCGCGATCAGCTACCTCGTCACCGGCGACACGTCGACGCTCGGGTTCCTGCCCAACTCGTTCTCCAAGGACGTCCTCTTCGTCGCCCTCTCGGTGATCGCGGCGGCCAACGTCCGGCGCTACGGCGGGCTCACGCTGGTCATCGTCGCGGCCTACGCGGCGCTCGTCATCGGCCAGGCCGTCACCCTGCTCCGCGGCGGCGCGTCACCGGAGGATCTCCCGCTGATCGGCGAGGTCTCCGCCACCGCGATGCTGCTCGGCTGGATGGCGATCGACCTCGTGCTCATCGCCCTCTTCACCTGGCTGTGGATGGCCGCGGTGCGGGCACGCCACGGTCTGCGCTACCTGAACCCGGTCGCCTTCCTCGGCCTCGCCGCGCTGGCCGAGGTGGTGATCGAGGGCGAGCGCGAGGTGATCCCGCCCGAGCAGGTGGCGCGCAACGTCGACGGCTACCTGGCGGACCTCCACGCGTCGAGCAAGGCGCGCGTGCAGCTCGCGCTCGCGGCGCTCTGCGTCTGGCCGATCCTCACCGCGCGGCCGCCGCTGCCGCTGCTCGCCCCGGACACGCGCAAGCGCTTCCTCAAGAAGCGGTTCGTGGAGGAGATCGGCGAGCGGCGCGTGTTCCGCCCGATCCGCCCCGTCGTGCAGGCGCTGATCCGCACCGGGTCGCAGATGGCGTACCTGGGCTACTACGGCGACCCGGACTCCTGGGACTCGATCGGCTACGCGACGTTCCAGCGGCGGGTCGGCGGCCGTCTGCCCGAGCCGGGCGACCATCGCGAGCCGCCGCTGCGCGCGTTGAAGACGCCGCCGCGCGAGCGCTACGACACGGTGGTGGTCGGCTCCGGCGCGGCGGGCGCGATCCTCGCCTACCGCTTCGCCGAGGCCGGCCGCAAGGTGCTCGTGCTCGAGCGCGGCCCGCACGTCGACCCGCGCGGGTTCACCGACGACGAGGTCGACCAGTACCTGCGCCTCTACAACGAGGGCGCGCTCCAGCTCGCCACGAACTTCAGCCTCCAGGTCCTGCAGGGGATGTGCGTGGGCGGCGGGACCACGATCAACAACGCGCTCTGCCTCTCGCCGCCCGACGAGGTGCTGGCGCAGTGGGAGGCCCGCGGCCTCGACCGCCGGGCCCTCAAGGCGGCGATCGAGGACGTCAGGCGGTGGCTGCAGGTGGCCCCGATCCGCGACGTCACCACGACCGAGGCCGCGCGCCGGTTCGAGCAGGCGGTCCATGCCCTTCGGCTCCCCGGCCGCTTCGAGGTGATGGAGGCGAACATCTCGGCCGCCTGCCTCGGCACCGGCTACTGCAACATCGGCTGCGCCTACGGGGCCAAGCTCTCGACGCTCGACTCGGTGCTGCCGTGGGCGCAGCGCGACTACGAGCTCGACCTGCTCGCCGACGTCGAGGTCGAGCGCGTGCACCGGCAGGGCGACCGCGCGACCCAGGTGGTCGGCACCCACGGCCCCACCGGCGAGCGCGTGACGATCGCCGCCGACGAGATCGTCATCGCCGCGGGCGCGATCGGCTCGAGCTTCCTGCTCCAGCGCAGCGGGATCGGCGGCGAGGCGGTCGGCCGCGATCTGCACTTCAACATCAACTCGCCGCTCACCGCCGACTTCCCCACGACCGTCGACTCGTTCGCCGGCATCCAGATGTCGCACGCCTACCGCTCGTCCGACGGCGTCCCCGACTACCTGGTCGAGACCTGGTTCAACCCGCCGGCGACCCAGGCGCTCGCGATGCCGGGCTGGTTCGAGGACCACTTCGAGAACATGCTCCGCTACCGCCACATGGCGTGCTCCGGCGTGCTCGTGGGCACGACGAAGCCGGGCCGCGTCAAGGCGGGGCGCAAGGCTCCCGAGATCGAGTACACGATCTCCGACGCGGACCGCAGGACGATGATCGGCGGCCTCGACGTGGCCGGCCGGATCTGGTTCGAGGCAGGCGCCGAGCGGGTGATGCCGGCCACCTTCGCGTGGCAGGAGTACCACGGCCCGGAGGAGCTGGAGAACCTGCGGCGGGCGATCCGCGAGACCGGCGACCTGCTGATCACGAGCGCGCACCCGCAGGGGGGCAACGCGCTCGGCGCCGTCGTCGACGAGGATTTCCGCCTGCATGGCTTCAAGAACCTCTACCTCTGCGACGCCAGCGTGTTCCCGTCCAGCGTGCACGTGAACCCCCAGCTCACCGTGATGGGCATGGCGCAGTACGCCGCGTGGCGGATCCTCGGGCGGCCGGACGAGCAGGCGCTCGCCGCCTGATGGACGTCGTCGTCGTCGGCGCGGGCACGTTCGGCGCCTCGCTGGCCTGGCTGCTCGCGCGCGCCGGCGAGCGCGTCACGCTGGTGGACCAGTTCGAGCCCGGCGACCGGCGCGCGACGTCGGGCGGCGAGACCCGCCTGATCCGCTGCTCGCACGGCGAGGACGCGGACTACACGGCGATGGCGCGACGCGCGCGGACGCTGTGGCGGGAGCTCGAGGCGGAGAGCGGCGCGGAGCTGATGGTCGAGTGCGGCGTGGCCTGGTTCGCGCACGGCGAGGACGGGTGGGAGGCGGCGTCGCAGCGGGCGATGGAGGCGCAGGGCATCCCGTGCGAGCGGCTCGACGTCGCCGAGGGCGCCCGGCTCTTTCCCAGCTTCCGGGGCGACGATCTCGCGTTCGTGCTGCTCGAGCCCGAGGCCGGCGTGGTCCGCGCCCAGCGGGCCGTGCAGGCCCTGGCGCGCCAGGCGGCCGCCCACGGCGCCACGATCATCCGCGGCAAGGCTCAACCACCCTCAAGGGGGTCTGACCCCCTTGAGGTTGAGGTCAACCCTCAACCACCCTCAACGGGGTCTGACCCCCTTGAGGTTGAGGTCAACCCTCAACCACCCTCAACGGGGTCTGACCCCCTTGAGGTTGAGGGTGACGTGGTCGTGTGGGCATGCGGCGGGTGGCTCGCGGGCCTGTTCCCGGGTCTCGTGCGCCTGGCCGTGACGCGCCAGGAGCTGCTGTTCGTCGACGGCGGGCCGGCGTGGGCCGAGCCCGGCGTGCCCGGCTGGGTCGACTACGACCACGCGATGTACGGCACCGCCGACCTCGACGGCCTCGGCGTCAAGGCGGCGCTCGACGTCGAGGGGCCGCCGCTCGACCCCGACGCCGAGCTCCACGACGCGGCCACCACCGAGCCGCAGGTGCGCGCGTACCTGCGCACGCGCTTCCCCGCCCTCGAGCGCGCGCCGCTCAACGAGGCGCGCGCGTGCCGCTACGAGCTCTCGCCGGACTCGCACTTCATCGCCGCGCCGCATCCCGAGCACGACGGCGTGTGGCTGGTGGGCGGCGGTTCCGGCCACGGCTTCAAGCACGGCCCCGCCATGGCCGAGCGCCTGATCGCCGCCGTCACCGGCCGCGAGCCGCTCCCCGCCCGCTTCGGCCTCGGCCAGCGCGTCCCCGCCCGCAGCATGCGCACGGCCGGCTCCGGTGTGAGAGATTGACGCTCGCGATGCCCCGTCGCGCGCTCGCCGCTGCCCTCGCCGCCGCCGGACTGCTGGTCATCGCGACGCCGGCGGCCGCGCAGGCGCCGCCGGGCGCGAACGACTTCGCCTGCCGGTCGGCCACGCCGCCCGTGATCCTCGTCCACGGGACGTTCGGGGACATGACGGTGTCGTGGAACGCGGTCTCCCCCGCGCTCAAGAGCGCAGGCCACTGCGTGTTCGCGCTCGACCTCCCGCGGCGGGCCATGGCACCGATCGACCGGTCGGCCGACCGGCTGGCCGCGTTCATCGACGAGGTGCTGAGCCGCACCGGCGCCGCGCAGGTCTCAATCGTGGGCCACGACCAGGGCGGCATGCTCGGGCGCTACGTCGCGAGCTTCCGCGGCAAGCTCGCGGCCATCGACGACATCGTCGGCCTCGCGCCGGTCAGCCACGGCACGAAGACCCGCCTGGCGCCCGGCATCCGCTGCCCGGCATGCAAGGAGCTGCAGGCGGGGTCGGCGTTCATGCAGCAGCTCAGCGCCGCGCCCGAGGGCCCGCCGGCCTACACGGTCGTCTCGACGAAGCACGACCGTGTCGTGACGCCCTACCGGTCGCAGGCGCTGGAGGGGGCGACGAACGTCGTCCTGCAGGACCGCTGCCCGGACGACATCATCGACCACGTGGGCGTGGTCTTCGATCCGGTCGCGCTCCAGTGGGCGCTCGACGCGCTCGGGCGACCCGGCCCGGCCGATCCGGCGTTCCAGCCCGACTGCGACGCCGCCGGGGGCGGCTCGCCTCCGTTCGCGGTCGTCGTCCGCCGGGGAACGCGGGTGGGCGACGAGAGCGCCGCGGTCCGCGTCCGGTGCATCGGGTCGGTCGGACGCTGCGTCGGCCGGCTCGTGCTGCGCGGGCTCGCGTCGGCTCCCGTCGACGTCGCCGCCGGCGCCACCCGGACCGTCCACGTCCCGCTCGGACGCGCCCCGCGGCGCGTGAAGGCGACGGTCACGACGCTCCAGCCGGGCGGCTTCGTGAAGGCGACGCTCCCGCTACGGCGGCGCCAGGACCGCTGACGACTGCCGCGCCTCGCGGCGCTCGCGCGTGTACTGGAGCACGGCGGCCGTGACGGCGGCGATCGGCACGGCCAGGAACGCGCCGACCACCCCGGCCAGCACTCCGCCCGCGGTCAGCGCGAGCAGGATGCCGACCGGGTGCAGCGCCAGCCGGCGGCCGACCACGATCGGGTAGAAGACGTTGCCTTCGAGCTGCTGGACGGCCACGATCACGGCCAGGATGACGAGCGCCGCCGGCAGGCCGTTGGCGACCAGCGCGACGAGCACGGCGGCCGCGCCGGCCACGAACGCGCCGACCACCGGGAAGAAGGCGGCGACGAACGTGAGCACGATCAGCGGCATCGCCACGGGCACGCCGACGACCAGCAGCGCGGCGCCGATCAGCACCGCGTCGATGGTGGCGACCATGAAGATGCCCTGCACGTAGGCGCTCAGCGCGCGCCATGAGCGCGACCCGACCTCGCGCAGCATCGGCTGGCGGTCCTCGTGGAAGAGCTCGACGAGCCAGTCCCAGATCCGCTCGCCGTCCCGGATGAAGAAGAACGTCAGCACCACGATGAGCACGACGGCGGCCGCCCACTTCGTGAGCAGCACGGCGCCGCTCAGCACCTCGTTGGCGACGGCGCTGCCCTGCACGGAGTTGAGCCCCTCGTCGATCGCGCGGTCGATGTCGGCGCGGCCGATCCCGAGCGGCTCGAGCACCCCGACGGCCTGGCCGGCGCCGTCCTGCACGTTCGTGAACAGGTCGTCGGACTGCGACAGGACGCCCGGGATGATCAGCGCCCAGAGCCCGAAGAAGACGAGCACGGCGAGCAGCGTCGGGAGCGCCGCGGCCAGCGTCGGCCGCCAGCCGCGGGCCTCGAGCCGGCGTGCCGCGGGCGAGAGCAGCGTGGTGAGCAGCACGGAGATGATCACCGGCAGCATCACCAGCATCATCCGGGCGGCGCCGAGCGCGATCAGCACCACGCCGCCGACCACGATCGCCACCCGCAGGGTGACGGCCGAGGCGACCGCGAGGCCGCGCGGGACCGCGTCGTCGCCCTTGAGCAGCGTCGGCGGGCGCTGCTCCGCACGGCCGTTGGACGGGCGCGTCTGCACCGGCGCGGAGGCCATGATGTCCCTGGCATAGCCGCCGCGCGCGCCGGGCAAACCCGGGTGACCGCCCAGGCGCGGCCCGCGAGTATCGTGCGCGACCGATGCCGGCGCTGATCTTCGACCTCGACGGCACGCTCGTCGACACCGTCTACGCCCACGTCTTCGCCTGGCAGCGAGCGCTGGCGCGCTGCGGCCTGGCCATCGACGGCTGGCGCATCCACCGCCGGATCGGCATGAGCGGCGGCCTCTTCACGCGCGCGGTCGCGCGTGAGCTGGGCCGGGATCTGACCGACCAGGAGGCGGAGGAGATCCAGCAGGTCCACGGCGAGCTGTTCCGCGAGCTGCTGCCCGAGCGGCGGCCGCTGCCGGGCGCCGCCGACCTGCTCGCGCACCTGCGCGAGGAGGGCGTCACGCACGGGATCGCGACGTCGGGGCGGCGGCCGGAGATCGACGCGTCGCTCGACGCGCTCGGCGTGCCCGGGGAGACCGTGGTGGTCGAGCGCGGCGACGTCGCCCGCGCCAAGCCCGAGCCCGACCTGTTCGTCGAGTGCGCCCGCCGGCTCGGCGCCGACGCGCGCGACTGCTACGTCGTCGGCGACGCCGTGTGGGATCTGCTCGCCGCCCGCCGCGCGGGCATGCTCAGCATCGGCCTGCTCACCGGCGGCTACGGCGGCGACGAGCTCGAGCGCGCCGGCGCGTACCGGGTCTACCGCGACGCCGCCGAGCTGCGCGTGTCACTCGACGAGCTCGGCGTCGGCTAGCTCGCGCTCGAGGAACGCGCGCTCGGCCGCGTTGCCGGCCAGCGCGATCGCGGCCTCGTAGGCCGCGACGGCCTCCGCCCGCCGACCGGCCCGCCGCAGCAGGTTCGCCCGGACCGCGTGGAAGACGTGGTAGTCGTCGAGCGCGAGGTCGTCGACGAGGTCCAGCGCCGCCGCCGGGCCGTCGACCTCGGCGACCGCGACGGCGCGGTTGAGCGCCACCACCGGGCTCGGGTCGAAGGCCCGCAGCTGGTCGTAGAGCCGCACGACCTGTGTCCAGTCGGTGGGCGGATCGCTGTGGACGGCCTGGATGGCGGCCTGGATCTGGTAGGGCCCGGGCTGGTCGCGCCGCAGGCAGGCGCGGACGATCGCGTGGCCCTCGGCGATCAGCTCGCGGTCCCAGCGCGCACGGTCCTGGTCGGCCAGCAGGACGAGCTCGCCCGCCCCCGTGGTGCGCGCCGCGCGGCGGGCCTCGACCAGCAGCATGAGCGCGAGCAGCCCGGCGGCCTCCGGCTCGTCGGGCATCAGGTCGACGAGCAGCCGCCCGAGCCGGATCGCCTCCGCGCAGAGGTCCTCGCGCACCAGCCGGTCGCCCGAGCTGGCCGCGTAGCCCTCGTTGAAGATCAGGTAGACGACGGCCAGCACGGCCCGCACGCGTGCCGGCAGGTCGGCCTCGCTGGGGACCCGGAACGGGATGCCGGCGTGGCGGATCTTGCCCTTGGCGCGCACCAGCCGCTGGGCCATCGTGGGCTCGGGGACCAGGAACGCGTGCGCGATCTCGGCCGTCGATAGGCCGCCGAGCAGGCGCAGGGTGAGCGCGACCTGCGCCGACATGGCCAGCGACGGGTGGCAGCAGGTGAAGATCAGGCGCAGGCGGTCGTCGGGCACGGCGTCCGGCTCCTCGGGTTCGGCGGGTCCGCGGGCGGCCTGGAGCCGGGCCGCCTCGGCCTGGCGGCCCGCGCGCGAGGCCTCGCGACGCAGGCGGTCGATCGCGCGGTTGCGCGCCGTGGTGACGATCCAGCCCTGAGGGCTCGGCGGCAGGCCGCTCGACGGCCAGCGCTCGCTGGCCACGGTGAACGCGTCCTGGACCGCCTCCTCGGCGAGGTCGATATCGCCGAAGCTGCGGACCAGGACGGCCACCGCGCGGCCGTACTCCTCGCGGAACACGCGGGCGATCTCGTGCTCCGAGAGGCCGGCCATCAGCCGTGGAAGGGGCGCACCTCGATCGGCAGGTTCGTCGCCTCCGAGATCCGCCGCGCCCAGCCGAGCGCCGTGTCGAGGTCGGGGACGTCGACGATCGTGAACCCGCCGAGATGCTCCTTGCCCTCGAGGTACGGGCCGTCGGTGGTCAGCATCTCGTCGCCCGACGCCCGCACCACGGTGGCGGTCGTCGAGTCGTGCAGGCCGTTGCCGAACACCCACTGGCCCGCGGCGCGCAGGTCGTCGTTGATCCTGCCGAGGTCGCGCATCACGCGGTCCATGTCGATCTCCGGCGGCGGACCGCCGTCCTCGTAGTACATGGCGAGCAGGTACTGCTTCATCGGGTCCTCCTTCGAGGGTCGCTTCCACCCTCTACACGAACAGGATCGCGGAGATCGACAGCTACGCGGGCACCCAGTCGCGCGTGAGGTAGAGCCAGAAGGCGAGGCCGGCGAAGTCGCGGTAGCGGCGGAAGCGGCGCTCGATCGTCGTGTCCTTGACGGACTTGCGCCCGGCCAGGCGCGCGTAGGTCGGCCGCGTCCACGAGTCGAGGATCAGGCGCTGGTAGCGGCCGAGCAGCATCATCACGTGGGCGGCCGCGTACGGGCCGACGCCGGGCAGCGCGAGCAGCCGCTCGGCGACCTCCTCGTCGGTCAGGTCGCTGCGCCCGTCGAGCTCCTCGAGGTCGAGCGTGCCGTCGGCGACGGAAGCCGCGATGGCTCGCAGGTACGGCCCGCGGTAGCCGGCTCGGGCCACCTCGGTGTAGAAGTCGTCGCCGACCTCGGCCATCGCCGACGCGCGTGGGAAGGAGTGGCCGTGGCGACCCCTGACCCCGAGGTGCTCGACCAGCGCGGTCACCATCCGCACCGTCGCCGCCCATGTGCAGTTCGTGGTGCACACGGTCTTGACCACGTCCTCGAACACCGTCGGGCTGCGCAGCATCCGCCCGGCACCGCTCGTGGCCCAGGCCAGCTCGCCGTCGCCGTCGAGCAGCGCGTAGAAGCGCGAGAGGTCCTCGTCGAGGCGCAGCATGTGGCGCACGGTCGCGAGCAGGACGGGCCGCTCGCGCTGGGGCGTGCGCGCGTCGAGCAGCTCGACGCGCGCGAATCCACCCCGGCCCTGGACGACCTTCAGCGTGCGTGCCCGCTCGCGCACCGCGAGGGTCGTCTCGAACGTCCAGTTCTCCTCGTCGAGCCGGTTGGGCGGCAGATCGGCGACGCCATGCGAGCCCAGCGTGCGCTTGAGGTCGACGGGCTCCCCTCCCGCGCCGACGAGCTCGAGCTCGAGTTCCTCCGCCACGGTCGCGAACCTTAGATAATCAGCGTGTGCCGCATTCGGGATCAGTGAGGCGCCGGCAGGCCGGCGTGCTCGTCGTCGGCCTGGCCGAGCCGGAGATCCAGCCGTGGATCCGCGCCGCCGGGCACGCGATCCGCGCCGTCCGCAACGCCGATGCCGCGCTCGCCGCGCTCGACGAGGAGCCCGCGGACCTGATCATCGTCGACCGCGAGCCCCAGGGCCTGGACGTGCCCGGCGTGTGCCGGAAGCTGCGCGCCGACCACCGCGCCGACGAGGCGTGGCTGCTGGCCCTGACCATCGCCGCCCACAAGCGCACGGCCGACGCCGCGCTCGACGCCGGCGCCGACGACTACCTGCACCGCCCGTTCACGCGCGCCGAGCTGCTGGCCCGCGCCCGCGCGGGCCTGCGCGCCGCCCAGCAGCGCGCCGACGACGCGATCGTGCGCGCGCTGATGGTCAACGTCCCGGGCGCGATCTACCGCTCGGCCTGGCACGCGAACTACACGCTCGAGCTGATCAGCGACGAGATCGAGCGCATCTCCGGGTACCCGGCGGCGAACTTCATCGCCAGCAAGAAGCGGACGCTGTGGAGCATCATCCATCCCGACGACCGCGGGATGATCGAGGAAGGGCTCAGCCAGGCCACCGAGGACGGCGAGCCGTTCGGGTTCGAGTACCGGATCGTGCGCTCCGACGGCGAGGTGCGCTGGGTGCTCGACCGCGGGCAGCTGGTCTCCGGGTCCGGCGGCCGGCTGTGGTGCGACGGCGCGATCTTCGACGTCACCGAGCGCCGCGAGGCCGAGGAGGCGGCCCGCGACCGCGAGATCGAGCGTGCCCGCAACGAGGAGCTGCACGCCTCGCGGGCGCGGATCGTCGAGGCCGCCGACAACGCCCGCCGCAAGATCGAGCGCGACCTGCACGACGGCGCCCAGCAGCGGCTCGTGGCGCTGGCGCTCGAGGTGCGGATGGCGAAGTCGCGCGTGGCCAAGGACCCGACGACGGCGGAGCCGTTCCTCGAGCACGTCGGCCAGGAGCTGACCGAGGCGTCGGCCGACCTGCGCGAGCTGGCGCGCGGGATCCATCCGGCCGTCCTCACCGAGCGCGGCCTGGCCCCGGCGATCGACGCGCTCGTGTCACGCGCGCCGGTGCCGGTCGAGGTGATCGGGCTGCCGGAGGACCGCCTGCCGCCCGCCACCGAGGCGACCGCCTACTTCACCGTCGCCGAGGCGCTCACCAACGTCGCCAAGTACGCCGACGCCAGCCACGCCACGGTGCGGATGGCGCGCGAGAACGGCGTGCTGGCCGTCGAGGTGCGCGACGACGGCGTCGGCGGCGCGCGCGCCACCCCCGGCTCCGGCCTCAGCGGCCTGGCCGACCGCGTCGGCGCCGCCGACGGCACCCTGAGCGTGAGCAGCCCGCCGGGCGACGGGACGCTGGTCCGCGCCGAGCTCCCGCTGTCCGCTTAGAGGAGCCCGGCGAGCCGCCGCGCGTCCTCGAACATCGTCTCGCGCAGCTTGGTGCTGCGCAGGGCGGCGGCCGGGTGGTAGAGCGGGAACAGCGTGCGGCCGCGCTCGGTCAGCTCGCGGCCGTGGACGTCGGAGATCCGCGCCTTCGTGAAGTGCGCCAGCGCGTGGCGGCCGAGCGGGACGATGACGCGCGGCTGCACGAGCGCCAGCTCCGCCTCGAGCCACGCCATGTGGTGGGCGATCTCGTCCGGCCGCGGGTCGCGGTTCTGGGGCGGGCGGGCCTTGAAGACGTTGGTGATGTAGACGTCCGCGCGCGCGAGCCCGGCTGCGCCGAGCACCTCGTCGAGCAACCGGCCGGCACGGCCCACGAACGGCCTCCCCTCCTCGTCCTCGGTCGCGCCGGGCGCCTCGCCGATCAGCATCACCTGCGCCATCTCGTCGCCCTCGCCGGGCACCATCCGGGTCGCGGTCTCGCACGGCTCGAAGCCGCAGCCGCCGTGGGCGACGATCTCTTCGCGCAGGTCGTCGAGCGTCACCGCCCTCAGTCAACCAGACGCCGCTCCACCGCCCAGCGGCTGAGCTCGTGCCGGTTCGAGAGCTGGAGCTTGCGCAGCACCGCGGAGACGTGGGCCTCGACGGTCTTGGTCGAGATCGAGAGCCGCTGCGCGATCTCCTTGTAGAGATAGCCGCGCGCGATGTGGCGCAGCACCTCGCGCTCCCGCGGCGAGAGCTGGTCGAGCTGCGGGTCGACCTGCTCGGCGGGCAGGCCGCCGGCGAACGCGTCGAGCACGAAGCCGGCCAGCCGCGGCGAGAAGACCGCGTCGCCGTCGGAGATCCGCCGCACCGCGTCGGCCAGCTCGGCGCCCGAGATCGTCTTCGTCACGTAGCCGCGCGCGCCCGCGCGAATGATCGCGATCACGTCCTCCGGGGCGTCGCTCACCGACAGCGCGAGGAAGCGCTGGGCGGGCCGCCGCTGCACCACCTGGCGGATGACCTCGACCCCGCCGCCGCCGGGCATCTGGACGTCGAGCAGGACGACGTCCGGCTCGGCCTCGATCACCAGCCGCACGGCGTCCTCGACGGTGGCGGCGTCGCCGCGCACCTCGACCAGCCCGTCGAGCTCGGCGCGCACGCCGGCACGGAACAGGTGGTGGTCGTCGACGATGACGACGGACGGGCTCATCGCTTCATCACCAGCTCGATCTCGGTGCCGGCGCCGGGCGCCGTGTGCAGGATCGCCCGGCCGCCGTGGCGCTCCATCCGGCCGACGATCGACTCGCGCACGCCGCGCCGGTCGTCGGGCACCGCGGCGGGATCGAAGCCCGGCCCGCGGTCGCGCACGAAGACCTCGATGTGGTCGTCGTCGACCTCGGCGTAGAGCGCGACCGGGCCTGCGAACTTGACCGCGTTGACCAACGCCTCGCGGGCGGCGGCGACGAGGGCCTGCGCGCGCTCGTCGAGCGGCGCGTCGCCGACCGCCACGACCTCGACCGGCACGCCGTGCGCCTCCTCGACCTCGGCCGCGGCCGCCTCGAGCGCGAGCGCCACCGTCGCGTCGCCGGACAGGCGCCGGCCGTTGAGCCACGCGCGCAGCTCGCGCTCCTGGCGGCGGGCCAGCGCCGCGACCTCGCGCGGGTCGTCGACCCGCTTCTGCATCAGGGCCAGCGTCTGCAGCACCGAGTCGTGCAGGTGCGCGGCGACCTCGGCGCGCTCCTGCGAGCGGATCCGCTCGGTCCGCTCGGCGCTGAGGCCGCGCACGAGCCGCAGCCACCACGGGGCGAGGATGAGCGTCAGCGCCACGACGACCACGACGACGGCGAGCAGCACGTCGCGGGCGGCGCCGAGCGCCCCGTTGAGCCACAGGAAGACGAGCCCGCCGCCGACCACGAGCGCGGCGCCGACGAACGCACGGCCGACCGCGTCGCGCGGCAGCGACACCGACGGCAGGCGCGACTCGCCCCGCGCCGCGGCGGCGGGCCGGTTGGCGGGCGGCTCCTCGGTGGCGGTCGACTGGCGCCAGATCAACGCGCCGCCCGCGGCGGTGAGGATCACCGGCCACACGATCGCGTCGCTGAACCACAGGCCCCACTCGCGCAGGAGCAGCAGCGCGGCCAGCGCCAGCAGCATCATCCCGAGCACGACCAGCCACGTCTCGCGCTTGCCGGCGATCCGCTCGATCGGCGCGCGGCTGGCATCGTCACCCGGCATCAGGGCCCACGCGAGCAGGTAGAGCGCGAGGCCGAAGCCGCCCGCGAACGACGCGGCGATGAAGCCGACGCGCACGATCAGCGGGTCGATCCCGACGCGGCGCGCGAGCCCGGCGGCGACGCCGGCGAGCACGCCGCGCGCCGGGTCGCGCCGCAGCGAGGCGGTGGCGCTCATGCCGGCCATCTTGGCACCGTCATCCACGGTCACGGGGACCCTCCAGGCCGGCGGCGAGCAGGATCGCGCCGACCGTCGCGATCAGCAGCGGGAGGCCGTAGCCGAACCGCACGTCGATCACGTCGAGCCGGTCGAGGAGCAGGATCGCCCCCGCGAGGGTGATCACGAGACCGGCGACGAGCGACGTGCGGTCCAGCGGCCTCACGCGCAGCCGGTTCCTCCTTCGAGCGGCGCATCCACGCTGTCGTCGAACCCGCTGAAGCGGTCGTTGCGGAACCGGTCGGGCAGCGAGCCCTCGCGCACGACCTCGAGCACGCCGAGCCCGACGTCGGCGTCGATGTGGAGCTGCGGCCGGCCGGCCGGCGGCGTGGCGTTCTCGGCGTACGCGACGTCGACCCCGTCGTTGATGCGGTCGAAGACGTCGGCCGAGCCGGCGCCGATGGTCACGTCGGAGGTCACGCACGTGCCGCGCGGGACGTAGATCACGGCCTCGCCGAGGCCGACGTCGATGGCCAGGTCCGTGCGGCCGGCGGGCAGCGAGACGTCGGTGACATCGACGTCGAGCCCGCCGATCCCGATCTCGTAGTGGTCGCGCAGCTCCGACACCGAGGCCGGACGGTACTGGCGGTCGCCGACGCCGCCCTCGAGGTCGATGTCCGCCGCCGCGACGAGTCCGAGCGGCAGCACGAGCGCGAGGGCGGGCACGATCAGCCAGCGCGCGCCGCCGACGAAGGCGGTCCCGACCAGCACGAGCCCGGTGACCACGGCCAGGGCGGCGATCACCACGCCCCCGCCCAGGGCGGCGGCGAGCCCCACGCCGAGCGCGGCGCCGGCCACGGCGATGGCGAGGAGCGTGGCGAGGACGACCCGGGTGAAGGTCTTGGCCGGATCGCCGCCGGTGTCTCCGCCGAGCGCGCGCCAGAGCAGGACGCCGGCCAGCCCGACCACGGCGAGGACGAGCAGCCCGGGGCCGAAGAAGAAGAAAGGAGTGCCGAGAAACGTGACGAGCGCGCACCCGAGGACGACGGCGCCGATCACGGCCGCCGCCTTGCTCGTCCCGCCCGGCTTCTCGGCCCCGTCGGAGGGCATGAAGGCCAGCAGCAGCAGGTAGGCCAGCACGCCGAAGCCGCCGGCGAACGTCAGCACCACGAACGCGATGCGGAAGAGCAGCGGGTCGACGCCGAAGTAGCGGCCGAGGCCGGACGCGACGCCGCCGATGACGGCGTCGCCGCCCGACCGCGTGAGGCGCTTCGGCGCGGCCTCGGTGGGCGCGGGCTCGTCGCGCGGCTCGTCGGCCGCGGGTTCGTCGCGCGCCTCGGTGGGCGCGGGCTCGTCGCGCGCCTCGGTGGGCGCGGCCTCGTCGCGCGCGTCGCCCGGCAGGCGCTCGGTTGGACCCGTGCGCTGGTCGTCCGGCTGGTCCGAAGTGTTCTCGTTGCGGGTCTCGTCGGTCATGGGAGCAAGTCTCGGCGCCGGGCCGCGTTCTTCCCATTGGGGATAACCCTCAGTGATCCCGAATCCGTCCCGGTGCGCACCCTGTGACGCACGTCACGGGATCGCTACAGATCGCACCTAACGTGACGATGACGTGACCATCATGACCTCTGATCGCACACAGGCTTACGGACGGGTCGTGAAGACCCTGGAGGACCTCGGGCCCTCGAAGCTCCAGCTGCACGAGCAGGAGCTCATCCGCGAGGCGGCCGACACGCTCATCTTCGCCGCCGGCCCTGAAGAGGCGAGCGCCGCACTGCGCGACATCGAGGCCCTGGCCGAGCACCTCACCGCCAGCGGCCGCTGGACGCCCGAGCGCACCGACGAGCTCGTGCGCGACCTGCTCGCCTGCGGGCCGGTCGCACCCGTCGCCTGACGGGCGCGACCGACCTCACAGCCAGCCTCCCTAGCGCCTGAGCCGGACCTTGACCGGGAAGGCGCGCGTGCCGTCGGCGGACCGGACCGTGGTGGTGGCGGTCGCGATCACCCGCTTCATCCCCGCCTGGCGCATCGCCGCCAGCAGGTTGCGGCGCACGTTGCGCGTGAGCCGGACCACGACCGTGCGCGAACCGCCGGCCTTGATCCGCAGCGCCTTCGACGCCCCGATCCGCTCACCGGAGATGCGCAGGATCGAACGCGCCCGGCACCCGACCTCGCAGCTCACCCGCAACCGCAGGCCGCGGCGGATCACCGTGCGCACGCTCTGCGACCGCGCCGCCCGCACCCGCGGCGCCGCCGCGCGCTCCTCCGCCCCGACCGTCGGCGGCGCCGCGCCCTGCGGCACCGCCGCCGGCGGCGGCGAGCCCTGCGGCGGCGGCGAGCCGCCCGCCGCGCTGACCGTGATCTGCACCGACTCGCTCACCTCATGCTCACCGTCGCTCACCGTGACCGTCGCCGTGTACGAGCCCGCCGCCCGGTACGTGTGCGCGATGTTCGCCCCGCCCGCCTGCTGGCCGTCACCGAAGTCCCACACCACGGTCAGCGAGTCGCCGTCGGGATCCGACGACACCGACGTGAACTCGACCCTCAGCGGGGCCGTGCCCGATCGCGGCGCCGCCGCGGCCAGCACCTCCGGCGGCTGGTTCCCGGGCGGGTCACCGACCACCACCTCGACCTCGGCCGTGGCGAAGCCGCCGTCGGCGTCGGTCGCCGTCACCGTCGCCGTGTAGGTCCCCGGCTCGCGGTAGGTGTACTCGGCCTCCGCGCCGAACGCGTCCGCGCCGCCGTCACCGAAGTCCCACCAGTACAGGATGTCCTCGGAGTCGCCGTCGGGGTCGATCGCCTGGGCGCTGAAGCTGACCGGGAGCGGGGCGTCGCCCGACCTCGGTGTCGCCCGCGCCACCACGATCGGCGCCTCGTTGCCCTCCGCCGAGACCACGATCTCGACGCTGTCGGTCCCCGTCTTGCCCTGACCGTCGGTCACCGTCACCGTCGCCGTGTACGTGCCCTCCTCGGTGTACGTGTGCTGCGGGCTCTGCGCCACCGAGCCGCCGCTGTCATCACCGAAGTCCCAGTCATAGATCAAGGGACCGTTCTCCGGGTCGCGGCCCGTCGCCGAGAACTGCACCAACAACGGCGCCGCCCCCGTCGACGGATCCGCGAACGCCCGCACCGTCGGCGCCTCCGGGTCCGCGGCCCCGATCTCAAACGAGACCGACTTGACCGCCTCAACGTTGCCGGCGTTGTCGGTCGAGCGGTATTCGACGACGTGCTCGCCCTCCTCCGACACCGTGAACGAGGTCTCGAACGGATCCTCGTCCTCGGCGTTGTCGGAGCGCACCCACTCGCCCGTTGCGCCGTCGGTGTTCACCCGGTACTCGGTGAAGTCGACGCCCGAGCCCGGAACCGTTCCACCGCCACCGTCGGTCGCCTCGGCGGTGCCGACCATTCCGGTCCACCGGCCGTCCTCCACGTGCGAGTGGATCTTGCACACGTAGGTCCACGTGCCGGCTTCGTCGAGCGTCGCCGAGACGGGCGGCGAGCCGGGCAGGATCACCTCGTCGCCCACGCGCGTTCCCGCCGAGTCGGGCGCCTCGCCCGGCTCGATCACGTAGACGTTGTGCGGCGCCCCGGCCGTCGCCTCCGGGAAGTTCCAACGCACGGTGTCGCCGGTCGTCGCCGTCAGCGAGCTGGGGTCCCAGCTGCTCGGCTGGGCGTTGACGTCGTGCGTCTGCGGCTCTCCCGGCTCGCCGCCGGGCTCGTCGGGATCGGTGGCCGACAGCGTCACCTCGACCGGCCCGTCGCCCTCGAGCTCGTGGGTCGTCACCGGCGGCGTCTCGTCGTCGGAGCCCTCACCGATCGTGAAGGTGACCGACTTGACGTCCTCCTGGTTGCCCGCCACGTCGGTCGAGCGGTACTCGACCGTGTGCTCGCCGTCGCCCTCGACGGTGACCGGCCCCTGGACCGAGCCCTCGTCGAGCGGCAGCACCCGCACGTTGCGGAAGTCGATCACGTCCGGGTTGCCGTGGTTCTGGAGGCCGATGTAGCCGCGCGCGAACTGGCGGGCGTTGGTCGGCGGGTCACCCGGCCGCGTCGACTGCTGGTCGGGCGAGTTCAGGAACGACTTGATGACGTTCCCGTTGCGGATGATCGTGTACTGCTGGCCGACCACCCGGACCTCGTACTCCACCCACGTGCCCTTCGGCTGGATCTGCGCCTGCGTCGCGTTGTTCGGCGAGAAGTTGTAGATCGAGCCGGTCTTCTGGGCGTCGCCCTGGTGGTCGTTGATCTGGATCTCGTGGCCGCAGAAGATCGCCACCCAGGCGGGCTGGCTCGTGGCCGAGCCGACCTGGCACGCGTGGCGCTCCGCCGGCGGCAGCGCGACGGCCTCCTCCGGATGCGGGAACCGCGCGAACACGCCGGAGTTGCCGTTCGTGCCCGTGCTGGAGTCGCGCCACTGGAGCTTGAGCGAGAAGTCGCCGTACTCCTTCGGGTACCACGGCATGCCCAGGCCGCCGAAGGTGCGGGCGAAGCCGCCCTCCTCGTCGACCCAGTTGAGCCCGCCGGGCCCGGCCTGCTCCCACACCTCGAGGTCGGCGGCCGAGTTGAGGATCGTCTCCTCCTCCACGTACGGCTGCCACTCGCCGCCGTCGACGCGGATCTCGGTCGCCCGCACGCCCGACCCGTCGCCGTCGTCGGCGTCGAGGTCGACCTCGACGGGACCGTCGTAGTTGGACGCCGGCGCCTCGCCGTTCAGCTGCGCGGTCGTGGTCGGCGGCGTCTCGTCGATCCGGAAGGCGACCGTCCTCGTGCTCTCGACGTTGCCCGCCGCGTCGGTCGAGCGGTACTCGATCGTGTGGCGGCCCTCGTCGTCGACGGTGAACGGCGCCGTGTACTCGGTCCACTCCTCGTCGCCCTCGAAGCGCCACTCCGTCGTCTCGACGCCGGAGCCGCCCTCGTTGTCGGTCGCGTTGAGCGTGACCTCGACCGGCGAGACGTACCACTGGCCGTCGCCGTCCGGCTCGGCCGGATCGAGCGCGTGCGTGGTCCGCGGCGGCGTCGTGTCCTCGTCCTCGTCGCAGCTCGCGGCCTCGACGGTGAAGGAGTCGACGTCGACCTCCGTCGCCGGTCCGCTGCCGTCGTGCTTGACGAAGAGGCCGATCTTCGTGACGCCGTTCGTCCCGTAGGCCGTGACCGGCACCGGCGGCGCCTGCTGCGTGAACGTCTCACCGTCGTAGGAGAACTCGGTGGTGACGTTCGTGCCGTCCGAGCTGGCCCGGATCCACAGGTCGTTCGTCGGCGGCGTGAGCGCCCCGCTGTTGGGGAAGCTGCCGCCGTAGTCGTCGTTCAGCGCCCCGTCGCTGGTCAGCGTCCGCTCGATCCACTTGCCGGGCTGGCTGCCCGGGGTGCCGGGATCGACGTCGTTCTTGAACTGCAGCGTGACCTTGGCGAAGTAGTTCGGGCTCTGCTGGCCGTAGAGCACCAGCCCCGCGGCCTGGCCGTTGACCGTGATGGCCGTGTGGTCGAGCTTCGTCGTCACCGACCACGGGCCCTCGGGCACCTCCTGGAGGAGGATGTTCTGGGCCGTGAAGTTGGCTCCGAAGACGTCGCCCTGCGCCGTGGTCAGCGACAGGTTGCCGCCGCCGACCGCGAGGCCGGCCGGGTTCGGGTTGACGACCTCCCACTTGTCGCCGAGCGAGTCGCCCTCGAACTCGTCGGTCTGCGGGCACTCGCCCTCGGTGGCGCCGCAGTCGTCGCCCGGCGTCTGCGGGTCGGCGCCGGACACCACGTTGAAGGCGTCGACGTCGACGACGTCGTCGCCCGAGCCGTC